>Ga0181554_1000671_pt1 | contig 33790 bp, 23 predicted proteins | sample 011ome_16_FD_145602 | JGI IMG/M metagenome (GOLD analysis project Ga0181554, IMG submission 145602) | Coastal salt marsh microbial communities from the Groves Creek Marsh, Skidaway Island, Georgia - 011503CT metaG (spades assembly) | ecosystem: Environmental > Aquatic > Marine > Intertidal zone... | reverse complement strand
GCGCGCGCAACGTCGACAAGTATTTGTGACGTTTTTTCGATCTCATCACTCTCTCGCTCTCTCGCTCTCGGTAACGTCGAGACCGTCTCGCCACCGCGCGGCTACCCTACCCCTCCACGCGCATCGCCGCGGCGGCGGCTTCCAGCTCGCGGAGCTCCTTCACGAGCTCCTCTAAGGAGCGGTCGTCGACGTCGTCGAAGTTTAGCGTCGGCGGAGCGCCGCCGCCGCCGCCGCCGTCGTCGTCGCCGCCGCCCGCGTCCTCTTCCTCCGCCGCCGCCTCCGCCGCGTCCTCCTCCGTCTCCGCGCGCGCGGTCTCCCTAGGTTTAAGATATTTCGGCCTCGCCCTCCCCTTCGGCGCCGCCGCGGTCAGCCCGCCGTCCTTTGGCTTCGCGACGGACGTGAGAAACGCCCCGCGCCTCTTCGCCGCCGCCGCCGCCGCCGCGCCGCCGGCCTCCGTCGTCGTCAACCGCCTCGCGACGCCGCCGCTCGTCCCTCGCCGCAGCGGCGGCTTCTTCGGCGGCGGCTTCGTGTTCCTCGGCGGCGACAGCACCGCCGCCTGCGCCTCGAGCGTCTTCGTCTGCCTCCAGTACTCGTTCGGTCTGATCGTGAGGTGCTCGCCAAAGTGCGCGTCTCTCGTGGTCATCGGGTCAGTCGTCGACGCCGCCTCGAGCAGCCGCGCGCGCATGCGCGCGCTGACGGCTTCGGTCAAGCGCGCGCGGTTCGCGATCCGCGTTCGCGGCGTCGCGGGCGTGTCGTCCGACGCGCCCGCGGGGACGCATCCGACCGCGACCAAGGTCTTGTCGTACTCGTGAGGACGCGCGAGCTCGTCCCCGGGCTCTTCGTACGACGGCGGCGAGGGCGGCGGGTTGAGCTCACGCTCCATGAACCCGTCTTGGTACTTCGTCTCTTTGTTGATGAGCTCGTTGATGCAGTGCTCGTCGCCGACGTCGCGTTTGCCGCGGGAGAAGCCCCCCATCGCGATCGGTCGTCGTCGTCGTCGTCTGGGGGGGGATGTATTTCCCGATTCGCGAATCACGCCGCGTCTTCTGGCCCTGGCGCGGGTTTAGGGTCGAGCGCTGAGGGTTCGCGACGTCGCGTCCGCGCGGCGTGGACGCGAGTGACGATGCGCGCGCGTGTATCGCGCGCGGGGCGTCACTTGCGCCGCGGAGAGTGTCCGGGGCACGGAGGGCGCGCGATCCTAAAACGAGAATCGTGGTCTCGCTGAACTTTCCGTCGTCGCGTCGGCGTCTCGGAAAAGCAAACGTGCGTCACTGCGATGAGCGCCGCGCACGCGCGACTCTCCGCGACCGCGAGCACCGCGCACCTCGCGCGATGCGCGCGCCGCCACGTCGCCGCCTCTGACGTCCTCGCGACCCCCCGCGCGCGCCTCGCGTCGTCGTCGCCGCGAGGCCGTCGCGTCGTCCACCGTTGGATCGCCGCCGCCGAATCGTCGTCGTCGTCGTCGTCGCCGTCGGAATCGTCCGCCGCCGCGACGGCGAACGACGACGCGGCCGCCGCCGCCGCCGCCGCCGCGCCCGCGCCCGCGAGCGACCGAGCGTCGTCCGACGCGGACGCGGCGGAGTCGCCGGAGATGCACGACAACCTCGCGAACATCTTCCTCAAGCGCGACGAAGAGGACTGGATCGGGCTGCTCGCGTCGTCCGCGCGATGGCCGACGCTACGCGCCGGATTCTTCGCGCGGCTCAAGACCCGCGCGACCGAGGAGGCGGACCCGGAGCAGATGCTGCGGCTGTCTCGACTGCTCCGGCTGCTTCGGGCGACGTCCGAGCGCGTCGAGAAGCACGAGGCGCTGCTCGCGGAGATGCGCGAGATGGACGAGGACCTGTGGGAGGGCGCGGTGACGAGCCGCCGAGACGAGTTCACGACGGAGTTCTTCCAGTTGATTCGATTCAAGCTCGAGGCGCTCATTCGCGACGAGGCCGCGAAGGGCGAGTCCGCGGCGCCGGGCGAGGCGACGAAAAAGGCGGCGAAGAAGAGAGGGTCGCTCACGAGCGCGGAGCGCGATGAGTTGAAAGCCGAGCGCGCGGGGTTGGAGAACGAGGAGCGAGCGGCGGAGAACGAACGCGACGCGTTGGCGCGACTCGCGTCCACGCTCCTGTCCATATGCGAGGCGTTCGATCTCGCGACGAAGGACCAGGGCGTCCTCGAAGAGGCCGCGGAGAACTTCAAGAAACTCCTGGAGGTGGAGACGCTGGAAGAGATGAACGACAAGATCGATCAGATGGCGGCGGAGCAGAGCTTAAACCCGGCGTTGGTGCTCACCGCGGCCAAGGCGTACATGTCCGTGAAGGAGTCGCCGTACGTGGAGGAAGAAGTCAAAGACGTCATGGCGCATCTGTACTTTAAGATGAAAGAGACGATGGGGCGGCAGCAGCCGAAGGTTGTGAGGATACTGAAGTACCTGCTGTCGATCGAGGACCCGAAGGACGTTAGGAACGGTCTCGAGGAGGCGTTCACCCCGGGGCCGGAGATCGAAATCGGCGACGAGGATTATTTGTTCTGCGAAGCCCCGGAGCTTCTGAGCACGATCGACGCGGTCTTGAAAGCGTACGATCAGCAGAAGGGGAAGGCGAACATCACCGGTCAAGCCGCGGAGCTGATGACCCCGGAGGTGATCGAGAAGATGAAGACGATCAAGTTTCAGATCGAGGCGCACTTCATGTGAGGACGTTCGTAGTTCACAACAGTTGGAAAAAAAAATTCGTCGTTCGCGCGTGTCGACGTCTCGTGCGGCGTTCAGGTGGTGTCGTCGATGCTTAGACGGGCAGGCCGCTGACAGGGTGACCGTGGTGCGCGAGACTTTCCTTCGCCTCCGGGTCGCCCCCCCTCGCAGCCTTGCGCCAGTGTTCGACCGCCTTGTACATATCTTTATCGACGCCGAATCCTTTTTCGTAACAGTCGCCGACTTCGTTCGAGCACATAGGAACCTTGCGAGCGTCACCTTTGAGATAACATTCAAACGCCTTAGCGGGATTGATCTCCACGCCTTGGCTGTATTGGTAACAATTACCGAGAAAAAGGTTGGCGCTGTCATCGCCCGCGGCGAGAGCCTTCTCATAGCACTCAAACGCCTCCGGGTACTGCTCCATAAGGTCGTGGTGCCTGCTAAGAAACCAATAGTAACTCTGAGAGCTTGCACCCGTATCACGCAGCAGGCTCATGAAGTGCGCCTCAGGCAGCTTCGGTATGCCGTTGATTCCCAGGATGTACGTTATATGTTCGTGAAAACTCGTACACGTGGAACGGCAGCCGCTAAAGTCGAGAGACGCGGGCAGCGACTCGGCTTCCTTCGACGCTTTCAACCAGACCTTGCTCACCCGCGCGAGGGCGAGCCGGGTCGGGACGTCCGCGATCTTCGAGAGCACCGCGCACGCGACGTTCTCGTCGGGCTGAAAGGCGACGGGCTGAGGTCGGAGACTCGCCACTTTCGTCGCGAGGAACGCCCTCGTCTCTTCCAGCTCCTTCTTCTTCGCTTTCAACTTCTTCAGCTTCTTCTTCACCTGCTTCAACTCTGCCTCCGTGGCTTCGAGTTCGGTCGGCACCACGCTCGACGCGTCGTCGCTCGGCGCGTCCGCGCGGCGGCGTTTGTGAGATCCAGTGCCCATGATCCCTCCGCGGCGGGGTTCGAGGTCAGGCGCGGCGCGCGCGCGCGACACTGACGGCGGGAGCCGGCCGCGCGGAAAAGTCGACGCCGCAGGTCAAGGTTATGGGCGGGAAATTCAAAAAAACGCCGAGCACACAGACGACTACGGCATCTCGCCGTCGCACAGTCGCCTCGCGCGCGGCGATACGCATCGTCCACCCACGTATCGGCGCCCGCGTCGCATCGCGATACGCGTGGATCGGCCGCCATGGTCGCCGCGTCCTCGCCCGCGGTGTACGAGCTCAGCGCTATCGTGCACGCGGGCCGACATTTCCCCAATGACTCGTCGTTCGAGGTGATCGGGTCGTTCGACGCGGAGGAGAGCACGACGGGCATCGCTCGCGCGTCGTCCTCGCCGACGTGGGGCGGGTCCCTCGTCTGGCGCCGCGACGCGGAGCAGATCAGGGTCCTGCAGTCGCAGGGCGCGAAGCTCAAGCTCACGGGTGCGCGACGCGACGCGACGGCTCGTGGCATCATTTCCTCTCCCCTTCCCGTCGCGCTCGCTCGCTCGCGCGTCGTCGCGTCGTCGCCTCCCCGCCGTCCCGTCGTCCGTCGACTGACCGCGCCCCCTCCCCCTCTCTCCCGCCCCGCTTCCTCCCGCCAGTCATGGACGGCGAGCGCCGCCTCGGATGGGCGGTCGTCGACGTCCGCACGATGAAGCAGGCGGCGTCGATCCACGCCCCCGACGGCGAGACCCCGGGGACGTGGCTCGCGCTGTCGTCGCCGTCGTTTAAGGGCGAGAAGGGCCAGACCGCACCGGAGATTCGCGTCTTCGCCGCGCTCCGGGAGACGCAACCGCTCCCGGACGGCGGGCACAGCCCGCGCGCGAGCGTGAACGCGCGCGCCGCGCGCGTTACCAACGCTGACGCGGGCGTGGAACGATCCGCGGAGGCGGCGAGAGCCGACGCGTCGTTCCTCGCCGGCGTCTCCGCCGGCGGCATCGGTGCGTTCGCGAAGAACGACCGCGCCGCCGCGGACGAGAACGCGCCGCCGGCGACGACGAAAGAAGTGCTGCACCTCTTCTCCCTGTGCTGTGACGTTCGCAGCTTCAAGAGCACGCGACGGATGCCGTTCCCGACGGCGTCCGTCGTCGTGAAACTCACGCTTCCCGCCGCGCTGCTGGACGCCGTCGAGCTCGGCGGACGCACGCACGCGGCGGTGCAGCACCCGGTGCGGACGAACCCGCCCGCGCAGGTGTCGCGCGCGTCCGAGGTGACGCTTCAGAACGGAAGCGGCGTGGTGGACTTTGGCGCGGGCGTCATGGCGCTCGCGACGGCGCTCGCGACGGGCCCGAGGTTACTCGCGGAGGTGTGGCACAAAGACAAGTACGAGGACGACACGCTGCTGGGGACCGCGCACGTCTCGCTCGCGCCGCTGCTTCAAGAGCCCGTGCTGGATGGGTACGCGCCGGTCATCGCGAGCGGCGCGAGCGGCGAGGCTGGCGCGCCGAAGTCGTCGAACGCGGCGAACCCGGAGACGATCAAGGTTGGCGAGCTCCGCATGGTGCTGTCGCTCGCGGAGAAGGGACCGCTGCCGCTGTGGGCGACGAAGATGTCCGGGTACGACCGGTTCCCGCTGTCGCAGTCCGCGGAGGCGCCGACGAGGCCGCTCGGCGCGGGCGGGTACGTCGGCGCGCCGGTGACGAACTCGCTGAGGAACTCTTTAGAGCGGATCGACGAGGCGGATGCCGCGCGCGAACACGTTCGCAAGCAAAACATGACGGTGATGCAAGCGTTGAAGTCCTCGTTCGCGGGCGCGTCCGCGGGGATCGGCCCGGGCGGCGGCGGCGGCGAGGGAGGGTACACGGAGCACGAGGCGCACGCGCACGCGCACGCGGCGGCGGCGCACGCGCCCCCGGGGGCGACCGCGAACATGGCGCACGGCGTCGGAGAGAGCGTGCAATCCATGGACGGCGCGGGTTTACGCAAAGGGAAGGAGTACGCCGTCGCGTGGGAGCTCGAGGTGTGGAAGCAGTCGCAGGAGGCGAAGTGGACGGCGAACATGCGCGCGAAAGAGGCGGAGCGGATGGCTGCTCTGGAAGGGGAGTGGCGTCGACGCGAGGCGCAGAGAGAGGCGGAGCACCGCAGGGCGAAGGAGGACTGCTCGAATCTCGAGAAGAAGCTCTCGGCGGCGCTGTCCACGGTGGAGGAACGCGAGAGGAGGCTCGTCGCCGCGGAGGAGTCGCTGTCCGTGCGCAGAGAAGCGGAGCGACGCGAGCTCGCGCAGCGCATGAGCGAGGCCCAGCACGCGGTCAGGCGTCTGCAGCAAGAGTGCGAGCACCAGCTCGACATGGAGAAGGGTCGGAGCAAAGACGTCGAGCGGCAGAAAGCCTCGCTCGAGGAACGCGTCGAGGAAGCGAACGCGCGCGCGGCCGCGGTCGAGAGAGCGTTTCACGGGTACAAGCGCGCGCACTTGGAGTCGTCCGAGGCGACGCTTCACGCGGAGATCGCGCGGTTGCAAACGCAGCGCGCGGACGCGGAGGCTGCGGCGGCGGAGGCGATCAAGTCCCGGGACCGTTTCAAGACGCAAATTCAAAAGATGGCGAAGCAGGTCGTCGCGCTCGAGCGCGAGCGGACGTACCTTCGCGCGGCCGTCGCGCACGTCGGCGGCGACGTCGGTGGCGACCGCGGCGGCGGCGGCGGCGGCGGCGTCCGCGCGAAGGTGTTCAAGGCCCCGAAGCCGGCGCCCAGCGGCGCGGACTTCATGTCCGACCTCTTCGGCGTCGGCGACTCGTTCGACGCGAAGACGACGGGGGGTCCGCAGATGATGTCCGTCGCCGCGGGCGTCGCCGCCGCCGGCGCGGGCGCGGACGACGACTTCCTCGCGGACTTCCGGAGCAGCATCGCGAAGCTGGAACGCGAGGCGCGCGCGGCGGAGGGCGGCGGCGGCGGCGGCGGGATCCAAGGGTTGTCCCCCGTGGACGAGGGTGAAAAGACGCGACGGACGAGCGCGACCCGCCGCGAGCGCGACGACGACGACGACGACGACGACGACGTGCGCGCGTCCTTCGACGACGGCGAGCGGCCGGCGTGGAGGCCCGCGGGGAGCCCGCTGCGGAACCGTCACGCCGCGGACGAGCGCCCGCCGCCGCGGTCGCCGATGAAATCCCCCCCCGGAAAACCGCCGCTGTCGCCGATCAAACGCGCGGCGGCGCCGACGCGTCCGCCGCGGTCGCCGCCGCCCGCGCGCGCGTCCGAGTCCGCGCTGTCGCAGCTGCGCTCGAAGCGCGTGGAAGCGCGCGCGGCCGCGGGTCTGGACCGCGACCCGCCGCGGCTCGTCGAGCGCAGCTGGAGCGCGGACGACAACGAAGGGTTGAAGGAGCTGTTCGCGTCCGCGACGGAGTACGAGCGCGAAGAAGCCGCGAGGGACGCGGCGGCGGCGACGGCGCGACCGAAGGACGCCGAGTCCGAGGACGACGACTCCGCGACGGACCGCTCAACCGCGGGCGATCGATCGGTGCCCGAGAGCATCGCGTCTTCGGATTCGGAGACGTCCGCGGCGCCGGCGCCCGCGCCTCTTCCGCCGAAACCCCCGCGCGGGCCGGTCACCGCGGCGACGCTCGCGGAGAAGCGAGCGCTCGAGAAGGAGGTTCGCAGGCTCGTCGCGGAGAGAGCGGAGTTGATGGGGACCGGAGCGTACTCGTCCAGCGATCGCGTCATCGCGCTCATCGACGAGAAGATCACGGAGATCACGCGACGCGTCGCGCGCGGATGAGAGAGGCTTGTACATAGCGGAGATAATAAATTATAACCTTTCACGACGCGGAGGACCCCCCCGCGCGGTGGCGCCTTAACCCCCCCCCCCTCGCGCGCTCCTCCGCCCCCCTCCTCTCAAACTCCAACCTCATCTGCTTCCCCATGATCTGCATCAGTCGATCCCTCGCGCGCGGCGTCAGCTGATCCTCAAACGCGGTCAGCCCCGCCAGGAGCCAGTCCGGATACGAGTCGTGGACGCATCGCAGCGCCGTCGAAAACGTCAACGGCGGCCACGTCGCGTTGAACGCCACCCACGCCCACCCCAACGGCGAGAGCATCAGCGCGCCTCGCATCGCGATCGCAGTGAGGAGGTACTGCGCCGCGCCGAGCGTCACGTACGCCGCGCCCATGACCTGGACGAGGACGCCGCCGATGGAGACGTACGCGTCGTCGTGCGTGAATCGAAACGCGCACATGCCGAACCCGACGGCGACGGAGGTCATGCCGTTCCGGACCCAGTTCAGGTACTGGTTCTCGTGCGCCATGTACATCGACCACGCCGCGCGCTCGACGTCGGCCGGGAGAGGCCCTTCGTGCGTTTTATGGTTCTGGCCGCCCGACGCCGTTCCCCGGGGGCTGGACGACGACGACGACGTCGCGGCGGGCTGGCGTCGATGAAGCGCGCTCTTGTCGACGCTCGCGCCCGCGGCGGTCGCGGGCGACTTCGGCGTCGCCTTCGACGCTTCCTCGGCGCGCGCGGGCGGTCGCGTCCAGACCTCCGGCGGCTTCGCCTCCGCGGCGAAGCCGCGTTTCGGGGACGACGCCGTCGCCGTCCTCGGTCGATTCAGCGGCGAAGCGACGGCGTTCGACCGCATCTCGACCGCTCGCGTCGCGCTCGGCGCGATCGTCGGACCGACGCGCGTCGCCCGCGTCACCTCGCGCGCGACCGCACGGGACGCTCGTCGGAGCATCATCGCGACGTGGAGAGCGACGTCACCGCGGCGACGCGTCCTCTCGGGTGGACGCCTCGCGGTGGCGCGCGAGGACGCCTGCGCGTCGCCTCCGTCGGTCTGCGACGCGCGCTTCAAACGTCGTCGGACGACGCACGGGCGGAGCAGTGGATCAAGCGCGACGCACAGAAGAGAGCCTCCAAGAGCACATTCGCGCGCGCTTCCGCACGCCCCGACGCGACCGCGCGCCGTCCTCGGCGTCCGATCACCATGGGGATGTTCGGATCCAGCAAGAAGAAGAAGATCCTCGCCGCGGCGAGGCTTCAGATGATCGCGGACCAGGCCGCTCGCGAGCGCGAGGAGGAGGAAGCGCGTCGGAATAATGACGCGGCCAGCGCGCGATCCGAGGAAACCCCGCGCGAGGAGGTGAACTCGAAGCTGTTCGTCGCCCCCAAGGTGCGCGCCCCGCCCGCGCGATTGATTCCTCTCCCTCGCGTCGACGCGTCCGTCGCGCGCCGTTCGCGCGCGCGATCGTCGAGGGAAGAACCCGCCGCGCGATGGACGGCGGTCGCGCCATCCATCGTCCTCCGAATCGGGAAACGAGCAGGGCGCGCGCGCGCGATCGAGAATTCTAATTCTTCGCCCCTCCGTCCGCGAACCCTCCGCCGCCGCCCCTCCGTCCCCTAAACCCCCCCGTCTCGACCCCGCGCGCCGCGACACTCGAAGCTGATCCCCGACCCCCCCCCCTCCGCGCCCGCGCGCCATCCCCGCGCCATCCCCGCGCAGGCGATCAGGTCCGCCATCGTCGTCGACGACGAGAAGGGCTGGACCTTCCCCGTCGCGTCGCTCGTCGTGCACAATCCGACGTCGGGCGCGTTGATCTTCAAGGTGAAGGCGCTGCACGCGTCCGAGGTGTTCGTGAAGCCGTGCGTCGGCGTCCTCGCGCCCGGGGAGGAGAGAGAGCTGAAGATCACGCCCAAGCCGGCGCCGGACGCGACGCAGAACGGCCACCGGTCCAACGAGCTGGCGGTGCTCTCGTGCGCGTCCGAATCCCCCGTCGTCGACCCGGAGCGCCCGTGGCCGTCGGACAAACCGTTAGACCCAACGAAGGTGAAGACGGACAAGGTGTCCATCTCGTACGACTCGAGCGCCTCCGTGCAGTTTCGGCTCGCGGTGAACCGCCTGGAGACGCACAAGAAGAGCTCCAGCGAGGGGTTGCTCGCGCAGGCGAAGCACTTCGTCGGCAACGCCGAGGAGAAGCTCAAGGCGGCGAAAGACCAGCAGGTGATGTCCCTCACCGCGGCGATGTTCACGTCCAAGCTCGCGAACCGACACGTGCGGCAGACGCACGCGGCGTTGAAGTGCGCCGCGGTGTGGCGCGCGCTCACCGCGGCGAGGCGGGCGGCGCGGAGGGCGCTCATCGCGACCAACGAGAAGCACGCGATCGACGCGGAGATCGCCAAGGAGGCGTGCGCGGACGCGGTGAAGCGCGCGCGCGCCAAGACGGACGACGCGTGCGCCGCGCTCGAGGAGACCAAGGGAAAGCTCGAGATCGAGAGAGCGAGAGCGGACGCGTCGGACGCGGAGGCGGCGCGCGCCGAGGCGGAGACGGAGACGGCGCGCGCCGAGACGGAGCGATGCAAGCGCGAGGCTGAACGCGCGCGCGCCGAGGCGGCGGCGCAGGACACGGTCGCGACGTCCGCGTCCGCGGCGGCGAACAGCGCGACGGAGCGCGCCGCGGTCGCGAACGCGGCGAGGGATCGCGCGGAGGCGAAGTCCGCGCTGTTGGAATCCGTCGTGTCGAAGCTGACGGATTCGTGCGACGCGTTGAAGGAGGAGCTCGCGGCGACCGAGGACGCGCTCGAGAAGAAGACGACGGAGTCCGCGTCGAGGGCGAAAGAGATGGCGGCGCTCGACGCGCAGCTGCATCGGCTCAGCGGCAGGCTCACGGCGATGCATAAGAACCGAGACGCGATCATGGAGCGTTTGGTGTTCACGTGGGATTTGTACGACACCGAGTCGGCGTTTACGCGTTGGAAAGACGCCGCGGAACGGAAGAAAGAACTCCGCGCGATGGAACACAGGGCGACGATCGCGGAGAGCGAACTCCTCGACGCGCGGGCGAAGATATCGGTCCAGGACACCGTGCGCGCGGCCGCGGTCGCGACCGCGCGCAGGGAGTCCGCCGCCGCGGTGGAGCTCGCGAACAGCACGCGCGTCGCCGCCGCCGAGCGCGACTACGAAGCCGTGCGCGCCGAACTGCGCGCGGCGAGGGACGAAGTGCGAGAGATGCAAGAGGCGCTGATGAAGCTCCAGGGCGCGAAAGTCTCGAACGTGATGCAAAACTTGACGCGGCAGCAGGACCAGCTCAGCGCGCTGAAGGGGAAGAGCGCGGAGGAGAAGCGCGCGGCGATTTTGGCCGCCGCCGCGGGGGTTCGGTCGCAGTCGTCCACGCGCGCGCCGTCGCGCGCGGGCAGCGTCCGCGGGGACGATTCGATTCGCGGGCATCACGGCGGATCGGTCGCGGGGATGTCCACCGGTCGACTGAACGGCGACCGCGCCGCGTCTCCGGTCGGGTCCGATCGCGTCTCGCCGATGCAAGCCGCGGTGGCGGGGCTTCCGCGATTCGACGATCGAAACGAGTGGGGCGCGTCGGCGGCGACGCCGACTGGGGGCATCGAGAGCGCGCATCAGCGCGCGGCGTTGATTCTCTCGAACAAAAAAACCCCGTCGAGGACGGGCACGGGCACGGCGACGCCGGTGAACGGGTCCGAGTCGCCGCTCACCGGCACCGCGGCGCTGTTCGCGCACGCCGCGGCGTCGGCGAAGCGCGGCGACGCCGCCGCGGCGCCGCCAAACTTTTTCGGCGGCGGCGGCGCGTCCGCGGCGGAGGACGCGAACGTCGCGGCGGCCGCGAAGGCGACGCCCGCGCCGGACCCGTGGGCGACGCCGTTGAAGGCGTGAGTGAGTGATGAGGTATTTCATCGTTAAATGTAATGATATCGTACGACGTACGCGCGCGTGATCGTTCGGTGGCGCGACGGATGCGTTGGATATTATTCTCGTTTTGTCGTCCGAGATACGATAGGGGTCGCGGGGTCGGATCTTGGCGAATCGCGCGGGGGGAAATGCGCGCGGGGCGCCCAGGACGTCGACGTAAACTTCTTCTCTTGACTGGGGGTCTTTTTTGTTGTGACGCAAACTAAAGGTTTGTCCGTGGAATCGCGGCATTTTACGCATCACATCGCGCGCGCGACGCGGGAGCAACGCGCGCGGATTCGAGATCAGTCCTGTTGCGGACAGGGGATAGAGAGACGTGTGGGATTATCGCGAATCATGACGCGTTGGTTCGGACACGCGTTCGGGACGAGAGGGGTACGATGATGGCGCGATGACGACGACGTTGGTTGAAAGGAATTACATTACATATCGCGCGTTTCTAGCGTTCGTGTTGACGTCTTAGACGTCATCGCTCCCCCCCGGCTGCGCGGTGTGTCCTGTCCTCCCAACTCCTTTTATATGAATTGCCCAATTCGATTAATCGTCCGTCGCGATCGACGAACGATCACCCGCGCGCGATGTCATGCAGAACGCTTACTTCTTGTAAGAAGCCTTCTTCGCGTCGGAGAGCTTCTTCCACTCCTCGCCGAGCTTCTTGCCGACCTCGCCGAAGGTGAACTTCGGGTTCGCGGCGACGATCTTGGGGCGCATCTCCTTGCAGAAGAGCATGTAGGGGCCCGGGGCGCGCTTCGGCTTGTCCTTCTTGTCAACCTTCGCCTTCTTGGCGGCCTTCTTCGGGGACTTGGAGATGACCTTCTTCGCCTTCGGCGCAGCCTTGGTAGCCTTCTTGGGAGCCATGTTAGAAAAAGATGTGATGTGACGGTGAGGTCGGGGCGTGGAGGAATGAGCGCATTAACGCGTGAGACAGTGTTTTCACGCGGTTTGGTGACACGAGGGAAATTGGCAAATCGGTACGTACGTTCCGAGCGTACTCACTCCAATTGCTCATAGGACGTTTCACATTTTCGATCCGTTTTTTTGCGTTTCCAATTTTCCAATTTCTCGTTCAGGCGGGAATTTCGCGAGCGTCGCGTCTCACACTACGTTGTACGAAAGTACGAAAGTACTTTCGTACGAAGGTACAACTACTGTTCGGCAACGTTCTCTCGGCTTCTTCTCTAAAAGTTCACAGTCGCTTACCCTCTCCCTCACGCCCCTCCCACCGTCGTCACCCCGAGCCACCGCAGCGGCTTCCTCCCCGTCCGCGTCACGATGTCCTCCTCCGAGTCCGAGTCCTCGACGTCGGTCTCGTCCGGGTCCGCGCGCGGCGGTTTCGCCGCCGCCGCCGCCGCCGCCGCCGCCGTCGCCGCCGTCGCCGTCGCCGGCGACGCGTCGACCCTCGACCGCCGCCCCTTCGTCGCCGCGTGCTTACGAACGACTCGGATCTCCTTCGCCGCGCTCATCAGCGCGTCGTCTCTCGTCTCCGTCGTCTCGATCGTCTCGATCGTCTCGATCGCGTCGACGCGCCGCGCGTCCTCCTCCGCGCGCCTCGCGCTCTTCGCGCGCGCAGACGGCGCGCGCGTCGCGCGTTCGCCGCCGCTCGCGTCGCCGCCGCCGACGTCTACGCCGACGCCGACGCCGCCGGTCGACGCCAGACGAATCTCGATCGCGCGTTCCAGCCACTGACGGTTGTTGCTCGTCGTGGTTCGCTCGAACACGACCGCGTAGAGGTTCTTCAGGTCGCGGTACGACATCTCGGAGACCTTCGTCGTCGCGCCCGGGGGCGGAGGGCACGTCGCCGTCGCCGCCGCCGCGGAGGCGGGTTTCGCGCGCGGCGTTCGCGGCCGCGTCGTCGTCGTCGTCGTCGTCGTCGTCGTCGTCGAGGGCTCCGCGACCTCCCTCTCGGGCTCGCCGCGCGGCGGGTCCGTCGGCGGCGGCGACGCGAGATCCCGGGGCGCGGGTCCGCGGCGCGCGGGACGGACCTCCGCGACCGCGCCGGCGACCGCGGCTTTCTTCGCTCGCTTCGACCTCTCCGGCGCGCTTCTTCCCGTCTTCGCGAGGTTTTTGTACGCGCCCTTCGCGAGCCGCGCGCGTCGCCGCGGTCGCTTCCCCGGCGTCGGAATCGCGTCGTCGTCCTCTTCCTCCTCGATCGCCCTCCTCGATCGCGGAGGCGCCGGCGCGGGTTCCTCGGAGGGAGGGCGCGGCGGCGGCGGCGGCGGCGGCGGCGGCGGCGGCGAGACCGTCTCCACCAGCCGCGCGAGAAAGGGGCTGCGCGAGGGGGGCGCGAGTCGCGGCTCGCTCCCCGAGGCGCGCGCCGCGGCTCGTCGCGCGGCGTCCTCCATCGCGTCGATCACGGTGACGACGTGCATCGTGCTCGCGCCCGGGCGGTCTTCCGCGGGCGAGAGCGCGGCTGCCGACGTGCGCGGCGGCGTCGTGGCTTTTGAGTCCGCCGCGCGGGAAAGCGAGCGAGAAGAGGAGTCGCACTCGTCTCTGCTCTGCGCGACAAAAACCGACGTCGAGGGGCGGGCGCGCGCAGTGCGCCCCGCGCGCGACACCCCCCGCGCGCGCGTTCGGATGACCGTCCGTCGCGGCGCCGGCGGCGGCGCGCGGCGGCGCCCCGGGCGCGTCCGCGCGATCGCGACGCTCCTCGTCCTCGTCCTCCTCGCGCGCGTCGTCCCCGCGATCGGCGCTGAGGCGGAGTCGGCACGAGAGGGCGCGACCGCGCGTCGCGCGTCTCGACGGATGAACGACGCCGACGCGCGCGTCGACGTCGGCGCCGCCGCGCCGCGATCGAAGGCGGCGACGCGCGCGAAGGTGCGCGTCTCTCGCCCTCGCGCGCTTTGGAGCCGCCGCCGCGCGTCTTCGCCTCAGATCTCGCGTCCGATCGTCGAACGTCGGTCGCGCGCTTCCCTTCCCTCTCTCCTCTCAACACTCCCTTCCGTCGTTCGCCATCCCATCGTCGCAGGGCGCGTCCTCGAAGGAAACGCGCGCGTCCGCGCGATCGTTCCTGCGCGACGGCGGCCACGACACCCCGCTCGTGATCCCGATGGAGGTGAACGTCGTCCTCGTCGGCATGCGCGCGGACGGCGGCCTCGCGCACGCGCTCGACGAGGCGAAACTGAGGTCGTTTCTTCACGCGTCGTTCGCGTCGTTCCGTCCGTCGTCGATGGCGACGGGGAAGGAGCTCGAGGTGGAGGTGGAGTTGAAGTATAACGTTCAGCACGCGAGCGCGTCGCACGTCCGCGCGATCGAGGGCGCGGTGCGAGCGGGGATGCGTCGCGTCTCGGACGAGTCGCCGCCGCGCGAGTGGACCGAACGCGGCGGCGGCGGCGGCGCGGGCGGCGGAGCATGGCGCGCGTACGAGGTGGAAGCCGCCGGCGACGTCGAGGACGCGATCGCGAGGGTGTACGACGACCTGTTCGGTGACCCTAAACTCTCGCGCAGAGTCGAGCCCGTGGCGCTCTTCGTGGTGTCCCTGGACAAGCCGCGACTGGACCCGGGCGGCGGCGCCGCGTCCGCGTCGGCGTCGAGGAAACCCCCCGAGTCGCTCACGCCCGACGAGCTGCGCGATTCCGAGGGCGGGTACGTGTACCGGTACCGGTACATGGGCTCGGAGGGCGCGACCGCGGCGTGGTTGGGGAGAGGGCGGTACGCCGTGCTCGACTTGAGCGCGGGGCCGTGTTCGCTCGCGCGAATCGGCGGCGGCGACGGCGAACGCTTCGACGGCGATTCGACGGAGGACGCCGAGGGCGTCGCCGTGGGGTGGGCGCTTCCGCGGCTCGCGCCGACGTTCTTGCCGTACGCGAGGTACGCCGCGTCGACGCGCGGCGCGCACGACGTGGAGGACCTCAAGAAGCGACGCGACGCCGCGATGTTCGGTCGCTTATCCGCGCTCGTCGTGTCCGCGACGCGGCACCTCCTTGCGCCGGACGTCAAAGTAGAGACGCTGGATCACGCGGAGAGGGTGTTCGTGCCCGTCGTCGCGCTGAGGGACCACGCGCGATTCGCGCCGCTGCACGCGAGCGCGGGTGCGCGCGCGTTAGACCTCGAGACGTTGAAGGCGGAGGCGTCCAAGCTGCTGCAACCGAGGCAGAGCCTCTCCGTCGTGACCGGGACGCACAACCTCCACGAGCACGAACACCTCGCGGCGGCGGTGCTTCGCGCGCGGCGGACGCGCTCCGTGGCGGACCGAAGGAACGCGGGGGTCGGCCCCGGGCACGGGCACACGTACCACGCGAGCGCGCGAGCGCGCATCGACGCCTCCGCGTTGTTGCGAGAGTTTCGCGCCTCCGCGGACCTGCTGACGTCCGGTCTCATCGGCGCGGGGACGGACCCTTCCCCGGACGAGAACGACTTTTTGACCGAGGCGGCGCTCGCGACGTACGCCGGGACGTGGAACACCACCGCGCGCCGCGGGACGAGGATCCTGCCGCTGTACCTCCTGAGCCTCTCCGGGTTACCCCCGGGGGTGTTACTCGACGGCGAGAGCCTCGTCGCCGCGGACGAGGACCTCGTGATCGTGCTTCAGTCCGTCGGCGAGTCAACTTCCGACGCGTCCCCGGGCGCGGACGCGAAGGGCGCGTGGCGCCGCGACGCGGACGCGGAGCTCGAAGCCGCCGCCGCGGAGCTCGCCGCGGAGGCGGCGGATCAGGCGGATCGCCTGCCGCGCGACGACCCGAGACGAGCGTCGTTCGCCGCCGCCGCATCAGCCGCCGCCGCGCGCGTCGCCGAGGCTGGCGCGGGGCACCGCGAGCACGTCCCGCTGCGGTTCACGTCCCAGGGGAGACCGGTTCTCGCGCGACCGGGGGAGCCGACGCGGCACGCCGTCGCGGGGCTCGCCGTCGCGCTGAGCGGGCTCGCGTCGCCGTCCGAGCGCTTCTCGCGGACGCGTTTCGCGCGCGTGGAGAATTGGTTGTGGGCGGTCGGTCACCACCCGTTCGGACCGTTCACGAACTGCGCGACGCTGTCGGACGCGCTCGTGGACGTCGCGCGTCGGAACGCGATCTTCTCGAGGCTAGACGCGTCGATGCGCGCGGTGCGAAGCGCGCTCGAGGACGTCGAGGCGTTCGCGGAAGAGTACCTCTCCGAGCCGTTCGGAGACCTCGGCACGGCGCCGGCGGCGGACTCGGCGGCATCGGCGTCCTCGGCGGCGTCGCCTCCCGCGCGTCGCGAACCGCGCGCGCGCGCGAACACGTGGCTCGACGCGCTGTACCGCGACCCGGACCGCGCCGACGTCCCCCCGCTGCCGCAGTCCGTCGTCGCCGCCGTCGAGGCGCGGATGGAGACGTTCGAGGACGACTTCGCCGCCGTCGGCGCGACGTTGTACTCGCTGGATCTCGAACGCGCGCACGAGATGAGCACGTCGCTGCTCGTGGACGCGCGCGCGTTCGCGGCGTACGTCGCGGAGGAGACGTCGAAGGCGCGGGACGATCTGAGCTGCTGCGGGGTGGAGTACGCGAGGACGGACGCGCGCGCGGCGGCGGCGGGGGAGGGGGGTGAGGGGGTCGGCGGCGCGGCGACGACGCTCGCGGTTTTTTTAGCCGCCGGCGCCGCGTGGTGGCGCGTGTTCGGCGCTCGCGGGGGACGCGCGGGGAGGTTCGGCGCGACGCGCGCGTCGATGCCGGCGTTGAGGCGGCGCGGCGGGGGAGGAAAGCGCGTCGACTGAGGAGGACGTCGCTTCAAGTCGTTAATATTAGTCTGCGCTCGCGTCTAAACGAGTGAACACTTCGCAGCCGCCTCCGTCTTCCTCGCTTCTGACCCCCACGGTGTGTTCAAACTGCGCGGACAACCCCCCGTCAGCGGTGACGACCGTCCAGCCGTCTTTCAACACCCTCGTCGCGACCCCTTTCTCGTTCGCCATGGGTTCGATCGTGAAGAACATCCCCGGTTTCAACAGCACGCCGCGACCCTCCGCGCCCGCGCCGTGACGGATGTGCGGCGGCGCGTGGAACTTCCGACCGATCCCGTGCGCGGCGTACTTGTTCACGACCGCGTACCCGTGCCTCTCCAAGTGCCGCCGAATCGGCACCACGACGTCGCCCATCCTTCGCCCCGGGCCGCAACGCGAGACGCCGATCTCCAGCGATTCTCTGGTGACGTTCACGAGCTGCGCCGCCGCCTCCGACGCCTTCTCCTCGCCTCCCACGATGAACGTCCGACTCGTGTCCCCGTGCCACCCGTCCACGATCACGGTCACGTCCACGTTCACGATGTCGCCGTCCCGCAGCGTCACGTCTTCGCTCGGTATCCCGTGGCACACGACGTCATTCACGCTCACGCACGTGGAGTGTTTATACCCGCGGTAGCCGACGGTGGCGGCGACGGCGCCGTTTTCCGCGACGAACGCCGCGGCGACGCGGTCGATCTCCGCGGTCGTCGTCCCCGAGATCACGAGCGGCTCGACGTGCGCGAGCGTCCTCGCGGCCAGGGAACCCGCCGCGCGCATCCCCGCGAAGTCTTCCGGGCGGTGGATCGGGACGCGCGTCAGCGAGCTGAAGTACCGCGCGGACATCGCGAGGAACGCGACGAGGAGAAGGTCCTCGGGGCCCGGCCTGAGCGACCTCCACAGTCGCCGCGATTTCGACGTCGGCGGCGGCGCGTCGCGGAGCTTCTTCGCCTTCTCCGCGGCGTGTTTCCGCTTGCGCTGCTTCAGCTCCCCCATGTCGCGTCGCCCGCGCGCGACGGAGGGGCGCGGCGGAGTGTGATCCGATCTGATCTAAGTTGTCGTCGAGGCGAAGTGTTCCTGTCTGTTGTTAAATCGCAGCAGCTAATCCCGCGACGCCTCGCCCGTCCCGGGCCACACCACCCGCCGCGCGTGCGCGATCGCGATCGGCAGCGCGACGCACTTCCCCGCCATCGCCACCGCCATCCCCCCCTCCGCTATCCTCCGCGCCCTGTCGTACTGACTGTTCGAGTACTTGCTCTCGATGACCTCTCGCGTCTTCGTCATCACCCAGGCGTCGACGCCGACGGCGAAACACAAGACGAAGACGTGACCGAGCTGCAGCAACGTCGCGGTCTTCTTGTCGCTCCCCAAGACGCCCTTGCCGCCCTGAAGCGCCGCGATCGCGGTGAGCGTCGCGAGCGGGAGGTGGTGCTGCGGCGCGCTCCACTGCCCGGCGCTCTCCCAGAACTGCGCTATGAGTCCGCCTATAAACATCACGAGCACGCAGACCATGAGCCATCCCGCGGTGGCTCGCCCGTCCGCGACAGCGGCCGCGTGACGCGCGGTCCACGCGCCGATCTCGCCGCCGCCGGTCGTCGCCGCCCATCTCGATCTCGTCCCGGCTTTGAGGAGGACGGAGGAGAGATCGAGACGGCCGCGGGCGGACGCGCGCGCGGCGCCGCCGGTCCCGGACGACGACGCGTTCGCCGCCGCCGCGCGCGCGCGGCGGCTCTGTCCCCGCGCGCCGCCGCCGCCGCGCAACGGCGTCGTGTCTCTCTCGTCGTCGTCCGCGGCGGCGTAGTTGTACCCCCCGGCGGCGCCGCGTCGCGCCATCTCGACGTCGTCGTGGAATGCGTCGTCCGCGTCCACGACTTTCCCCAGCGCGTCCGCGATGATGCTCGCGGACGACGGCCCTCGATCTCGCCGCGCGCGATCCGGCGGCAGGTGCGGTCGCGAGGGTTTCTCCCCGCTCCCGCGCGCGGTGACGTCGCCCCAGCCCGCTTTGGAGCGCACGGTTCGCGACCGGACGCGCGCGTCGTCGTCGCCCGCGCCCGCGCCCGCGCCCGCGTCGGTCGTCGTCGTCGTCGTCGCCGGCGGCGCGCGTCTCAGGAAGTCCCCGGTCCTCGTCCCGCCGTCGCCGCGGTCGGAGTCGGAGTAGAGCGCGGACGAGCCGCTGTCGGAGCCGCCGTCGTCGGACCACCGCGCGCGCGACATCGCGCGTCGTCGCGTGGGGAGGAGACGAGACGACGGGCGGGCGCTTCGAGAGCGGCGAACGCGGGGTCGGGACGAGGGCGGTCGCGCGGCGCGGCCGCGAGATGGGACGCGCCCTCTCGAACGTGCCGACTTCGTTCGCGCGCCGCTGCGCGCTGGAAGGCGAAGGGCAGGGCCAGATGTTCAGTTTCAAAAGTCGTCGTCGTCCGTGCACGTCCGCGGTCCCCCTCACTGCGGCGTGACGCGGCGGACGGGGGCCGCCCGCGCGTATCGACGGCATGGACGACGGCATGCTGGCGCGTCTCTCTCCGTCCTCCTCGCGCGCGATCGGCGGAGCGTCGATCGACGCGACGTCCTCGCGTCGCGCGCTCGAAATCGTGTTTTTTTTTTCTTCCTCCTCTGAGTGAGATCTATCTCTTCGCTGATCGTCGTCCCGCCGCGTCGTCCCGCCGTCCCCGCAGTTCGAGGAGGACTTCGAGAAGGAGGTCAAGGTCGTCGTCGTCGGCAACGGCGGCGTCGGGAAGACGTCCATGATCCGAAGGTACTGCCGCGGCGTCTTCACGGAGGACTACAAGAAGACCATCGGCGTGGACTTCCTCGAGAAGGTCTCGTACATCGAATCCGTGGGCGAGGACGTGCGACTGATGATCTGGGACACCGCGGGCCAGGAAGAATTCGACACCATCACGCGGTCGTACTACCGCGGCGCCGGCGCCGCGGTCATCGTCTTCTCCACCACAGACCGCGCGTCGTTCGACGCGGTGCGATCGTGGAAGCAGAAGCTGAGCGAAGAGGTCGGCGACGACGTCGCGACGTGCGTCGTGCAAAACAAGGGCGCGTCCCATCTCACGCCGGTCCCCGTACGACCGCGTCGGCGTGGCGCACGCCGTTCCTCGAGGACTTTCCCCGGCACACATCTCTCCGCCCAGGGTCCCTCGCTTTCAATACCAGACCCTATGACGCCTTTCAACTTCAACTGACGCCTTTCAACTCCACCCCGAACGGCTCGAAGTGGACCTCGTCGGCGACGAGGCGTGCGCTGTGGAGCCGGGCGAGGCGGAGACGCTCGCGAGAGAGCTCGGCGTGAAGTTCTTCCGCGCGTGCGTGAAGGAAAACTTCAACGTGGACAACGTGTTCGACTACCTCGTCGATCAGTGGAGCAAAGGGTCGAATAAGGCGCAGCCGGCGATGGACATTCGCGAGCTCGCGGCGGAGTCCGCCGCGGGCGGCGGACGCGTCCCCGCGGCGGCGGCGGGGTCGGCGGCGGCGGGGGGGGAAGATGGAACGTCAACCGTCGCCGGGAAGAGGGGCGAGGAGGCGGGAGGGAGGGCGTTCATGCTCGAGAAGCCGAACACGGAGCGCACGGGGGGGAAGAAGAGCAAGATGCAGCGGCTGAAGACGGGCGCGAAGCGGCGGTCCAAGTTTACCAAGTGCAGCGTGATCTGACAGGACTGACGTGATGCATCCGTCCATCGTGACTTACGCACCCTTCGCTCGAGTCTCGTCGTCGCGCCGCGCCACTCTCCGCGTCGCGCGATGCTGCGTCACGCGTCGCGTCGCGCCTTGAGCGCGGCGCGATGGAGCGCGCGCGCGCTGACGACCGTCCGCGACATCCCGCTCCCGTCCACGGTGCGTCCGCGTGCCGCCGCGCGCGTCTCCGAAACCACCCGGGATCGTCTCTTCCCTCGGCCGCGCCGACGCGCTCACGCCTCCCGTTCCCCCGCCAACCCCATCCCCCCCCTCCCGACCTCCTCGCAGCCGACGCGCGACTTCCCCGGGGGCGAACCCTCCAAACCCGAGATGCGCACGACGTGCCCGGGACCGAACACGCTCGCCGCGCGCGCGGAGCTCGACGCGTTCCAGGAGACGGGCGCGCTGCGATTCGTCGTCGACGTCGAGAACAGCCGCGGGTGCTACGTGCGAGACGTCGACGGGAACGTCATGCTCGACATGTTCTCGCACATCGCGTCGCTGCCGATCGGATACAACCACCCGACGATGCTCGAGGTGTTCACGAACCCGAGAAACGTCGCCACGCTCGCGCATCGCCCCGCGCTCTTCAACCTGCCCCCGGCGGGGTACGCGAAGACGGTTCGCGAGACGCTCATGTCGGGCGCGTTCTCCTCACACTGGTCCCCATACGACCGCGTCGGCGTAGTGCACGCCGCTCCTCGAGGACTTTTGCTTTTCCCGGCGCATCTCTCCGCCCATCACCCCTCGCTCACAATCCCGACACACCTCGACGCCTTTCAACTCCGCTTCTGACGCCTTTGAACTCCGCCCCGATATCGTCGCTTCGCGCGGACCCTCCCTCGACCCTCAGTGGCGCCGAGAGGGCTGACGCACGTCACGACGCAGATGTGCGGGTCGTGCGCGAACGAGAACGCGATGAAGCAGGTGTACATCGCGGTCGCGAACCGACGGCGACGCGAACGCGGCGGATACGGCGCGGGGGACGTCTCCGAGGAGGAGCTCAGCTCGTGCATGGTGAACCGCGCGCCGGGGAGTAAGCCGTACAAGTTTCTGTCGTTTCACGGCGCGTTCCACGGGCGAACCGCCGCGTGCTTGTCGCTGACGCACAGCAAGCCGACGCACAAGCTGGACATTCCCGCGTTCGAGTGGCCGATCGCGCCGTTCCCTAGGCTGCGATATCCCCTGGACGATCCCGCGTGCGCGGCGCACAACGCGGCGGAGGAGGCGCGGTGCGTGAAGGAGACGTGCGAACTCTTGGACGCGGATCCGGACGTCGTCGGCGTGATCGTGGAGCCCGTGCAGAGCGAGGGCGGGGACAATCACGCGAGCGGGGCGTTCTTTCGGTCGCTGCGCGCGGAGTGCGCGTCGCGCGGGGTGAAGTTCATCGTCGACGAGGTGCAGACCGGGTGCGGCGCGAGCGGCACGTTTTGGGCGCACGAGCAGTGGGGCTTGGACGACCCGCCGGACGCGGTGACCTTCTCGAAGAAGATGCAGATCGCGGGGTACTACACCAAGGCGGACTTGGTGCCGGACGCGCCGTACCGCGTGTTTAACACGTGGATGGGGGACCCGGGGAAGGTTTTGATGCTCGAGGCGGTGCTGAAGTGCGTGAAGAATGACGGCTTGGTTGAAAACGCGCGCGTCACGGGGGAGTACTTGCGGGAGGGTTTACACGCGTTGTCTCGCGCGCACGCCGGGAAGCTGCACAACGTCCGCGGCGTCGGGACGATCACCGCGGTGGACTTGGATTCGAGCGCGGCGCGCGACGACGCCGTGGACGCGCTGAGGGAGGAGGGCGTGGACATCGCGACGTGCGGGGATCGAACGATTCGGTGTCGCCCGGGTCTGTACTTTACCCCGAAGCACGCGAGGGTGTTTCTCGACGCGTTCGACCGCGTCCTCGCGCGATCGAGCGGGTGATTCTTTTGATTCATGATACAGTACGTGTTTATAGTCAGGCGCGCTTGTATTACTTCATTATCACTTCCCTAATAACTTCCTAATAATTTACTTCATCGTCATCAGCGCGGGCGTCGTCTTTTCCCGTGGGTTTATTCGTTATTCATCTCTGCGACGTCGTGCGTGCAGACAGCGTAATCCGGTCGCTCCACGTATTAATTTCTGGAACCTTCGGTTGATTTCTTATTATACCTTGAGTGTTTCTTTATTGTCGGTCGACGAAGTCCGTCGTTCGCGAGGTTCGCGCCGAGGCTTACACGTTGTTCGCCTTGAGCGGGTTCACGACCTTGCCCGAGGACGAGCCCTCCTTGTACGCGGACTCGCCGTGGACGGAGACGTCGAGGCCGGCGAAGATCATGTCCTTGTCCGGCAAGAGCGGCATGACCGCGCCGATGCCCTTGATGAGCCCGAAGCCGACGACGAAGGAGTAGACCGCGCACCCGGACGCGGCGATGAGCTGCTTCCCGAAGAGTTTCGCGCTGTAGTGGGGAGCACCCACCGAGGAGCGGGCGAGGCAGCCGACGAGGATCGTGCCGAGGTAGCCGCCCATGCCGTGCACGGCGAAGACGTCGAGGGCGTCGTCGAGGTCGAGCTTCTTCTTGATGACCTCCATGATCGTGTAGCAGAACGGCGCGCAGACGACGCCGATGATGACCGCGCCCCACGGGCGAATGTATCCCGCGGCGGGGGTGACGGTGGCGAGGCCGGCGATGGTACCGACGCACGCGCCGACGAGAGAGGGCTTGCCCTTGTGCTTCCACTCGACGCACATCCACGTGAAGAGCGCGACGGACGCGGCGATCTCGGTGTTCATCGCCGCGGTCGCGGCGGTGGCGTTGGCGCCGAGCGCGGAGCCGGCGTTAAAGCCGAACCAGCCGAACCAGAGCATGCCCGTGCCGAGCGCGACAAACGGAATGTTGTGCGGGTCGGTGTCGACGTCGCCTTCGATCTTTTTGCGGTGCGGGAGCGCGACGACGGTCGCGAGCGCGGAGAAACCCGCGGTGCAGTGCACGACGATGCCGCCGGCGAAGTCAAAGACGCCCTCCTTGCCGATCCAGCCGTCGGGGCCCCAGATCCAGTTCGCCCACGGGAAGTACACGAGGTGGACCCAGAGGAAGATGAAGAGGAGGTAGGGGCGGAAGAGGAGACGGTCCGCGAACGCGCCCGTCATGAGCGCGGGCGCGATGACCGCGAACATGCCTTGGAAGCCCGCGAAGACGAGGCCGGGGATGGTCATGTCCCAGTACGCGTCCGACGCGGTTTGTCCGTCGACGTACGAGCGGAGCGGCGTACCCAAAACGTTCTTCATCATCGCGAACGATCCGGGGTCGCCCATGAGGCCGCCGGAGTTGCCAAAGACGAGGGAGAAGCCCCAGAGGACCCAAATCATCGTGACCATGCCCATGCACACGAAGTTTTGCATCATGATGGTGAGGACGTTCTGCTGACGCACGAGGCCGCCGTAGAAGAACGCGAGCCCGGGGGTCATGAACATGACGAGCGCCATGGAGACGATCATGAACGCGGTGTCGCCGGTGTCGACGGTGGTGGAGGTGACGGACACCATGTTATTAAGAGGGGAGGGGAAGAGAAGAGACGGGGAAACTTCTCGCGCGACGAGAGAGCGTCGCGGGGGCCGAGCACACTTGCGCGCGCGTCGGGGAGTGGCGCGGCGGCGGCGCGATTCCGGCTGATAAAGTAACTGTAACGACTTTCAACGGGTCGGGAGAGTTGTTCCCCTTTTTTTGGTCGCGCGTCACTGGCAAACAGTCAGGTTCCGTCGAGACGGGGGACGGAATTTCCCGCCACGTGTACGGTAACTTTGAGAAAAAGCGATCGGCGGGATATTTTGGACGATGCCAGGGTAAAAGCCCTTACGAAATTTTCAGAGCGACATTTTCAAACTGGATTTTTTTAGAGTCGGGTTCGCGAGAATTTCAGTCATCGGCGGGAAATCGAGTTTGACCCAGCCCTGGGGGAGAAGAGCGCCGGAAGAGAAAGACAAGCGGCGGGCTCGGCTGGCTCGCTTTCAGCAAGTCTCGCGAGTCTCGCTTTCAGTCGTCTCGCGTCTCGCGCGTCGCCCGCGCGTCCACCCCCCTCCCCCCCCGCGCGCGCGCTCACTCGTCGTCGTCCTCGAACCGCCCGGGATCGTTCGCGATCGCGGCGTCCACGGCGTCGCCGGCGTCGCCGTCCGTCACGAGCAACGCGTCGAGCCGCGCCAACGCCGCCGCTCGCTCCGCCGCGCCCGCGCCGTTGGCGACGGCGGCCTCGTCGTAGTAGAACCCGCCGCCGCCGCCGCCGCCGCCGCCGTCGTCGTCGTCGTCGTCGTCGTCGTCCGGGTTCATCGCCGCGCACTCGCTCATCGTGTTGAAGACGTCGTCCAGCGCGCTGGGGTCGGTCGGGACGAGCCTGAGCTCGGTCATCTCGTCGAAGTCGTCGACGCCGACGCCGCCGCCGCCGCCGCCGTCCTCCTCCTCCTCCTCCTCCTCCTTCTCCTTCTCCTCCCCGCCGGTCTTCACCCCGTCCGGCGGCGCCCCCTCCACTTGCGCGTATATGCACGGGCGATCGAACCCGCCGTCGCCGCCGCCGCGGGACACCGCGTGCATCGTGACCGACGTGAACGGCGCCGCGAATCCAGCCGCGCCGGCGGCGTCGGGGAAAAACACGACGCGTCGCGTCGTGAGGTACAGCGTCCCGACCGTCCCGACGACGTCGTCGCCGACGTGGAACGTGATCGGGAGTGACGTCGCGATCGTCTCGTCGTCTGCGGGGAGGGGGGGATGTGAGCGAGGGGAGGCGAGCGGCGACGGAGAGCGCGTTGAGGGCGGGGATTGAAAGCGAGGGGTGGGCGGAGAGACGCGCCGGGCGAAGTCCTTAAGGAACGGCGTTCACCACGCGGACGGGGTCGTATGGGGACCAGTGTAAAGAACGCGCGATCGACGACGCCGATCGACCGATCGATCGGTCGATCGGTCGATTAAAGTCGACGGGCGAGGATCTGCGCCGCGCGAGGGGAGGGACGCACCCGCGACGTCGCACACCGGCGCTCCGTTCGCGTCGCGCTCGTCATCACAGCGCGTGAGCCCACGCGCGGTCATCGTTCTCGACGCGGCTGGCCGACTCGGTCGCGCGCGGTCGCGTCGCGAGGAGTGCCGTCGCCGTCGCTCGCGTCTCGGTCTTCGCCGACTCTCGTCGTCGCCGACGCGACGCGACGACGGGAGTTTCCCGTTGCGACACCCAAATCGGGGAAGCGAGGGTCGTCCGCGCGCGCCACACCGCGCGGCGCGTCGTAGGCGGTCTTAGCGACCCGTCCCCGCGCCGGCGCGTCCACCGCGACATCGACGCCATGGGCGCGGAGGAGGAGGCCGCGTCCGCGCCGGCGTCGGAGAGCGGCGACCGCGCGTCCGCGGACGGCGACCGCCCGGGGACGTCCACCGGCGAAGAAGTCGGGACGACGGACGGCGAGGCGTCCGCGCGGTCGCCGCGCGGGGGCATGTTCCGCGGGCTCCTCGAGGACTCGTTCCCGGAGCTGTACGTGCCGCCGAGAGAGCCGACGCCGGTCCCGGGCGAGGGCGAGGAGTGGGAAGAGGGCGAGCCGGGGGACGACGGCGACGCCGCTCCGCGCGAGGAGGCGGAGGCGGATGCCCCCGCGGAAGACGCCGAGGGCGAGGGCGAGGGCGAGGACGCGGAGCCCGAGCCCGAGCCCGAGCCGGACGAGTACCAGCTGCGGATAGCGGAGATCGAGAACCAGGCGCGTCCCCGCGCCGAGCTCGACCTCGCTTCCGCCCGGGCCCGTCGTCGCGTCGTCTCGTCTCGTCCTCGGAAAAGTCAAACGATCGAACGAACGATCGCCCGCCTTCCTCTCGACATCCATCGTCGTCTCTGACCGACCTTCGTTCCACCACCGAAACGAACCAAAACGAAACAGGCGACGTCGAAGATCGAAAACCTGGACGAGCTCGAGCGCTATCTCGACGACGCGCGCGCGGACGCGGACGCGGCGGAGGAAGCCGCGCTCCACGAGGCGGATGCGCTGTACACGAGAGACCACCGCCGCGCCAACCTCCCGAGGGCGCCGTTGACGATGAAGACGGATCCGACGATCGTCGCCGGCGCCGGGCTGCTCGACGCGAACGCGCTCATGGCGGAGAACGCGGAGAGGATCGCGCGGGCGACGGAGCCGCCGAAGACGGCGGAGTTTATGAACACGTCGCTCCCGCCCGGGTACGCGGAGCCGACAGAGAATAAGTTGGTCCGAGACCGGACGTACTTCGCCGAGCGGCCGCCGAAAAAGTTCGAGCCGCGGTCGATACCGGGCGGACCGCCGGTCACGGAGGAGGAGTTCAAGGCGAAGATCGACGCCGCGAACGAGCGGCGGCGGCGGCAGGCGAAGAAGATGACCCCGGGGCAGCTCGATCTCGAGAATAAGGTTCTAGACGCGATGCGGAGGCGGATGGATTATCTCCGGAACCCGCGGCATCCGGAGCCGAAATTTGATTACCTGCGGAACAAGCTCAGACCGGAGGAGGGCGACGCCGCGCTCGCGGCGGTCAGACCGGAGCCCACAAACCCGTCGGACGTCTTCGTCGTCGAGCCCGCGATCGTGGAGTTCAACGACTTTGACATCGGCGCCGTGTACGAAGTCCAAGTCTCGATCCGAAACAAGACGAACATCTCGCGTCGGCTGCGGCTGCTCCCGCCGCCGTCGTCGTACTTCAGCGTCACCGAGCTCGTGTTCCCGCATCAGCACGGGATGCTCGCGCCGGGGCTGAAGTGTAACTTCACGGTGAGGTTCTCCCCGGATTCGCTCGCGGATTACGAAGACGCGCTCACCGTGCTCGCGGAGTCTTTCAAGTTTACCGTCGAGCTCGCCGCGCGAAGGCACCCGCCGTGCTTGACGCTCGACGCCACGATCGACGTCGGGCACGTCTTGGTCGGCAACGACGTCGAGGTGAGGCTGCCGTTCAAGAACGTCGGCGGCGCCGGGCGCTTTCGCCTCGTCGCGGAGGAGGACTGGCCGGACCGCGCGACGCCGCTCGTCCACGCGCCGGACGACGTCTACATGGACGACGGCGAGGAGTACGACGACCCGCCGATCGACTGCATCGAGGTGCATCCCTTCCGCGTCGGCCCCGCGGCTTTGGACATGAAACCGCTGGACGTCGAGCGTTTGAGGGTGGGGTTCCGACCGCCGGACGGCGGCGACTTCCTTCACGAGTTTAGGATGATTTGCGATAACTGCCAGGTCAAGTCGTTCACGATCGTCGGGAGAGGGACGATCTTAGACGTCGCCGTCACGGAGCTCGACGGGCGCGACGTCATCGAAGGCGAGCTTAGCCGACCGGTGTGGTTCGGCGACGCGGTCCCGGGAATCTTCCTCACGAGGGAGATCACGGTGCGAAACGCGACGACGGTGCCGATTCCGTTCAACTGGAACCATCCGAAGGAGGAGGGCGTCTTCGTCATCGAGCCGACGCTCGGCGTCTTCCCGCCGTCCTCCGAGATGAAGTTCACCGTCACGTTCACGCCCGCGGACGTGGAGTACTACGAGCGCGACGTCACGCTGATGGTGGACACGTCCTACCCGGCGCGGATGCCCGAGCCCGGGTGGCCGTTCGAAGCCGCCGTCGCCGTCGAGTCGTTCAAACTCGCCGGCGTCGGCGCGGCGAAGGACGTGTCGCTGGACACGAACCTCGTCAACTTCGCCGGGTCGCTGCTGCCGACGAAGACGTACGACCGCGAGGTCACGGTCACGAACAACAGCGCCGCGGCGGTCGAGTTCACCTGGGCCGGGCACGACGACGAGTGCTTGATATACCCAGACTACGGCGCGCTCGAGCCCAACGGCGGGAAACTCGTGTGCGTGGTGAAGCTCACCGCGCCGGAGGTTTCTCGCGTCGATCGCACGCTGCTGTGCAGCGTGCAGCACGGCCCCACGCTGCCGCTGCGCGTGCAAGCGGACGTCGAGGGCGCGGAGGTGGTCATCGCGCAGCGCGAGATTGACTTTGGGCTCCTCCAGCGCGATATCCCCGGGGACACGTACGTGCTCCTTCGAAACACGTCCTCCGTCGTCGCGTACTGGACGCTGGAAGAACGCCGCGGCGACGGCTTGGCGTGCGAGATGCGCTTCAGCGTCACGGACGGGATGCTTCCGCCGTACAGCGAGGTCGAGGTCGAGTGCACGCTCGCGGCGTCGGAGGCGGGCGCGTACCGGTCTACGGTGGTTTGCGTCACGGACCACGGCGCGACGAGCGCGGTGGGCGCGCGCGCCGACGTGTTGCGACCGCGCGCGACGTTATCCGAGGTGGAGATTGACCTCGGCGTCGTCTACCTCGGCGTGCAAGTCGAGCGCGAGGTGACGATACAGAACATGACTATGCTTCCGGCGGTGTTTCGGTGGAGCGAGGAGATCATGTGCGAGGGGCCGTCGGACGACGCGGAGGGAGCGATGGACTACGAGGTGGACTGGCCCGCGGATGAGATTCCTCCGGGGGGCGCGAAGACGGTGCGCGTCGTGTTCACGCCGATGTCCGCGTGCGCGGATTACAGCGCTCTGTTCGTGTGCGACGTCGACGGCGCGGAGAAACCGATCGGGTTCGCGCTCGCCGCGGACGTCCGCGGTCTTTCCGTGGAGTACGACGTCTTAAAGCGCGGCGTGGTCGTCGCCGGCGACGGCGAAAAGGTGGCGGCGACGTCCATCATGCGCGACCAGGTCGTCGTCGACTTTGGCGACCAGTGCGTCGTCCGCGAGCACTCCACGATGGAGGTGTGCATTCGAAACGACACCGCGATGGAGGCGAACGTTATCTTCGCGTGCGATCGCTACGGCGTCAACGACGCGACCGCGCTGAACGTCCTCGAGGCGAAAGCCGCGGCGACGGCGGGCGACTCGGAAGGGTTCGCCAAGGGCGGCGTCGCGCGCGCGGGGACGAGGACCGTCGGCGGCCTCGCCGGCGGCAGCGGCATGCTCGCGCACGCGATGGCGAGGACGACGGTCACCGCGGAGACGAAGTTCTCGACGACCGTGTTCGGCGCGGCGTCCACCGCGGGGCCGGACGCGTCGCACGCGGCGTTGCGGAAGCGCGATCCGATTCCGGGGTCGACCTTTGACGCCAAGGAAAATCGCGGCGGGCACGGTATCGGTTTCGGTCGGTTACCGAACGGCGCGGGGGCGGCCACGGGGAAGAAGGATTCGTTCGGGACGTCGCGCGTCTCGTTCGCGTCCGCGTCCGCGACGAACCGCGAGATGCGGCGGAGGAAATCGAGGGACGGGGACGCGCTGTCGTCCTCGATTCGTTCGAATTACGAGTCGGAAAGCCGCGTCAGCAAGACGAGTCGGAAAGCCGCGCCGGTGGTGTCGGCGCGCGACCGGCCGGTGACGCTGACGTCGGCCCACGAGAGCGTCAAGTTCTCCCGCGGGCTCGGCGTGCAGATGGACAACAACCGTCGCTCGGAAGCCGCGGACGCGGCCGCGCTCGCGACCGGCGACGGCGCCGCGTTCATCGTGTTCCCGTCGCGAGGCGTCTTGCCCCCGTACGGCGAGTTTCGCGCGCGCGTCGTCGTCGTCTCCGACATGCCCGGGGAGTACTTCGACGCGCTCCGGTGCGTTCTATACACTGGTTCCCATACGACCGCGTTCGCGTGGTGAACGCCGATCCTTAAGGACTGTTGCCCGTCGTGTCTCTCCGCCCACCCCTCGCTTTCAATACCCGCCATCGACGCCTTTCAACTCCGCTTCTGACGCCTTTCAACTCCACCCCGACATTCGCTTGTATGGAATGGCCCTCAGGTGCCGGGTGTGGAACCGCTACGACGAGCTCCCGGAGCGCGCGCTGCCCGTGCGCGCGGGCATCACGGGCTCGCCGTTGATCGTGCAGCCGACGAAGATCGTCCCGGCCGGGTACGCCGCGACGGCGCCGCGGCCGCCGAAGCTGAAGGTGTTCGCGCTCGACTGGGGCGAGAAGGAAACCGGCGCGCCCGCGGTTTCGAAACGGTTTTACTGCGTCAACAAAGGGCCGCACGACATGACCGTGAACTTCGAGGCGTGGCTGTCCCCGCCGGATCCGGACCTCAACGGCGTGACGTGCGCGCTGACGAAGCTCATCGTGGACGAGGACGCGGAGTTTGTGTCCGTGGACATTCTCGGCCAGGGCGAAAAATGCGGCGAGAAGGGCCCGTTCACCGTCGTCCCGAGCGGCGACGTCGTCGTCCCGAAGCTCGGCGGGCAGCGGCAGTTCGAGGTGACGTACTCGTACAGAGGCAAGCCCCGGAAGTTCGTCGGCGCGGTCGTCGGCACGCACTCGGTGAGAGGCCCCGGCGCGAACGCGAACCGAGGGTTAAAGCTCGAGCTCGGGTGCGCGGCGACGAAGAACCGCGTCGGCGACGTCGACGCGGACGCGCCCGAACGCGACGCCGCGGCGAGACGCGCGGTGGCCAAGCCCGTCCGCGTGCGCATCAACGACGCGTTCCACTTCACGAGCGCGGGGCCGCCGATGCAGATGAAGCCGCTTCTCGTTCGGATGCAAGCGACCGCGTTCTCTCCGCGGCTCACGGTGGACGAGCGCGAGAACTTTCGGTGGCGCTGCTACTCCCCGGTTGACGTCTCGGACGGGTCGTATTACAAATCCGTCACGCTCACGAACGCGTGGGCAAAACCGTTAGGGTTTAAGATGTCCATCGGCGGGCCGTTCGAGATCACGGACGTCGTGTCGTCCGTCCCGCAGCTCGCGTTCGACCGCGAGAGGTCGTTCGTCGCGTGCGCGAGGGCCCGCGCCGCCGCGAAGGTTTCGAAGCCGCCGCCGAAGATCTCCGACGTCGACTTCGTCCTCCCCGCCGAGGAAAACGTCCACGTCACGATGCGGTTCGTCCCTCCGGAGCCGGACGAGGACGACTTCGGGAACCCGATCCACGACGACGCCACGTTGGACGGCGGCCTGGTCCTCGATTACGACAACGGCACGCGCGACGTGCAGACGTTTAAGCTGCTGTGCGAATACCTCCACCCGGCGTTGGAGGTGAACGTCCAGGAGATTGACTTCGGCAAAGTCCACTGCGCCGCGAAAACGCTCAGCGCGCGGCGTCTGACGCTGACGAACACCGGCGAGGCGGACGCGGAGTGGGCGATGCACTTCCCGCGGTGGATGCATAGGGTCGGAATGGCCGGCAGCGTATTCGAGTGCGTGCCCGCGAGCGGGATCATTCCCGGGACGGGCCCGCACGGGAAGCCGCGAAGCGTCGAGATCGAGATTCTTCTCGACGCGAAAAAGCCGGAGCGTTACGCGTCCGCGTTGACGTTCAAACCGCGCCTCGGGCGAGGGTGCTCGGTCGTCGTGCAGGGCGAGGGGACGTTGGACGAGGAATACGAGGGACAGATCATGCCGCGGTTCGAGCCGATAGATGACGCGTGACGTGATGGACGACGCGCGCCTTCGTAGACTATAGAGAGCGTCTTTGATGGGACGTTCAAACCACGAAAATCGTCGTCGTCACCGCCATCAGCCTGCATTTTTGTTCGTTCGAGTTCTCGCTCGTTCTCCGTTCTCGGCGGTCAACGACCGCGTCGTCAGATTCGGTGCACGCGCGACGTGACGCGCGCGCGCGCTCTCTCGGGCGACCAGCCGGGCGCACGCGCGCGAGAGCACGCGAGTCGTCATGTCGTTCCGCGAGATTCGAAACTTCACCGAGTGCATGCGGTCGCTGGGGTACCCGCGGATCGTCAGCGTCGAGAACTTTCGCACGCCAAACTTTGAGCTCGTCGCGGATTGCCTGGAGTGGCTCGCGCAGCGATACGACGGCGGCGCGGTCGTGGAGGACGACATCAGCACGGAGACGGACCGGGTCAGGTTCTTGAAGTCCGTCGCCGCGGTGTTCTTGTCCAAGGCGCGGATCAAGCTCAACCTCAAGCGGCTGTACGCCGCGGACGGGTGCGTTTTTCAAATCCCTCGAGCGTCTCCGCGGGCGTCCCGGTTACGCTGGTTCCCATACGACCGCGTTGGCGTGGTGAACGCCGTTCCTTAAGGACTTTGCCCGGCGCATCTCTCCGCCCATCGCCCCTCGCTTTCAATCCCCGCTCTGGGCGCGCGACGAAACACGGCGCTCTGACCCCCCCCTCTCCCGTCCGCAGCCTCGCCGTGAAGGAACTCCTGAAGATCGCCAACTTGCTGTACCAAGCCACCGCGAAGGCGGACGAAGACGACGCGGACGAGGAAGCGTCGGGAGGCACCGCGTTCGCGCTCGACGCGTCCGCCTTTGACATCAAGACGACGCGCGCGCTCGCGTCGGAGATCACGCGCCTCGGCGCGACGCTCCACGACGCGCTCGGCGAGGAGGAACGGCTTCGAGACGCGCGGCTCTCCGCGACGAGGAAGAACATGGACATCGAGGAGATCGAGTCGCAGATATCCGAGCAGATCGCGACGGTCAGAGAGAACGCGGCGAACGTGGAGCGCGCGATGGCGGAGCTGACGGAGGACGAGTCGTCGCTCGCGCGACAGATCGAACGCAAACGCGCCGAGCTCGAGCGCTCGGAGAAGCGCCTCGCGACGCTCGAGTCAGGCGCGTTCTATACAAAAGTTTTTCACCCACCGTCCGGTTTCAACATTTGATCGCGTCCCCTTTCAACTGACCGATGAACTATTTTTGTATGGAATGGCCCTCAGTGCGACCGGCGTACATGGACGAATACGAGCGCCTCGAGCCGGAGATGGACGAGCTGCACGCCGCGTACATCGAGCGGCATAGGAACTTGACGTACTTGGAGAGCGAGCTGGAGAAGATCGAGCGAGACGAGGAGGACGCCGCCGCCGCGCACGCGGCTGAGTTGGACGCGATGCGAGGGAAACTGCGCGCGGAGGAACTCAGGCGCGTTCTATACCTGACACTGGTCCCCATACGACCGCGTTCGCGTGGTGCACGCCGTTTCTTGAGGACTTTGCCGGCGTTTCTCTCCGCCCACACCACGGTTTCAATCCCCGACACACCTCGACGCCTTTCAACTCCGCTTCTGACGCCTTTCAACTCCACCCCGACGTTCGCTCGTACGGAACGACCCTCAGGGTGCTGCGGGGCGAAGAGCGCGCGGACGAGGACGTGCTTCTCAGGGACGACTTCGCGACGCGCGGCGGCGGGGCGGGACCGGGCGCGAAGAAGGCGGCGGGGGACTCGAGAGCGGGGG
>Ga0181554_1000670_pt1 | contig 33819 bp, 27 predicted proteins | sample 011ome_16_FD_145602 | JGI IMG/M metagenome (GOLD analysis project Ga0181554, IMG submission 145602) | Coastal salt marsh microbial communities from the Groves Creek Marsh, Skidaway Island, Georgia - 011503CT metaG (spades assembly) | ecosystem: Environmental > Aquatic > Marine > Intertidal zone... | reverse complement strand
CCACTCCGGAGAAAAAAAGGGAGACAAAAAAAAACATGTTTAGGGCCTTAAACCCTAATCGCTTTGGAGCCCTTTTTGCTTAAAAAGCGCTCGGGAAACACGTTATACCACCGGAGAGATACGCAGAGAGAAGCGCACACGGAGTATGTTACCAGAACGCAACGATGTGATCTCAGAGGAAGACGAGGAGGAGGAAGACGAGGATGAATTCCAAATGCTGGAACGGCTGACGAGAGAAATCGACGGTTTAGCGGCGCCGACGATGACTTCATCGCGTGAATATTCATCCCCGCTGAGAGAATCGATTAAAGCGTTCGTTGGGAAAAGTCATGGTCATCATATTCCGCGCGGAAACGCTTTAAACTCGGGCGGGAGTGGTGGTCATCCGAGCAAAAAGAATACCAATAGTAACACCAACGAGAATGATTCGTGGAGCAAAAACGAAAAGAGGCTCACGAGTACAACTCGCGACGAGATGATGCGCAGAAAGAGTAACAGGAATCAACGAGATGACGAGGCGAATACTCTCGAAAGAGTCCTCTCGAAATACCGAGCGTTGAAACGAGCCTTTCGGAAACTCTCCGAAGATTACGACTATAACTTTGCCCTGTTCAAAGAACGAGACGAAGAGTTAGATCTGTTAGAGGAACAGTTAAAAATAGAAAAAATGAAGACCACGCGGTATCGCGAACGCGTGCGCGAGTTGGAGCGAGAACTCGCTTTGAGAGAGACGACGGCTTCGTGACTGACGCGTTGAGATCTCAATCTCAAATCTTCTTATTGTAATTATACTAGCAATACTACGAATACGAATAACGCTTTATATAAGTCGTCGTAGTGTAGTGAAACGCAAACGTTTCGACCAATGCTGCGCTTCTCTTCCATTCTCTCGAAAAAATGTCGCCCGGCGTCGCGTGTGCCAAGCGTGTGCCCTTCTGTCAGATCTCTCCATTCTAATCGTCCATCTGACGCGCGAAAATACTACTTATACTCCTTACTTTAAAATGCAAGTCTCATCGAACCGTACTCCACGACGAAGATGTCATCAAAATCATCACGTTTCAACGATTACGATCATGATCGGCGCGTTGGTGTGCCTCGTCTCTTCGTATTCCTCCTCGTCCGATTTTGACGGCGTGTGCCGGGAAACTCAAGAATCGAATCGTCGTTTATTCTTCTTCGTCTCTGCCTCTGAAGAAGAAGAAGAAACGCCGATGGAACACATCATGGAAACGTTCTCGGGAACAGATTCGATCTTACAGGAACACGAATTGGATCGATTTTTACACGCGTTGCAAACTGGAGGGAAATCCGAGGAAGAGGATGCACACGCCGGTCACGATGATCACGAGGAGGAGGCACACGCCCACGACGACCACGACGACCACGAGGAGGAGGCACACGCCGCCTCGGTTTCGGCGAAAGAGTTGTTGCGAGAATACGGCGCTTTAGGGGATTCGTCGACGAGTTTGACCGAGGCGGAGTTTACCTCGGCGTGCCCGGAACTGTTGAAGTGCGCGGTGGACGCGGAGTGCGCTTTCGAGCACGCGGAAGAGGAGCACGACGAGGCGACGAAGAACCCGTCCAAGTCGTACACGACGCTGAAAGCGGGATTGGCGGCGGCGGTGTTCGGCGAGAGCATGTTCGGGTGGATGATTCCGATGGTTTCTGAAGCCGTTGCCGGGAGGAAGGCGAGGTGGGTGATGAGTTTGTTGAACGCGTTTAGCGGCGGAGTGTTCTTATCCGCCGGGTTGACGCACTTGTTTCCGCACTTGGTGGAGTACCAGGAGCAGGTGAAGATTACGCCGGCTGGGTATCCGGCTGGATTCGCGCTCGCGTTGACGGGGTATTTGTTGGTATTTTTTATCGAGCGAGTGTTGTTTCACATTCACGGGCACGCGATACACCCGAACGGACACGACGACCACTGTTGCGAAACTTCTGCAGAGGAAGGGAAGAAGAAAGGACAACATCACCACCACGAGCATAGCGATCATCATCATCACCATCACGAGCATAGCGAAGGACCTCAAACTTGCGAAGATTTGCGTAAGAGTAAAAGACCGTACATTTTATTGGCGGCAATTTCCGTGCACTCTGTCTTGGCTGGTTTGACGCTCGGCGTGCAAAAATCGAGACAAAACGTTTTGACGATTTTCACCGCCATCGCCGCGCACAAAGCGCCGGCGGCGTTATCGATCGGCTCGTCGTTCGTAAACGGTAAGGCGAGTAAAATGGTCAGCATTACGTCCATGATTGTGTTCTCGTTGACAACGACGTGTGGAATATTCATCGGTATGGGTTTAGGCTCGGTCAGTATTGAAACCGTGTTTGTTCTCGAGGCGTTGGCTTCCGGGACGTTCTTATACGGCGGCACCTCTGAAATCGTCGCCGATGAGTTCGAGATGAGTGATAGAGATTGCGACGAACACGGAGGCGATCACGTAAAGAAAGTACACGCGGGAAGGTCGTTATCGCAACGATTGGCATTGTTCACCGCCTACGCCGGCGGCGCTGGCGTTATTCTTTTGTCTAATCTGTCGCTCGACGGGGAGCACTCGCATTAACAAAAATGCAAGAGAAGTTAAAAAAACGCGCGAATATTAGTACTATCAGTATTCGTGTGCTGCTATTGCTACTGCTGGTGTTCTTTTTGCTACGTCCCAATCGGACGTTTACGTTGTATTTAAACAACGTTGATAAATAAAAATTACACGCTATGAATTCGTCCGTCAAGCTACTACTTTGGTCGCCTGCTCGTTCATTTCCCGCTGAATCTTCTCAAACTGTCCATACAACTGTTGCTTATACCTTTCGTCCGACCCAACGATCACTCTCAACACCCCGTGCAAAATCGCCGCATCGCTCCCCCAAATCAAACAGTTCTTCAGTCCAAACGGTTCGCTCGTCTCGCCCCACCCGACGACGTTCGCGCGAGGCACCGTAAACGCCGGCATCGGTCCCATGCTCCTCTCTTCCTCCTCTTCCTTATCACCATCTTCTTCTACAGTATTTCTAGTGCTACCCTCCTCTTCCTCTAACTTGACCACGCTCACGTTGTCTGGTTCCAAACAGTCCTCGATCTTAATCGCCGCCACTCCTAGCACGCAATTCGCGCTCCTATTTCTCTCCTGCACTTGCCGTTTCGTCAACGAACCGAAATACGCCACCCCCGGCGTAATCGCCAACGTCCTTTTACTATTCACCGCGTCGTGGTGCGTGCCTAAATATTCAATCCTATCCGGGTTCGCCCACGGTTCTCTCCCTCCGATTTGATCGCACGCTTGCGCCACCGCGTCTTTATCCAACGCAGCCGAATTGTGTCGACTTCGGTGGCCTCTCGGAAACGCCAACAAAGGGGTTCCGAATTGCGTGGATTGTACGGTCAACAAGACGCACGGATGCTCGTCCACGAGTGCGAGTGGGACGAGCACAGATCTGGCGTCTGGAACGTTCGGGCCTTCGATTTTGTTCCTGTTTGCGAGCATGAGGTGTAGATCTTTCGTCAAGCGCGTCAGGTTTTCCCTCCGGAGGAGGTGTCCCGTTTTCGTTGCATTCGTCCAATCCTTCGGCGGATTGGAAGCCGCAGACGAGGACGACGTCCCGGACGACGTGAACGATCTGAGAGTCGTGCGCCCACCAACGAAGAACGAGGATACCAAGCCGTCGACAAAGGTGGTCTTCTTCAAGAAAACGCTTCCAAGCCAGCCGCCTCTTCGCATCGTATTCATCTCTCTCGGTGTTTTAAAAAACGCTTTAAAATGAGGAAAAAATGGACGGCTGAAAATGCATGTGAGAGATCTCTTTACTCTGAGAAAAAAATGCAAAAAATACGACTCGACGTAAAAGCGAGAGATTGAAGGTATTGATGAAGGCTGCGAGTGCGAGTGCTGGTAGAGCTGCTGCTCGGTGTTTATGTTGTTTACGTTGTTTATGTGATTGGATTTTTGTTCTTGGAATTAAAACGTCTCTCTCTTCTTCTCGCGGCTTTGAGAACTGCGCGAGGAGGACTGACTCTTTTCTTTCTTTTTTCTTTAAGATCTTTAACGGCCTCGAAAGTTCATCGTGTCCATGGTCCATTTCCCTTGCCCTTGATCGAACTTGTTCGATTCGATGTCGTCGCGAGTTTCACCGTTTTGGACGTTTGATTTTGGCAAATGGTCGGCGTATCCCCACTTGTTGGCGTAGTACGCTTTGTAGGCGTCTTGTTCTTCGTTGGAGTTTAAGGCGGCCGTGACTCTGGTGGCGTCTTCGTGTTGAGCGCCTTTGGCGGTGCGCTGAGCGTGTTGTTTTTCGAGGTCTTCGTCGGTGTCGACTTGCGTGTGTTCGTCCGGCGTGGCGTGGATGCCTCGCATGATGAGCGAGAATTGGAGTTTTAGAAACACCGGGGAGAAGATTTGAAACGCGGTGAAAAGACGGTTGGCGTCGGTACCGATGCCGGTTAACGGACGTAATGTTTTCGTGTCCATCCATCGAGTGGCGACGGCGGTGGAATCTTTGGTGAGGTTCTCGATGCAATGCCACCACCATGGCGGGTTCAAAAGGACGTCGCCGGGTTCAACGATAGCGGCGTAACGCGGGCAGACGCGCCAGAGCGGTTTATATTTCTCGAGGACGGTGTTCGGATCGGTCACCGCGCAGGATTGGTACAGAGCGCCGCGGTTTAACGCCGGAAACGTCAAAACGGTCCAACGGGGATCGACGAAGGTCCATTTTTTAGAACCTTCGATCATGTAAAACCAGTTGAAGCCGTTCGCGCAGTGAAAACCGGTACCAGTTCCGCCTCGTCCCAGAAAGAACTGAATCGGCAAAGGTCCAGCGCGTGGATGTAAGTTCGCCAAATGCGGGTTCTTCGGATTACCGTCGGCGGAAACGAACGGCAATAATTTCGATAACTCCAAATCCTCCACGAGCTCTGGATGATTCACGAAAATCGCTTCGCAATTGTGCAAATACGTCCCCGGGGTGTTGATATCCTTTACTCTCCCGGGTATGTTATCACCCAACAACGTCTTCGTCAACGCTTTTTCGTTCCCGAAATTCGCGACTATCCAATCCACGGACCATTTCTTTACCGCCGGCGACTGTTTCGCGAAGCCTTTCAACACCACCGGGTGCGGTCGTTTCACGTACTCGCGGAAGAATTTTTTATAATCAAAATCCGGCCCAACGACAATCGTCGGAATCTCTATCGCGTATCAAAAATGTCCGCCAAAACGAGAGAACGTCGAGATGAAAGTTAGATATTTTACGCCGTCGCGCGAAGCCGCGGGAAAAGAAAAATAAGCACACGTAAAAAAACCTTAACAACATACCTTGCGTCTCCGCGTCTCGGACGTCTTTGTTTAACTCGATCAGTTTCGCGTACGAAGCCTTTACCCAACTCGCCGGGACTTGAATGTTAAACACGATGTGCAAAAAGCACCAAAATTTAATTTTCGTCTCGATCCAATAGGGAACAATCGGGCCTGATCCTCCTTCTCGGTGGGTGTTATCTTTGCTCGGATGCGCGTTGATGGGCAATAAAACCGGCAACGTCATGAAACACGAATTGAAAAAAGCGAAGAGTTTGAACAGGAACATGATGAGAAGGGTCACGAACGCTCTATAGATCCAAGAGATTGAGGCGAATACGCGCTGGAAAACAGAAGTTGTTTTATCGCTCGAACTTGTTTTTTCTCGGACTTCTTCCAGCTCTACATTTTGGAGCGGCGGCTCCGCAGGCTCCAACGGCGCGACGGTGTCGTCGTTTGGCGCGGCGACGATCATCTGTGATGCGAAATGACAACACTTTGCGATGTGTATGTGCGCTGTTGCGCGCGTTTAGGCGCGTGGAAATGAATGAATTCAGCCTCGGATTTTTTGTCCATCCGAGTATTTTTTTCCCTTCTTGGAAATACAAACTACTCTTTCTTGGAAATCTCTCTCTCTCTCTCTCTCTCTCTTTGCTATCATCTCTTCTTGTACTCGCACGCTTTCAATTTCGGCCACTCCACCTTACCACTCTTGTTGTTCTTCTTTTCACCACCACCACTCGATGATGATGCGTGATTTTTAGCCTTGACCGCTTCCAGGACGAAAAACATCTTATCCTTTTCGTCGACTTTCTTCGGGTCGACGTCGAATCCGGCGGTTTTCAAACTCGCGACGAAACTCGGGATGGACGCGGCGCCGTTTCTACCGTCGAATCGAGATTTGACTTCGGCTATCCAGAGTTTACCTTTGACTTTGAGCACTCGAGAGGCTTCCTCGATGAACTTGTAATAGTCGGTGCCCATTAAGGACAGAGAGAAGACGGCGACGTCGACGGAGTTGGATTCGAGCGGCGTTTTGGCCATGTTGCACGCAATCACAAACGGCGCGTGGGAAGGCGTTTCTAGATCTAAACTGTACACTTTCTTCTTCGATTTACCGATAAGTTTCGCTAACTCGGCGTCTCCGCATCCGAAATCGGCGATGATCGTGTCGTATGGTTTGTGTTGCAACCACTCGAAACATTTATGAACTGGATTTTTCGGCCATTTCTTCACTTGTTCTCGAAAGCCTTCGTGGTAGGCGTCAAAAACGCCCGGGTTTTGTTGGACTAAATGTAAAGCTTCGTCGCCTTTGGTCGTGTAGAGTTGTTCGTTGAGCATGCGAAAGTGACCGCCGGACAGCTTCGCGCGCATTTTATCAATCAACGAGAGCTTCTTTTGTTTTTTGACCGCCGGTTGTTGTTCTTGTTCTCGTTCTCGTTCTCGTTCTCGTTCTCGTCGTTGCTGCGCGACATCGTCTTCGCTCTCGAATTCCTCGCCCTCGTCCTCGTTCTTCTCCGAACTTTCGCTATTACTATTACTCCTATTACCATGTTTCTCTTCTCCTTTCGTCGTCGTGATTTTCGCTCGTTTCTTCTTCGCCTTCTCCGCCACGTACTCCTTCGCCAACCGTTTCATCTCGTTCCTCTCCTCCTCGTCCGGATTGTGTTCAACGCGCGCCTTCTTCTCCTCCTCTTCCTCCTCCTCCTCCTCCATCTCCTTCTTCCTCTTCCACTCTCTTCGTAACTTCCTCGCTCGATTCTTCTCCGCTTTTTTCTTCTGCTTTTCCGTCATATTCGCGTTCGTCCTCCTCTCTCTCTTTTCCTCCTCTTTCTCCTCCTTTTCCTCCTCCTCCTCGTCAGCAGAGGCGCCGCCACCATCATTCTTCCTATTCGTCGCCATCCGTTTCCGTTTCTCCTTCGCCCTTCGGCGTCGTCCGAGCAATCGTCCGCTGATTACCTTCCCCTCGCTTTGTTCTCGTTCTCGCTCTTCTCCCTTTTCCTTCTTCTCGTTGGTCGTTTTTGCCTCGACGAGATGATTTCTCGCCGCAGTCGTATTGGGCGTTAACCACCTCTTCTTCTTACCATCGTCATCATCGTCATCGTTTGCGACGATGCCCCAATCGTCCGGGACGTCCATAATCACTACTACCACCACCGATGATGTGTCCTCCTCGCGGCTGCTTTTCTTCTTCTTTTCTCCCTCTCTCTCTCGCGCAGTCGCTTGAGTTTGTTATGTGGAAATGTGTTTGGGGAAAACAAAACGGTTTTGGATAAAATGGGAAAATTCTTCACAACGCGCAAACGTTTTCCGGCTTTCTCTCTCTGCATATACACATTGAACGGAGAAACTCAGCGGTACACTCACACATGTCTCTTTCTGGCAAGACTGTTTTAGTCACCGGTGCGGCCGGGTACATCGGTTCTCACACGTGTTTGCAACTGTTAAAAGAAGAATGCAAAGTTATCGCGTACGACAATTTGGACAACAGTTCGTTCGAATCTTTAGAACGCGTGAAACGCTTGAGCGGAGGAAACGGAAACCTGATGACGTCCATCGAGGGAGATATTTTAGACGGAGAGAAGTTAGACGAGGTTTTCGAGGCGAATGAGATTTTTGCGGTGATACACTTCGCCGGTTTAAAAGCCGTCGGTGAATCCGTCTCGAAACCGCTGAGATATTACGAAAATAACATCAACGGGACGGTGGTTTTGTTGAAATCGATGGTCAAAGCGAAGTGTAAATCGATCATATTTAGCAGCTCGGCGACGGTGTACGGGGAACCGAAAACGGTACCGTGCACGGAGGAATTCGAGACGAGCGCGTTGAACCCGTACGGGAAGACGAAGCTGTTTATTGAGCACATTTTAACGGACCAACACGCGAGCGATAACGAGTGGAACTGCTTGATTTTGAGGTATTTCAATCCAGTCGGGGCGCATCCGAGCGGAGAAATTGGAGAAGATCCGAAAGGGATACCGAATAATTTGATGCCTTTCGTGCAGCAAGTCGCGGTCGGGAGACGACCGGAGTTGTCGGTGTTTGGAACGGATTACGATACGAAAGATGGGACGGGGAGGAGAGATTACATTCACGTGGTGGATTTGGCGGACGGGCACGTCGCGGCGTTGAAGAAGATTGCCAAAGAGAACGGGAAGTGTGGGAGAATTGTAGTGAATTTAGGCACTGGTAAGAGCACGAGCGTGTTAGAGTTGGTTGGTGCGTTTGAGAAAGCGGCCGGGAAGAAGATTCCTATGAAGATGGTAGCGAGAAGACCGGGAGACGCGGCGGAGGTGTACGCGAAAACCGATTTGGCGTACGAGATTTTAGGATGGAGAGCGGAGAAGACGATCGAGGAGTGTTGCGTGGACCAGTGGAATTGGGCGAGCAAGAACCCGTACGGGTACAGCGGCAAAGAAGATTAACGTAATATATACTAAACGAGGCGAGTTTTATAATTTACCATCGAGTGTTAAAGTGCGAATGAATTAATAAATATATAAATAACAAAACGTTCAAATTCTCCTCCTTCCCGAATCCGTCGATGAAAATACGCGCCTCACGTATCATCATCATCATCATCAGTCCTCTTTTCACACCTTGCCAGAGTTCTCGCCGCCGCTAATGAGCGGTTCCTTCTCCCCGTCTACCGCTTTCTTCGACCCCGCAGCTTTCGCGAAGGACTTGTAATACAAAGCACCGAACACTAGCACCGTACCTAACCACTGCATCGGAGACAACATGTGCATGAACACTATGCAACTCAACAAGATGCTCAAGAACTGTCTCGTCGTCATGATGGTCGCGAACAACAACGCGCCAAACTCCTTAATCGTGTACAAAATGCACAACTGTCCAAGCATCGCCGCGATAGACAAGATCATGATATCGCCCGTAATTAACGGATGTCTCTCGATGAACGCAATCGCGTCTTGGAAAGACCCATCCGAATACAAATACACCACCGAAATAATCGCAGAGCAAAAGTTCACCCACAACATTTGGTTGTACGTCTCCATGTTGTACCCGACGAACAACTTATCTTGAAACGTGGACGTGAACCCGTCGAAGAACAAATACCCGAGCATCAACAAGATTCCGTACTCTGAAGTTTCCTGCACGTTCGCGCCTTTACTCGCGTTACTCGTCAACGTGCTCTCGTCGCCGTACAAGCCAAAAATAGTACAGCCAGCGGTCACCGCGATCGCAATCCCCACGTCCGACATCCCGTACCTCTTCTGGTTGATCAGAAACCCCCAAATCATGACCGGAATCATCTTCGCGCACTTCCCTAACGTTTGCACTGGAAACGATAAATACTTCAACGCTTCGTATTGGCACGTCGTCGCGACGACGTTGGACAAGGACACCACCGCGTATCGATGGATCCCAGCCACTGGAGTGACGTTCCCTTTCGTTATCGCTAAAATAACCGCCGCCATGAGACACCCCAAAACTCTGTTCGATAACACCAAAAAGACCGAGTAGGAGAAAAATTCATCCTTCCCGGCGTCCGAGTACGGTTGCGACATGATGCGCTCTTGCAACACCCCATAGACGAGCAAAGAGCCGACGACGCCAATCACGCATCCGATGACACGGATCGACGACGGGTCGTTGAACGGTTTGCAGCACATCACTTTCGCGATGGATTCAGGAATCCCCATAGTACTGATGCTCTCTCGTTCTCTTCTGTTGTCGTTTTAGTACGAGTGCGTGTGTTTCTCTCTCTTTAGAGTACACCGATGCCTTCTTCTTGGGACGCGCAATTGGCCGCGTGATGTGTCTCTCTGATGTGTTTCTCCCCAACACACGAGAAAACCTTTATTTCTTTTCTCTTCTCAAAAACGACACACTTTACGCGCACAAAATCAAACTTGAGCGATAATATTGCTCGATGTACCAATTATGTGTGTGTGTGTGTGTGTGTGCGTGCGTGTGTCGTGCGCGCGCGACTGTGTGAGGAAACAGCGCGCGTTGGTTCCTTCAAATCAAAACACACTTGTTTAGGGTTTCAGTCCCCAAAACTTAAGGCAAAAAGGCGAGCGAGCAAAGCGCGACACATCGCGAAGAAGAACTCGGGAGGAGGAGGAGGACCGCGCGCGAAAAATGAGCGACGAGAACGCTGGAACAACAACACCTGGAGATGATTACGAGCAGAAAAAGAATCATTATCATTTGCGGAAGAAGAACGAAGAAGAACAAACTTTAAAGGAAGAAGAAGAAGAATTCATCCTCGTGGACGTCCCGAAACTCGTCCGAATGCTCCCCGGGGAAACGCTCACGTTTGAACGTTTAGACACCGAAACGCCTTTACTGAAAACGTCCACGGGGGAAACGTACGAGGGGTATTACGAACGGACGGTTGGAGAAGCCTTAATCGTGGAACTGCAACAACCGGCGTTGGATGCGAATGCGACGAGCAGTGCTGGTCGTTCGGGGAAGAAGAGGGTGATTTTGAACGCGAACGGTGAGGAGGAAGAGGAAGAGGAGGACGGCGGCGGCGGCGGCGCGAACGTGAGAGCGGCGACGGAGACGAGGTTGAAGTTTAGGAAGCGCCTTTAGAAGAAGAAGAAGAAAAGTGGTGGTAGGAGTAGTTTCGCGCGCGTAGTAGGTAGTTTTGTGTAGGAATAGTCGAGGAATAATAGTCCGATAGTGTTGGCGAGTTGTATTTTATCATCGCTTCATAAATAGTTCTCTTTAATGTCTTGACTTCTTCTTGACTTGTTCTTCGTTATTAATCTACGGTGAACCAAATGCCATCGGCGGGGGCGATTGGAATCATCTTCGTGTGTTTAGCCCCGTTCGTCTCTCGGCTCGAGGTGAACTTGAACTTTCTCAACAAGTTCGCCATGACCACTCGAGCTTCCAAAAGCGCTAAATATTGACCCAAGCAGTTTCGAGGACCTTGGATAAACGGTAGGTATGAATAATTCCCGGTCTCGTCGGTTTCGTTTCCGACGAACCTTCTCGGTTCAAACGCTTGCGCGTTTTCCCACAAGTCTTCTCTGTGGTGGACGCCTTGGACGGAAATAATAACCGTCGTGCCTTTCGGAATGAACTCGCCGCCTAAATAATCGTCACCTAAACATTTACGAGTAACCACCGGCACTACGGAGTACAAACGCAAAGACTCTTTCAACGCGCCGACGATGTATTCTAACCCGTTCAAATCATCTCTCGAAGGCGTTTTCTTATTCTTTTTCTCGCTATTCTTGTACACTTTTTTCGCCTCTTCGGTTGCTATTTTCATCTTCTCCGGCGCCTTCGCCAACTCCCACGTCGTCCAAATCAACATCGCCGCGGAAGTTTCGTGGCCAGCCAATAAGAACGTCTTGATCTCATCGCACATTTGCCTCTCCACTTCCGGCCCGTATTCGCTTTTCGGCACGTCTGCCAACACGCGATCCAAAATATCCGCGTGCGGATTATCGATGGAATCGTCCGCGTTTGGCGTCGCCGTCACGGAATGTTTCAACTTCCATCTTTGCCTGATCAACTTGATCACGTACGCGTTCAACTTCTTTACCCTATCCTTGTGGTCGAAATACTCTTTATTCGGTAAATACGCTCTCCACGGTTCCAAACTTCGTCGATTACACTCCTCCATAATCGGCAAATACAAATTCGGCATCACCTCGTCCGACTCCTCCGGCGATAAACTCAAAATCGCCTCACCAATCACCTGTAACGTCAGCAACCTAAACTCCTCCGCTAACTCAATCTCTTCCCCCGTCCCTCTGATTTTCTCCAACTTCACGCACAACCTGTCCACCGCTCTGGTGGCGATATCCACCACGTCGTCCAAAATTTCCATCCTCAGCGCTTGCGATATCCGTCCTCGTTGCCGTTTCCAACTCTCTCCTTCGCTCGTCACCAAACCGGTGCCTAAAATATCCAAGAACGGGTTATACGCGAACTCCGTGTCTTTCCCGTAATTCTTAATGTTTGAATTAAACACTCTTTTAATCGGTTCCGGGTCCGCGATGACCACGCAGTGCCTCGTAAATATTTGCACTCTCACCGGTTTCGGCGCTTTCGCCGACGACCAAAACGCGAACAAATCCCACGTGCACGGGTACTTTCCGACCGCTTTGAACAGAGGAACGGTGTGCCCGATGAACGCGTTATACCCGGGCGCGCAGTTCAGTTTTCTCAGATGATGTAATCGTCTCAGCCATCCCAGGATATCGCCGACTGCTTCCACAGCTTTCTGGAACACAGGTTCCAAAAGGGTCATCAGCGCTAAAATGATTAAGCTTTCCTTCTGGTGGATAAAAAGCGCGAGTAAAGCGCCCACGAGGACTCGCTCGGAAACGTGCTCGACAAAGCGACGCGCGCTAAAGTCGTCGCACACGTCGTCGTCCGGTGATGATCCCATTGTGTATGTGTATTATGTATATAGAGCTATGTGCGTTTGAAACGTGATGTATGTTTTTATGGAGATTTGTGTGCGCCAATGGAACAAATTTTGAACAGTCGAAACGCTCGAATTTCACCCCACAAAAAAAAAAACACAAATCTCGCATGTCTCGCATCATTGAATACTCCAAGTGGGATAAACTGAAGCACTCTTCTTCTTCGTCTTCGTCTTCTTCTTCTTCGGAAGAGGACGACGACGACGACGAGGGTGAAAAAGAGGCGGAAATTACGAGGAGCGCGTTACTGGAGAATCTCTCGCTTTGTTGTTCTTCTTCTTCTTCTTCAGCGATTTGGACCGGGTTGGTGTTGCATCATAAAGATATTTTTGTATCGCACGTCTTGTCGAAATTGAATGGGACGGATCGGTTTTTCTTTTCGAGGGCGAATGGTGAGAGTTGGGGTGTGCTTGAATACGCCGGGGTAGACGTATCGGAATTACGTTGGGTTCTTTACGAATGTACATCTATTTCGACGCTGGAATGGATGTGGAATCACTCTCCCTGGGGAGAGAAAGATAGAGATGAAGATGTGATGGATCAAGCCTGGTTTTGCAGGGAAGTTGCTCTAACGAACAAACTCGAGTTGCTCAAGTGGGCGAGAGAAGTGAAACATTGCGAATGGGATGAAGAGACGATTAATGCGGTAGCATGTGAAGGTAATCTCGAGACGCTCAAGTACTGCTTCTCCGAGGAGTGCCCGTACGATGAAGAAACTTCGTGCTTTTGTGCTACTATCAGAGGACGCCTCGACTGTCTTCGATTTCTTTTCGACAAAGTGGAACCTTCGCGAAAGATGGAAGAAGAAATGGTAATAAATGCAGCAATCAGTGGTCACATGGACATCATGAAATATCTCGTCGAAGAACGAAAGATAGCGGGCGACGCGGTAAAGATCCGCTGCGTGTCAACCGCCGCGATGAACGGCCGCCTCGATTGCCTCAAATACTTAATCGAAGACGCAAAAGCGCCTCTAAACGACGACGACGACGGCCGAGAACACCTCTCTTTCGCTCGGTACTACGAGCGAACCGAGTGCGTGAACTACTTGCGAGAAAAAGGATGCCCGGAACCGACGGAGGAAGAATACGCCGAGTTCGTCGAGGACGAGCGAGAACGCGTCGCGTTCTACGAGAGAGAAGAAGAGCGACAGAGCAACACCAGCAGCGACTGAGAAGAGGGAAATGGAAAGAGAGAGAGAGAGAGTAAAAGAGAGAGAGGGAGAGAAAAAAACAGAGAGAGAAGCGGTGAATACCAAACGCACCGCTAAGAGGGAGAAAAAGAGAGAGAGAGAGAGAGAAAAAGACTCGTTCGTCCGCGGACCAAAATTCAACACAAAAAACATCACCTCTTATTAAAGAAGAGTAGTATCGCACACATACGAACAAGCAGCAGCACACGTATAATAGTGACGTTCTCGCTTTGTTGTTCTGTGATATAAACGCACGCATATATATATATATATACACACACGCGCGCGCTTTCTTTTTGCTCTCTCGGAAGAGATCGAAAGAGAATTGAATCGGAGAATTCCAATTGGAATCGTCTCTGAGTCGTTTACGTCGTCGTTGCGTTCGTTTGAGAGACACGCGGTAAAGACACGCCTGAAAGAGAGAAAGAGAGAGAGAGAGAGAGAGAGAGAGAGAGAGAGAGAGAGAGAGAGAGAGTAGTAAAAAAGAAAGACGTAATAATGGGCATCGATTCGTTATTCATCACCAACAACAAGACGGAAACGTTAACCGCGGTGAAACACTGGGGACCGGAAACGGACTCTTCGGTGTGCGAAAAAGTCTTCGAGAAGCATAACGAAGCGATCAAAGCGAACAGCCAAGGGGACGTTCTCGCGATCGACGGGAAAGACTACGCGTTTTTCCAATCGAGAGGCGAAATCACGTACATCGCCACGTGCAACTCGGAGACGCAACCACTCATGGTGGTTGAGTTCTTAACGCAACTGCACGAGGTTTTGAAATCCTATTTCGGGAACGTGATTACGGAGGCGATATTACAAGAACACCATCTGACGCTGTATCAGCTACTGGACGAGATGTTGGATTCGGGGATACCGGTGAATACGCATCCGGGCGGGTTACACGTGTTGGTGCCGCCGCCGAATTTGGCGAACAGATTACACAACGCGGTTTTAGGCACCGCGTCGGGGGTTTTGGTCAGCGACCAAGATCCGACGAAATTGTTGCCGTTACCGTGGAGAGCGTCGAATATTAAGTACACGTCCAACGAGGTGTATTTGGACGTCATCGAGCACGTGGACGCGACGTTAGATCCGGAAGGGAAGTTGTTAACCAGCGCTATTTACGGGAAGATTGAAGTGAATTGTCGATTGAGCGGTATGCCGGACATATCGTTGTCGTTGTCGAACTCGCATTTGATCGAAGATTATTCGTTTCATCCTTCGGTGAGATTGGCGAGGTTCGCGAGCGATCGGGTGGTCTCGTTCGTCCCAGCCGATGGGAAGTTTACGTTGATGAATTACAAGATTCGACCGGAATCAAAAGAGGATAAAAATCAGTGGCAACCGAAGTATATCAAACAAAATCCGTGGATGCAATCGCAAACGATGGGCGGCGGCGGTCCAGGAGGCGGACCGGAAGGGTCTATTTCCGCGCCTTTGCCATTATACATTCGCCCGCAATCGTCGTTTGGACCGACGCAAGGTAGAATTTCCATCGTGTGCGGGACCAAACCGGCGTTTGAGAAACCAGTCGAAGCGGTGAGCTTACAAGTCGCGTTACCTTCGCGCGTTTTAAGCGCCGACCCGTCCGCGACGCACGGCGGCGCCACCTTCGACGACGCCAGTAAAACGGTAAACTGGACCATCGACAAATTCCCGGCGGATAAAACTCCGTGCTTAACGGTCGTCTTAGCCATGGGTTCCGAGCAAGAAAGTAACAACAACAATAGCGATAATACAAACAACAGCAACGAAAACGAAAACGAAAACGCGTTGGCAATGATGGGAGGACGAACGGACAAATCATCATCTAAACTCCAATCCGAGCGACGAAAAATCAAGTTGCAAGAAACCTGCAACGTGACCGCGCAGTTCTCCGTCGCTGGCGTCGGTGTCAGCGGCGTGAAAGTCGAGTCCGTACAAGTCCGAAACGAAAAGTACAAACCGACGCAAGGCGTGAGATATCACACCAGGAACGGTCGGATAGTCGTCAGAACGTAATGCATTATTAATTAACCATTCAATAAAACTTACGAAATAATGCGTTTATACATCGAATGCTCCGCTTAAAACATCTCAATCAACAAAAGCGCCTTCTAAATGTTGATATCGTCGCACATCGCGCGATATCTGCCATTTTCTCTCTCTCTCTTCCCTCACAAATATGACCTCTCATTTGCTCTCAACGAAACCTCTCTCTGCACCTCTTTCTCCGCCGCTTTTGAAGTCGTCGTCGTCGCGAAACTGTTGTCGTCGCTGTTATCCTCCTCCATTTGGTGGAAAAACGATGCTGTTTTTGGGAACAAGGAGTCCATCGTCATCATTAAGAGCAGCAAAAGCATCGTCGTCGTCATCATCGTCACGTTTGCGCACAAAATGGGGATTTGATTGTGTTGGGAGTTTTCATCGTTTACGTCGTCGTCGTCGCGCCTTTGGTCGTCTCAGTACCCCGACGAAAGCGTTTATGGTTGATAATACTAATGAAATCGCGAACGTGGCAGATGCGGTGTTGTCGAAATCGCTGTTCGACGTGACGTCTGGATTGGATGCATTCGTGAGCGGGGCGTTAGGAGGAGGAGGGGGGGAAATAATAGCGAATAATAGTGGTAGTGTGTTTAGCAATGTGACATCATCAGCATCAGCGCACGCTTCTCCGACGACGTTTGTGTTGGTATTTGTCGCTGGATTAGTGACGAGTTTGTCGCCGTGTACGCTGTCCGTGTTGCCGTTGACGTTGGGGTACATCGGAGGGTACGCGTCATCATCGCTGAAAGAAAACGAGGAAGAAAACGAAGACGCGAAGAAATCGGCGATGCGCGTGAATGCGATAGCGTTTGCGGTTGGATTAGCCTCCGCGTTCGCTTTATTTGGCGTCTTTGCGGCGACGGCGGGGAAAGCGTTTGGGCAAATTGGCGTCGTCGCGCCGATTTCCGTCGCCGTCTTAGCCATCGTCATGGGATTGAACTTACTCGGCGAAGTCCAACTGAGATTTCCTTCGTTTGGAAGCAACTTTGACCCGAGATCGTTGAATTTGCCGCCGTTTTTAACCTCCTTCGTCGCCGGCGCGACGTTCGCGTTAGCGGCGAGCCCGTGCGCCACGCCGGTACTCTCCACGCTCCTCGCCTACGTCGCCGCGAGTTCCAACAACGTCCTCTCCGGTGGATTTCTGCTCTTTTCGTATACCTTAGGATATTCAGCGCCGTTATTACTCGCCGCGAGCGCGGCTGGAAACATTAAAAGTGTCATGGGAGTGCGCGAGAAAACGGCCTGGGTCACGCCGGCGAGCGGATTTTTGCTCGTCGCCGGCGGATGGTACGCCTTGTTAGGAAGAGTCGTCCCGATGATTCTCGGCGCGTAAAAGAAACGAGAGAGCAAGAAATCGTTAGCTGCTTCTTTTTAAAGATTGTATACTTTAAAACACCACCAACGCTTCATCCTCGTCGACCGTCGGTCGCGTTTACTAATCTTCACTTTTCCTCCCCTCAACAATAAACATTTGAGTAAAGAACTTAAACGAAATACTCATGGCGCTCCTCCAACGACCACCACCCCGGGGCCAAGGAGGACCGGGTTTAGGAATACTCGGGGGACGACGATCGTCGTTTCGAAAGAAATGTATCCTTTTCAAGTGGTTCCTCTTGTTGTGCCTGTTCGTGAGCCTTTTCCAGCGCTTCAACGTGCGCGAGGAAGAGGAGGCGGAGACGATGATTCAAAGACGGAAACGACGCGAGGACAGCGGCAAAAGCGATGTTTTGATGGTGCCGATGGAAGAGGAGGACGACGATAAAGACGAGGACAGAAACGAGGACGATTCAGACGACGACGCGATGACGACGATAAAGACGATGAGAGGAAAAGGAGATGGATTGGTTTCGAGCATGCTCCGAGAGCGAGATTTAGACAAATTCGGCCGAGGAAGCGAATACGCGTACGCGAACGAATCGGATAAGGATTATTCCTCGGTAATCGTAGCGAAAGACAACGCGTACGGGGAGAAGTACGACGTGAAGTTTACGGACGTGAACGGGAAGAAGACGCATTTTCAGATGGGAGATGTGTTAGGGGAGATATTGCCGGAGGAAGAGCGCCGGGCGACGAGGACGCACGGGTCGTGCGCGCTGGTCGGGAATAGCGGGACGTTGTTGAAGTCTTCGTTCGGGGAGGAAATCGATGGGCACGAAGCAGTCATGCGGGTGAATTTCGCGCCGGTGAAGAATTTTAAGAGGGACGTGGGAGTGAAGACGACGTACGATTTTAGCAATCGAGAGAACGCTCGACGGTTGGTCGAGAAAGGGTGGGAGAATTCGAGACCGGACTCGGTGGCGTTATTTTTTGAAGGGAGCTCGCCGACGAACAGGAAACGGATATTTGAACCGCTGGTGAAGAAGTACGGGAAGAGTTTGAAGGTGCAATTTTTGCACCCCGGGTTTGTCAATCGAGCGCACGATTTGTGGAACGCTCTGAAAGAAATCATCGAGAAGGAAAAGAACAAACAGTTTCACGATAAACCGATGAGCGGGTGGTACGCGGTGAACTTTATGATGCAACGGTGCGAGAGTTTAGATTTGTATGGTTTTGAGCCGTACACGAGTAAAGCGAAAGCGACGGCGCCGTATCATTACTTCGATCAAGTGCAAGGCGTGGTGAGCGTGCACTCGTTCGATTTCGCTGTGTTTGCGTACCAGAAGTTTGCCAAAGTGTTCCCGTTGAGGATTAGGACGAAGAGCGGGTGGATAGGCGCCGCGGAGGATTGATATGATAAATTAGTTTGTTTTTATAGCGTGATGGGTGTTTTACAAAGCGCCTCACCTGACGGTGAGGCTTGACATTAATATTCCGCCGGCAACGGCGACGTTTAGACTCTCCGTGACTCCTGGCGTTGGAATCGTAATCGCACGAATCGAACTCGCGATTTCCTCGCTCACGCCTTGCCCTTCGCTACCTAAAACTAAACACACTTTATTATTACTATTATTACCATCGTCCAGCTCTCTGGCAACTTCTGCGCAGTTTTCGCCCGCGAGCATTGCCGCCAAGACGTTCCGTTTCAATTCAAACGTGCCGCCATTCACCAAGCCTTCGAAAAACTCCTCGTTCGTTTTCCAAGTAAACATTTGCATCCGAAACGCGGTTCCTTTGCTCGACCGCACACACTTATCGTTGAATGGGTCGCACGTTTTCGGGCCTAATCCAACCGCGTCGAATCCAAACGCCTCGGCGGTTCTTAAAAGCGTTCCGACGTTTCCAGGATCCTGAACGCCGTCCAGACACAACACTTTTTCTATTCTTTTTTCTTGCATCATAAACTCCGTTACCTCGCGAATCTCTGGCATCTCCAACTCTGCGACCAGATCAATCCCGTCGGCGTTCTCCACGCCGGCGAGCTTCTTCATCACTTTCGCCGTCGCGTAATATTCCGTCCTATTCTTCGCCTCCTCGCCTCCCGCGATATCGGCGATATCTCGCCGCAGCGCGTCTCTCGTCGTCGTCGTCGTTTGCGAATCATCATCGTAACTCTCTCCGTCCCGGGAAGTCTTCTTCTTCTCCATCGCAAACAACAAGGACTTCACTCGTATCGTCTTCTTCTTCTTCTCTTCCGACGCTCCAAGAGCTCCCGCCTGTAAAATCTCCCTCAACACCGTCGACCCGACGATGACGACGGATTTTTCCTTCTCTCGAAACGTTTTGGACGTTCTCAGTTTCGCGATGCGTTTCGCGGTTGCGTTTTCCGCGCTCGAGAGCATCGCGATGGTGTCGTCGTCGTTCGTAGTAGTCGTCGCCGTCGAAAAACATCTCCTCCTTCTCGAATTGGAAACAAAAGAAGAAGAAGAAGAAGAAGAAGAAGAAGAAGGAGGACAAAAGAAGCACGTCGTGCTCGCAAAGTTTCTTCTCCTCGCTCTTCTGTTTTGTCCTCTGTACGCGCAGAAGAACAAGAGACTTCGCAAAGTATTCGTCGTCATTCTCGCTCTCTTCGTGTTCTTTTTGTGTGTGTGTTACGTTCGTAAATTCGTGCAACAAAATTTAGCTCAACAGCAACCATTCAGACGTACCAGAGTAAGCAAAATACAGACCGACGAGTAAGAAAGAAGCACTTACGAAGCCAAATTTGAGTAAGAGATGAGCACTTATAAGTGCGTAACTCCTTACTCCTTCAAACGCAAAAAAAAGGACCACCACCACACAAAAGTAACAAAAAAACAGGACAAAAAAGAGCATCAAAAGAATACACACATCATGGCGAAAGCGTCCCCGGAAGACTTGAAAGCGCTGTTCGACACGCAACAAGGGTACGTTTTTCAGCGGTAGTGTTAGGAGCCGCGCTTTTTTTTCTTCTTTTTCTTTTCGTTTCGCGCGGTAGCGCTCTTCTGAACCATCATCATCATCATCATTTTCATCATCTTCAAAAGCGCTCGAGAGAGAGAAAGATTAGAGAGAAGATACGCTTTTCTCTTCTTCTTCTTTAACGTCTTCAATGTTGCGAGGAGTATTAGTAACAGTCGCTGACCACTTTTACCATTATTATCATGAACGTATTACACGTATTATCGTTCTCATCTCTAAACAACAGGTACATGAAGTACTTCTTCGACGAACTCGATTACGAACCTTTACAAAAATTCTGCCAGCTCGTGTTGGATTGCAAAGGGACGGTCTTTTTCACCGGCGTCGGCAAGTCCGGGTTTATCGCGCAAAAAATATCGATGACTTTAGTATCGACCGGGACGAAATCGGTATTTTTGAACCCGACGGACGCGTTACACGGAGATATCGGCATCGTGTCGAAAGAGGACATCATGGTTATGTTTTCGAAATCTGGATCGACGACGGAGTTGTTGACGCTGATTCCGTACGCGCGAGCGAAAGGCGCGACTTTGGTTGGGGTTTCCTCGAACGCGAAGAGTAAGTTGGCGACGGAGACGGACATGCACGTGATGTTGCCGTTGGAGAGAGAGTTGTGCCCGTTTGATTTGGCGCCGGTGACGAGTACGGCGATTCAGATGTTGTTTGGCGACACGTGCGCGGTGGCGATTATGCAAGCGAAATCGTTGACGATGGACCAATACGCGATGAACCACCCGGCTGGGAGAATTGGTAAGAGATTGATTTTGAGCGTGAAAGATGTGATGAAACCGTTGAGTGGGTTGCCGTTGGCGAAACCGGACGAGAAGTTGGTGGACGCGTTGGTGGAGTTGTCGAGTAAAGGGCAAGGGTGTTTGTTAGTCGTGGACGACGCGAACACGTTGTTGGGCGTTTTCACGGATGGCGATTTAAGACGGTCGTTACACGAGAAAGGTGGAGAGGTTTTGCAAGCGCCGATCAAGGATCTGATGAGCTCGACGCCGAGAACGACTTTAGCTGAGGGGAAGGCGGTGGATGCCATGAGAGAGATGGAAGCTGGCGGGAGACCGGTAAGTTTCTTACCAGTCATCGACGAGGAGAAAAAGTTAGTCGGGTTATTGACTTTGCACGGTTTGGTCAACGCTGGTTTGTAAACGAACGAAGATTGATGACGTGAAAATAGCAGACGTTATATATATGCTTACCATTTTTGTTTGTGTGTGACTATTTCGATACGAGTACTATTTCTATATTTGCTACTTCTATCTAACACGGTTGACACTTGACTTCGCCGTCGTCGTCACACGCGCCGCATGAACACATCTTAGACATTTCTCTATCGTCGCTATTAATATTTAGATGCCGCTGTTGTTGCTGCTCGAATCGTTCTAACGCTTTCCTCGCGGCCATTTCTCGAGGATCGTTTCCAACATTCGCTCCAACACCTCCTAACTTCATCCCGCTCAATTTTCTCGTTTCTTTCATGCACTCGTCTTCACTCAAAGAGTCGTACCCGTCGTTATCGTTTCCGTGCGTCTCTCCACTCCCTCCGACTCGCCGTCCTCGATTCCAATCTCTCTCGCATAATTGCACCAACTCGCTGTTCAGCGCCTTGAATTCCGCGTTGTGCTCGGAAATGACGTTATGCGCCAACTCGTGCATCAACACTCTCCTGATCGATTCGTATCGTCTCAGCCCACTCCAATCATCCGTTCGTAACCTCAAATGAATTTCCATCCCATTATTCCTATTGAACCCTAACACGCACGTCTCCGAAATGCCAACCAAACCTTCGGGGGGCATCTCGCAAAGCAGACCGACTTGGAATCGTTTCGTCTCCATCACGCGAACAACCCCGGGATCTCGTTTCAGTCGCTCCAAAAGGTGCATCGTTTTCTCCCGCGACGGTTCAACCATACCCTCGGGTACCGCTAAAACTCTCAAGCTTTGAAACGTATACGTATTCGAAGACGTATCGTGCGCTCGCGCGTAGGCGTCTTTGTTCGTCCTGCTCAAATATCTCACGTCTCTCCTTTTCTCTCGTTTCATCTCGTCCTCGAATCCTCGCACGCGCACGTCCACTTTTTCGTCTCGTTTCATCTTCTCCACATCTGCGACTTCCGAGGCCAGGAGTAAAACTTTTTTCCCCTTTTTTATCGACGGAAACGTATCATCCAGAACGATGTTCCCGTCCGTTTCCGGGTTCACGAACGGTTGCAAAGGCATCCCTTTCGGGTGAAGGCCGACGAATTTCATCGTCTTTCTATCCAAGAGCAGTTCTTGTTTGAACAACTGCTCGAGCACGGCTTCGCTCAAATCGAGAACAGTTACAGTAGATTCATTCTCTTTTTCGCGTTTTGGAAGGCGAATCGCGTGGAGTTGGTTTTTGAAGGAGACGTTGATGATCATTATTGTTTTATTATGAAGAATTTTCCCGCGAAGTGTTCAACGGTTTCGGGATAAAAATGCTCGTTCACTGTTCTTATTGTTCCACTTTCTCTTCAGCGACGACGATTTCGAAGAGATGGAGGAGACAGAGGAGGAGAACACGACGAGTTGTTGCTAATGCTGCATCCGCTCGTGAAAAGAGCGACGACGAGAGAACGAATCGAATCATCATAATCGAAGAAATCTTGAACGCATCCACCCCGGAGAGAACTTTGGGGATACAAGAAGAAGAGGAAGAGGAAGAAGATGAAGCGAAAAGAAGAGTAAACGCGAGAAAGGCATTCTCAAACAGAGTGAAACTGATCCACCCGGACGTGTGCGAGGACGAGAGGAGCGCAGAAGCGACCGAGAAGTGCGTCAGAGCGTACGCGTGGTTACTGAATAGGGAAGAGGAGTTTGAGAGAGAGGACACCAATAAGAACACCAACAACGTATACGGAAGCGTATTCGTGAACGAGATTTTATGCGTCGGAGCGTCGAATTGTCCGTCGTATTCGAATTGCACAGTCACGGCGAGAGAGTATTTTCGCGTCAATCCAAAAACAAAAGCGGCGAGGTTCGAGAGAAGTGAAAAGAGCAATCCTCTAAATGCGGCGACGGAAGCGGAAATCTACGCGGTGCATCTCGCGGTGGAACAGTGTCCGAGACGATGCGTGCACTGGTTGGACGAGAAGCAAACGCAAGCGTGTGAGGAAGAATTACAAAAAGCTATAGACGGGATCGAGTTGATAGACGACACGGCGCTTCGGCTCGAATACATGATTAGTGCGTTCACGGCTGAAAATAGGCTCATCGAGAGAGAGTTGAGAGCGGCGGAAAACAGACGAGAGAGGAACGGAGCGGCGAGCGGAACCGACAACGCGAGCTGGTGGAAATAATAGAAATAGATACAGAGCAACGCGTAGCAACACTAGTGAGTGAGTAGAATCATCAAAACGAATCGGTTAAATCTATGCAGTTCCCGCACATCGTCTTCCGCTTCCCTTGGCACAGCCAACACGGTTGTCCTTTTTTATACCCATCTTTCCCTCCGTATTTATCCTCTTGGTTTACCCCGGTCCCTTCGCATTGCCCGCACGGCTTTAACCCGGTGTTTTGACATATCGGACACACCTTCTTTTCACCACCACCACTCGCAGCACTCGCCGACGCAGCGCACGCAAAAGCAGTCCTCGCATTAGGGGAAAAAATGTGTTTCAACACCTTTTGGTGTCTTTGCGTTGGTGTCGGTGTTAATGGTGTTGCACGACTGCTTCCGATCGTAGTATTGAGAAAAAAACAGCGAGGAGGACGATTTTGTTGGTGGTGGTATCGATGACGATAATTAGGACGATTGGGATGATGTTTCACCATCATCCTAATCGTCATACTCTCGGCGCTTGCTTAACGGTTTTTGAAGCAATTTGGCGGCACAAAATGGAAAACATTTTACCTAAACACAGCGCGGGTACATGCGATGCGTTCTCGGCGCTCTCATCGCGTCGTTCTGTCCGCGCAAAATCGTCATCCTCACCATCATCATCTAACAACCGACGACGTTTCCAATTCGTCCAATACGGCGACACCTTGCCCGCGAATTATTCGATGATGAAAACCATCGCGTGCGATGGAAACGTTTCCGGGGCAACCGTGCAACTCACGCACTGGACAGGAAACGAGACCGAGGAGAAGTATTACGCGGACACGAGCACGGAAATTGCGATGAATTTTATCGAGCACAATAACGAGGACGATTCGGACGAGTACGCAGACGCGATCGTTTTGAACAACCACTACGATACCGACGGCGTTTTGAGCTGCTTCGCGTTACTGGAACCAGAGTTTGCTTTGAAACATAAACAGATATTCATCGAAGCGGCCGAGAGCGGGGATTTCGGGGAGTTTAGTTCGGAAAACGGAGTGAAGTTGGACATCGCGTTGTCCTCGATTTGCGATCCGTTGAGTTCGCTGTGCGTGACGGACGACGACGAGTTGGCGTATTCGTTGGCGTTCGAGAAAGTGAAAGGCGTGGTGGAGCGGCTGAACGAGGACGTCGGCGAGGAATTGTGGAAGGAAGGGTACGACCAAGTGTTGGAGGCGGAGAAGGTGTTTGAGAGAGGGAACGCGAGAGTGCGACGGAGCGAGAAGGATGCGAGATTGGCGATTGTTGAATCGAGGACGGAGGACGGGTATCTTTCGTCGCAAGCGGTGCACAAGAAGTTGAAAGAGATTGGCGCGGACGGCGTCGGGGAGAATCCGGTGTTGCGAGTGTTGAGGGCGACGAAAGACGAATCGAGCGGAAAATATAGGTACTTTTACGAGAAACCGAGCTACGGTTGGGTGAAGAAGTTGCAAAAAAGAAGAGAGATTCCAGACGTGGACGCGGACGTTTTGGCGGAGAATTTGAGCGGAAGTAGTAGTAGCAGTTGGTCCAAAGGCGGGCCTTTGGGTCTCTCCGCCATTTGCCAAATGAACGAGTACGTGTCCGTATCGCCGGATGATATGGCAAAGATAGTATTGGAGATGGAGAGAGACACGGTGTTTACGTGAAAAATTCTACGCTAATGCTATTTTTTATTCTCCCATTTCAATTTCTTATACGCCGCTTTCTCGGCTTCCACCATTCGCGCCGCGCTGCTTTTTTTCCTCAAGACGTGCAAAATAGCCGATCGCGATCGAGAGTTTGTGCGCATTTCTATATCCGCAGGGCGTTTACAATCGTCCATTTCCGCCGCCCAAGCGTCGTCGTCGTCGTCGTCCTTCTCTAATAGCTTGGTCACCGACTTCTCGTGATTTGTTTTCAACCACTCGAAAATAGGCGCGTTGGTGCGCACTTTCTCGACTTTTCGGAAATATTCAATCAATATCGCGCACTCGGAATGTTTCCACGTCAAAACGCCCAATTTGCCATTCTCTTTCAATAACTTCATCGCACCTTCCATACCTCTGCGAAACTCGTCGAATTCTTCGTTCAAATGAATGCGCAGCGCCTGAAAGGTCATTTTCGCAGGATGCATAGCTTGGTACTCCGCGCCTTTCGCGTTCGCCACGAGCGTCGCGAACGCTTTGGTCGTCTTCGGAAGCGCGTTGGTATCTCGAGCTAAGACGATGGCATCCGCGATGCGTTGCGCGGACAGTTTGTCGTTTGTTTCCCCATATTTGAATATAATATCTCGTAAATCGTTTCGGGAAACTTTCAGGAGAAAATCGTACGCGCTCACGCCGCTCGTCACGTCGAATCGTAAATCCAGAGGCCCGTCCTGTTCCGGTCGAAACCCGCGAGACTTATCGTCAAACTGCGGCGAAGAAATGCCTAAATCGAGAAAGACGCCCGAAACCTTTACTTTTGAATCTTTCTCTCGCATAACTTTGAACATGCTTCCGAACGGCGAGTGGTGCATGTGAAACCTCGAATCTTCCTTCTCCAACGCTCTCCCGACTGTAATCGCTTCCGGATCTAAATCAAACGCGTGGAGTTGCCCATTCTTCCCAAGCGCGTTTAGTATCCCGCGCGTGTGGCCTCCTCTCCCGAACGTACCATCTATATATATCCCGTTTGGATCATTTGCTATGCCTAAACTATCGATCGTTTCCCTCAACATCGCCGGCGTATGCGTCCCCAACGCCTGCGTCGTTCCTCTCGTCCCAAACGGTGACTTTTTCGCAACTGTCACCGAGACGGTCCGATCTAAAAACCGTTTCCCATCCATCGCTAACGCCTTTTCTCGAGATTCCGCGTTTCTAAACGTCAAAAACCCAGCTCCTTTACTACTTCCAGTCGTTTGGTCTCTCAACAAGTTCACCTCTTCCTTCAACTCGCCGCAGCGCTTGAAGAAATCCGCGATGTCGCTCTCGTCCACGTTTTTCGGTAAATACTTCACGAACACCTCGTAGCCTTCTTGTTCGGACCCTTGCGCGACCATTCTATCTCCGGCGTTGTTTTGTTTTTTAACGACGGCAGTATTGATGCTCGCGCTCGTTTTCATCACCGGCGGCGTCTCTCGCTGTTCCCCGTACTTCCCCGCCGCGCACTTATAACACGTCTCCCGTCTCGCGAAATTTTCCCCGCCGCACTTCTCGCACGTCCAATCCCGTCCTTCTCGTTCGTTCGTCGTCGTTTTCCTCTTCACCTCTGCATTGTTCTCGCCGTTGTTCCCTGGCGTGAGGAAGTTCCTGCCTAGATTGCTCCGCGCCCCGTTCGTTTCGTCCGTCACCTTCACAAACCGGCCATTTAATTTCTCGTCGTCCTTCTCCACGCATCGTTGAAACGCTTCCTCGGTATCAACCATCACGATCGCTTCGCCGTGAAAGACGTTTCGCACGCACGATTCGCTCACCGATAAAAATTGCGCGACTTGCGCTTTGTCCGTGTTCGGAGCGATCCCTTTTAAGCGTAAACGGAAAGCTCGTTTCTTCGTCGTCGTCGGCGGCGTTTCAGTTTTCCCCGACGACGCCGCCGGAAAAGACTTGTGATTACTTCTGTCCTCGCTTTCATCGTCGCTTCTCTTCTCCCGAGTCTTCTTCTCCTTCTTTTCTTTCTTCGATTTCTTCGCGCTCTTACCACCCTCGCCGTCGAAGGGGTCGTCCGAACGACCGGACTTGCGCTTCGTCGTGTCGCCCATTTTTTTATGACGAATCAGAGCATGTGCAAAGGAGGGAAAAAGAAGAGCAAAAAACGATACGACGGGCGGTGGTGCGATGATCATCATCTGAGATGGATGCGCATTAGAGTGCGCCTAATAATAATAATAACAACAACAACAACGCTCTTTCTCTTTTTCTTCTCTCTTTATTATTTTCTACTACGTAAACTAAGTGCAAACGTTGACGACGCCGCTCGCGGCGAGGAGCCTCAAAATCATTCGCTCGTGGTCCCAGGCGTGTTGCGTTCGACCGGATCTCGGGGCGACTTTCCTCCCGGTGAACCAGTACGGTTCTTTCCCACCGGAATCGGTGGTGAAGCCGTACACGTCGACGGTTTCGCACGATCGCGCGAAGGTTAACACGGCGTGCATGCCGGAAGTCATGTATTCCCAGTCTTCGAAAGGGCCGAATCCGAGTCGGACGAGTTCTTCGCGCATTTTTTTGAACGACTGGATGATTGATTTTAAATGCGCGTCGTGCATTTCAATGACTTTCCGTTTTTGTCGTTTGGCGAGGCGCGAGATGAGTTGTTTGCGCATGGCCGGAAACCAGGCTAAATAAATGAGCTCGTCGTTATCGGGAGGGTGTTTCGAGGCGGGTTGTAAACAACACACGTCTTTGCTCATTTTGTAACTCAACACCCGATGGGTTGCTTTTTGACCTAAACTGGCGTTGAACTTGGCGTTGTTGTTGTCTAAAACATTAATTCGAACGACGACGTCGTGTTTGTCGATGTATTGACCGTACTCTTTGGCCATTAAAGCGCCGCCGTTGCCTACGATGGCGCACGTTTTCTTTCTCTCGATGCCGGCTAAACTTTTCCCTAATTTCGCGTCCATGGTCCCGCCTAATTTCCACGCCGCTTTTCGAATCGAGTCATTTTCCGAGTCTAACTGACACTTGGACAAATCTTCCAAGCACGCAATCAACGCTTCTTCGTCTCTATTCTTCACGGTTGGATTCGCGCTCGATTCAACTTTCTTCGTCCTCGGCCCGTTTTCCGTTCGCACTCTTACCGTCCCTTTCGTCGCCCCGTCAATCCTGGACACCCCAACATACCCCGCTTTTGCCGGCAAAACCTTACTCTCTTTCTTCCTCAACCCAATCTGTTTCGAGAACCTCGGCAACATCTCTTTCGGCGCGTTCGCGCACTTCGCGTTCCCTCGATGTATCGCAAACGCCTTGGGCATGTTGCTCGCCTTCCTCGCCGTTTCCTCCAGCCTCACCTCTCGTTCAATCGCAGCGTTCTTCTCCATCGTCGCGACTTCGTACCCGTCCGCTTCTTGATTTTCCTCCTCGTCGTGCATTTCCGCTTTTTCGTTCTCTTCTCGGTACTTCAAATCCGCGTTCGCGTCCGCGGCGATTGTTTCGTCCTCCTCCTCCTCTTTTTCTCCTCCTCTCTCGGAATCATCATCATCATCATCATCTTCATCCGAAACAGTATCATCATCGGAACCACCGCCGAATAATCCGCGCGCGATCGGTTCAAAGACGTGTTCGTGCATTTCTTTCTCGAACGAATCCAAGAGCGTTTGTTTCCCTTTGCCTTCGCTTCTCTTGGAATACGAAGAAGAAGTAAAAGGGGCGTCGTTTTTCCCTTCCGCGCTGCTCCCTCGAAACGTCCACGTTCCGCAGACGAGACAGACGACGACGAAGACGAGGACCAAAAGTATCATTTTTTTGCGTTTGTGCACGCCGGTGGTCCCACTCGCAAAGCGCGCGTTTGTGTGCGCGCTCCCGTTGGTTGTGAAAAACGACCCCCGCATGATGCCACCTCTTTCTCTCTCTCTCTCTCTCTTTTCCTTCGTTGAAGAGGTTTCCCGAAGGGAAAAGTGAGGGGAAAAAAACCGATTTTCTTCATTAAAAGACGCCCCTTTGAACGCCGTCTCGCGCGGCCCCCTGTGGCCTCTGCGGGGCGTGAAAGAGAGATTGAACAACAACAGCGAGACTTTGACGAAAGAACATTTGTCGCGTGCGTCCCTTTCGGCGTCTTTAAGAGAAGAGATGCCTTTCTCGGTGTCAAAAATCCCGCAGTTTCTCTTCTTTTTCTACGTGACTGTCGTGAGTTTAAATCTGTTCCAACTGTTCTTTCCGGGACAATGCGAGGACGGGAACGTTGGGGAAAGGAAGAAACGTGCGTGTGTGTTTCCGAGTTTAACCTTGGACGCGGATTTCCGCGTCCACGCGTACGTGTCGGAGACGAAAAACGAGAGGAAAGTGATGGAGGAAATCATATCGAGGAGGAATAGGAGGAGGAGAGAAGAAGAAGAGCGGGAGAACGAGGATTCAGACGAAGCGGAAGAAGACAGAAGAGCGTTTATGGCTGAATTTAACGGTGGAGAAAAGAAAAGGGAGGCGCGAAGAGTCGCGAGCGCGAACGCGCGATGGGGCGCGAAACATGTGGTCGAGAATATTACGATTCCTTTGCGAGAGTTTAACGTCCGAGAACGAAACGGGACGATGCTGTTCGCGCACGTGTTTATGACGAAGATTGGAGATGAAGATGAGAGTAACGGTTACGAGGATGAAGCGCCGTTGAGAAATGAGCGGGACGTGATTTGGTGGGAGAGCGTGAACGTGCTCAAATACGCTCGGGTCGGCGAGAGGAGGAAGACTCAAAAGTTGATAGGAGGAGAGGATAGTATTAAGAGTAGCGGTAATAATAGCAGTGGTGGTGAGAATAGCACGACGACGTCGACGGGTGCGTCTGGTAATGGTAACAACAGCGTGGCTAAGAATAATAGCGCGAGTACGACGATTTTGCCGCATTTGCGACCTCACTTGCGAGTGTTGAAAGTAAAATCGCCGTTTCCGTTTTTCGCGCACGGAGCGCCGATGGATATTGGCTTAAGAATGCTGAATTACGAAACAAGATCGTACAGGCCGTTGGCGATGATGGACGATATTTCCATTTCCAAAAGAGAGTGGCGACAGTTGAAGATGATTGATGCGAGAACGGATTCCTCGGAGGAAGACGAAGATGAAGATGCGTATCCGGACGACCCAGTCATCTCCTTGCTCATACAACCGCTCCCACTCGGTGTGTATCGTATGTTACGTAACGTAGAAACGACGCTAGACCAACTCCAATCGACCATGGGTTTCACCGACGACGATTTAGATGAAGTTCGAGAAATGGTTGTCGGTCAAGATTGGCGATGGTTAGTCGCCACGTTTATCGTGAGCATCATGCACTCGTGGTTTTCATTCTTAGCGTTTAAAAACGACGTCGGGTTTTGGAAAGGGAGAACAAACGTGGAAGGGTTGTCGGTCCGATCGCAATGGTCCAATTTTATTTGCTCGACGATCATCTTTTTGAACATTTGGGAGTCGCGAGGGACGGCGTCGAGTGTTATCGTTGTCGAAACCGGCATCGCCGCGTTGCTCGAATTATGGAAGTGTTGGAAGTTTGTCGCAGCAAAGAGAGCGAGGAAGAAAAATAACGAAGAAGCTTCAGAAATGCAAAAAGATACCGACGAAGCCGACGCGAAAGCTATGAAGTGGCTCGTGTTTGCGGTGTTCCCGTGCGTCGTCGGGTTGTCGATTCGGTCTCTTTTATATCATGAACACCGCTCGTGGAAAGCGTGGTTCCTTCGAAACGCCGCGAACGGGGTGTACATATTCGGCTTTGTCGCCATGACACCTCAGTTGTATATAAACTACAAGTTGAAATCCGTCGCACACTTGCCGTGGCGCGCGTTCATGTATAAAACCTTCAACACGTTTATCGACGACGTGTTTTCGTTTGCGGTGGCGATGCCGTGGCAACATCGCATCGCCTGTCTCCGAGACGACGTCATTTTCTTCGGGTACCTATGGCAGAGATGGATTTATGGCGTCGATAAAAGTCGCGTGAACGAATTCGGTCGCGCGTATGATGACGATAACAAGGACGACGACGAAGGTAAGGAAAAAGAAGAAGACGAAGATGAGAAAGAAACAAAGAAGGACAAATAGCTAACGAAAATAGCGAATGAAAGGTTTGAGAAACGCGATGACTAACTAACTCTCTATAATTTAAGCTCCTCTCGTTCTACGCGCTATTTACACACGGACGACGCTATTTCGTCCATCGTCAGTGGGTTGTTGGTTTTGCACGCGATGTAAAATTGTATCTTCGAGAACGCATCCGGACGCGTTCCTTTCCTTTCGCAGTTTCCCCGCGGAACTAATTTGTCGCCTTCCCATTCGCAGCGCACGGCAACGTTAGGATTCAATTGATTCCCTCCTCCCGCTGATACTAAAACTGTATTATCATCTATCGCGCACAAGTCTCCACCACTTCCATCTCTTTTTACTTTCAAAAAGCATCCTCTCTCTAAAACTTCTCGGCGAAACGTTCCTTCTCCGCAGCTCTCGCAAAGCGCTTCGTCTTTATAGAGCAACGCCAAAGGCGTGCTCTCGCCAGGGGTATACGACGCTCTCTTATCGCGAAAGATGAGTCCGTCGCACGCAAACACGTACCCTCCAAAACTCTTCATTCTCGCGCCTTCGTAACACATCCTTAATTCATTCACCGTCGCGCACGAAAAAATCGGCGCTGGAAACATGGGATACTCGTGCCCGTCGCGGCTAACCGCGCACGAGTCGATTTCGCTCGCAAACTTACTTTGCAACCAAAAGCTCCGAAACTCCACGTCACATCCGTACGTCTCCGCGCCATTCCACGCCATCACATCTAGCACCACAAAATATCCTCCTCCGTTGTCGTCGTTTGCGTTTCCCCCATCTTCCTCCATCGCGTCGTCATCTCCGGCAACCGCCGCGTCCCCTACTCTTCTCCTTTCGCCGCCGCCGTACACGCAATCCAATATACAAAACGTCTCCGAATTACCTCTCGTCTGAAAACTCCCTCCTGGTATTGCACTTTGAAAGTACTTCTTCTTATTTTCCAGCGTTATTCTCTTCCCGCGCGCATCGAATGCACTCGTCCTCCCTCTCGCGGCGATCACCGCGCACCGTTTTCCTCTCGGTTTCGGTTGGCAGAGCCAATTTTCCCCTAAATCCGTGGGCACATCCGTCATGTATTCCGGCAGTTGCAATTCACCTCTTTCGGTTTTTTTTACATCGACATCATCGTCATCACCACCATCACCAGTTTTTGTTGTTGTTCTTTTCATCCGTTTCTTCTCCTCCTTGCCTTCTTCTCCTTCGTCGTCGTCCACATATTCCTCTCCTCTTCCTCTCTTTGTTTTTGATTCCGACTCTTCCTCCTTCGACGCTTGGACGACGATACGTCTCGCATGATCCGCGAAATCTCGCCTCGCATTGTGTTGTCTCGCGAGCGCATCTCGTCGCTGTTTTTCTTTCGACACGCGAGACGAATACGCTTTCTTGAGAGACGTCCGATGATTTTGACGCGATGATGATTTTACATCATCATCATCTCCGGGTGGTTGTCCAACGTTCATTTTTGCGCAATCCGTTTTGTTGATGAAATCGTCGCAAACGAAACAATATTTTATGGACGACACAAAATGCGAGAGAAGAAGAACTGGTCCATGACGCGAGCACAGAAGAAGACTTTTCGAATAGGAACACCAGGCAGAGAGTGGGAATTTTCAATACACGACTTTGTATATATACTCTTTGTCTTTGTGACGAAGCTTTCCACTTTTATTTGACCGAGTATTGCTGATGCCCGTGATTTTGAGAAAAAGAGGAGATCTTTTCTTTTTTCATAAAAACGCTTAATTTTTGGTTGTTAAAAAAAAAGCTTCATTTAAAAGCATCTCGCATGCGCGCATAATATAAAGAGCTCGAGAGACGAGAGACGACGCGTACCTTTTATTGCTTTTGTTGTTGAAGAAGAAGAAGAAGAAGAAGAGAGACGATGAAGACGAGGACGACGAGGACACAGCAACCCTCAGATCGAGTGGTGACGTTTACGAATAAGAAACGAAATTTGGACATGAACCAACCGCAAATCACGGCGTTTCGATGGATCAGAGAGTGTTTCCGTTTTCGAGGGACGGTGATTCCATCGGTTTTACCGCAGATGGTGTTGGCATTTTTGATTGGGATCTTCGCGAACGCGCTGAAGATACAGAGATGCGGGGAGAACGTGATGGAGGATAAGGAGTGCGACGTGGCGTTTAGCGTGGAAGGACACACGTCGGTGGCAGTCGTGTTGTCGTTTTTGTTGGTGTTTCGAGTGAATTTGGCGTACGAGAAATGGGACGAGGCGAGAGAGGCGATCGAAAGAGTGAGAGACGGAGTGAGGAATTTGAACGTCGCGTTTTGCTCGTTCGTTTGCACCGCGTCTTCTGCTTCTTTTGCTTCAATTGGCGATAAAGATGGCGATACCGTTGGAGCGAATACTGATACCAAAAAAGAAGAGGAGGAAGGTTTTTTCGTTTCGGGGACGACGAGGGAACAACAAAAAGAAGAAGGAACGCCGCAAAAAGACGTAAATGAGGACGATCGCAAAGAGCTCGCGCGATTGAGTCAACTTCTCTTTGCGTTTTTTCGAATCGCGCTACGCGAATCGCGGATTGGATACTCG
>Ga0181554_1000668_pt1 | contig 33825 bp, 27 predicted proteins | sample 011ome_16_FD_145602 | JGI IMG/M metagenome (GOLD analysis project Ga0181554, IMG submission 145602) | Coastal salt marsh microbial communities from the Groves Creek Marsh, Skidaway Island, Georgia - 011503CT metaG (spades assembly) | ecosystem: Environmental > Aquatic > Marine > Intertidal zone... | reverse complement strand
CACAGTCGAGGACACCCCAGGCACCAAAGAGCTCGTGGGAACCACCTTCAAAGGGCTGGTAGGCGATGTTGAGCCAGGTGACACTCTTTTAGTCGACGACGGCAAGGTTCGTCTGGAAGCAGTGAGCAAAGACGCCACCACCGTCACCACCAAGGTCATCGTGGGGGGAATGGTCTCCAACAACAAGGGAATCAACCTTCCCGGCGTCGCGGTTTCTGTCCCTGCGCTCAGTGAAAAGGATGAGGACGACCTGCGGTGGGCCCTCAAGCTCGGCGTTGACTACATTGCCTTGAGCTTCGTGCGTAACGCAGAAGACGTTATTCGCGTCCGGGAAATCATGGCTGAGGAGGGAATCTCGAAGCCTGTGATCGCAAAGGTCGAGAAGCCCCAAGCCGTGGACGCCCTCGAGGGCATCGTCGACTCGTTTGACGGAATCATGGTTGCTCGAGGTGACCTGGGCGTTGAATTGCCACCCGAGCAGGTCCCCATCGTTCAGAAGAAGGCTGTGGAGTTCGCACGTCGCTGGGCAAAGCCCGTCATCGTGGCGACGCAGATGTTGGAGTCAATGATCTCTAGCCCTGTTCCCACTCGCGCAGAAGTATCCGACGTCGCAAACGCCGTGTTGGACGGTGCAGACGCGGTGATGCTCAGTGGTGAAACCAGCGTGGGCCAGTACCCCATTCAGACCGTTGAAATCATGGCCCGCATCCTTGAATCGACCGAAGAGCAGGGTGCAGACCGCATTCCGCCTCTTGGAACCAAGCCTCGCACACAGGGCGGCGCGATGACGCTGGCCGCGGTAGAGGTCGCGGAGTTCGTAGAGGCCAAATTCATCTGTATCTTCACCGAATCTGGCGATTCGGCCCGCAGAATGTCTCGTCTTCGCTCCTTAATTCCGATGCTGGCCTTTACTCCCGACGAAGCCATTAGGCGTCGCATGTCGCTGACCTGGGGTATCCAGTCTTGCCTCGTTGAGCGTGTGCAGCACACTGACGAGATGTACCACCAGGTCGACGACTACCTGCTAGGAAACAAACTTGCGAAAGACGGCGACAAGGTCGTGGTGATTTCGGGTTCCCCTCCAGGGGTTCCTGGAAGCACCAACGACGTGCGCGTGCACGTCGTGGGCCACGCCTCCGATGGCGTCGCGCCTGCCTGGCAGAACAAGTAATTCAGTTTGTGCCGGATGTGGGATTTGAACCCACACGCCCTCTCGGACAAAGCATTTTGAGTGCTCCGCGTCTGCCATTCCGCCAATCCGGCTTGTCTAAGCGATGACATAGAAACAGTACCGTAGGCTCGAGCCGTGACTGACACTCCGAGCGCAAAAACTGAACGTACCGTCGTCGTCGCCGAAGACGAGTCTCTCATCCGCCTCGACGTTGTCGAAACGTTGCGCGACCACGGGTTTAACGTCATTGGCGAAGCGCCAGATGGTGAGAAAGCGGTGGAGTTGGTTCGCGAGCTCAGACCAGATCTCGTCGTGATGGATGTAAAGATGCCGTTGATGGATGGCATCAGTGCCGCAGAAATTATCAACAAGGAAGCACTGGCGCCTGTTGTGCTGCTCACTGCATTTAGCCAGAGGGAACTCGTCGAGCGGGCGAGTGAGGCCGGCGCTCTTGCGTACGTAGTGAAGCCTTTCGGCCCCAATGATCTAATTCCCGCTATCGAGATTGCGTTGAGTCGCTACCAACAGCTCACTGCTCTTGCTGAGGAGGTAAGCGATCTGGCCGAGCGTCTCGAGAGCCGGAAGATCCTCGACCGCGCAAAGGGAATACTTAATAACGCAATGGGGTTGACCGAACCGGAGGCTTTCCGCTGGATTCAAAAGGCGTCTATGGACCGTCGACTCACCATGCGGGAGGTGGCTGAGACCATCATCGACCAGCTCGCGGAGAAGGCCGACAACCCCGACATTTAAGTCTGTGGGGCCTCTTTGAGGAAATTGGTCATACGAACCGTTGACAGCCGGCGTCCTTGTTCGTCGGTCATCACGATTTCGTGGGTGCACAGTGTCCTACCCAGTACAAGAGCACGGCATGTCGCGGTTACGAGCCCGTCACTGACCGAGCGAGAGTGGGTGGCGTTGATCTCAATGCCCACAGCAATGCGTCCGGGACCCGCATGGATTGCTGAGGATAAAGAACCAAGGGATTCACCCAACACCACGTGAGCGCCTCCGTGAAGCAGTCCGATCACCTGGCGGTTGCCTTCAACCGGCATCGTCGCAATCGACTCTTCGGCGGAGAGCTTGATGAAGTTAATCTCCATCTTCTGGGTGAGCTGCCCGCCTTTAGTCTCGATCAGACGCGCAACTAGCTCGGGGTCAAGATCGTCGGGGAAGGTGGTCATCTGGCCCTCAATATCGAATGGTCAGCGGTTAGGCTGGGGGAGTGACGGACGCTCAAAAGCCTACTCTGATGCTGATCGATGGTCACTCGTTGGCCTTCCGCGCTTTTTATGCCCTCCCTGTGGACAGCTTTGTCACCCCAGATGGCCAGCACACCAACGCGATTCACGGCTTCCTGTCCATGTTGTTATCGCTACTCAAGAACGAGAAGCCGACTCACCTCGCAGTGGCCTTCGATATCTCCCGATTCTCCTTTAGAACCAGGATTTATCCCGAGTACAAGGGCACAAGGGGTGAAACGCCCCCCGAATTCATTGGCCAGGTACCACTGCTTCAAGACGCACTCCATGCGATGGGTGTCACCACGCTCACCAAGGAAGACTATGAAGCAGACGACATCATCGCCACACTCTCCTCTCGCGGTGCTGAGGCTGGCTATGACGTCCTCGTTGTCTCTGGTGACCGAGACACCTTCCAACTCGTCACCGACAAGGTCACCGTGTTGTATCCCAGTGCACGCGGCGTAAGTGAACTCAAGCGATACACGCCGGAAGCAGTGGAGGAGCGTTACGGAATACCTCCCGAGCGCTATCCCGATGTTGCTGCTCTGGTGGGTGAAACCTCTGACAACCTCATCGGAGTCGACAAGGTTGGCGAAAAGACCGCCGTCAAGTGGATTAACCAATTTGGCTCGCTAGACGAAGTCCTAGCCCACGCAGATGAAATCACGGGTGTGGTCGGCCAGAACCTTCGCGATCAAAAAGATCGCGCGCTCAGAAACCGAGAGTTAAACGCCTTGGTCAGAGATGTCGAACTCCCGGTGGAGGTATCGGACCTCGAGCGAGGCGCCATTGATGTCGAGGCGGTGCGCAACGTATTTGGCTCACTGCGTTTTCGGACCCTGACCGAGCGCGTCGTGGCGCTAGCCGGAGAAAGCGGCCAAGTTGTGGCTCCCGTTGAGCGCAGCGTTGACGTCCCGGCGGTTAGAAACCTTCTCGACGAAGAGCTCGCAGTCTGGCTGTCGAAACATCAGGGAGACATTGGGGTCGTCCCCTTTGCGACATCGACCGGTCTCCAGGTTGCCATCGCCTCCGATAGCGATGTGGTCGTGGTCACAGATACTCCTGGCAGCAAAGACGCTGATCCCCTGAAACACGCCTTTGAAGAAAGTGCTCACAACTGGCTATTTGTCGCGGCAAAGGCTGACCTTCACGTTCTTGGGGAGCACGGATGGCCGATTCCGGAAGTAGCAGGAGACTTACAGCTTGCGCGCTGGCTTGAGAATCCAGGGCGAAAAGTGGGCTCTCTTGACGACATCGTGACTCATTACCTCGGCGAAAGTATCTCCTCAGATTCCGCGCTTATTCCCGCCGAAGACGACCCTGCACAGGCGCAGCAGGCCTGGTGGCTACGACGCGTCTACCCATTGGTAGTAGACGCAATACCCGATGCGCAACGGAACATCATGGGCTCCATTGAGCTTCCGCTGTTACCCGTGTTACTGGAGATGGAACGACTTGGAATATCCTCCGATACGTCTTCTCTCGACCGCTTGGAGCATTCTCTGGCTTCCCAAGAGGCGGCCTTCCAGGAGCAAGCTTTCGCTGCCATCGGCCATGAGGTGAATCTGGGATCGCCGAAACAATTGCAGACGGTTCTCTTCGACGAACTCTCCATGCCAAAAACTAGGCAGACAAAGACTGGTTACTCGACTGACCAGCAGGCGCTATCAGATCTCCAGAAGAGCAATCCTCACCCCTTCCTTGACGCACTGCTTGGACACCGCGATCAGTCCAAGCTGCGTCAAATTGTTGAAGGTTTGCGCAAATCAGTCGGGACAGATGGTCGCATTCACACAACTTTTGACCAGACAGGCACCAGCACAGGACGACTGTCATCATTGGACCCAAACCTTCAGAACATTCCGGCTCGCACCGAGGTAGGTCATCAAATTCGCGCCACGTTTGTCGCGGCAGAAGGATATGAAGGCCTTCTCACCGCCGACTACTCGCAGATCGAGATGCGCATCATGGCGCACTTTTCTGGCGATGAGGCCCTGATTGAGGCGTTTAAGCGCGGTGAGGATCTCCACCAGTACGTTGGCAGCCAGGTGTTTGAGGTGGAGCCGGAGTCAGTAACGCCGGAGCAGCGCACGAAGGTGAAAGCCATGAGTTATGGCCTTGCTTACGGTCTCTCGGCGTACGGGCTGGCCAAACAGCTCTCGATTGAGCCCAGTGAAGCCAAGAACCTCATGGCTGACTACTTCACCCGTTTCGGCAAGGTTCGAGAATATCTGCGTGATGTTGTCGAGCAGGCCCGGACCAATGGTTATACGGAGACTCTCTTTGGACGCAGGCGTCCCTTCCCAGAGCTGAACTCACCGAACCGGATAGCCCGAGAGGCCGCAGAGCGTGCTGCGCTGAATGCGCCGATGCAGGGAACTGCGGCCGACATCATGAAACGAGCAATGATCACCATCGCGGAGCGGATACATGACGAAGGGCTTAGCTCGCGCATGCTCCTCCAAGTCCACGACGAACTGGTATTCGAAGTGAGCCCAGGGGAGCGCAGTGCCCTTGAAGACATAGTGGTGCACGAGATGTCCCACGCCGCAGAGCTCAAAGTTCCGTTGGATGTCCAGGTTGGCTTTGGAGCGAACTGGGACGACGCGGCGCACTAAGAATTGTGTCGTAGGGCGTGGCGGGGCTACACTGAAGGGTCGCCCGCCGGGCGGCTTTTACCATGTCCACTGGCATCCCAGCCGGGTTGCCCTGATTTGATTAGCCCATCGGAGTATTAACCGTATGACACCCGCCGCGACCAAAGGCCCTAAGCAAGTAGCAGTCAACGATATTGGCAGCGCAGAAGACTTCCTGGCCGAGGTCGAAAAGACTCTTAAGTTCTTCAACGACGGAGACCTCATCGAGGGAACTGTTGTAAAAATCGACCGCGACGAGGTTCTCCTCGACGTCGGATACAAGACTGAGGGCGTAATTCCCTCTCGCGAGCTTTCCATCAAGCACGACATCGACCCCAATGAGGTCGTCAGTGTTGGTGACCCTGTAGAGGCACTCGTCCTCCAGAAGGAAGACAAAGAAGGCCGTCTCATCCTCTCCAAGAAGCGTGCACAGTACGAGCGCGCTTGGGGCGACGTTGAGAAGATCAAGGAAGCTGACGGCCTTGTCACTGGTTCCGTCATCGAGGTTGTCAAGGGTGGTTTGATTGTTGACATCGGACTTCGCGGCTTCCTTCCCGCATCGTTGATCGAGCTTCGCCGCGTTCGCGACCTCACCCCTTACCTGGGTCAGGAGATTGAAGCGAAGATTCTTGAACTCGACAAAAACCGCAACAACGTGGTGCTCTCTCGCCGCGCTCTCCTTGAGCAGAGCCAGAGCGAAACCCGCAGCAGCTTCTTGAACAACCTCGAGAAGGGTCAAATCCGCAAGGGTGTTGTTTCCTCAATCGTGAATTTCGGTGCATTCGTTGACCTTGGCGGTGTGGACGGCCTCGTTCACGTGTCCGAGCTCAGCTGGAAGCACATCGAGCATGCCAGCGAGGTAGTCGAGGTCGGCCAGGAAGTAACCGTTGAGGTACTCGAGGTTGACATGGACCGTGAGCGCGTTTCACTCTCGCTCAAGGCCACTCAGGAAGACCCATGGCAGGCATTTGCTCGCACCCACGCGATCGGTCAGATTGCACCGGGTAACGTCACCAAGCTCGTACCTTTCGGTGCGTTCGTACGCGTGGCAGATGGCATCGAAGGCCTGGTTCACATCTCCGAGTTGTCGGACAAGCACATCGACCTTGCCGAGCAGGTCGTCTCCGCATCGCAGCAGGTCTTTGTCAAGATCATTGACATCGACCTCGAGCGTCGCCGCATTTCGCTCTCGCTCAAGCAGGCCAATGAGGGTGTTGACCCCAACGGCACTGACTTTGACCCTGCACTCTATGGAATGCACGGTGAGTACGACGAGGCTGGCAACTACGTGTACCCAGAAGGCTTCAACTCCGAGACGGGTGAATGGCTTGAAGGTTTCGACGAGCAGCGTGCCGAGTGGGAGCGTAACTACGCAGCCGCTCAGACCCGCTGGGAAGCACACAAGAAGCAGGTTGCAGACATGGCCGCACTGGTCATCGAGCCTGTTGAAGGTGCTGAGTCCCACGACGACTCCATGGCCTCGGTCAACACCGAGCCCGAGAGCGCCGGAACACTCGCTGATGATGAGTCGCTCGCGGCACTTCGCGAGAAGCTCCAGGGTTCCACCGAAGAGTAATTAACCCCTAGAGGGGATACACCAGTGACGGTTGTCGCATTGACCGGCGGGATTGCTGCCGGCAAGACAACCGTCACTGATGTCTTTCGGGCAAAAGGCATCACGGTGATTGACGCCGATCTGATTGCCCGTGAGGCAGTCGCGCCTGGTACCCCCGCCCTCACAGAGGTGGTTAAGCGGTTTGGCGCTGAGGTTCTTCACCAAGACGGGAGCCTCGACAGGCAAGCACTCGCCGAAGTGGTGTTTGGGGACGATCAAGCTCGCGCAGACCTCAATGCGATCGTGCATCCCGAGGTATGGCGTCTCTCACGCGAACAATTTGCCACCCATGAGACTCAACACCCCTCAGTTCCCCTCGTGTATGCAGTTCCTCTGCTGGCAGAGAGTGGACGCACCGAGGAATTTGACGCGGTTATTGTGATTGACGCACCCGCATCGCAGCGCGTTTCGCGGCTCGTCGAGTATCGAAACATGGGCGAGGACGAGGCCCGGTCACGAGTCAGTGCACAGGTGAGCGACGAAGTGCGTCGCAAGATCGCCGATGTTGTGCTTGATTCTTCGGTGAGCCCCGAAGAGACCGCGAAATCAGCGGCCGACCTCGCTGACGCGTTAGTCGCCGCCTGGCCAAACGAGTTGAACTCGCTTCCCACTCGGTTCTAACCATCGCCCACTAGCGTGGAAGGGTGGAACCCACTCGATCCGTCACCCCTTTTCAGGTCGTCAGTGACTATCAGCCCAGCGGGGACCAGCCACGAGCGCTCGATCAGCTCGAAGCGAAGATTAGGGCGGGAGAGACTGATGTCGCCCTTCTGGGTGCCACAGGAACCGGAAAGACGGCGACTACGGCCTGGTTGATCGAGAGGCTTCAGAGGCCCACCCTGGTGATGGCACACAACAAGACACTTGCCGCCCAGTTCGCCAATGAACTTCGTGAGTTATTTCCTCACAACGCAGTTGAATACTTTGTTTCCTACTACGACTATTACCAACCCGAGGCATATGTCCCTCAAACAGACACCTTCATTGAGAAGGACTCATCCATCAACGCTGAAGTCGAACGCCTTCGCCACTCGACTACCAACGCACTTCTGTCGAGACGCGATGTCATCGTCGTGTCTACCGTCTCGTGCATTTACGGTCTGGGAGCAGCCGAGGAGTACTTAGAGGCGATGTTGGCGCTCCAGGTCGGTCAGCGGATCCGACGGGAGGACCTGGCTCGAGCATTCGTGGGCATGCAGTACCAACGAAACGATGTCGCATTCTTGCGCGGAACATTCCGAGTGCGAGGCGACACCGTCGAAATCATCCCGGTGTATGAGGAATATGCGATTCGCATCGAGCTCTTTGGGGATGAAATCGAGTCGCTCACCCAACTGCACCCGCTCACGGGGGAGGTCTTGAACGACCTAGATAGCGTCTCCGTGTTTCCAGCCACCCACTACGCAGCCAGCACCGACACGATGAAACGCGCCGTGGTCGATATCAAGGCCGAGCTTGAAGAGCGCGTTGCGTGGTTCGAAAAGCAAGGGAAGCTTCTTGAAGCCCAGCGCATTCGCATGCGCACAACCTATGACCTCGAAATGATGGAGCAGATTGGGTTCTGCAGCGGCATCGAGAACTATTCCCGCCATATCGACGGTCGAAAGGAAGGGGAGCCTCCGCACTGTCTCTTGGACTATTTCCCCGAAGACTTCCTCACCGTCATTGATGAGTCTCACGTCACCGTCCCTCAAATCGGCGGAATGTTTGAAGGCGACGCCTCAAGAAAGCGAACACTTGTCGAGCACGGTTTCCGACTTCCCAGCGCCATGGACAACCGTCCTCTGCGCTTCGACGAGTTCCTCGAGCGCACAGGACAGCGGATGTACCTCTCGGCCACGCCTGGCACATACGAGAAGGAACACTGCGACGAAATGGTTGAGCAAATCATTCGGCCGACTGGTCTCGTGGACCCTCAGGTCATCGTGAAGCCTGCCGCCGGGCAAATTGACGATTTGCTCGAGCAAGTGCGCATTCGCACGAAGAAGAACGAACGAGTCCTCGTCACCACCTTGACAAAGAAGATGGCCGAGGATTTGACCGACTATCTCGATGAAGCAGGAGTAAAGGTCCGTTACCTCCACTCCGACGTTGACACCCTTAAGCGAGTGGAGCTCCTGACTGAGCTTCGTGCGGGTGTCTACGACGTTCTTGTCGGCATCAACCTTTTACGAGAAGGACTCGACCTTCCCGAAGTGTCGCTCGTCGCGATTCTCGACGCGGACAAGGAAGGCTTCCTGCGCTCCCAGACTTCGCTGATTCAAACGATCGGTCGTGCAGCGAGAAACGTGTCGGGTGAGGTTCATATGTACGCGAACCAGATGACGGATTCGATGAAGCGCGCAATCGATGAGACAAACCGCCGTCGTGAAATTCAAGTGGCGTACAACACTGAAAACGGCATCGACCCCCAGCCACTTCGCAAGAGGATTGGTGACATCACAGACGTCTTGGCACGCGAGAAAGCCGACACCGAAGAGCTTCTTGGGTCTGCGAACAAGTCATCCGACATCCCCGTCATGCGGGTGGGCGCCGGAGAAGACGAGTTGGCAGAGTTGATCCGACAGCTCACGGAGCAGATGATGCAAGCTTCTGCTGAGCTGAAGTTCGAGCTTGCTGCCCGGCTCCGCGATGAACTAGTAGAGCTCAAGCGAGAGTTACGTCAACTCAACGAACACCGGGCTCGCTGAGCATCCTGGCAGGTCTCGCCTCTTAGACTAAAGCGTGCCTATCGAGAAGCCCCGGACCGATTCCGTCTTGACCGTTAAGGGTGCCAGGGTCCACAACCTTCAAGACGTCGACCTCACGATTCCTCGAGATTCTCTCGTCGTATTCACAGGGCTTTCCGGCTCTGGCAAGTCCTCGATGGCGTTCGACACCATTTTTGCGGAGGGCCAACGACGCTACGTGGAAAGTCTCTCGGCCTACGCAAGGCAGTTTCTTGGACAAGTCGATCGACCCGACGTTGACTTTATTGAGGGCTTAAGCCCGGCGGTTTCGATTGACCAGAAGTCCACCAACCGCAACCCGCGCTCCACGGTGGGAACCATCACCGAGATTCACGACTACATGCGCTTGCTCTGGGCCCGAACCGGGCAACCTCACTGCACCGAGTGTGGTGAACCGATTGTACGACAGACTGTGCAACAGATGGCAGATTCGCTGCTGGAGTTGCCCGAGGGGGAGAGGTTCCAAATTCTCGCCCCGATCGTCAGTCAGCGAAAAGGTGAGTTTGTCGACCTGATGGGTGGTCTTGTCACCAGCGGCTATTCCCGGGCCGTAGTAGACGGCGAACTGATTCAGCTGTCCAAGCCCCCGAAGTTGGCCAAGACGAAAAAACATGACATTGACGTGGTCGTAGATCGCCTCGTCATCGGAGACGATATCTCCGGACGCCTGGTGGATTCCTTGGAAACTGCACTTGGCCTCGCCAACGGAGTGATCAAGATTCAATTGGTGGATCGCGAAGGACCAGAAGCCACCCTTTTGAAGAGTGAACACCTCAGCTGTCCCAACGGTCACGCTGTCCGCTTGACTGAGGTCGAGCCTCGAACCTTCTCGTTCAATTCCCCATTTGGTGCCTGTGCCACCTGTTCGGGACTCGGTTTCAGCATGGCAGTAGACCCCGACATGGTCATCGGCGACGCCTCCCTGTCAATTGCCGACGGTGCAATCCTGCCGTGGACCCAATCGGGGAAGGGCCTCTACGGCTATTTCAAGAACCTCTTGGGCGGGCTGTCCCAAGACCTCGACTTCTCGCTCAACACCCCCTGGCAAGACTTGGATGAAGAAGTGCGCCAGGCGGTACTCCACGGCAACAACTTCGAAGTAGTCGTGAAGTGGCGAAACCGCTACGGACGAGACGTTAAGTATTCGACTGGCTTCGAGGGCGTACTGCCCTATATCGAACGCAAATACAACGAAACCGAGTCGGAGTGGTCTAAGCAGCGCTACGCAGAATACCTTCGAGAGATTCCCTGTTCTGCGTGCGGAGGGCAGCGCTTAAAACCGGAAGTCTTGGCGATTACGGTGTCCGGCCGGTCCATCTCAGAAGTATCCGACATGAGCCTCCAGGACTCATATGCCTTCATCACTGCACTGGATGTGTCAGAGCGTGACGCCCAGATTGCCGCCCCGATTCTGCGGGAGATCACTGCGCGCCTTAACTTCCTGCTCGAGGTGGGACTTGGTTACCTGACTCTCTCGCGGGCCGCCGGAAGTCTCAGTGGAGGAGAGGCTCAACGAATCCGCCTTGCGACCCAGATCGGATCGGGACTGACCGGCGTGCTCTACGTCCTCGACGAACCAAGCATTGGATTGCACCAGCGCGATAACAGGCGCCTAATTGACACCTTGGTGAAACTCAGGGACCTGGGCAACACCCTGATTGTGGTCGAACACGACGAAGAGACCATTAGGACCGCCGATTGGTTGGTGGATATCGGACCCGGTGCGGGCGAACACGGCGGTCGAATCGTCCATTCCGGCCCCGTAGCGTCGCTGAATAAGGCGAAAGAATCGATTACCGCTCAGTACTTGTCGGGTGATCTCGCGATTGTGAGTGAGCGGGAGGTGCGGCCCATCGATCCCGAGCGCACCATCACCGTGGTGGGTGCCAAAGAAAACAACCTCAAAGACATCGACGTGACTTTCCCCCTGGGGGTTCTCACCGCAGTGACCGGCGTCAGCGGCTCGGGCAAGTCCTCCCTGGTCAACGACATTTTGTACCGCTCCCTAGCGAATCGTCTCAACCGCGCTAAGCACGTTCCCGGCAAACACACCCGGATTGAAAATGTTGAACTCCTCGACAAAATCGTGCACGTGGACCAGGCACCCATTGGGCGAACTCCACGATCGAACCCAGCGACATACACCGGAGTGTTCGACAAAATTCGCGCACTTTTTGCCGAGACCCCCGAGTCAAAGATGCGGGGTTACCAACAGGGTCGCTTCAGCTTCAACGTCAAGGGCGGTCGCTGCGAGAACTGCTCAGGTGATGGAACCATCACCATCGAGATGAACTTCTTGCCTGACGTGTACGTCCCCTGTGAGGTGTGCCACGGAGCGAGATATAACCGGGAGACTTTGCAGGTTCACTACAAGGGCAAGACGATTGCTGATGTCCTTGACATGCCCATCGAGGAAGCAACCGAGTTCTTCGAACCCATCGGTGGCATTCACAGGTACTTAAAGACTCTGGTAGATGTCGGCCTTGGATACGTACGCTTGGGGCAATCCGCGACGACCCTCTCGGGCGGTGAAGCCCAGCGCGTCAAACTCGCGACGGAACTGCAGAAACGCTCAACGGGACGCACGATTTACGTCCTCGACGAGCCGACTACGGGCCTTCACTTCCACGACGTGAAAAAGCTTCTCGACGTACTCCAGGGTCTTGTGGATAAGGGCAACAGCGTCGTCGTGATTGAACACAACCTGGATGTCATCCGCTCAGCGGACTGGATCATTGACCTTGGTCCTGACGGCGGAGCCGGTGGTGGAACTCTCGTCACAGAGGGAACACCCCTCGACGTCTCTCGGCACCCTGAGTCTTATACCGGCGCTTTCCTCAAAGAGCTTTTGGAGAGCTAAGTGACTGGCGTTCCCTCCTGGCGTCCGGCCACGAGCGATATCCCGACACAACCTGGCGTGTATCGCTTCTACGACGCGCGTGGACGGGTGCTCTATGTCGGAAAGGCCAAGAACCTCCGCAACAGACTCACGTCCTATTTTGTGAAGCCAGAGCGACTCATCGAGCGCACGAGACGGATGGTTCAAACGGCCAGGACCGTTGACTGGACCGTCGTGCAGACTGAACGAGCTGCCCTTCAGCTGGAATATGCATGGATTAAGGAATTTCAGCCCGAATTCAACATTCGCTTTCGCGATGACAAGTCTTATCCGTACCTGGTGGTCACCGTCAACGATGAGATTCCTCGGGTTTTCCTCTCTCGTCGAAAAGACATCAAGGGGGCGAAGTATTTTGGCCCTTTCCAGAACTCCTGGGCGCTTCGTGACACACTCTCCACCTTGTTGAAAGCGTTTCCGGTGCGGTCGTGCACTCAAGGGGTTTATCAAAAGGCTAAGAAACAGGCTCGGCCTTGCCTCCTGGGCGACATCGGCAAGTGCGCAGCACCCTGCGTGGATCGCATCACCCCTGCCGACCACAAGGCCTTGGCACTTGGTCTTGCAAGCTTTATGGACGGGAGAGACGAGACGGTTCTCGACCGGCTTCGCTACGACATGGTCGAATCAGCAGAGCGCCTCGATTTCGAACGCGCAGCAAAATTACGAGACCGTATTGAGGCGATCGACACCATCATGATCAAGAACACCATGGTGCTCGAGGATCGCGTTGATGCCGACATTTTTGGGATTGCAAGCGACGAACTTCACGCTGCCGCTCATGTCTTCAGAGTGCGTGGCGGCCGAATTCGTCAGGCCAGAGGATGGGTGGTGGATATCGACCACCAACCGAGCCGCTCTGAACTCGTTGAATTGATCCTGCGTGACGGCTTCGACTCGCAATTCCCTCCTGCAAGAACGGTGATTGTCCCTGAGCTGCCCCACGATGTCGATATCTGGGAAGAGCGCCTTGCAGAGCTAAGATCTGGAGCGGGTGAGAAGGGTCGCGTGGAAGTGCGAAAGGCCAAGAGGGGCGACCTCGCGACTCTTGCTGATACGGTCCGAATCAACGCCGGTCAAACGCTGCAAAGCTACCTTTCGAAGCGCCAAACCGATGTCGTTGCCCGCACGGCAGCCCTTGCAGAACTCGCTGACTCCCTCGGCCTTGATGAAGCTCCTCTTCGGATCGAATGCTTTGACGTGTCGCATCTGGGCGGCGAGAACGCCGTGGCCTCGATGGTCGTGTTTGAAGACGGTATTCCTCGCCGCGAGCACTACCGAAAGTTTTCGCTCGACAGCCCGCGAGACGACACTGAGGCAATCTATGAGGTTATTTCTCGTCGCGCGAAGCGTCTCCTCGGCGCCGAAGAAGATTCAGACGCCAAAGACGATAAGAGCTCCTTTGCATACCCACCCGGTCTACTCGTTATCGATGGTGGCCTCCCACAGGTGAACGCTGCACAGCGGGCTTTGGAGGCCCTCGGCGTCGAGATCCCCGTGTGCGGTCTGGCGAAGCGCCTCGAGGAGATTTGGCGTCCGGCTTCGGAATTTCCCACCATCCTTCCTCGATCCTCCGAGGCGCTCTTTCTACTCCAACGGGTTCGAGACGAAGCCCACCGCGTGGCAATCACCTACCAGCGAAGCACCAGAAAGCGTTCACTTCGCAGTCAGCTCCACGACATTCCAGGCGTGGGGGAGTCAATGGCAAATGCGCTGCTGAAGCACTTTGGTTCCGTCGCCGCCGTAAAAGAAGCCGAAGAATCTCGGCTGATGGAAGTCCCTGGAGTAGGAAAATCACTTGCGCACCGAATCTGGAGCACCTTGCATTCCTCGCCACAGCGGGATAGCTCCTAGATACAACGCGACCAGAAACTACGATGAACGTGTGATGGGAGCGGATTTCCGATGAATGCAAAACCTTCTGCCCACGACGTGTTGATCGTCACCGGTATGTCGGGGGCTGGTCGGTCTACTGCCGCCAACGTCCTGGAAGATCACGGATGGTACGTCGTCGACAATCTCCCGCCACAGATGCTTAAACCTTTGATCGAGCTGGCAGGGGAGCCCGAGCAAGGTTTCTCCAAGATTGCCTGCGTCGTTGACGCTCGCGGCGGTCAATTCTTTGACACTGCCCGCGAGGTCATCTTGGATTTGGCAGAAAGCGCCGAAGTCACGGTCGTCTACCTAGACGCAACAGACGACGTGTTGGTCCGCCGGTTTGAACAGGTTCGACGCCCGCATCCACTCCAGGGGGCCGGGACTATCCTCGATGGCATCAGCCAGGAACGCACGCTGATGCAGAAGATTCGTGAGCGCGCGGACATTGTCATTGATACCAGTGACCTAACCATCCACCAGTTGGCTAACACAGTAAGTGAACGTGTGGCCGGTCAGCAGCTTCCCGGTGTCTCCCTCACCCTCATGAGTTTTGGATTCAAATACGGTCTCCCAACAGATGTCGACATGGTCTGGGACATGAGGTTTTTGCCCAACCCGTACTGGTCGCCAGAGTTGCGTGAACTCTCCGGGCAAGATGTTGCGGTGGCCCAAGCCGTCCTAGGCCAAGACTTAGCGAAGCAGTATCTCGATGCGCAGCTTGACGCCTTGAAATCGGTCTTCGCCGGGTACCTCACCGAAAACAAGCGTTTTGCCACCTTGGCAGTGGGGTGCACGGGAGGGCGGCATCGTTCCGTCGCGACCGTTGAATACCTCAAAGAGCAGCTTTCGAGTTGGAGCGATGTTCGCCTCTCCGTGAAACACAGAGACATCCAGCGCCATTAAGGTAGTGGGGTGGATGAGCTCACTGCTGCGGTCAAGAATGACCTTGTTCAAATCACGCCTGACCGGCAATCCACTCGTTTGGCAGAGCTCTCAACGGTTCTCCGTTTCGCCGGTGGACTCCACAGAATCTCTGGCCAGATCGCGGTTGAAGTTGAATTAGAGCACCTCGAGACAGCCAAAAAGGTGCGTCGCGAGCTGCGTGATCTGCTCGGATTCGCCACCGACGCTGCCGTGATGCAGCCCACAGCGCAGCGAAACTACCCGCTGTATATCGTGCGTGTGCGCAAGGGCGGCGAAATTCTTGCCCGCCAGACCGGTCTTCTCGACACCCGACTCCGTGCGGTACGTGGCCTTCCCAACCGCCTGACTACCTCACCGATTGAAGACGTCGCCGCTATTTGGCGTGGTGCCTTCTTGGCGAAGGGAAGCCTTAGCGAGCCTGGGCGCTCTTCCGCCATTGAACTCGTTGCTCCGACCTCAGAAGCAGCGATTGCGATGGTGGGGCTTGCCGCCAGGATCAGCGTCGCCGCAAAGGCCCGTGAGGTGCGTATGGCGCAACGGGTCATCGTGCGCGAACCAGATGCGATGTCAGTGCTTCTCAGGGAGATGGGCGCCAGCGGAGCCATGGAATTGTGGGAGGAGCTTCGCGCAAAGCGCGAGGTTCGGGCCAACGCTAACCGCCTCGTGAATTTTGACGACGCGAATCTTCGACGATCTGCCCAAGCGGCCGTGGCCGCGTGCGCCAGGGTCGAGCGTGCCCTCGAGCTGCTGGGTGACGAAGTTCCCGCTCATCTTCTCTACGCCGGAAACCTGCGCCTAGAGCACAAAGATGCCAGCCTCGATGAGCTTGGCCATCACGCTGATCCGCCTCTTACCAAAGACGCTGTTGCCGGACGCATTCGACGCCTGCTCGCCATGGCCGACAAGAAGGCCGATGAGCTCGGTGTTCCAAACACTATGGCCAGTGTTCCGAGCGACTACGTCGGATACTGAGTAAGACCTGAATTCTCAGGACTCGCTAACGCTTAGCTCCTACACTAACGACTAGAAATTCTTGCTCTGAGAGGACACCATGGCTGCCTATACCCTTCCTGAACTGCCCTATGACTATTCGGCACTTGAGCCACATATTTCGGCTCGGATCATGGAACTCCACCACAGCAAGCACCACCAGGCCTATGTCGACGGCGCTAACGGAGCTCTCGCAGCCATGGCGGAAGCCCGCGACACCGGCGCACTCGCGAACATCAACAAACTGGAGAAGGACCTCGCCTTCCACCTTGGCGGCCACGTCAACCACTCGATTTTCTGGACTAACCTGCAAGGTCATGGAGATGCCCGTCCAGAGGGTGAGGTGTCCGCCGCTCTCGATGAATTCTTTGGCTCTTTCGACGCATTCCAAGCCCACTTCACCGCCGCTGCCATGGGAATCCAGGGTTCTGGCTGGGCAGTACTCAGCTGGGATCCAATCGGTTCGCAACTGATCATCCAGCAGCTATTTGACCAGCAGAACAACACCGCTCAGGGAACGACGCCAATCCTCCAGCTGGATATGTGGGAGCACGCCTTCTACCTGGACTACCAAAACGTCAAGGGTGACTACGTGAAGGCCTTCTGGAACATCGTTAACTGGGAAAATGTTACGAAGCGTTTCGAAGCGGCCCGCGTCTCCTCGTCAACGGCACTGCTAGTCTCTTAGGTAGACCGGGTCTCAACGTCAGAGTCTTGAGGGCCTGGTCTTTTTGACCGCTCAACCCTCAGGAGTCTCCCCGTGACCGTTAACGTCGCAATCAATGGTTTTGGCCGTATTGGTCGTAGTTTCTTCCGCGCTGCCTTGGCAAGTGGACAAGACGTCAACATCGTTGCCGTCAATGACCTCACTGACCCAAAGGCGCTTGCTCACCTGCTCAAGTACGACTCGGTGGGCGGCCGTTTGAGCCAGGACGTCAGTGTTGACGGCGACAGCCTCGTTGTCGGCGGAAAGAAGATTCAGGTTCTTGCAGAGCGCAACCCGGCAGATTTGCCATGGGGCAAGCTCGGTGTTGACATTGTGATTGAGTCCACCGGGTTCTTCACCGACGCCGAGAAGGCTAAGGCTCACCTCGAGGCAGGAGCCAAGAAGGTCATCATCTCCGCTCCCGCATCTGGAGAAGACGTCACTGTTGTCATGGGTGTTAACCACGGAGACTACGACCCCGCTCACCACAACATCATCTCCAACGCATCGTGCACCACCAACTGCCTTGCTCCTATGGCAAAGGTGCTCAACGATGCGTACGGCATCGAAAAGGGTCTGATGACCACCGTTCACGCCTACACCGCAGACCAGAACCTTCAGGATGGTCCTCACTCCGATCTGCGTCGCGCACGCGCTGCTGGCCTAAACATCGTGCCTACCTCGACTGGCGCCGCAAAGGCTATCGGTCTGGTTCTGCCAGAACTTAAGGGCAAGCTCGACGGATTTGCACTCCGCGTTCCTGTGCCAACCGGGTCGATTACTGATTTGACTGTGGACCTGCAAAAATCAGCAACCCTTGAAGAGATTCAGGACCTGTACCGTAAGGCCTCTGATTCAGGAGACCTCAAGGGCGTTCTTCGTTACACCGATGAGCCAATCGTTTCGGCAGACATCGTGGGGGACCCGTTCTCCTCGATTGTTGACGGCGGTTTGATTCGCGTGATCGACAATCAAGTCAAGATCAGCTCTTGGTACGACAACGAGTGGGGATATTCCAACCGTCTGGTTGACCTCACTAGCTACGTCGGCGCACGCCTGTCCTAGTGTCACTGCGCACACTCGAGAGCCTCGGCGACCTGAACGGTCAGGTCGCCGGAGTTCGTCTCGACCTCAACGTGCCGCTCGATGGCACCACGATTACCGATGATGGGCGCATCCACGCGGCTCTTCCCACATTGCGGGAGCTTGCCGCGCAGGGTGCCAAAATCGTCGCGATGAGCCACCTGGGTCGTCCAGACGGTACCGTCGACCCCCAATACAGCCTGAAGCCCGTTGCAGCACGTCTGGGCGAGCTATGGGAGGGCGCTGTCACGAGCGTTGAAAGTCACTCCGGTGACGAGGTTTCCTCGGAGGCTGAACGGATGAACCCTGGCGACATCCTCATTCTGGGAAATCTTCGCTTCGACAGCCGGGAAACCTCGAAGGATGCAGCTGAACGAGCGGAATTCGCGGCAGAGATTGCGTCTGTGTGCGATGTCGTCGTCAGCGATGGTTTTGGCGTTGTACACCGTGCTCAAGCAAGCGTGGTGGAGTTAGAAGCCGCCAGGCCGTCTGCAGCAGGGCGACTCATCGAAAAGGAAGTGGGAGTGCTCTCCCAACTCACTGGCGAGCCTGAGCGGCCCTATACGGTCGTCCTGGGCGGCTCTAAGGTCTCGGACAAGCTCGGTGTAATCGAAGCGCTTCTACCACACGTCGACAACCTCGTCATTGGTGGGGGAATGGTGTTCACCGTTTTGCAGGCGCAAGGTTTCCAGACCGGATCGAGCCTGCTCGAAAAGGACCAAATTGACACGGTGAAGGGCTATCTCGCGAAGGCCCAGGAGGCCGGTGTCACGATCCACGTTCCTGTGGACATCGTGATGGCCTCAGGCTTCGCTCCCGATGCTGAACATGAGGTATTGCCCGTGGAGGCCCTTGAATCTGGACGATTCGGAAGCCAGGCGATGGGTCTCGATATTGGACCGGCGTCTGCGGAGGCTTTTGCTCAGGTGGTGCGCTCGTCGAAGACCGTATTTTGGAACGGCCCGATGGGAGTGTTCGAGTTTGACGCATTTGCCGCGGGTACTCGTGCAGTGGCAGGTGCACTCACAGAGGTCGATGGCCTCAGCGTGGTAGGTGGTGGCGACTCAGCCGCTGCAGTTCGTCTTCTTGGATTTGATGACGAACAATTTGGACATATTTCTACTGGTGGAGGAGCGAGCCTCGAATTCCTCGAGGGACGCGCTCTGCCTGGCTTGGAGGCAGTGGGATGGTAGAGAAGACTCACGCGCGCAACGCGCTAATCGCGGGGAACTGGAAGATGAACTTGGATCACCTCCAAGCAATTGCCTTCGTCCAGAAGCTCGCCTGGACTCTGAAAGATCAGTCTTTTCAGTCCAATACCGTTGACGTGGCCATCTTCCCGCCGTTTACCGACCTTCGTTCTGTTCAGACGCTCATCGCGGCCGACAATCTCGATTTCGCCCTCGGTGCTCAAGACCTGTCACCGCACGACTCTGGAGCCCACACGGGTGATATCTCCGGTGCTTTCTTGGCCCAACTGGCTTGTGGCTACGTAATCATTGGGCACTCAGAGCGCCGCGCAGACCACAACGAGACAGACGAGGTTGTCGTCGCCAAGGTGAAAGCAGCTCTCAAGCACGGCCTCGTTCCCGTGGTGTGTGTGGGGGAGACGTCGGAAGACTTGGAGAAGTTTGGCGCAGCCAAGGTTCCCGTCGAACAAGTCACTGCGGTATTGAACGAGATTCCCAAGGACGCGGAAATCGTGGTCGCATACGAGCCAGTGTGGGCTATTGGTAGCGGTACCCCCGCTACCGCGGACCAGGCAGAAGACGTCTGCAAGGTTATTCGTGAAACGATCCGTGACATCCATGGTGACGAGCAAGCCGATCGCACCCGGGTTCTCTATGGTGGCTCCGTAAAGTCGGGTAACATCGCAGGCTTCATGCGTCGTCCAAACGTTGACGGAGCACTCGTAGGTGGAGCAAGCCTTGACGTGGAAGAGTTCGCAGCCATCTGCCAGTTCGAAAAGCACGTCACCATCGATTAATGTCAGCTCCGGTGCCCTAGACTAGGGAGCTGGTTTAAGAGGAGTTATTGTGCAGGTCATCCAGGTAATTGTTCAGGTGGTGCTCGCCATCACCAGTTTGTTGTTGACGCTGATGATTTTGTTGCACAAGGGTCGCGGTGGCGGCCTGTCCGACATGTTTGGTGGGGGAGTAACCTCCAACCTTGGTTCATCGGGTGTGGCTGAGCGAAACCTCAACCGCATCACCGTGGTGATTGCCCTTGTCTGGGTCGTCGCAATTGTCACCCTCGGGCTGTTTACCCGTTTCGACGTCGTTTAGTGTTTCTACGAGTGCTGGAATCAGCACGTTAGGAGTTAGTCGTGGCCTCTGGAGGTAGCGCAATTCGCGGAACCCGCGTGGGTTCTGGCCCAATGGGAGAGCAAGACCGTGGTGTGGTCGTCGATCGCATCGCCGTGTCCTACTGGGACGCAATGGGAAACGAGACGGTTCGCTACTTCTCTGCCACTGTTGAACCCGAAGAGATTCCAGAGATCATCGACTCACCTCATACTGGACTTCCTGCCGGCCGCGACAAGGAAAATCCGCCCGAGCTACCCGTCAACGAGCCTTACAAGACTCACTTGGCGTATGTAAAGGAACGCCGCACCGACAAAGAGGCCAAAGACATTCTCGACGAAGCACTCGAGAAGCTGCGCAAGCGCAAAGGTCGCGCTTAACGTAACGCCTTTGGCACGTAGTCTGCTCGCTCGTCATCTGCAGACCAGAACTGGTCAGTGACTATCAATTCAGCAGGAAGAAGTTGTGCCAGATCTTGGTCAATAAAGATCTTGGTTGACTTTGTCCCGTGAATTCCAGCAGCAGGCACTTCGTGGGTGGCTGCATCTGCCAGCGCCAGCCCCATTGCGGCGGCCTTATCGGTTCCCGCACTGACAATCCAGACTCTCTCCGCTCGATTGAACAAAGCAATCGACATCGTCAAGCGCTCCGGCGGGGGTTTGGGTGAGTTTCTCACGGCGCTGACGCCGACTTCTTTACTCATTGCCTGGTCAGAACCGGGAAAAACGCTTAAGACGTGACCATCTGGACCCATTCCCGCGAAGGCGAGATCAAACGTCGGCCACTCCTGGCCTTCATCAGCCGCGGCTTTGAGCTCCGCGGCGTAGGCGTTTGCCCCCTCATCGAGCGTGCAAGAATCCGAGGTGGGGAAGCGGTGTATCTTCGCTGGATCAAGCGGCAGCAGGTCCAGGAAAACCTCGGCTGCTTGTTGATCATTGCGGTCTGCGTCACCGCGTGCAACAAAACGCTCGTCGCCCCACCACAGCGAGACCTTGGACCAGTCAAGCTCCTTCGCCGAGGGGTGCTTCGCAATCTCCGCAAGGGTCTCAATGCCGACGGTGCCTCCGGTCAGCACCACGCAAAACTTACCGGTGCGTCGAATGGCCTTTGCCGCGCGCACCAAAAACTTGTCTGCCACAAGCGCGGCTAATTCTCCACGACTCGGGGCGATTACTACCCTTTTGTCACTCATTAGATCTCATGTGCTCCATTGCAGTGTGACGACCAAAACGTTGTCTCTAGTCCGCGCGCCTAACCCACCGTAAACCGCCGGTCAATACGTCACCGTAGACGGTGTCGGGCGCCAGGCGGCGCAGCTCCTCGGCCAACAGTGACGCCAATGGGCGCCTGGGCAAGAACAACGAAAAGTCAGGCTGGTTGGGCACGCTCAGCTCAACGGTGTGATCATCTTCACGAGTGAGACGAACTTCACCGCCGTCGGTGACCAGGACAACTTCGTGAACCCCGCCTATTCCCATAGGCGCAGTGGCGTCAACACTGACGTCGTGCCCGAGGGTGAGCCCCAGCCATCCCGCCAACAGCATTACGGAGGGATTATCCGGGACACCAGCAACGCGTGCGCTGTCAACTCGGGTCACGTCGAGGTAGTCAAGGGTTGCCGCAAGCTGTGTGCGCCACCCGGTAATACGCGACCAGGCAAGGTCGGTGTCACCTGGTCGGTAGCCCTTCGCGACGGATTCAAGCCCGTGGAGGCCTGAACCCATCTCTAACGAGTCAAGGATGCGGCGCTGGCTAATCTGACCAAGCTCAGTGTCGGCCATACAGTCGGGGCATTGATCTGGCCACCACGTGACAACGGGGGCGTCGGGAAGAAGTAGGCCGTTGACAAGCCCCGCTAGGTAGTTATCTCCTTGCCCGGTGGGGCGCAAGATCACGACCTCACTTGCCCCAGCGTCACCGCCCAGGCGAATTTCGGCATCCAGCCCGGGGGTGTCGCTATCTGACGCGGGCTCCGAAATCACCACGATGCGCATTGGGTGTTCACGACTTGCGTCGTTGGCGGCCTGAATGACCTTTTCTTCTTTCGCACCGTCGGTGTGAATCAGGAAAGTAAGTACTCGACCAAGCGCTACGGCGCCGCCTTCTTCGCGAGCTTGGATGAGGCGTTTTTGAATCTGAGTAGAAGTAGTGTCATTCAGCTCAATAATCATGGGCGCCTCCAGACACGGTTATCGCGCACGAGAAGCTGATCAGCCGAGGCGGGGCCCCAGGTTCCCGGCAAGTAACCCTCGGGCTGCCCTTGCTCTTCCCAATAGCGCATCACAGGGTCGAGAATGCGCCATGACAGCTCTACCTCGCGGTGGCGGGGGAATAGAGGGGCATCGCCGCGCAACACGTCCAAAATGAGACGCTCATAGGCCTCAGGAGAGGTTTCGGTGAATGCGTGGCCATAGCCAAAGTCCATCGTGACGTTTCGCACCTGCATGGCAGGACCGGGAACTTTAGACGCAAACCGCATGGTCACACCCTCATCGGGTTGAACGCGAATCACGAGGGCGTTTTGGCCTAGTTGACCTTGCTTGATTTCAGGGAAAAGGTGAGATGGTGCGTCTTTGAACACCACGGCGATTTCGGTGACTCGGCGTCCCAGACGCTTCCCCGCCCTCAGATAAAACGGAGCGCCCTGCCAACGGCGGTTATTCACTTCTAGGCGGATAGCAGCATAGGTTTCTGTGCGCGAATCCTGGGGGATTCCGTCTTCCTCGAGATATCCCTTGACGTGCTGACCGCCCTGCCAGCCGGAGAGATAGTGGCCTCGGGCGGCGGAAGTGGGAATGTGACCCAGGGGCGCGACCGCTGCGAGCACCTTCTCCTTCTCAGCGCGCACGTCTTCAGCCTTCAGCGAGACTGGCTCCTCCATCGCGGTCAACGCAAGCAGTTGGAGAAGGTGATTTTGAATGACGTCTCTGGCAGCACCAATTCCGTCGTAGTAGCCCGCACGTGATCCCACACCGATGTCTTCGGCCATGGTGATCTGAACGTGATCTACGTAGTGGGCATTCCAGATGGGCTCGTACATCGAATTGGCGAAGCGAAGCGCCAAGATGTTCTGAACTGTTTCTTTGCCCAGATAGTGATCAATTCGGAAAACTGACTCAGCCGGAAATACTCGCTCGACCGTCTGATTGAGCTCTGCGGCACTTTGTTCGTCTTGACCAAAAGGCTTCTCGATAATCACTCGGCGCCACTGGCCGTGGGCGCCCTTGGTGAGTCCCGCTCGTGCAAGTCCCTCGGTGACTACCGGGAATTGCGATGGTGGAATGGAGAAATAGTAGGCGTGGTTGCCGGCCGTGCCACGCTCGGCATCAAGTTCTGCCAAAACCTCAGCGAGACGTTTAAAGCCAGAGTCATCGTCAAAGGTTCCCTCAACGAAGCGCAACCCACCCGCCAGGGTGTCAAACACCTGGTCACTAAATGCTTCACGTGCGTGGGCCGAGATTGACTCTTTAATCAGCGCGCGAAATTGTTCATCATCCCAATCGCGACGCCCGTAACCTACTACCGAAAACCCAGGGTGCAATAACCCACCCGCGGCGAGGTCATAGATCGCCGGAATGAGCTTCTTGAACGCCAAATCACCCGTCACCCCGAAGATGACGAGAGAGCTGGGACCGGCTATGCGGGCTAGGCGCCGGTCCTCTGGCAAGCGCAGAGGATTGGGTTTCACGCGGTGAGAGCTCCTGCCTCGAGGAAGCGTTGAAGAGCCTCCACACTACCCACCTGAACGGTCAATACGGGCCGTCCACGCTCAATCAAGACTCCGCGATCTCCCGCCGATTGGGCGTTGACCAGCGTGGTGAAGTCAAAGGGGTATCCGGGGATATCGATATGTGCGTGGGGAACAACCTCGACTTGGACAAACACTCCGTCAGGAGTGCCGCCTTTGTGGAACTGTCCGGTGGAATGCAGGAACCGTGGACCAAAGCCAATAGTGACAGGACGACCAAGACGGGATGCGAGACCCTGGCGAAGCGAAGGCGTGTTGGTCAGGGCCAAGCGATCGGCATACAACTGGACGGAGAGGTAACCACTCGAATCCACCTGCTTGGCAATAGCTGTCCACGCGCCCTGATCGTCGCTAATCGACGATGCATCATCGGTGTTCAACCACAGCTTGGTCTCGCCATAGGAGCAGTCAGGAGCTGGGGGAGTAGGTCGCTGATCAAGAAGCCCACGAGCGGCGATCTTTGCACTCTCCACGTCCGGCTGGTCAAACGGGTTTAGCTCAAGCAGACAACCCACAAAGGCGGTTGCGTATTCCCACAGGAGGAACTGTGCGCCAAGAGGACCCGAAATACTGGCGTCACCACGACCCTTGCCGGCCAGGTCAACCACCACTACATCAGCGAGATCTCCTGTAACTTCTGGCGAGTTCTCGTCCTCAGCTACTACCGGAAGCACGCCCTTCGCGTCTTTACCGGTTGACTCAGCAACGAGCTGTTCAATCCAGTCACCGAGACCCGGTGCCATTTCCTCATCAGCCAACAAAACGGCAATGTCACGATTGCTGGACAACGATGCCGCCAACAAGACCGCAGGGTTGTCAGGGGTGGACACCCTGAGCGAATCCCACACGGAGGCAGCCTCGTCAATTACTGCCCGGGTGTCGACTCCTGCAAGGGTCGTCGGAACGAGGCCAAACGCCGTGAGAGCTGAAAAACGTCCACCCACGTTGGGGTCGGCGAGGAATACGCGGTGACCCTTCGCAGAGCTCTCCTGGTGGAGCGGGGAGTTCGGGTCGGTCACGATAATCACGCGATCGATTGGGTCAATTCCTTGATCCCGGAAAGCTTGCTCAAAACTTGCTCGCGCGGTTGCCGTTTCAACGGTGGTTCCAGACTTGGAGGCCACCACGACAAGCGTGTCCACGAGTTCGGTCTTCAACGAGCGCGCGACTTGATCGGGATGGGTCGAGTCAAGAATCTCAAGGGCAACGCCATCACGCTTTGCCATTACTTCCGGAGCCAGTGATGACCCACCCATTCCACACAGCACGACGCGATGCACGCCGCGTGCTGCAAAGTCCTCTCGCAGCGCCTCGAGCTCTGCAACAAGACCCAACATTTCACGCGGGTCGGCAGTCCAGCCAAGACGCTTCGAAGCCTCTTCCGTTGCCTCTGGGCCCCACAACGTTGCAACACCGGCGGCAACCTGTGCAGGGACATCCGCGTCAATCAGGCGTACGACACGATCCTGCACTCCATCGACCCGGGATCCGAGAGATTCAATCTCAAGTGCCATTACGCGCTCCTGAGCGCCTCGTCGACGGTGCCGAGCAAATCACGCCAGCTGTCGATGAACTTCGAGACACCTTCGGCTTCAAGAGCGTCAGTGACTTCGTCGAACGAAATTCCCAGGCCTGCCAATGAATCTAAGACGCTCTGTGCATCCGCGTATTCACCGGTGACGCGGTCGCCGTTGACACCACCTTGTTCGGCGGTGGCCATCAGGGTCTTTTCTGGCATCGTGTTGACAGTCTGAGCAACTGCCAATTCGGTGACGTAGAGAGCCTGGGGAAGAGCAGGGTCTTTAACCCCGGTTGAAGCCCACAGCGGACGCTGGACGTTCATACCCTTCGCCTCGAGCGCCTTGGCACGGTCTGAGCCGAAAAGTCGCTCAAATTCTTGATATGCCAGCCGCGCGTTTGCGATACCGGCGCGGGAGCGCAGTGCCTTAGCGTCGTCTGTGCCGATCGCGTCAAGCTTGGCGTCCACAGCTGTGTCCACTCGGGAGACAAAGAAGGATGCAACCGAATGAATCGTGCTGATGTCTACCCCGCGTTCAAGCGCTTTTTCGACGCCGGCGAGGAAAGCTTCCACCACCGCTTGGTAACGCTCTAGCGAGAAGATGAGGGTTACGTTGACGCTAATCCCGCGAGCAATGGTTTCCGTGATGGCAGGAAGACCGGCCACGGTAGCGGGAATCTTGATCAACACGTTCTCGCGGGCCACCGAGTCAAACAACGCCTGGGCTTGGTCGATTGTGCCTTGCGTGTCATGCGCGAGCTCGGGAGACACCTCGATGGATACGCGGCCGTCGACACCGTTGGTCGATCGGTACAGCGGCATGAAAATGTCACAGGCGTTTCGCACATCGTCGGTCGTGAGAGCGAATACGGTCTCTTCTGCGGTTGATCCGGCGGCCGCCTGTTCTGCCACCTGCGAGAAATACGAGGCGCCACCAGAGATAGCTCCTTGGAAGATGGTGGGGTTGGTGGTCACACCGACGACATTCACGGTGTCAATGAGCTCTTGAAGGTTTCCGCTTTCAATGCGGTCACGAGAGAGGTCATCGAGCCAAATGCTGACCCCGACGTCGCTGAGAGCCTGGGTGTTGGGGTTCGACATGAAGAGTCCTTCCTGGCCTATCGGCCCACAACGGTCTTCGCGACCGCAACAACGTTTTCTGGCGTAATACCAAATTCTTTGAACAGGGTCTTGTAATCAGCGGAGGCACCAAAGTGCTCGATTGATACACAGGCCCCTTGATCACCGACGAATCGGTGCCAGCTTTGAGCGATACCCGCTTCAACGCTGACGCGTGCGGTGACTGCTGGGGGAAGGACGCTTTCGCGGTATGCCTGGTCTTGAGCGTCAAACCACTCCACACACGGCATCGACACCACACGCGTGGAGACGCCATCAGCTTCTAGAGCAGTGCGCGCATCAAGCGCGACCGATACTTCCGAACCGGTCGCGATCAAGATGAGTTCGACGTCGCCGCTTGCTTCGGCCAGCACATAACCACCGCGAGCGGTGAGGCTCGCAGAGGCAAGGGTGTCGCCGCTGGCTGCACCCTCACCACGTGCGAGGACCGGGACACCCTGACGGGTAAGCGCAATACCCGCCGGGCCTTCGCGACGCTCCAGCATGGTCTTCCACGCCCACGCAGTCTCGTGTGCATCTGCAGGTCGCACCATGTCGAGGCCTGGGATAGCTCTGAGGCTCGCGAGCTGCTCGATGGGCTGGTGAGTAGGGCCGTCTTCACCCAACGCCACGGAATCGTGGGTCCACACAAAGATGCTGGGCACGCCCATCAGCGCTGCGAGTCGAACCGCAGGGCGCATGTAGTCGGAGAAGATGAGGAAGGTTCCCCCAAATGGGCGGGTCTTTCCGTGGAGGCTGATTCCGTTCAGAATCGAGCCCATTGCGTGTTCCCGAATACCAAAGTGGAGAACACGTCCATATGGGTCTGCGCTCCAATGACCGGTGCTGGACTCGATAGGTCCAAAGGACTTCACACCAGTGATGGTGGTGAGGTTCGACTCGGCAAGGTCGGCAGATCCACCCCACAGCTCTGGCATTACACCTGCGAGAGCGTTAATGACCATTCCTGACGCCTGACGAGTTGCTAGCGACTCAGTACCCTCGAAAGTGGGAAGCACGGATTCCAGGTCGGGCAATTCGTCTGCCTGAAGGCGCTCAAGCAGGGCCTTTTTCTCTGGATTCTTACTAGCCCACGCATCGAATTTTGTGTTCCAGTCGGCTTTCCACTGCGCTGCACGTGAAGCGAGTGAGCGGGTGTGCTCGAGAATCTCTGGAGCAACAGCAAAGTGCTCATCGGGGTTGAATCCAAGAATCTTCTTGGTTTCAGCAATCTCGTCAGCACCGACTGCTGAACCGTGGATTTTTCCGGTGTTCTTCTTGGTGGGAGCAGGCCATCCGATGATGGTCTTCACCATGATCAGCGACGGCTTGTCAGTCTCTGCTTTCGCTTTTTCGATGGCAGCGAATAGGCCATCCGCGTCTTCGTTGTAGTTTTCATCGCTTCCGAAATCGACTTCCTGGACGTGCCAGCCGTACGCCTCATAGCGAGCCTTGACATCTTCGGTAAAGGCAATGTCGGTGTCGTCTTCGATTGAGATTTTGTTGGCGTCGTAGAGAACTACTAAGCGGCCCAGTTTCTGGTGACCCGCGAGGCTCGCGGCTTCGCTGGTGACGCCTTCTTGGATATCGCCGTCACTGGCGATGACATAGGTGTAGTGGTCAAAAGGTGACTCGCCCTCGGCGGTGTCAGGGTCAAATAAGCCGCGCTCAAATCGTTGCGCGTAGGCGAAACCGGTGGCCGACGCGAGACCTTGGCCAAGCGGACCAGTCGTGATCTCCACTCCGTCGGTGTGACCGTATTCGGGGTGTCCAGGGGTCTTCGAACCCCAGGTTCGCAGTGCCTTGAGATCGTCTAGCTCGAGACCAAAACCACCCAGGAACAGCTGCACATACTGGGTAAGCGACGAGTGGCCTGCCGAGAGAATAAAACGGTCGCGACCAAGCCACTGAGGATCGGTCGGGTCATGCTGCATCACCTTTTGGTAGAGCAGGTATGCAACGGGTGCGAGGCTCATCGCGGTCCCGGGGTGTCCGTTTCCTACTTTTTCGACGGCATCTGCGGCGAGCAGCCTTGCAGTATCAACGGCAATACGGTCATTTTCGGAGAAAACCGAAGTCATGAAGGGGAGTCCTTTGTGTGGGTTTCAAGAGGGGCCACTCCAGGGCCTCTACGGTGACCCGATCAGCCAATAAGTGACTGGGCGGAGAGTAAGCCAAGTATATCCAGTGGCTTCCATCAAGCTCTCAGGCCGCGCTCCTTCGAGCGACCTAGAATGTCTACGACATGACCCACACTGCTGCCTCGACGACTCAGCCGTCTTCCTCATCTGGTTCGTGGAGCGACACCGTTAAGGCCTATGTTGCTCTGACCAAACCCCGCGTGATTGAGCTTCTTCTCGTCACCACGGCACCGGTTATGGTGCTGGCAGAGCGTGGAATTCCTAATTTGTGGCTGATGTTCTTCACCCTTTTGGGTGGTTCGTTGAGCGCGGGAAGTGCGAATGCGTTCAACAGCTACATCGACCGGGATATTGACCGGGACATGCACCGCACCTCCAAGCGGCCACTGGTTACCGGCGCAGTCACGGAGCGACAAGCACTCCGATTCGCGTGGATCCTTGGTTTCACCTCCTTTGTCCTTCTCGCACTCACCACAAACGTGCTCGCCGCATCACTATCTTTGGCGGCGATCTTGTTCTATGTGTTCATCTACACCCTGTGGCTCAAGCGCCGCAGCGAGCAAAACATCATCTGGGGTGGCATCGCAGGCTGCTTCCCCGTATTGATCGGTTGGGCCGCGGTAACCGGAACCCTCTCCTGGGAAGCCCTGATCTTGTTCCTCGTGGTGTTCCTGTGGACGCCACCGCACTATTGGCCTCTCTCGATGCGCTATCGCGACGACTACGGAAGCGTAGGCGTGCCCATGTTGGCAGTGGTGCGACCCGCTGGGCTCGTCAGCGTCCAAGTCGTGCTCTATGCCTGGGCCACCGTGGTCACCTCGCTGCTACTGATCCCGATCGCGCCTATGGGCTGGATTTATACGATTGCGGCTGTCGTGAGCGGGGGATGGTTCATCATCGAGTCACACCAGCTCTATGCACGTGCCCGACGTGGCGAGGAAGACCTCAAACCGATGAAGGTCTTCCACTCGAGCATCAGCTATCTGACTCTGCTGTTTATCGCTGTTGCGATCGATCCGCTTATCCCTGCGCTGGCACTTCTTCCCGGGTAGCAAGCAACGCAGAGACCACCAGCGCCACAATTACGCTGGCCAGCACCATGTGGATTCCTACAGCGAGTTCTGGGAGGCCATTTCGTGCCTGAAAGAGCCCGATACCGATCTGTGCAACGACGACCACAACGGTTGCGACAAGCGTGCGTCGAAGCCGCGGAACACTCACGCGAATCGCCCAGATCACCGCAATCACACTGAGCCCAAACACTGCGTACGACGGCCATGCGTGAATGTGTTGAAGAAGTTCAGAGTTAAGACCATTCCTCGCGGCACCCCCATCGCCCGCGTGTGGACCAGAACCGGTGGTGATAATTCCCATCACGACCGAGGCTGCCAACGCCACGAGTAATGCCCACAAGGTCGCGGAGAGAGCACTTGGGACCACACTTCTGCCACTGGATCGCCCGACACGCACTCGGTAGAGCAATACCGCAGCGAGCCCGACGAGTACTGCTGAGAGCAAGTAGTGCAAGCCCACTACATAGGGGTTGAGGTCAGTTAAGACGGTGATGCCCCCGATTACTGCCTGTCCCGGAATTCCGAGGCCCAGAGCCACGGAGAGACGGAGAAGCTCGGGGCGCTCGAGACGCTGGCGAACAACCATGAGGAACATTCCGATGGCAATCAACACAAGAACGAAGGTGAGCAGTCGGTTTGCAAACTCGATCACACCGTGGAGGCCCATCTCGGGAGTGGTGACGTAGGACTCGGCGGTGCACTGCGGCCAGGTGGGGCACCCCAGTCCCGAACCGGTCAATCGAACAGCACCTCCGGTGCCAATAATGACGATTTGGCTGATCAGCGAAGCCCACGCAAAGAAGCGCACACGGGCGTCAATTGTGTCGGGGAACCATTTCCACAGCGTTCTCACAACAAAATTCCCTGTTCTTTCAGCTCATAATCAGTAACATTCTGGGAGGCGCTGACGCCATTGCCATCCCCGAACAGCGAAACCGCGGGGTTGTGGCTCCCGGGGAAGTGTAAGCCACCGCGCCTACGAACCGCTGAGAGCCAGGGATGGCCGAAACGTCCACGAAACGGCCCGAGGAGGAAATAGATGTCCGACGTGATTCTCGACCGACCCGATTTGCAGGAGTTTGGGCAATACGAATTCGGTTGGCACGACTCTGACTCTGCCGGCGAAACCGCCAAACGCGGCCTCAACAGAGCAGTCGTGGAAGAGATCTCGGACCTCAAGGACGAACCCGCCTGGATGCGGGAGCGTCGCCTCAAAGCTCTCGAGATTTTTGAGCGAAAGCCGATGCCAAACTTCGGTGCTGACTTAAGTGGAATCGACTTCGACAACATCAAGTACTTCGTGCGCTCGACGGAGCGCCAAGCTCAAACGTGGGAAGACCTGCCTGAAGACATTAAAAATACTTACGAACGCTTAGGTATTCCTGAAGCAGAGCGCGCACGACTCGTTGCCGGTGTGGCAGCCCAGTACGAATCTGAGGTGGTCTACCACCAAATTCGCGAAGACCTCGAAGAGCAGGGTGTGATCTTTATGGACACCGACACTGCCCTGAAGGAGCATCCCGAATTTTTCACCGAATACTTCGGAACTGTCATCCCTTCAGGTGATAACAAGTTCTCGGCCCTCAATACCGCGGTGTGGTCAGGTGGATCGTTCGTGTATGTCCCACCCGGTGTTCACGTGGAAATCCCACTCCAGGCCTACTTCCGCATCAACACCGAGAACATGGGCCAGTTCGAGCGCACGCTGATCATTGCCGATGAAGGTAGCTACGTGCACTACATCGAAGGCTGCACCGCCCCGATTTACTCGTCGGACTCGCTGCACTCGGCAGTGGTAGAAATCATCGTCAAGAAGAACGCACGTGTTCGCTACACCACCATCCAAAACTGGTCGACGAACGTGTACAACCTCGTGACCAAGCGCGCCATTGCGCACGAGGGCGCCACCATGGAATGGATTGACGGAAACCTTGGTTCCAAGGTCACCATGAAATACCCCTCTGTGTTCCTGGTCGGAGAGCACGCCAAGGGAGAGACCCTGTCGGTGGCCTTTGCCGGACCCGGCCAGCACCAGGATGCTGGCGCGAAGATGATCCACATGGCCCCGAACACCACCTCCTCGATTGTCTCGAAGTCAATCGCGCGGGGAGGGGGTCGCGCGGGTTATCGCGGCGAAGTTCGAGTAGACGATAAGGCCCACAACTCGGCCAACACTGTTCGCTGTGATGCGCTGCTGGTGGACACCATCTCGCGCTCGGACACATACCCCGCAATCGACATTCGAGTCGACGACGTGGTCTTGGGCCACGAAGCGACCGTGTCGAAAGTCAGCGAAGAGCAGCTGTTTTACCTGCAATCGCGCGGACTCCCAGAAGACGAAGCGATGGCAATGATTGTGCGCGGATTCATCGAGCCAATCGCCCGCGAATTACCGATGGAGTACGCCCTCGAGCTCAACAAGCTCATTGAGCTCAACATGGAAGGTTCTGTCGGATAAATGAATAGCCCCTCAGAGGCCCCCAAGGTGGTCCTCGATCCTTCAATGACGCGCGTCGTGAACTCCGTCCCCGTGCAGACTCGCTCGGAGCGCTTCCACTCCACTAACCCTGACGAGTTCCCCAGTGTGTCCGGCCGGGAGCCAGAATGGCGCCTGAGCCCCGTCAAAGAGCTGACCGCACTCATCACCGGATCGCTCGATGGCGGCGAGTACGAACTGTCTTCACCTGCGTCCACCGCGGTGACGGCAGAGTTCGTGGACTCCGCAACTGTCCAACGTGGCAGCGTGTCAGAACCAGAAGACAGACTCGCAGCCAACGCTTGGTCGCAGGTGGAAAAGACCCTCGTGGTAACCATCACTGGTGACGCGGGCACTGTCACCTTGGAGCGCTCCACCCTTGGAAACGTCCCTCGCGCTGCGCACACGATCGTCAAGGTCGCAGAAGGCGCCACGGCCACCTTGATTATTCGCTCGTCGGGTGCGGCTCTCTTGGCAGAAAACGTCGAAATCGACGTGGCCAAGGGCGCGACTCTCCAGATGGTCTCGGTCCAAGAATGGGACGACGACGCAATTCACTACGCCAGCCACTTTGCCCGAGTAGGGGAGCAGGCATCGCTTAACCACATCGTCGCGACCATGGGTGGGCACATCGTGGTGGTGAACCCTTCCGCAGAGCTAGCGGGAGAAAAAGCCAACGGCGAGCTATACGGTGTGTACTTTGCGGAGGCACACCAGCACCTTGAATCACGCGTTTACGTCCACCACGTAGGCCCAGACACCACATCAAACGTGAGCTACAAGGGCGCACTCCACGGAGAAGGTGCCCGCACTGTCTGGGTCGGAGACGTCTTGATCGGAGCGATGGCAACAGGGACCGACTCCTATGAGCAAAACCGTAATTTGGTTCTCTCAGATGGCACCCGTGCTGATTCCATCCCAAACCTTGAAATCAAGACCGGTGATATCGCAGGGGCAGGTCACGCCAGTGCCACCGGACGCTTCGACGACGAGCACTTGTTCTACCTCCAGTCAAGGGGTATCCCCGAGGTTCAAGCCAGACGCCTCGTCGTCGGCGGGTTCCTAGGAGAGATCGTCCAGAGAATTGACGACGAGGACCTCCAGGTTCACCTCATTGACCGTATCCAGCAGAAACTTCGCGACACCGAGGAGGCCCCCGCATGAGCAACGTGTTGGTGTGCAAAGAAACCGATGTAGAAGTGGGCCACGCCGTCAAGGTCACGATTGACGACATCCCTATTGCCCTGGTGAAAGACTCCGCTGGCGTGCTGCACGCACTCGGTGACACCTGCTCCCACGGCGAGATTTCGTTGAGTGAAGGGTTCGTCGAAGACGACACACTCGAGTGCTGGGCCCACGGCTCAAAATTCGAGCTCACCAGTGGTAAGCCACAAAACTTTCCGGCTTTCGAGCCAGTTCCTGTTTACAAAGTCACCGTCACCGACGGCGACGTTTACATCGACACCGAGACCACACTCGGCAACTAGACCTCACGAATAACCCACGGAGACACAATGTCAACTCTCGAGATTAAGAACCTTCACGTATCGATTTCTACTGAGCAAGGGCCCGTCGAA
>Ga0181554_1000658_pt1 | contig 34042 bp, 43 predicted proteins | sample 011ome_16_FD_145602 | JGI IMG/M metagenome (GOLD analysis project Ga0181554, IMG submission 145602) | Coastal salt marsh microbial communities from the Groves Creek Marsh, Skidaway Island, Georgia - 011503CT metaG (spades assembly) | ecosystem: Environmental > Aquatic > Marine > Intertidal zone... | reverse complement strand
GTCACTTAGGGACATTATAGCATCACGCAGAGGGTCGAGCGCGGGCTCTTTGAGATTGGCCAAGCTTTTGACGAGCGTATTCCTATTCAAAGTCCTCGTAGTTGTTGACTTCTTTTTTGCATTTTCTGCTGCCTTGCGTTCATTCGCTATCTTTTGAGCTCGGATCTCGACTCTAGACTGATTAAGTAGTACCTCTTTCTCAGCTTCAGCTTTGGCCTTGGCATTGTTATTGGCTGGAGCCATCCTTACAAGTGTTAAAGAAAAAAGACACCACCTGAGAAACATGGCGACCGTTGCTCACCAGATGTTCCATGCCTTTGAGGATACCTACAAGACCTACAAGGATGGTAAGGATGTCGAGATGGAGATACGTCTAGGCAGAAAGCACATGAACGGTATCTTCGACACCAACATTCCTCAGGCTCAGTGGACCAGTGTGAAGAATGGTTTGGACATGTATACTGGATGGGAGTTGACGGATCATCAGAAGTTCATGGTCTTTCGTGGAAAGAAGGGAATACGGTTGACCGAGGAACAGGACACGGGTGAACGCATCTGCGTCCGGAAGATTACGCGGGAGAATAAGGATTTTCCACTTGATGCTTGGAATGTTCGCTTCGGGGTCTCAGTGGAGAAGCCGATCAAGGAGGAAGACCAACCAGACGAGTTTGACGACACGATCGGAAAGGAGCGGTGGTCCTACGTGCGAAAGAACTTGCGCATCGATCTCACGATCATCACGCCCGAGGACATGGATGCCGAGGAGCCCATACATCAGATTGAATTGGAGATGCTACCGCCCTACACGGAGGACAGGGACACATTGTTCAATCAAATGTACAAGGTATTTGATGTTCTCAAACTTATGCCATCGCGACCATAAATCCACCCAAGGCCACCAAGACAACGCCGACGAACTTCATGAAGTTAAAGTTATCACCAAGGAACAAGAATGACAAGATTGTGATGGGAATGGTGTTCATGGCGAGCAAGGCTCCCACATATCCTGGGTTAGGAGAGTGAGACACTGCTGTCCTATAGAAGAACAGGGTCATACTTCCGATCAAGGTCGACAGAGCCAAAAGACCTAGGTGATTTCCCTTTACTGGTTTCAAATCATTCTTTTTATGCTGATAAAGAAAAAGAACGAAAATCAAATAGAACGGCAGGGCAAAGATAATGGTCTCGTGAGTGCTAAGACCATCCCTGAGAAGTTTGCCGATGATGAAATTATTCGCCACGGACAGCAATACCGCCAAGAGGGCGAAATTAACCCAACGCTCCATAACTATCATTAGTCGAGAAATTGATATTCGGCAAAGTCGGGGTCCTTGGATGGTTGTTTGGCTGTACTGAAGGAAGCCTGGGTGGCATTCCAGACCAGACCAAAATTATTATTCATGAAATATACCATTTTTAGTTTCAAAACACAAACACATGTATTTCCCTTCATGGCACCCTTGGTGAGAATTTCCACATTGTCACCACCAGGTCCCTTGGACATGGTGTCCTTGTCGATCTTGACGCGGAACCTATCTTCCTTGAGGTTGCTGCGAAACATGGCTTGGATCTGTTCGCGACCCATTTCCCTTCCGAATATATCCATGGCATTTTCACAAACATAGTTGATCACGTGATTTTCGATAGTTCCAAGCCACTCCAGGAACGCCTTGGAGCGTTCACTTTGGTGAATTTCGAGTTCAAGGTTGTACTTGGGTGCTCCGTAATCTGTCTCGAAGCACGATACGCCAAAGGGACAGCGAAACTTGGGTATCTGGACATCTGGACCTTTGATGAACAAAAACTTGGAATCACCTGAACCGTCGATGACAAAGTCGGGAGTGTTCGTTTCGTTAAACAACATATCGTCTTAAAGCGAAGCATCTCTTTAATTATACGAATGACCGTGGTAATCGATGGCAACATCGGAGCTGGCAAGACGACGCAGTTGGACATGCTTGCGTCCGCTGGTTTCAAGGTTCGCAAGGAGCCTGTCCAGGATTGGCCGGTCGACAAATATTACCAGAAACCACAAGATTGGGCGTTCCTTTTGCAGGTTGCCATCCTCGAGTCCAACATGTTAGAAGAGGGTGTCGAGGTCTATGAGCGGGGTCCCATTCCGGGTCGGATGGTGTTTTGGGAGGACCTTGTGATCCGAGGCGAGATCAAGCGGATCGAGGAGCACTACTGGTATGACAAGTTATGGGAGCGAATGAAGTGGTATCCGAAGAAGTACATATTTCTGAACGTGCCACCGGAGCTTAGTCACGAGCGGGTCAAGGCACGTCGCCAGAAGGGTGACACATTCATCACGCTTAAATCGCTGCAGGACCTCCATGCCCGTTACATGAAGATGCTCGAGACCATCGGCACCCACTGCGAGATCCATATCATCGACGGCACTCAGCCTCAAGCCCTAATCCACGCTGAAGTACTAAAAATTATTCAGGGAGTGTAATATATAGAATGGTCACAATTAACACCATGGATCTCTTTGATCTCGCGCGCCAAGCGATGGAAATAACATCCCCATCGGTTGAGGCAGAGGCAGACGCAAGTGATGAATGTAACCATTGTGGTGGAAAGATGATCGAGAATTTTGAAACTGACATGGTATGTAGTCAATGCGGTATTGTAGATGAATCACGAGGGCGGATCGACCAGGGTGCTGAGTGGAGTTCGTGCGTAACGGACGAGGGCGCCAAGGACGGGTCGCGAGTTGGAATGGCTGCAAACCCACTTTATCATTCATGGGGTTCTGGATCGAAAATTGGAAAGTCAAAGGGTATGACAGTTGCACAAAAGCGCATGGCCAAGATCGACTTTCACCTTTCATCCAATCACAAGGATCGTGCACTTCATCAAGCCTATTTGGACATCCAGGAAGCATGTACACCGCTTGGTATTTCTATGAACACGATCGAGTTGGCCAAGGCCTTTTACAAGCGAATCACCGCCAAGGGGATCACGCGTGGTGTGGTTAGGAAAGGGATGAAGGCGAACTGTGTTTATTACGCATGCAAGCGAGATGGATATCCAAGGACGTTGCACGAGATCGCCAATGCTTTTGGGTTGGATCCCAGGGACATCAGCAGAACGTCGAACAAGTTTCGCGACTGTCTGGACGAGGAGGACACGGAAGAACGGGTGACAATGGCCAGTGACATGATTCCACGGCTGATGAACGAAATCCAACCGATGACGCCTGGCAAGGTGACCTGCAGAATTGTGAATCTGTGCAAGAGGATTGAGCGAACTTCGGAATTTATGGGAAAGGTCAGTGGAGGCGTGGCGGGTGCATGCATCCTTTATTCGATCAAGGACGCTGACATCGAAAAGGTCAAGGAAGCGACCCAGGTGTCCACAATAACCTTGAATAAACTCAAACAGAAAATAGACGTGATAGAGAAGGTTCTCATTTGGACCGATGGATCGTGTCTGGGCAACCCGGGTCCGGGTGGATGGGGTGTATTCATCAAGGATGGAGGGCAAGTGCGCGAATTTGCCAACGGGGTCAAGGAGACAACAAATAACAGGATGGAAATTCAGGCAGTCATAGAAGCCATAACGTGGTGGAAAAAGCACAGACCCAACAAGGAGGTCATTATCCACACGGATTCCAAGTACGTGGTCGACAGTGTAACCAAGTGGTTACCTGGGTGGGTTGAACGCAATTTCAAAGATGTCAAGAATGATGATCTCTGGAGAACACTAAATCAACTAATTTCTCCCATGATTGACTGGAAGTGGGTCAAGGCACATGCTGGAAACCCTGAAAACGAAAAGGCTGACAAACTTGCGCACGACCAGGCAATTAAACAAAAAGAGAACTTAAACAAATAAATGGAAGGATATCGACCATCGTTGTGGATATCTACTCCGTGCTATGGAGGTCAGGTTCTTCGCGAGTTCAGTTCTTCAATTTTGAACCTCTACAGGGTTTGTATTCAAAATAATATAAATGTAATTTTTGATTCTATGGAAAATGAGAGTCTAATTCCACGAGGTCGTTGTGTGGCAGTGGGACGTTTTATGCAATTGCCCATGGCAAAGGATTACACACACTTTATGTTCATCGACGCGGACATTGAATTTCAGCCGGAGTCTGTTCTGCGTCTTTTGTTTTCTGGTCACGATATTTCGGTGGCATGTTATCCAAAGAAGTATGTAAATTTTGAGGGAGCCAAACGCGAGATAGTTGAAGGCGGCGATCGTCCTCCGGAGATGGCATCGGCCGACCTTGTTGTGAATCTGGGAAAACATAGCACAGCAGTCGTGAACGGGTTCGCCGATATATTGGATGGACCTACCGGCTTTATGATGATCAAAAGGGAGGTCTTTGAGAAGATGGAAAAGCACTACCCCGAACTTCACTGCAAGAACGATCATGCTAATCGCGATTTTGAATACTATCCGGCTCTATTTGATTGTATGATATGTCCAACGACCAAGCGCTATCTTTCGGAAGATTATGCATTCTGTAGACGATGGCAGCAGATGGGAGGGAAAATTCATGGCGATACGAATACGGTCCTAGGTCACGTGGGGAATCTTACATTCAGCGGAACAATGGGTCATCGTATTAAAAGAATTAGTCCAGTAGTTTAGAAATGTGGGGATTCGTCGTCGTTGACGTGAATCATCAGATTGCAGTAAGAACACTTAGCGTCTTGATTGGTTTGACATCTCAGCTAACCAAACAAGGGGTTCCTTGGGAAGTAAACTATTCTTCCAATGATTCAGAAGATAAACGTGCCTGGTTCATCAATGGTATGAAAAAGTACGACACACTGGTATTCCTTGATCATGGGACGTCATTTGATCTGAGACCTCTTTTGTCGACTCCGTGGCAGAAAGCATGTTCAATGCTGATCATCCCATCGCTTAAGAAGACCTTGGACTGGAAACGATTTAAAGAAACGTGTACACTTGAGATTGAAGAACCCCTTGGACAGCGTGCTCTCCAGTTTGATACTGAAGTGAACGAAAAGAAACCCATATCAGGCCCAGGTACACAACTTTACCCCGTTACAAATTCTGACGCGCGAGTATTTTTATTGGACTGCAAGCAGGTTCTCCGCAAGCTCAAGGACAAGAAAGGAAATTTTATTCAGGTTCCCTTGAAGTCCACGGAGTGGGTCAGATTTTTGAAGGAGCGTAGTGTTCAGATTGCAGCAGCAGTGGACATTCCGTGTACAAATACGATCGCACACAAGTGCGTTAGTGGCTTAGGGAAATCAAACGGACTTAGGATAGATGTTGCACCACGCCCAGCGGGTGATGCAAACCAAGCCCCACATGTTCCCAGCACCACAGCCAATATCGGTTGAACGAAGACACTTTGGACAACTGAACAGTCACCCCTATGTGGTTTCCCCAAAGGCAGATGGAGAGCGCTTCTTGCTGGTAGTCCTGGACGGCAAGTCTGTGCTCATCAATCGCGCCTTTGAAGAAACAGACATAAAGTTTAAATTCAAAAAGGATGCCTATCAAGGTACGGTTTTGGACGTGGAGAAGATTGCAGACTTCAAAGGCAACACGCGCATCTTGGTATTTGATGCTTATCAGGTGAATGGTGAGATAGTCAAAGATGCGAATTTGGACGAGAGACTCCACAAGGCATCTCAGTTGGTCAAGGGAATTTTGAAAACAGCCAAAGATCCCATCAAGATTGAGATGAAACCGGTATTTGAACGGAATGAACTTGAAAAAGCTATAAAGAGTGACTTTGGCTACGAGACGGACGGACTCATCTTCACTCCAAAAGATGAACCGGGTCGCGTTGGAACCCACGAAACCATGTTCAAGTGGAAACCCCTGGAGAAGAACACGGTCGACTTTCAGGTGGTGCCTTCTATCAGGGAGATGATCTACGGCTACGACCTCTACGTCCAGGAACATGGAAAGAAGATATGCGAAGCCAGAGTGCCTCGGGACTTGGTCGAGCCTCATTGGCAGCCCATCATGGATGCAGGAAAGGATCAATGTCTCATTTTGGAATGCGAGTACATTCAAGGAGAACCCAACTTCTGGCGACCCATAGGTATCCGAAGGGACAAGACGATGCCGAACGCTCGAAGGACCTTTCAAAGGACCTTGGTGAACATCGAAGAAGACATCCAGTGGAATGAGTTTAAATAAATTGTTAGTAGTTTATACACATGGAGCCGATTCTTGTTCCGAATCCATCTCGCTTCACTACATTTCCCATAAAATATCCAGATCTATGGAAACTGTACAAGAAGGCAATCGCATCCTTTTGGACCACCGAAGAGGTAGATCTTTCGGCCGACATGAATGACTGGAATAAGATGTCCGACCAGGAGAGATATTTCATCAAACATATTCTTGCGTTCTTCGCCGGGTCGGACGGAATTGTGATGGAAAATCTCAACTTGAACTTTGCTTCCGAGGTTCAGATTTCAGAGGCCAGGTCGTTCTACAGCTACCAAGAGTTCAACGAGTCCATCCACGGGGAGACCTACAGTCTGCTCATTGACACCTACGTGGATGATCACGACGAGAAGACCAAGTTATTCAAGGCTATCGAGACCATTCCGTGCATCCAAAAGAAGGCCGAGTGGGCGATGAATTGGTTCAACAGGGATCGACCATTTGTCGAAAGGTTGGTGGCATTTGCATGTGTCGAGGGCATCTTTTTCAGCGGTGCCTTCTGTGCCATCTACTGGCTAAAGAAGCGTGGACTTATGCCGGGTCTGTGCTTTTCGAACGAGCTCATTTCGCGGGACGAGGGACTTCACTGCGACTTTGCGGTGGCGCTTTACCATCACCTCGAGCAGAAGCCGTCCGCCGAGAGGATCCAGGACATCGTTCGGAGCGCGGTTCACATCGAGAACGAGTTCATCTGCGACGCGTTACCGTGCAGGTTGATTGGGATGAATTCCGATAGCATGACCACCTACATTCAGTTTGTGGCGGACAGGCTATTGAAGCAGTTTGGTGTGGAGCCCATATGGAACGCGAAGAATCCGTTCGATTTTATGGAGATGATCTCACTGGAAGGCAAGACTTCATTCTTCGAGAAGCGGGTCAGTGAATACAGCAAGATGGGTGTGGGCAGTGACGCCAACAAGTCCATCAGTTTCGAAGATGACTTTTAATTAAACAGTAGAACATTTTAATAATAAATGCATACATCAGCAAATATTTCAGGAAAATCATTTGCAAAAATATATGGAAAACAAGGTTTTACTGTATTAGACTTGGGAGGTCTAAATGTTAATGGCAGTTTGCGTGAACATTTTGAAAATCTTGGAATGAAATATATTTGTATTGATATAGAGGAACACGAATCCGTGGATATCGTCGTAAAACCTGGTCAACCTCTTCCATTTGAAACGAGTTCAATCGATTTAATAGTATCTACATCATGTTTTGAACATGATCCATGTTTTTGGCTTACATTTAGAGATATGTCGAGAATCTTGAAGTTAGGAGGTTATATTTATGTTAATGCTCCATCAAATGGTGCGTACCATTGTCATCCAGGCGATAATTGGAGGTTTTACTCAGATGCTGGACAAGCGCTTGCATATTGGTCTAGTAAACAAATGGCAGATGAAACAGTGTATCCAATGAAGGTAGTAGAAACGTTTCATATTTTACCATTTTATGATATATGGATTGACTTTGTTTGTGTATGGAAACGAGTTGATGAAATTCAGAATGAAATAACTGTATCTAAAGAAATATCAGATAAACAAGGACCTTTGCAAAAGGAACTAGATGAAAAAACACCAGTTCAAACTATTAATAAAATGAAAGGATTTTAGACTTTAGTATAATAATTTTTAAAAATGTCCCTGGCTAACGACCGTAGGTGAGGCACCGGAAAGGGTGTCTGATTGTCCAGGGCAACATTTAGCACTTCCTCATTGTCCTTGGTATGTTCAAATGAAAAGCAAAGGATCGCCTTGCATAGGTGTTCCAGTCCCTTTTCCTTTGGATTTCGTGAAGGCTTCAACTCAATTAGGTTGGCTTCGAGGTATTGTCTGAATCTGGTTCGGTCTTCTTCCATTTTGAAACTAATTTGTGTCTTACTTTTAATATGGACGGTCACGTGACCATTTTACTTTTTTCAATTATATTCATACTTTTTGTTTATATTGGAGCTCCAGTGGGAAATCAAGAATTGGACGAATTTTTGTTGCCCAGGATTATTGGGAACGTAGACGGACACGTAATTACTGCACCGCCTCTTACGATTGGTCCTCCTGTTCCTTTGGGTACATCGAGGTATACAGAAAAAGAACTGCATGATCTGCTCCCATCTCACGTTCATGAAACTAATGGATACAAGATCTACGAGGGGACTCCGCAGATATCAGTACCCATGCGCAATGTCTCGGGCTATGTTGATCCAGGCGATCCCCCGCCGCTCCCTGGAATCAAAATAAGGGACGCCAACGGTATCGCGATCATCGAGGGGACTCCGCAGGTTGCCTTGCCTCCAGGGATACCTCCGGTGGTGTATGGATTTTCTCTCAAGTAATCATAAAGTATGTTTCTCTACGAGTACTTTAGTTTGATTGTCATCGTGGCTTTGGTCTACGGGTGGCTCTACAGCCGGATGTCCAAGGACGCATTTGGATTCGCCAATGACTTGGACCCCTATTACTTCAGTTTCAGTACAATGTCTACTGTGGTTTACGGGGACTTCTTTCCTAGGACCACGGGTTCAAAGTTGTTGGTGATGTCCCAGCAGATGCTTGTGATGACCGGGGTGATTGCGCTTTTATCAACTCGTTTAATGAAAAAGTGATAATAGTAATAAGATGATCACGCTTCAGCAGATCGATATGTACAGCGGCGTCTGGTACGAGCAGGCATCCATGAAACGAGGTTTCAATGCAGAGGGTCAGATGGACTGCATTGGAACTCGTGGAGTATACAAGCAAATTAGCAAGGACGCGCCGGTCCTGGAGGCTGACACCAAGTGTCGCCACGGGAGTACGACCGCACCTCTGACGGGCATTAAGGGCAGAGTGGACTGTTCGAAGACGCCTTGCAAATTGACGTTCCCGATCCTTCCATGGATCCGCGCGGAATACAACATCTTGGCTACGGACTTCAAGCGTTTCTCCATCGTGAGTGCCGGACCTGACTTCATTCAAGTGTATTCGCGAAAGCCGTGTCTGAATCCCAAGGAGCGCATGGCACTCAAGGAGATGGTGAAGGACTTTGGCTACGATCCCAACGATCTCAAGGACACGCCCACGGAGTGCGACATAACGTTTTAAACATTTAATTATAATTAATAGTAAATGAAAAAAGTAATAGATTGTTTTCCTTTTTATAACGAGATGGATATACTTGAATTACGTCTAAAAGAATTAAATGATCATGTGGATAAATTTGTACTAGTAGAAGCTACTCACACTTTTGCCGGTAACCCAAAACGACTTCATTTTGAAAAGTCCAAAGAACGTTATAAGGATTACCTTCATAAAATTGAACACGTCATAGTTGACGATTGTCCTAATACAGATAATCCATGGGATAATGACTACAATCAAAGAAGAAGTATTCGTAAAGGTTTAGAAAAAATGTCACTAAATGATGATGACATTATAATTATTTCAGATGTAGATGAAATCCCAAATTCACATGAAATTGAATCAATTAAAAAACACGACAATAACACACCATTCACAATGTTTATTATGGATATGTACTATTTCAATATAACAACTAAAGACAAAAACTCATGGGTTGAAGGTACCCGTCTTCTTCCTTATGGAATGTTTCGCGATGAATTTGATTCCGATTCACAACGCGTTCGTTTTACATTTTCTGATATGTTTATTGTTAAACATCCAGAAATGAAAACGAGACAAGGAGTGCGGATTATTAAAAATGGCGGATGGCATTTGTCTTTTTTTGGTGACGAGAGATTTATTCAAAATAAACTAATGAATGCTTCTCATCAAGAGTACAATAAACCTCAATATACGGATTTAAAAAAAATAAAAATGTGCATAGAGGAACGTAAAGACCTTTGTCATCGAGGAAGCGTTGAATTCATTCATGTTCCGATTGAAACAAATAGTTTTTTGCCAAAATCAATCAATCTCCTTAACAAATAAATTAAAGTCACTCACCATCTGCGTAACCACCGGTAGTTCTTTGAATTTTGAAAATGGTTCATCTTCGCCGATACAAAGTGCAATTTTTTCACGAGGGAATCCAGAACTGAGTACCTCTTGAAGATTATGCAAAGAAGTCCCCCTTAGGATCGCTGGAAATAAAACAAGATCGTAGTCATTAGCCCATAGTTTCGCGTTTATTTCTTCGGATTTTGTCTTTGATTTTGCAGACACCGGAAGAAGTTTTGTACAATTTGGTTCACTCAAGTCTTCTTCAAAATCTTCGTAGGCGTATGGAATTTCTTCAAGAACGTCTAAGTTATCACCGAAAAGTTCCTTGCATCCATAAAAAAGTCCAAGTGAAAGATAGTCTCTAACCAGTGGCACCGAGTTGTCCATGAAAAGTACGTTTTTAGGTTCATAAACACCTATAGAATCGCAAATGTATCGGACCATAGCTGGCGCCGTGAGGTGCTTATTGAAGTGATCGCGCCACTCAAATGGATTTGCGGAGGGTCCTTTGTTTAAAAGTTCCTTATTATAGTGAGTCATGGTGAACTTTGGTATAGTCCACGGTTCTTGAAACAATGGAACGGAACCTGCAGCCAAAATTTCAAGATGCTTGAAACAATCAAACCCTTTTGATTTTTGAGTATAGACGTATTGCGAATTCGCATAGTCGTCATCACTGGTTTCCTTGGTCTTGGTAGTCCTCATAGGGAGGATTCGAGATGTAGGAAAACAGAAACTAATTGGATAGAGCATTTAACTAGTCATTTAATTATATCTTTAAATACCCGATTCTTTATTTCAACCTGAATATGTTCCACGGGTAAGTATTTACGAATTATGGATTCAATATCCATTTCACTGTAGTTGTCATTGCACGAATAGACATCCATGGCAAACTTTCCATGCTCGGGCCACGTGTGGATAGACAAGTGAGACTCGGACAATAAGAACAAACTTGTCACACCGTACGGTTCGAATTGATGCGTCGATGTCCTGAGCACTGTGAGTTTGCAAACTTTTGCTATTTCCCTTAGGATCTTTTTAAGTTTTTTAGCGTCATTCAAAGGACTGGTCGTGGGTTCGCCATCGTGCTCGACGGCAACTTCAAAAAGCGCTACCTTTCCTAGGTCAATCATTTATAGTAAAATTACCGAAGAAAAAAGGAAAGGAAGATGAGCATGAACGATCCGACTGCCTTGAGCATCACGGCTCCAGAGTCATCAGCCTCCGCGTAAGGAATCTCGATGTCGCTCACGTTGTCGACCACGAAGTCGCTTGTGTAGTTGCCCATCGTAAAGTTCTCCGTGACCGCCTCAAGAAGCAGTCGGGTAATCGCCATGTTACTATAGTTTAGAAGAAAATGTTTAATTGGTCGCGCAGTGAATGGATCCTCCTCCCAATAGGAGTTCACGAGCATCCACGGAAATGATCTTCTTACCCTTGAAGACGCGCTTGAATGTATCCACCGCCTCATTGTCGGTCATGAGACTTCCGTAGACGGGCAAAACAATTCCTTCCTTTGCGCGGTAGTAGTTGATGTAAGAAGCGGGGAGCGTGTCACCCACACCTCGCCTGAACGTGTCCTTGTTGATCTCGACGCCTTCCATGTCTTCCTTCTGAACGAACATGGGCATGGGGCAGTGAACGCGATGAACCTTGAGTCCGTGCGCCAATAAGGTGTTTTCCGCAGTGACCGAGATAAAGTGCTGCGGGTCGAGTGGATCATCCGACCAGGCAAGCAGGACTTCCTTGGGATTCACAAAAGCCACCATATTGTCGGCGTGTCCATCGGTGTCAAGGTCGCCGTAGAGTCCATCCTTGAGCCAGATGACTGTATCGACGTCGAACAGTCTTTTCAGTATCTCTTCGACCCTTTCCTTGGTGAGGTCTGGATTTCTGTTGGGATTCAAAAGGACGCTTTCTGTAGTGATGACCGTTCCCTCGCCGTCGGTCACGAAGGCACCGCCCTCTGCCGTGAGGTAGGTTCCGTCCAGCCTTCCCATCTTCATCTGACACATGAGTCGCCTCGCGAGATTATTGTCGTCGGCAAAGTCCTTGTAGATTCCGCCGTATGCATTGAAGTTCCAGTCGATCCCCTTGACCTCCTTGATGATATCATTCATCACATAGGTCGGTCCCGTGTCCCTCACCCAGATGTCGTTGTATTCAAGTCGATTGACGCTGATGTCCTCGGGAAATCTTCCACGCGTCGAATTGTATAGATCCGGTTTGGTATAGACGGTCACCTCGGTGCCCAATTCATGTATCGCAGAGACGACGGAGATCATGGTTTCCTGAGCCGGAACGGCATTCTTCCTCCAGACGTCTTTGCGATAGGGCCACATGACCCGGCACTTGTTGGTACGTTCCCAATCCGCCATCAAGCGGAACGTAGGTGCCGAAGCCGTGATCATTTCTTAATTATAGAGTTGGATTCTTTAATTAAGAAGTTTGCTTCCACTCGGGATTGAACCGAGGGCCTCAAGATTACTAGTCTTGCGCTCTACCACTGAGCTACGGAAGCGCGTGCTTTACGCATTACTTGGCTAGAAACCTTTTCACTCCAAAACGACGCAGTCCTTGAAGAGATCGTAGACAAACTGACCGTCGATTATTTCCTTCTCCAGGAGTTCGTCCTTGACCAGCTCCAGTGCCTGGCGTTTTTCCACAAGCAACTCGCGTGTCTCCTCATAGCACCTGTCAATCAAGTCATGGATTTCATCATCAATGTCCTGATTGGTGGCTTCCGAAAGATATTGGGGTTCGGCATTTTGCTTTCCGAGCGTGGTTCCAAATCCCATGTTGGTGATCATCTGCCGAGCGATCATGAAGACCTGCGCGAGGTCATTGGAAGCGCCTGTGGTCGCGTTGTCCTCGCCGTAGACCACTTCCTCGGCGACGATGCCTCCCAAGGCCACCCTGATCTGAGCGAGGAGATACTTCTTGCTATAAAGACCCGAGTCCTGATTCTCTTCGGACGGCTGGAAGAATGTGACCCCGCCAGCATTTCCACGGGAGATGATGCTGACCTTGCGAACCTGGTCGTAGTCGGGCATCAGGGCACCCATGATGGCATGACCCGCTTCGTGGTACGCCACCAACTCCTTCTTGGCCGACGAGATGATCATGTCCTTGTTCTTGGTTCCCACGACGACCCTCTGAAAGCAGTCTTCCACGATGGCTTCGGTGATGGTTCCCGTCCCGTCGCCGTCCCTGACCGCCCTTATGGCACACTCGTTCATCAAATTTTCCAGGTCGGCGCCACTGAATCCGGTGGTCTGTCGGGCAATCTTTTCCAGCGAAACGTCTCCGTCCAAAATCTTGTCCTTCGTATGGACAGCCAAAATCTTAGCCCTTCCGGTCACGTTAGGCAAGTTCACCTGGATCTTTCGGTCAAACCTTCCCGGGCGAATCAGTGCCTCGTCCAGAATGTCCACGCGGTTGGTGGCGGCAATCACCACGATCTGTGAGGTGTCGTCGAAGCCGTCCATCTCGGTCAGCAACTGATTGATGGTCTGTTCGCGTTCGTCGTTGGAGATGGGACCCTGACCTCCTCGCTTCTTCCCTATGGCATCAATTTCGTCGATGAACACGATGCAGGGTTGATTGGCTCGCGCCTGTTCGAAAAGGTCGCGGACCCTCTTGGCGCCCACGCCGACGAACATCTCCACGAAGGACGATGCCGAGCACTGGATGAACGGAACGCTGGACTCGCCGGCGATGGCACGGGCCAGAAGGGTCTTTCCGGTTCCTGGCGCACCCGACAAGAGGGCACCCTTGGGAACTCTGGCGCCCGTCCCAGTGTACTTGTCGGGGTTCTTCAAAAAGTCCACCAGTTCGGTGAGTTCATCCTTGGCGTTGTCGATGCCCTCGACGTCCGTGAATCTGGTAGAAATCTCGCGGTCCATATCGAAATCCGAACTTCTCAGAAACGGGTTTCCACCGATCCCGCCACCCTTCTGCGTGTCCAAGACGCTGCGAATGAGAAAAATCATGAACGCAAACCAAAAGACAATACCGGCCACGTCCGTCGCACTGACATCCATCTTTACATCGTCGATATACAAGTTGAGACCGTTGTCGATGGCAACATTCCAGAAGCGATCGTTTGGGACCACGTTGGTTTCGGCATAGTCTCCGGTGACGGTGAGATACTTCACAACGCCTTCTTGTTTATTATAATGAGCTTCAATAACAGAGTGATCCTGAACTTCCTTTATGAAGTCCGTGTAACTAACCTTGGTGGAAGGAGCATTCAAACCCATGGGTCTGAAGTCCGTGGCAACCACAGGCTTTCTTGTACCCAAAACCCTAGGCTTGAGTTTGATAGATGTTACTGTTCTTGAAATCATTAACAACTACTATATAGTCATTTTAATTATTTAACTAGAAATCGCAATGTTCCACGGTCAGGCCCATCTTGCGGGGCAACTCACCTGTGGAAAACCGCATTCTAAGTTCGTCGTAGCCACCGATGAACTCGTGATTCCAAAAAATGAAAGGAAATGTCTTGTGATTTGTCCATTTCTTCACATCGTCGATATCTACATCGGACTGTTCTAAAACAGTATAACTTATATTTTTCTTTGAAAGGAACACTCTGGCCAGGTCACAATATTTACACCCATCTTTCGATACGATCACCAGCCCCTTATCGTTGAACATACTATTACCCAAGAACATTTTATTCGGAGTCTATCTCCGGATCCAGTGCATACTCCACTTTAATTAACTTCGTATGTGCTTTACCTTTACGGTAGAAGATGAGACGCACATCAACACCTTTTGGAACCCTGCTCATATAAATGTTATTTGCCATCTTTTTGGTCACGATGATCGTGGGACGCTGAAAAGCTCCTCCATAGGTTCTAGGTGTTGGACAAAAGTTCATCTTATTATAATCTAACAAAATGTTAATGAGACTTGTGGCATCGTCTTGTTATTTCACTGGAGAGGGGAGTGGACGCATCGAGCCTAAAAATCCGGCGCAGGTTCGGTATGACAAACTGCTTCAGGACAAAAAGAAACCTATCATTTTTGCCACCGGTCCAAGTGGGACGGGGAAGACCATGATGGCCTGTGAACATGCCGTGAGGGCCATCGAGGAAAAGAAGGTCGAGAAGATCATCATCACCCGTCCAGCGGTCAGCGTGGAGGAACAGCACGGGTTCCTTCCTGGTTCACTCGAAGAGAAGATGGAGCCGTGGGTTCAGCCCGTTTTCGACGTATTCTACGATCGTTGGGGCGCCCAGCAGGTCATTCGTCTCTGCCAGCAAAAGAAGATTGAGATATGTCCCTTGGCATTTATGCGAGGTCGAACATTCGAGAAGAGTTGGGTGATCGCCGACGAAATGCAGAACGCCACACCCAACCAGATGAAGATGATTTTGACGCGCGTCGGCAAGGGGACCAAGATGGTGGTGACAGGCGATCCGAATCAGCACGATCGTGGATACGAGGTCAACGGACTTTCTGACATTGTGGAGCGAATCAATCGTGCGAATCCCGATGAGCGAACTCACATGGCCATCGTGCATTTCACGGTGGAGGACGTGGAGAGGCATCCGGCGGTGGTGGACGTTCTGCGGCTTTATGGAGAGATTTGAGTCGGTTCCCGCTGCGACTTCTGACAAATTGGTTTCTGCCGAGTCTCCAAGCCTTGGCAACGGGTCCGTTTTCATTTTTCGCGTTCAAGAATGCTGCTATAAAGGCAAATGTCAGTGGTATAGTGTTCATACTATATAGGAACTGGTTTTTCTTTTTCAGTGTCCCAGATATATTTGAATTCTTTGGGTACTCTAAATTTGATTCTTTTGGCAAGTTCCAACATGTATTTTTTCACAATTATCAGTGATTCCCTTGATGTTTTACAACTGCTCACTTTTCTTTCTTTAATGTATTCTTCAAGGAACATGAGTGATTCAGCAAAACAGAATTGGTGTTGGGAGGCGTAAGAAGTATCCAGACCTTCGAAAATTCCAGCTGCTGGTTGACGAATTATTTTTCCAGGTCTTATCTTTTCGGCAGCCTCTGTCACCTTGCACTTTCCACATCCAACGGTTTTCACGCGTTTTGCGTATTTACGTAAATCTCTTTCAAATGATTTGTTGTGAGGACCGGCTGGATCATACACGATGATTGTATCATCTTTACGTGAATAATAAAATGAACCCCAGTGACCTCCACCTCCTTCTAAAACTTCATCCACCAAGCCTATGATGTCTTTTTCACCCTTGATAAACTCTTCTTTATCACCAATTCTCAAGATTGTGTAGTCCAAATTGTTTTTTGTGGCAATGGTTCTCAATAGGCGACGCATGTTGTTTTTTATCTTATTGGATATACCTTGAGCAGCCTTGTCTATCGCAAGAAAAACACGAAGACCCTTTTCGACGTAAACAGGATCTACACCATCATTTTCTATCTTTACTCTGAATTTCATATTATTAAACGATGTTTAATTCGTTTAACAATGTGACTTTGACCTTATGTGTTTTTGACTAAACTTTGATTTATCTTTTTCCTTTTTCTTGGAGTCCCTTTTCCTTTCGCGATCGGACTGCTCTCCCTTTGCCATTTTTAATCACTCGCCTGAAATGTTTAATTGGCGAACGCAAGACCACCCATGCCGTTCTGGATGCGGAGGATGTTATAGTTGACACCGTAGAACCAATTGAGACTACCAGTTGGATTACTGAATTTGATTTCGGCGTTGTCCAGACGCGAGAAGTTGCATGTACCGCACGGCTGATACTTGTCCGCCTTGAGGGCAAACGAGTACATGTATAAGAAGTCGGCTTCTGCTGCGAATGAATAGCTCATCAGATCACTTGAATTGGAGCTGTGATGATAGGGCTGGACATGGGCGAAATAGACATTTGACATGGGATCAAAAGTGTCAACGCCATTGAGAGTGAGCTTGGCATTATCAAACTTGTATTCAGAACCATTATCATTTTGAGTGGCAGCCGCACCCCACATAAGAGCTTTGACAGGGTGGTTGAAGTAGGACAGGTCCACCTTGGGGGCAGCAGACACAGTCTCGGGCTGAATACGCTGAACCTGAGTGATCAACATCTCCCTGGGCGCATTGGCCATCGCCGCGCGCTCATCGGTATCGAGCTGGATGTAGTTGGCGTAGTACTTGGTGTCGGATCCACCAGTGCCACCTCCAAACTGAATTCGCACCTCGACATCATGATACTGGAGTGCCACAAGCGGGAGAGCGCATCCAGTCTCGTCACAGCACGAGAAGTGGAAAGGAAGCCAGGTGCTATCCTCAGGATTAGCGGCATTCCTTCCCGCATACCCCTTGGCGCTGTTGTTTACCAAGAACTTTCCATAAAGATTGAGGGCATAGAAGGCATCGTGTTCCTCGATGAGTTGACCTCCCACATAGAGCCTGAACAAACTTGGCGAAGGCTCGGTAATACCGAATGCCGTATTCACATCAGTGTTAGACTCCGCCCAGATGTAAGAAAGAAGATCACCCTTGCGCGTGATGGGCAGGCTGATCGTGTTATTCGCGCCAGCGGAACCAATCGGGAACAGCTCCACCGGGAACTGAGCGAAGTTGGTGTGACGCTTGTACATCGATTGGAAGAATGACACCTCAGGCTTGCCCGACAAGAAGGCATCCTGGGCCCCCTTGGCTACAAGATTTACCAGTGCTCCAGACATATCTTTACAATTGGGTATTAAAAAAATTACGCCTTGTTTACCAAATGGACAGGGTTCAGTTTCAGACCTTGACCTGGGAAGGATATGACTATGAGGATCCTGCAACTGGTGAAACACACTTCAGGGTCTATGCATTTGGTCGAACCGAGGATGGCAAGAGCGTCTGTGTCAAGTTTCCCTTCAAACCCTTCTTCTACCTTGGATACAAAATGGACAAAGATTCACCAAACATGACCCATGAGAAAATTTTAAAACTTCTTTTTGAGAAGGTTCTCAGACCCGATGCCAAACAAGAACGCCTGCCTTGTGACAGACATGGACGCCAGTGGTGTCGCGAGTGTCCTGAGCACATAAAGGAGCACAAGGAATGGTCTGATTACAGGTGGCCAACGGTGCATAAATTTGAAAAGCATCGCGCCACGAACTTATGGGGATTTCAGGGAGGCAACAAGGTTCCTATGGTCAAAATGGTCTTCAATACCAAAAAGTCTATGAGATCTATGGGAAATAAGATCAAGTTTCATTTCAGCTATGATTCAACATTCCAGAACTATGAAGCCAACTTAGATCCGGTCTTAAGGGTGCTCCACATGTCCGGTTGTTCATCTACCGGCTGGATCGAAGTTCCCAATCGTTCGCCGCGCGACAACGAGACCACGTGTGACATTGAGATTGAACTCAACGGCCACGAGCAACTGATTCCACTTGAACGCCAAGATATTGCACCTTTTCGCACGGGATCCTTTGATATTGAGTGCTTCAGTGATTCGGGGGCGTTTCCCCAACCAACAAAAAGTGAAGATCTCGTATTCCAAATTGCGGTAACACGTCAGGACTATGGTCGTCCTGATCTACTACAGCGGGGTCTTTCGATTGGTCCATGTCAAGAGGATCGGACATTTGTTTATAAAGATGAGAAAGAGTTGCTCCTGGGCTTTAAAGAACTAGTTCATGAGTGGGATCTAGACATCATTACGGGGTGGAATGTCTTTGGGTTTGATTTTGAATACATCATGAGACGCTACGAGGGTGACTGGAAGTTCATGCAGGAGTTCAGTGGATTCGGAAGGTTCAAGGATGAGCGAGGTCGAAGCAAGCTGACCGAAAAGAATCTTTCATCCAGCGCCCTTGGAGACAACAAGTTGAAGATGTTGCCTATGAGTGGTCGCTTCGTGTTTGACATGATGCAGTTGGTCAAGCGTGACCTCAACTTGGACTCCTACTCACTGAACAACGTCAGTAAGGATCTCCTGGGCGATAAAAAGATCGACATGCCTCCAATGGAAATCTTCGACCGGTGGAGACGTCAAGACGCCAAGGAGATTGGTGAAGTCAGTGAATACTGTATCAAGGATACCATCCTGCCGATTCAGATCATGGACAAATTGAAGACCATCCCGAACCTCATCGAGATGGCAAAGGCGACATGGGTCCCGTTGAGTTTCTTGACAGAAAGAGGTCAGCAGATCAAGGTATTCAGTCTGATGGTAAAGACCGCCACGGATCACAAATATTGTATCCCAACCATCTATTCCAAGCGAGATCAAGATGATGAAGAAGAGCCGGAGAAATTTCAGGGTGCCACGGTCCTGGAACCCAAGAAGGGAGCCTACTACGAGCCCATAGTGGCCCTGGATTTCGCCAGTCTGTATCCTTCGATCATGCGCGCCCACAACCTATGCTACTCGACCTACGTGTTTGACAAGACGAGCATCAACAAGAACTTTTACGAGTACGAAGAGTTTGAAATCCAAGGTGAAAAACACTACTTCGTGTCAAAACGCAAGGGTGAGGACGAAAAGGTCTTTGCACTTTTGCCCAAGATTCTTGCTGATCTTAAGAACTTCCGAAGTCAAGCCAAGAAGGACATGGCGAAAACCAAGGGAACCCCTCTGGAAGCGGTGTTCAATGGTAAACAGCTGGCTTATAAGGTCGTGATGAACTCGGTCTATGGATTCACCGGCGTCACCAAGGGGATGCTTGGCTTGAAGCCCATCGCATCTGCAGTGACCTGTCGTGGTCGCCAAATGATCGACGAGACCAAGGCGACTGTCGAAGGAAATTTCGAGGGTTCGGAGGTTGTCTACGGGGACACGGATTCGGTGATGGTCAAGTTCAAGTTGGATGAATCACTGACCACGGAACAGAAGATCGCCGAGGCATGGAAGTTGGGAGAGAAGGCAGCGGCGATGTGCGTCTTTCCGCCACCCAACGAACTGGAACTGGAGAAGGTCTACATGCCTTACATTCTTTACTCGAAGAAGCGCTACGCAGCCAAGATGTGGGTCCAGAACAAGAAGGGCGAGATGGAGTTGGAAAAGGTGGACATCAAGGGTCTTCAGGTCATCCGAAGGGACCAGTCACCTTTCAACCGAAAGGTCGGCAAGCAGATCCTGAACATCCTACTGGAATCCAACGACTCGGCACCAGCACTTGAGTATGTCATGGAAAAGGGCAAGGAACTTTTGGAAGGAAAGGTTCCAAACGAGATGCTTTTGGAGACAAGGTCCCTTAAGGATGATGGTTTCAGATCTGATCTTGGAACGGACACCACCAACTATGAAACTTACAACGCGGCAAAAAGTGAAAAAGAACAGATCAAGGTCTACAACAAGAGAAACTTGCCCCATGTCTGGGTTCGTGACAAGATGTGGGAACGCCAACCGGGTTCCGAACCGAGACAAGGAGAGCGAGTGAGTTTTCTGGTGTCAGACACTGGAAACCCAAAGCACAAGTTGTTTGAGAAGGCTGAGGATCCAGTCTACGTGGAAGAAAACAAGGTAAAATTGGATTACAAATACTATTTTGAAAAGTTGAAGAAGCCGGTGAATGATCTCATGGCACCGGTGATTGGTGACAAGGGCGACCCACTGGAAAGTCTCATCCCCAAAATCACCACGGTGGACCAGTGCGAGACCAAGGAACATATCAACAAATTTTCGGCGAAGGATCTTCGGGAGTGGTGCGAAAAGCACGTCACCCTGCCAAAGGGCATCAGCAAGTGGAAGAAACCCGACTGGGTCCACCAGGTCTGCGTCATCAAGAAGATCAACACGGCGACGGCGTTGGAGACCATGTTTTCCTTCGACAACTTTTAGATCAACTTGAGTTTCTCACCGACGTAGTACTTGTTGTAGGCCACCACGGGATCTGGATCGTGGTAGGTGTCGGGCATGCAAAGCGGCACGGGCTCGACGTCCTCTTCGAGGTTCAAAACTCCATACTGCGACTTTAGTGAAACATTGTGAACACATTCTGGAATATGCTCTGCCAGCCACCAGGCATGCTCCAGACTGGCATGAGGGTGTTTGTATCTGCGCTCAAACTCTTCACCCAACTCGATGGCCAAGCGGGCGGCAAAGATGTAGTTGGTTTCTGCCGACCTCACCCAGATCGCCATGGGATGGTTTATGTTTGAGATGCGTTTGTAGCCACGTTCGCCCTTCTTGTTCAGAGGACACTGGTGCATCCAATCACCACCCGGATGAAGTATGTGCCATGCCGTATACATCATCTGAGTGATTTCCAAAATCATCTTGCCCACATGTTTGTTGATGTGCCTACTTGCACAAACTTTGGGATCCCACGAAAGCAAAAAGAGGTTCATTGTCTGGTCTCTGAAGTCCATCGGACTTCCTCCGTTCCCTGAATAAAAATTAATATCAGGTCATAATAGATGAGTACACAAAAGATTAATATCGGTGGAAATGCAGGCGCGAATGTGAACGCGAGTGCTATTGAATATCAAGAAGGAATGTTGCTTGGATTTACAAAAGAAACAAGTGACTTTATAAAAAAGATCCAAACCACACTTTTAAATCCAATGGTGTTATTTACGATGATTACATTTATTTTCATATTGGCGATTGAAACCCTGTGGGGGTCGTACTTCAAAACGCAGGATTCTGCGGCATTTGCCAAGGGTTCGTCCAATTTCATCAAGGCGATGACCTATTTTTCGTGGATAAGTGGAACTATACTTGCTTTTGGTATTAGTATGTATTTCGCTGGACCGTTTTTGTTCGGAGACTTATTTGGCCCAAGAGATCAGCAGATTATTGGTTACATCACGGGTTCACTTGTTTTTGCATATTTCATCAATGCCCTGGTGACTGGTTTTGGTGGCGCCTCTACCTACACCATTCTCGGTAATTTTCTTACCATAAAGTAAGATGATAAAGACAAGTATAGCATCACTGGTTATTAATTTTTTCATACTTGAGCTCATTCCTTTCATTTATATAAAATCATTTGGATGCCCGGACTACCTCGCGAGTGAAGATAGAGAAAATATGATGCGCGGGACAAAGTGGTTTATTCGCCTTCTTGCTTTTGGATTCTCTTTAGTCTTTGGCTTTATCATGTTTGGTTCTAGGGACTTGAAGAATTTCTATATCTATGCATCAATTGGATGGGCGATATTTTTATTCCTCACATTTTTTGGAATCTCCCCCGAAAAGTTTCTGTTATTCAAGACAGACAGTCTAAAGGAAAAATGTAAAAATTTTAAACCTAAATTTAATTTGTCTAATAATTAATAGATGAGTGACAATAAAATTAACAGGATTACTTCCAATTACTTAAATAATTTAAATAACAGGAAAAAAGCTGCAGGTGAATTTTCTGATGCGCAGATATATTTGAATGCAGTCCCTTTCTTGTTGATGAGTATGTTGATGATCATAACCCTTCATGACCTCTTCTCTATGTTTTTGCTTCGGTCCACCAAGAGCACGTGTAAATTGTTGGCGTGGGGTGGCGTGGGGAAAATAGTATTCATCCGGTGGATGCTTTTGATTCCGGCAATATTTTTCACAGTTATGTTCACCAGTTTCTTTGCGACACTTGCTGTACAAACCTGCGACGACGGAGATAGTTTCTGTACCATCGAACTCATGAACTACAAAATGATTGTCGTCGGAATTGTACTAGGTCTATTTCTCATGGCCATCTTTTATGCGTGGAAGCGCAGAAAGGAAGGTTCGGTTGAATATTTATTGATCGCGTCACTGATGGACCCCAACGGTGAAGGACGTTCTAAGTTTTTAGGTGAATGTAAAAATTCAAAGGAATTCAAGGACATCATGGCTAAGCAGAACACATAACGCACTCGTCCTTATTTTCGAGCGAGCAAGCCGCCTTGGCAACCGGGTCCACGGTGAACTGCACCGCCCTCGCCTTCGGGCGCGTCCTAAGATAATACATTCCCGTCTTTAGTCCCTGCTTCCATGCATACATGTGCATGGATGAAATTCTACTCGTGTTTGGATCTTCCAAGAATAGATTCAAAGACTGAGACTGACACACGAAGCGTCCGCGATCGGCAGCCTGATCGATGAGGACCTTTTGTGACATTTCCCAGACCGTCTTGTACTTTGCCTTGAGTTCATCCGGGATCGCCAGGTTTTGCACGGAACCGTTGTCGCGGATGATGGCATTCTTGGTTTCGTTATTCCAGATGCCCAGTGAGATCAGTTCCTTGATCAAATGTTTGTTGATGACCACGAACTCCCCGGCCAGGGTCCTCCTAAGATACATGTTGCTGGTGTAGGGCTCGATGCATTCGTTGTTCCCAAGAATCTGCGAAGTTGACGCGGTGGGCATCGGTGCCAGGAGCAGACTGTTGCGCATCCCGTGGGTCTTGACTTTTTCCTTGAGTTCATCCCAGTTCTGGTTCAGCGGATACCTGGACGGCTCCCACATATCAAACTGGAGGATGCCCTCTGAGGCCGGTGAACCCTTGAACGTTTCGTAGGCACCATACTTCTTGGCTTCCTCCATGCTCTCCATGACCGACCCGTAATAGATCGCCTCGAAGATCTTGTGGTTCAACTCCCGAGCCTCTTCCGAATCAAATGCCATGTCCATGAGGATGTAGGTGTCAGCCAGTCCCTGCACGCCGATGCCGATGGGTCGGTGGCGCATGTTGGACTTTCGCGCGGGCTCGGTGGGGTAAAAGTTTCGGTCGATTACCTTGTTCAGATTGCGCGTGACCGTTCGGGACACGTCGATCAGTGACTGATAGTTGAACTTCTTGGTCTTTGAGTTAACGAACTTGGGCAGTGCGATGGAAGCCAGATTGCACACGGCTGTTTCATCCTTGTCTGTATATTCCACGATCTCGGTGCACAAGTTGGAGCACTTGATGGTTCCCAAGTTCTTCTGGTTGCTCTTTTCGTTACACGGATCCTTGTAGAGCATGTAAGGAGTACCGGTCTCCACCTGACTGCGAAGAATCCTCTGCCAAAGCACGTGGGCATCCATGGTCTTAATCGCCAAACCTTCTTGTTCGTAACGTTCATAGGCTTCCTTGAAGGCATCTCCATAGAGTTCCGGAAGGTCCTTGGTGTCGTCGGGCGAAAACAGAGACCACTTCCCGCCCTCCTGAACCCTCTCCATGAACAAGTCTGGAATCCACAGAGCCGAGAAGAGATCCCTGCACCTCGCCTCCTCGTCGCCCTGGTTGAGTCTCAGATCCATGAACGCCTCGATGTCAGAGTGCCAAGGTTCAATGTAGACCGCGATGGACCCCTTCCTCCGTCCGGCCTGATTGACGTAGCGAGCGGTGGCATTGAAGACCCTGAGCATCGGGATGATTCCGCTGGAGGTTCCGTTGGTTCCCTTGATATGCGATCCGTCACCGCGGACATTGTGAATGTGCATGCCGATTCCACCTGCCCACTTGCTGATCTGGGCGCACTCGTGGGCTGTCTTGTAGATTCCATCAATCGAATCATCCTTCATGGCCACCAAGAAGCAGCTGGACATCTGGGGCTTGGGAGTTCCAGCATTGAACAATGTGGGTGTGGCGTGGGTGAAGAAACCCTGTGACATCAGTTCATATGTCTCCTTGGTCCTCTCCCAGTCATCCCCGTGAATACCCAGGGACACGCGCATCCAAAGGTACTGAGGGCTCTCCATAAGTTTTCCGCCAAGACGCTGAAGGTAAGATTTTTCCAGGGTCTTCAAACCGAAAAAGTTGATCTGCATATCCCTGGCGTGGATGATGGCTTCATTGACCGTGGATCGTCCGATGGTCTCGATGGAGTTCCAAAGGTCTTCGCTGATGATCTCGGCTTCCTTCAACTTCCACATGGCATCCGAAAAGGTCATGGGGATCTGTTTGCGAATGCTGCTGGCCACCACCCTGGCTGCCAGATCTTCATACTCGGTCTGGATGGTGGACATTCCGACCGCGGTTTCGGCAACGAGGGCATCAATTTCCGTCGACTGAATTCCGTCATATAAACTGTCTATGACCTTTTGACTAATGAGTTCCACATCGATTGCTTTCTTCATCTCGGTCGTCATGAGATTCTTAAGTCGTTGAGTGATCTTATCGAATTTCATGGCAACGAACGATCCATTGCGCTTCTGGATCTTCATTTTAGTAATACTAGGGTTGAAATCTTTAAGAGTGATTTCACGGGCGCTGAACGGAATAGCGATACACTTTGGTCACAGTGTCACTTGAGCGCACCGCGGTCCCTCCTGGAGCCCGGGCAAGGAGCTGGGTGGGGCGGTTGGTGTAAGTGTTGCACATAAACTTGGTATCCGGAGTAACGTGACTTGCCGGAAACTGATTGTCAGCCGTCTTGGGCTTGACGTAAACAAAGGGATTGTGATCAATCACGAGGGGTTGCATGTCAGGAAAGCAGGCTGGCATCCTTTACTTATCAGTAGCAAATAATTTTTCATACACACCAGTTTCAGAACCATAATACTTGTCTGTTCCATGAATTCCCACTACCGTGTCAAAGTCCCCAAGCGACTCTATGCCAAATTTGAAACAAGCGTTCATGCTTGGCAGGCTGAAATCATTTTGACGTCTCATGCACTTGGTGAAAGCCACGTCCTCTGGGAGTTTTCGTTCTTCGGCTGTGAATGTTTCACATGCCTTTATCATGGCATATTTCCTTCTAAGTGACAGACCGCCATTCATGATGAACTCGGATTCGCTCAAGGTTCCACACAAGGGTCCTATGTAATCCCATTCGAGCATGTCTTCACTTGGTTCCCTCAGCAGCAGGCAATCCATCTGGAATATGAGAATGTGTTCTTCGCGAAACTTTTTCCAGAACGATGCATCCATAAGTAAATAGTTGTACATGGCGATGTTCATCTTTTTAACATCTAAAACGACTGGTATAAATACACCACCCACTTTATCTTTTACAAATTCAATGACATTCTTGGGTCCCACGACATACAAGTTCCACCCTGGAAGTTTATCGATGGCATTTCTTATAACCAACGGAAGCCAATACCCACACCTCGTCTCCACTATAACCATGGCCTTGGAGCCTTGATGGTTGTAGGAAGCTTGAATATCACTGCGATCCACGTATTGATTCAGGAACTTTCCACAGTTGTATTCCATTCTACTAGTTTATTTGATTTTTTACTTTGTGATTTTACTCAGAGTCGTCAAAGCTCTCTTCGTCATCCGCGTCATTGTCATCATCAATAAAGGCGTACTCGGTGAGCTTCTGCGAAGGTGTAACTCTCAGTTGCTGAAGGCGGATTGTGACTCCAAACTTGGTTCCTACAAACCAGATGCTTGCTACATGAACGATTGCAGTAACATACTGTCCTTTCTCAAGCTTGTTGAGATCAAAAGGATCTCGGTCAGTTGTAAAGACCTGGGGAACGAAGGTGCCATCCTGGTTAGCCAAGACCTTGGTCTTGAAGATAGGAGAGTACTTTTCTTCCGGCGGAGGCTTGAAGAGTGCCGTGTAGAGTGCCTCGCGCACCACGGTCTCATTCATAGGCTTGCCCAGGTAGGTCTCAGCGTTTTCAACGACCTTGGTCACCACCATATCATCGAACTTCTTAATAAAGTCCACAAAGGTCGGGTCATCGGCAGACATGGGAAGATTGTAGCTAACCTTGCCGTTGGCGTCCTCAAAGATACCAAGACCAAAGGGAACCTTCATCTTGGGGAGCTGAATGTATAGCTTGGAATTACCACGACCACCCAGAAAGATGGTCTTGCCGTTGTTGGCATTCTTGCGAATGTCAGAGAAGGTCACGTCGGAGAGCGAGAGATCGGAGAACTTGATAACAGAGGAAGCCATGTTTGTTTTTCGTACTTACCTTTGTTTTCATTTCTTTAAGACACTTGTTCGGACAAAAATTTTTGACCAGCAGATAAAGATGATTGTTGTTTCTATAATTACTTCTATTATCATCTGGCCGCGCCAATTGCCAGGATCTTTCCGGATGCCAGTTAAAGGACAAGTTGGACGAGCAGACGCTTATGGGAATACGACATGAAGGGATTCTCGGATGCCCTGAAAAAAAACTTCTTATGTAAGAGTAAATGTTCGATATGCTCCTTCGTGATCCCAAGGTGATGGCTTCCCTCCAGGCCGCCCTTTTGTTCCTCATCGTGGCGAACCCCGCCACCTACCGTCTGGTCCAGATGATCTTCGGCGGTCTCTTCAAGGTGGCCAACTCAGCCACGGGATGCCCGTCAGCCATGGGCCTGCTTCTGCACGCCGTGGTGTTCGGTCTTCTCTCCTACGGCCTCATGATGCTCAAGCGCCCGGCTGTGGTCGTGATCGCCGAGGATGCCGAGAAGGCCGGCGAGGGTCTGCTTGACGCCAGCGAGAATGTCGCCGTGGATGTCGTCAAGGCCGAGAAGGTGATTGCCGCCGAGGTCATGGGCCGCGAGGGCTTCAAGATGCGCCGCCGCCGCCGCGAGAAGTATAGCTACTACAAATAAAATTTAAAATAATTAGTAATTATAAATGTTAATCAAGCGTGTTCTGCTTGCCGCCGTCCTGTTTTATTTGGTGTTCAATCGCGCCACCTACAAACTGGTCGATAGTCTTCTTGGACGTTTTTTTCGGATAGCCAGGAATGGTTCGCCAACTCCCATTGGTATGTTGGTACATACTTTGGTATTTCTTTTACTTTTTTGGTATTTATCGCCAATGATTTCTGGAATGACACCCGAGGAACAGATGGAGTCGCGAAAAAAGCTAATGAATGAGCGGAAAGAATTGATGAATGAATTTAGAAAGGCGGTCACAAAAAATGACAAGGATGCCGCAAGAAAAAAGCTTTTGGATAATATGAAAAAAATCCGCGATCTTGGTTCCCATGCTCGTCAAACAATGAACAATGATAATTGTATGAAACAATATAAAGAGTGTCGTAAAAGTTCCAAAATAAAAACAAGTCCTGTACCCTCCCCAGTTGCTAATTCCTCTAATCGGATAGCGAGTAGATGGAATGAACGGATGCGAATGCAGGTCCCAAGGAACAAATAATGTGTTAAAACGCTACTGCCGAGAAAGAGACTGAGACCGTGACTTCGGCGTTTTTGGTGTAAATTTAATAACATTTGGCTTCCGTTTGCGTTTGGCTTGAATCTTTCCCAACTTGAGTGCTTTCATAGTTGGGTCATTTGTCTGCGCAGACGGTTGTGTTGTTATTACATTTAGAGCAAATATGAATGCAGCCGGAATGAAAAGTGCACTCATCTTTATATTATTATCTATTTAAAATCTCCCTTTGCGTCTCCTTTCGTCCTTCATCTTCCATTTTCTTATAGGTCCCTTATCTTTCTTTTTCACTATTGCCTTTGTGTGTCTCTTTCTTAGTGATGCTTCAATTGGTATTTCTTTGGGCGGGACTTGGTGGCGTTTTTTCCTAACTCGCTGTCTAGAACGTCGCACGATCTTTATTAGCAACTGCTCGGGCATAGGCAAGCCTATACTTTTTCGGCACACGAGATCCAACACGCACGCAATATCCCCGAAGGATGACATCCTTACAATGAGTTGCGAATTTTATCGCGGTACCGATGACTGAATTCTTCCTTTATGTGAACAATTCTACGATATTCTTCTGGGTCCACCAGTGCCTTCAGCTGACGTGAAATGTTTGCATTTTCATCAATCTTGAACGCATAGTGTTCACGCATGGCTTGACATACGGGCCAGGTGGTCTTGCGCAAAAGTTGAACTTCCTGCTCGAGGTCACAGAGTCGCGGGAGAATGATTTCACGCAAGAGTTTCATTACGTCTTTTACGTGGAATCCTTCAAAGTCCATTTCTATTCTAAACAAATAAATTATTGTTTAATATAAGATGGATACTATTACAGTCAAGGCATTTTGGGAAATGGTTCAGGAGGAAGAGCGACTTAAACGTGAACGTGACCTCATTAATCTTCAGATTCGAGCGCTTCGTGCGCGGATGGCTGCGAACCAGAGGGCGCGGAAGGAAAGGAGGAAGGCATCAGGTTCAAAATCGTCGCTACGTCGTCGCGAGTCCCCTCTCCATAAATGAGAGCCATTCCAAGTTCTGTTCGATCGGCATCGGGGTAGATCTCATCAACCATTTCCTTAATGTATTCAAAAAACGAACACTGGTAGTCAGTAAGTTCCTTATTTTCACCCCAACGCTGATAGTCGAGCCACGTTCTAAATTCACCTGGTTCGACCATGAGGTAGTGTCCGAATAGATATCCGGGATTGAGTTCTTCCTCCGTTGGACGAGACCAGGTCGTTGTGGGTCTGGTTCGTCCAAGGTGATATTTTGCCCATATTTGGCATATGAGAAGTGCCCAAAGTCGTTTGAACTCATCATTCATTACTAGGATTTAGTCTCATGAAATCTTTAACATATTCCACGTAACCAAACTTGGCGATCCTCTTCATGTGGGACATCACCCACGCCATGGAACTTCCCGAATGTAGATCAAGCAAGTTCATGTGACTTAAAAGTGGTTTGGCTTCTGGTGAATACTGAAACCCAGTATTGTCACCATGTGCATTTAGAGCATCCCACGCATTCGCCTTGAACATCGCTTGATAGACGTCTAACAAAAGCGTTCGTGAATACTTATCTGTGATGTGGTCGAAACTCATATCTGATTGGTCAACGAGTTAAATCTTTAATACTCTTAGATGACTACCGACATCATTGCCGCGATACTAATTATAGGGTTTATGGTTTCCTGTATACGCTTCATATACATGGTAGTTGTCGACACGTGTATAGATAATCAAGTGTCGCCCTCGATGTCAACCCTTGGATAGGAATAACTACGAGACAATTTGAATTTTTCATATAGAAGTTCGTATATATTTCCAGTCGGGACCTCGTCGTATTCGATGGAAATAAATTCTGTATCAACTGGACTATTTTCATTATTCCTTGCGTTTTCATCTAACCAAATGTTGAATTTACACGAAACTCTGTATTTATAAATTGGTTCTCCAATAGTTCCTTCGGGAGAATCTGGAGTCACATCGGAAACGCCGGTTTTGATTTTGGTCATGGTGACAGAATTCGTTGCAATTGAAGCCCAAGTAGCATCAACGATCATGCCATAATTTCTAATATTAACTTTACGATTAACAGTAATACCCATAGTTACTATTTGTAAATATAATCATTATGCGAGAATTTATTCAGTTCCCGTCAAATGAGTATATTAGTTAGTTAGAAACTTAGTTGGAGAACGCGAGACCGCCCATACCGCTCTGGATGCGGAGCACGTTGTAGTTCACGGCGAACATGTGCATGCTGGTGGTGCGAACGGTGTCGGTCTTCTGCGCAACAGCGACCTGTGCGTTGTCGATGCGCGAGAAGTTGCAGGTACCCGTGGGCTGGTGCTCCTCGGGCTTGAGCGCGAAGGAGTACGAGTAGATACCCGGGTAGGGGTTACCGCTGTGGTGGTTGAAGGGCTGCACCTGGTTGAAGTACTTACCGGACTGCTCCTTGAACCGGTCCTGACCGTTGAGGATCAGCTTGAAGGTCGCGAGAGGACCAACACCTTTGTCACTGAAGGCACCGTCCTCGCCGAGCCACACATTGCTACTAACGACCATCATCGGACTACCGACAGTGCTGAGCGACGCGCTGTAAACGTTGTCACCCGAAGGTGCGGTATTGAGCACGTAAGTGGTAGTCAGGTTAGCCGTCTCTGTACTGGTGGTATCCCACATGTCGTTGTAGGTGGAGGCGGTACCAGTGTTGGAGAAGCACCAGACAAGCTCCTTGACGGGGTGGTTGTAGGACAGACGAATCTGCTTGGGTGCAGTTGGGTTGTTAACAGACACAGTGTCCACACCAGTGTGCTGCACCTGCTCGATCAGGTACTCGTGACCCTTCTGGGCGAACCGGCGGCGCTCCTCGGTATCAAGGTACACGTAGTTACCCCACACCTTGACGGCGTTGGTCGAGAAGTAACTCGCATACGTCGAGCTCAGGGTAATATCGAGGCGGACCTCGTGGTACTGAAGGGCAATCAGGGGCAGGTAGAGACCCGGGTTGCGGTTGAAGAAGAAGATGAGGGGCAGGAACACCTTGCCATCCGAAGATGCGCTGGAAGAGGTCATCTTACCGTACTGGAGCTTCTTGGCCTCGTCGAGGTAAAGCTCCGAGTACAGGCGCCACCACTTCTGGTAGTGCTTGTCGATGCGCTGGCCACCGATGGTCAGCTCGATATCGGCCACGGCACGCTCGGCCACCCACTCGAGAGAAGCGGAGTTGTTAGTGGAAGTAGTTACCGTTGCGGAGGGGGTCAGCTCCAGATACATGTCACCGATGAGATCACCGTTGCGGGCAACCGTCACCGACAGACGCGCGCCTCCCCCCGCCGTACCGTTCACGACCTGCTCGATGTTCTCCATCGCGAAGTTGGTGTGACGCTTGTACACCGCCTGAAAGAAGGTCACCTTAGGGCTTCCAGTCAAGTACACGTCCTGTGCTCCGTACGCCACTAGCTGCATAAGTCCACCTGCCATAATTCACTTTAGTAATAATAGGTAAGAAAATTTTTTTAACCGCCTGATGCACGCGCTCCTTTAGGAAATAAAAAATATGGGTAATCAAAAATGAGCGACAGCGAGAGAGAGGAATCCGAGGTGTCCGACACCGAAATCCCAGATTTTTCACAGTTTGTGGATGAGACAGAGGATGTCGACCTGGGTGCCATTTTGGTGAACGCCCTGGAGACCATCGAAGGGGACACCGTGTGTAGCGCCTTGGTGGGAATCCGCGATCAGATCGCCATCCACAATAAGATCATGGTGAAAATTCTCAAGTCGCTTGGGGATTTAAAAAAATGAGTCCTAATTTATATAGTTAAGATGACCGACACAAGGGAGACCGTTCTTCGAATGGTCAATCACGTTCAGGACAAAAAGATCGAAGATCTTGCGGCTCACATCACAGATATCAAACAAGGTCTTGATGACCTTAGAGGTGGTGATCTGAGAAGTCTTACAAAATACATTTTTAGTATAGAAGTCAATGACAATGGATTTCTGGATGACGTCGGTAACGACTTTCACAAAAAGGTTCTTGGCACCTACACTCAACATATGATTGGTATGAGTGCTGTAGAGTCGCGGTTTCATACAGACGCCAAGGACATGGCGGACGAAGCCAGCATGGATATCCGAATCATCAGGAACACAATTGACAAGGTATACAAGTATGTGTGTCAGTTACATGCACTTCAGGAAACGCTGATGCAGCCCATGCTTGCTGATGGAGAGACGAGCAGAACGATAGAAAATTCGGAAGATCTGAATCCTTATCAGGTGATAATCCTAAACATCCTGGATGAACTGGAACGACAGAAACTTCGAAAGTCCAAGGACATGATCTGCGAAGAGGTCATCACGGAAAAGGGGTATCGTACTATGGCGTGGAAACCGATCTGCACGATCAAGGAAAAGATCCATCACCTGAGTGAAAAGAATTCTTCGCCTGAGCGCTGGAAACTCATCACCAAGAAAGCCACAATGCCCAAGGATGTGGCGATTCACCTTGAGGAATGCAATGATGTTCAGTTGCCCGAGTTGAAGAAGAATCGCCACGCCTGGTCGTTTCGAAATGGCGTGTTCGTCGGTGACCTCGAGGGGAACCGGTTTTATTACTATGGCACGAACGAGTTCTCTAAACTTGACAGGCACATGGTGACCTCAAAGTACTTTGATCAAGACTTTGATGATAACACGAACGCCGAGAGTTGGAAAGAGATCTCGACACCTTTTTTGGATTCGATCATGGACTATCAGGGCTGGAACGAGGACGTGAAGCGATGGATGTACATCATGCTTGGTCGCCTGACCTTTACCCTGAACGAAGCAGATACCTGGCAGGTCATCCCGTTTTGCAAGGGTATCGCCCAAAGTGGCAAGTCAACTCTGCTGAATTACGTCACCAAGTTGTTCTACGAGCCTTCTGACATCTCTGTGATGGCCAACAACATTGAGGAAAAGTTTGGACTTTCTTCTATCTATCAGGCTAATCTTTTCATTGGACCTGAGATCAAACATGATTTCAGGATCGACCAGGCTGAGTTTCAGAGTTTGGTATCGGGCGAAGAGATTCAGATTGCCAGAAAGAACAAGAATGCCGTGACCATTCAATGGGATGTCCCTGGAATTTTGGCAGGTAACGAGACACCGGGTTTCTCGGACAACAGTGGATCCATCCTTCGTCGTCTTCTTCTGTTCAAGTTCGGTAGGCAGGTGTCTGATGGAGATGCCAGACTTGGTGATAAGTTGGCTTGTGAGATTGGTTCGGTCCTACAGAAGTGTATCTGGGCTTACACCGAAGCCGTAAGGGATTACGGCGACAAACTAATTTGGAAAGTGGTGCCCAAGCAGTTTATGGAATGGCGCGAGGAGATTGAGGGTCAGCTGCACACGTTGGTCGGTTTCATGAAGACCACCCAGTTGAAGTACGGCGAGGACAAGCAGATGCCCCTGCACTGGTTCAGGCACAAGTATCGCGAGTACTGTTCGAGCATGGGTACGCGACCGCGTCAGTGGAAGACGGAACTTTACGAGGGTCCATTCAGTCAATGGAAACTCAGGATCGGGATCGGCACCATGGAGTGGATGGGTTCGGTCAAGAAAGATCAGGAGATCGTTTATGGCGTCACTATGGTCCAAGATGACGAATAAGAAAAAACATTGACCTTTAGTAAGAACGGCTTATGTCGTATGTCAACGTTACTCCGCGGACTCCGGGACCTAATCTCGGTCTGCCGAGTAATCGCATATTGCTCACCAATCCAGAGACGGGCAACGTTGTCCAGAGGATTGCGGCACCCCGCGACGAGAAGTGGGTTTTCAACACGAGAACCAAGCGCTTCAACTTGATTCCCAAGAACAAGAACGCGGCAAAGAAACCCATCAGAAGGAACGTGCGCATCGAGAACGCCGGTTTGATGAACATAAATCTTAGGGCAGTGAACAAAGTTTTCCC
>Ga0181554_1000652_pt1 | contig 34154 bp, 23 predicted proteins | sample 011ome_16_FD_145602 | JGI IMG/M metagenome (GOLD analysis project Ga0181554, IMG submission 145602) | Coastal salt marsh microbial communities from the Groves Creek Marsh, Skidaway Island, Georgia - 011503CT metaG (spades assembly) | ecosystem: Environmental > Aquatic > Marine > Intertidal zone... | reverse complement strand
CCCCCCCCCTCCCATCCTCCACAGCGCGAAAGCGGAGCTCATGATGAAAGAGAAGGAGAACGAGGAGAAGCTCGCGAACGCGAAGAAGGCGCTTCAGACCGCGACGGAGCGGAGCCAGAGCATGCGGACGCATCACGAGGCGCAGATGAAAAAGATGCAACAAAAGCTCGACGCCGCGCAGAAAAAGCTCGAAGCCCTCGCGTCCACGGCGGCGGCCGAGTCCGTGCAGCAGGAAGAGCAGCACAAGGACGCGCTCGCGGCGGCGGCGATTCGCGCGCGGCACGAGGCGTCCGCGCGCGAGGACGAATTGAAAGAACAGCTCGCGAACGCGCGTCTGGAGATCATCAAGTTTCAAGGCGCGTTCTATACACTGGTTCCCATACGACTGCGTTGAAGTGGTGAACGCCGATCCTTAAGGACTTTGCCCGGCGTGTCTCTCCGTCCACTCCACGCTTTCAATCCCTGCCCGCGATGCCTTTCAACTCCAACTGACGCCTATGAACTCCACCCCGACGTTCGCTTGTATGGAACGACCCTCAAGGACGCGTCGACGCGTTGTCGCAAGAGAACGAGAGCTGGCGCGCGCGCGCGACCGCCGCGGTGGAGACCTCGGAGGCGATGCGCGAGGAGAGAGACGACGCCGTGCGCGAGCGCAGGAACGCGGAGGCGTCCGCGGCGAGCCGCTTATCGGACGCGAACGAAGAGCTCGCCGCGGCGTTGCGCGCGGCGAAAGTGGAAACCGCCGAGGCGCGCGCCGCCGCCGCCGCGGAGGCGGCGGCCGCCGCGAAGGCCGCCGCGCAGAGGTGCGAAGCGCTCAAGGCGGAGCACGCCGCGACGTTGGCTTCGGTCGACGAGCGCGTGAAAGGGGTCGTGGAGAAGCTGAGAGGGGAGGCGCGGAACTTGAAATCGCAGCTGCACGCGAGTCGCGAGAGAGAGGCGGCGCTGTCGAGGGTGCTCGCGAAGCAGGCGGAGCAGCTCCTAGAGGGGGCGTGACGAGCGCCGCGCGCAGGGCGAGTCGTGCCGTCTCTCGTCGTGTCGTGTCGTTCGTTCATCAGAAAAATGAATGCTTTTAGTGTAGAAAGAATCGAACGGCGGTCGTTCCTCGTCGTCCTCTGCCGACCCTCGGACTCGCCTCGCCTCGTTCGAACCGACTAATCACTCCTCCCCCCCCGTGAAAAAATCCCCGATCCTCTGAAAGATCCCCTTCTTCGGCTGATCCAGGTCGATCATGAAGTCCTCCTTCCCGACGACCCGTCGCGCGGCGTTCTCGTACGCGATCCCCGCGAGCGTGAGCTTCTTCTTCAACACGAGCGGCTCGCCTCGGTTCGTCGACACGATCACCTCCGTGTCCTCCGGAATCGCTCCCAACAGCGGCACCCCGAGCATCTCCTGAACGTCCTTCACGCTCATCATGTCGTTCTTCTTGATCATGTCCGCGCGCACGCGGTTCACGATGAGCTTCACGTCGTACAGACCGTTGGCTTCTAATAACCCCGCGACTCTGTCCGCGTCGCGGATCGCCGTGATCTCCGGCGTCGTCACGATGATGCTCTCGTTGGCGCCGGCGATGGCGTTGATGAAGCCGACGTCGATCCCCGCCGGGCAGTCGATGAAGATGTACTGGAAGTTCATGTCCTTCAGAATGTCGATGAGCAAGTTCATGCTGTCCTTCGTGACGTTGTACTTTTGTCGGTTCTTGCTGATCGGCAGCAGCGCGAGCGATCGCCACCGCTTGTCTCGAATCAGCGCCTGTTCCATTCGGCACTCCCCTTCGAGCACCTCCATCGCGGTGTACATCACCCTGTTCTCCAGGCCGAGGAGCAAGTCGAGGTTTCGAAGGCCGATGTCCGCGTCGACGAGGCAGACGCGGTAGCCCAGGCGCGCGATCGACATCCCGAGGTTCGCGGACGTCGTCGTCTTCCCGACGCCGCCCTTTCCCGACGTTATGACGATGACCCTCGCGTCTTCGTCGCCCGCGCCCGCGGCGGGGGTCTCCTCGTCCGCGGCGTCGTCCGCGGCCGCGCGCGCGACGACGACGCGCGAGCGCGCGATCGCGCGCGATCGCACGCGCGATCGCGAGCGGAGGATGCGGTCGCATCGCGCGCGCGGGGTGACGACGCGGACGCTCGACGTCGCCGCGCGCGTCGAAGTCGCCATCGCCGTCGTCGCCGTCTTCTCGATCTCGATCGGAGGACGCGCGCGACGACGCCCGAGCGACGACGCGGCGCTTCGCGACCGCGATCCGACGCTCCGCTCGCTCGGTGTGTGCTCGACGAGGAGAACGACCGCGCGCGTGCCTGGACGCGTGGACGGTGCTCGACGCGCGGGCTCGACTGAGATCGCGGTGGCCGCGGCGCGATCGCGAAATCGCGCGGGAAAAACTCAAGGAACTGAAGGTCAGAACGGCTCCCGAACCGTCGGGCGCGTCACTCCCGATGGCGTCCCCGTCGGCGTCGTGGCTGCTCGCGCCGATCCGCGCGCCCCGGGCGCTGCCGCCGCTGCCCGGGGCGATGGAGGACGCGCTCACGCGAGCGGGGACGTGCGGGATGAAGGCGGCGACGGCGACGCGCGGCCCCGCGAGCGCGCCGAACGCCGGGGAGTCCCCGGATCGCAAGAGGAAATCTTCCGCGTCCGCGCCCGGGGCGACGACGAACCCGTTCACGCTCGCGAAGAGAGCGTCGTCGACGCCGTCGAACGTCACGAAGCCCGCGAACGCGCCATTACCCGCGGGGGACTACGCCGTCGAGCCGTCGTCGCATCCGGGGTCCGTGGTGCGATACGAGCCGCGCGCGTTCCCGTGCGCGCCGGACGACTACGCCGAGATCTGGGCCTTCAGCGATCGCGTCGCGCGGACGCGGAACCCTCTGAACGCGAACACGTTCATCAAGCGCAAGCAGGCGACGTTCGGCGCGCGGTACAAGTTCGGCGCGCAAGTCAGCGCGCGCGTGGACGAACCACCAGAGGCGTGGCCGCGACTCGTGTCCGCGTGCGTGGACGACGCGCTCGGACGCGTCCGCGACGCCAAGCGCGACGCCTTCGCCGCCGGCGTCGCCGCGCACGTGAACTGGTACCCGGACGCGTCCGCGGGGATGGGACGGCACGCGGACGCGGAGGAAGACCTGATCCCGGACGCGCCGATATTCTCGTACTCGTTCGCGTCCGGGGGGGACGCGTCGCCGCCGAGGTTGTTCGACCTGTACCGCGGGAGAGGCGCGAAGAAGCCGTTCGCGACGGTGCCGCTGTCGCACGGAGACGTGCTGACGATGGACGGGACGACGCAGAGGACGCACGAGCACGGGGTGCGCGCGAGCGCGAGCAAAGAGGGGATGAGGCACAGCCGGGTGAACATCACGGTCAGGGCGTTTAAGCCGGGGTCGGACGCGATGCGATGAGAGGAGGGCCTCGGACGTAAAAGTAGTCTCTAGTTAGAAGTACAGTACCGTAGTAGCTAGTCTGGCGGTGGTGCCGTCGTCAGTCGTGTATCCCCGGCGGGTGGTGGAACTTGCACGTGTGCCCGAACTTGCACCTTCCCGTTTTCACGTAGAAGACGCACTCGGGCTGCCCCGGGCGCGAGGGGTACGTCACCGGCGGCGTCGCCTCGATGACCGCCGCGCGTTCCGCCGCCCGCTTTTGGGAACGCGACGCCGCCTTTCGCGCGGCGCGTTCGAGCGACGCGGACGTCGCGCCGTCGCCGCCGCCGCCGATGCCGCCGCCGCCGCCGATGCCGCCGCCGCCGACGCCGCTTCCGCCGTCAATTCGCCCACCGCCGCCGCCGCCGCCGCCGTCGGGGGTGTCGCCTCCGCCGCCGCCGCCGTCGTCGCTCGGAAAGAAAAACTTTCGAAACTCGGGCTCGTGCGCGCAGTTATCCTTCGCGAATCGATACGCGTGGAGGAGCAACCCGGGGAACTTCCTCGCGAAGTAGTCGTACATCCCGTCCGGGTAAGACCCGACCTCGTCTTGGATCTTCTTCGGGAGCTCACGGTAGTGGTTCGACTTGTTGCGTATCACGCGAAGCAAGTCCCGCAGCGCGCGTCCGTCGTAACTCCGGTACTTGCCGAGGTTGTCGAGCAACCCGGCGGGGAGCCGAGACGTCCACTCCTTCCCCCCCAGCGCGCCGCGCCACGACCCTCGCTCCAGCTCCGCGAGCAGCAGGTGCCCGCCCTTCTCCCGGTCCTCCATCTCCACGCGGTCGGAGACGTCGTTCAGAAACCCAAGCCGCGTCTCGCGACTCCACCACATCGGGTGGAGCAACACCTCGGACGTCGTCGGCCGCGCCGCCGGGTCCGCGCGAATCAAGCTCGACACGAGGTCTCTCGCCTCGGGGAGGTGGTCGAGCGCGCGGAGGTCGTGGTCGCCTCGAAGCACGCGCGCGTCTCTCTCGTACCGCTCCCCGAACGGGTGCCCGCCGCCGGTGAGGCAAAAGTGGAGGAGGCACCCCAGCGAAAACGCGTCCACCGAGCGCGCCTGCCTGCCGTGGAGCAAACGCTCGGGCGCGATCCACCCGGAAGTGCCGCCGCCGCCGCCGCCGCGATCGTCGCCGGTTCTGTCCGCGCCGCCGCCGCGATCGAGCCTGGTCTCGAACGACGTCCCCTCGGTCAAGTTCAACCGCTTCGCGAGCCCCATGTCCGCGAGCTTGCCTCGAAACGCTGCGGTCACGAGCACGTTCTGCGGCTTCAAGTCGCGATGGACGATGCCGCGCGCGTGCAACGCGTGGAGACCCGCGCACGCGTCGCGCATGATCCGCAACCCCGCGCGGGTCGGTCCCTTGGTCTCGACGTCCACAAGCGGCGGCGGCACAGGGCTATCAGGGTCTAGAGCACCTCCCTCCGGCGGGGATACCAACGCCGCGAGCGTGGACGCGCATCGCTCCAACGCCACGTACACGAAATCCGCGTCTTCTTCCAACGCGTAACACCGCACGACGTTCGGGTGCTCGTCGGACGCGATCAACGTCGCGAGCTCCTTTCGCGCGAGCTCATAAAACTGAAGAAGCAGGCGCTTGACCGCGACCGGGCGCCCGTCGAGCGCGCCCTCGAACACGATCGTCCCGCAGCCGCCGTAGCCCAAGACCTTCGGCCCGACGAGGAGCCGACCCACCTTGACGGCGCCCGACGCCGTCGGCGCGGCGCCGACGTTGGCCGCCCGCGACGCGAGCGCAGCCTTATCGCTCGCGTCGAGAGGCTCGGGGGGGTTTAGGGTTTCGGGTTTGACCGGAGGCGGGGCCGGCGCCGGCTCGGGCTCGGGCTCGGGCTCGGGCTCGGGGGGAGGCTCGGGCTCGGGCTCGGACTTCGCGACGACCTCGACGTCGACGTCGACGGGAGCCGCGGCGGCGTTTTTGTTCCTTCGCCGTTTCCCTCCACGCTTGCCCCGCCCCGCCGCCGCGGGTCCGGCTTTCGCGCTCTCCTTCGCGCTGCCGCGCGACGAGCGGCGCGCGAGCGCGAGCGCGACGATCGTTCCCGCGCCCGCGGCGCCGGTCACGAACCACGCGATGTTCGTCGTCCGCTTCGACAGCTCGCCGCCGCCGCCGCCGCCGCCGCCGAGCGCGGGGTACAGCGGATCGTACCCGCCCCTCAACGCCGCCTCCGCGAGGTCTTCCGGGATGCACGCCCAGTCGTCGTCGTACGCGCCGTCGGTGACGGTCACGGGGAGTAACCCTCCGGCGTGGACGACGTCGAGCGACGTCGACGTCCCGCCGCCGCCATCGCCGCCGCCGCCGCCGCCGCCACCGCCGCCGCCGAGCCCCGGGGGCAACGCGTAGAACCCCCCCGCGTGCGCGCCGACGAGAATGTTCATGTTCGCGTCCGACGGCGCGCCGTCGCTCTCGTCGTCGGACCCCGCGAACGCGAACGCCTCGCCCGTGCGGTGATCGAACGCGCCGAGGGGCACCGACGGCAATCGCGCGGACCACAGCGCGCGTTTGCCGTCCGGCGACGACGCGCGCAACGCGTTCCCGGGACCCGTGGACAGCCGCCGCCCCCCGCCGGAGCCGCCCGTCCCGCCGACGGCTCGGTCGTCCCTCGGAGTGAGGGGCGTTCTATACGAGCGAATATCGGGGTGGAGTTCAAAGGCGTCAGTTGGCGTTCAAAGGCGCCGCGGTCGGGGATTGAAAGCGAGGTGTGGGCGGAGAGAAACGACGGCGAAAGTCCTTAAGGATCGGCGTTCACCACGCGAACGCGGCCGTATGGGGACCAGTGTATAGAACGCACCTGAACAGCCACCCCCCCGCGGGTCCGGGTCCGGGTCCGGGTCCCGCGCCGCCGCGCCTCAGCAGCGGACGCAGCTCCCCGTACGTCACGTTCCAACGCTCGACGCCCGTCAGCGCGTCCACGGACCGCACCGCGAACTCGGTCCGCCCGACGTAGACGGCGCCGTCGAACTCCTCCTCCTCCCCTTCGGACGCCGCGGGAATCTCCAACGTGAACGCGTCGTCGTCGTCGTCCTCCTCCTCCTCCGCGTTTCCTCCCGACGACGCGGACGCGGACGCGCGCACGACTGTCCCGTCCGCGCCGAACGTTCGCAACAGCGTCCCGCTCTTAGCATCCAGCGCGAAGACGACGCTCGTGCGTTTGCCGATGACGACCGCGCCGTCCCTCGTCGCGGACGGCGACGCGTCCACCAGTTGCCGCGCGGTGATGGGGAGCCGCGTGACGACCCTCTGAACGTGCGATTGCGACCCCCCCACTTCGCCTTCGCCTCCGTCGCGGTCTCTGCGACGTCTGTGCGAGAGGCTGTACAGAGACCCGTCAACGCCAGGGAACACCGTCGCCGGGCGGGCCCCGCGCGGGCGCCCGCGAATGGCGTCGGCGTCGTCGTCGTCATCGTCGTCGCCGTCGTCGATCGCGGGGTCTCGCCCGCCGCCGCCGTCGCCGCCGCCGCCGCTCGCTCGCACGAGCGGCCCGCCCGAGGAGAACGACCAGACCGTCTCCCCGGTGTCGCGATCGACCGCGCAGACGGTGCCGTCGAGGAGGGACACGAGCAGCGGGTCGTCGTCGTCGACGTCGCGACGATCATCGTCGCGCCTCCGCCCTCCGTCGCCGTCCACGCGCGCGGCCGCGGTGGACGGCGGCGCCGACGCGCGCGCGTCGTCCGCGAACGACGGCGCGGCGAGTCGCTTCGCGTTCGCCGGGCGTATCCGCGTCGGGGCCTGCGTTGGACGACGCGATGGGGTCAGACGGGGAGGAGGGGAGGGAGACGCCGCGCGACGGCGTGGCGTGATTGTCGTTGAGATCGAGAGAGACATCGGACGAGACGGGACGGACGCCCTCGTTCGCCGCGCGCGCGGCGGAACGACGACTCGCCTTGACGTTCGCGGCGTCCACGCTCGAGGTGATGCCCGCGAGGCATAGGCATAGCAGCAGGAGCGACGCGAGCGCCCAACCCGCGCGGCGTCGCGCGCGCATTCCGCCCCCGCGGCGCGCGGGTGCGGTCGGCGCGCGCGCGCTCGCCGAACTGCCGAGGTCGACGACGGAACGAAAATTCCTCCCGAGACGGCGGTCGGTACACACGGTGTACGGTCGAGTACGGTACAGTAGTTTAATTTCCCGACTGCTTCCCGTACGAACGAAAACCGAATCGACTCTCGACCAATGGGAATCGATTCGCGCGCGAAGCTCTGTCGATAAAACCGTGCCGAGCGACGCGCGCGGTGCTATTCCCGCACCCAACGCACGCCCGTCGTCGTCGATACACACGCAGCAATGGCCGCCATGACTGTCGCCGCTTCCGCTCTCGCCGCTCGCTCGGTCGTGACGAGGTTAGTCTCCGCGCATCGCGCGCGCGCCGACGTTTCCGTCGCGTCGTCCGTCGCTTGATAGGTCTTTATTTTTCTCGCGCGATAGATGCGTGCCTTCCCGTGCGTCGCGGTCGACCGGCGCTGACGACTCCCACCCCCGCCGACGTCTCATCACCGCAGCAAGTTCTCCGTGAAGTCCCAGAACAAGGCTCGCGTCGCTTTCCGCGTCCGCGCTGAGGTGCGTCTCATCGCCCGCGTCCGAACGTCGCGCGCGTCGCGTCTCCGAATCCGCGAACTCGAATCGTTCGGGAGGCTGCGAGCGAAGCGGAAGGATGGCGAAATCGTCCGCGCGTCGTCGCGCCCGGATCGACGCGCTCGCTCCCCGCCCGACGTCCAATCCCCCCCGCCATCGCGCGCGACGATGTCTTCGACGACCGAACATCACGCTGACGCGCCGTCGCCCCCACGTCACATCGCGCGCGTCCCGCAGGACGCCAAGGCTGAGGCCGCCGCGCCCGCGGAGAAGAAGCCCGAGCCGATCGGCCCCCCTCGCGGGAGCCAGGTGAAGATCCTGCGCCCGGAGAGCTACTGGTTCAACGATTACGGCAAGGTCATCTCCGTGGACCAGAGCGGGGTGCGTTACCCGGTCGTCGTGCGTTTCGAGAAGGTGAACTACGCCGGCGTCTCGACGAACAACTACGCCCTGGACGAGATCGAGTACTAAGCGACCGGCCGGCGCGACGCGCGACGCGGAGTCGGATATTAAACGCCGACGCCGCGCGTCCTCGCGAGTGGGGAAGAAGGGTTAACACGGTATTACGCGTCCCGGTGGGCGCCGCTGATGTACTAGCAACGATTAGGGAGAGAGGAGGAGGGAGAGGAGAAGAGAGAAGAGAAGAAAGAACGCGGCGACGGGTCGATCGCCGCGCCGCGCGAGCGGGAACGGATGCGCTCCGTCTCGACTCGCGCGCGGCCGATCGCGTCGCACAGCTGTCGCGTCGTACTCGATGGCGCGTCGCGAGCTCGTCGGTAGTTTGAAATGAGGATCACGACCGCCGACGGGTCTACAACCAACCGATCGAGTCTGCTCGATACCAAACGGCCGACTACTCTGACCGCGGCGAGAGAGGGTCGACGCGACGCCGCCGTCCGATCCGGGCTCCGTCTACGCACAGTAGTCTATTATTCTCTCCGGCGCTCTCGTCACCGATACGCGGCCGGCACGGAGTCCACCAGCGCGTCCAGCGCGCGCTCCACCCTATCGATCCCCGCCATCACGTCCTCCTCCTCCGCGTCGTACCGACTCGCGTCGATCGCGGTCGCGTCCAAGTACGTCAGCGCGTCTCGCATCTCCGACCACGCGCGCTGCGTCGCGACGCCCGCGTCTTCATCCAACTTGACGAGAGCCCACGGAAGGTAGTACGCCGCCTGTCGCACGTCGTCCGTCGGCGCGAGCACGAGCTCGTTCGAGAGCGCCGCAAACTTGGAGGACGCGCACAGCGCGCGCAGCGTCGCGAACGCGGCGTCGCGCTCTTTGTCGATCTCTTCGACGTACTCGCGGACCGACAGCGCGGGCTTGACGTACGACCCCTCCCACGGGTCCTCGCCGCTGTCGCGCGTCGCGCCGTCGCCGTCGGGGGTCGACGTCGCCGTCGAGGTCGACGCCGACCGCCCGTCCGGATCATCCCGCGCGCCGCCCGCGGACGCGCGCGTCGTCTCTCTCTCCGTCTCGTCCGTCTCGTCCGCCGCGTCCGCGCGGAGCGTCGCGAGGACCAGCGCGCGCGACGACGCCGCCGTCGCGGAGGCGAGGAGGAGCGTTCGGCGATCGATCGGGATCGGACGGCGACGCGCTTCGGGGGCGGGGGGTCGCTCCGACGACGACGCGACCGCGCGCGCTCGGCGAACGCTCTCGCGAACGATGTCGCGAGCGGCGCGCGACGTCGTTCGGAGGGGACGCGCGGCGACGGACGCGGACGACATGCAGAGTCCCGCGGCGCGCGTTGTTAGCGATCGGAATAATGAATGACGCGCGGCGCGGTCGGACGAGTCGAGGAATAATACAGTACGCGAGGCTCGACGCGTCTCGACGCGAGGGCACTTCTCGGCGCGTCGCGATGCCGCGCAAGGGCGGAGGGAGTCGCCAGCCGGACTGGCTCGACTGGTCCAGCGGCGACGAAGACGGCGGCGGCGGAGGAGGAGGAGGAGGAGGAGGAGGAGGGAAGAGCGAGACCGCGAAGAAGAAGAGTAAGAGGGGCGGGAGAAAGGCCGCGACGACGCACGGCCTCGATCTGCTCGTGGAAGCGCGACTTCGCGAGCGCGGAGGCGAGACGGACGCCGCGGGGAGCGTCGAGCGACGACCGCGCGGCGGCCCCGCGTTCGCGCTCCGCGACGACGGCGGCGGCGCCGCCGCGCGAGCGGCCTCGAACGCGTCCGCGGGCGCGTCGTCGTGCCCGCGCGAGCTCCTGGAGATGTTCGACGCCGCGGTGCCTCCGGACGCGATACGCGACGTGTACGCTGGATGCGGCGAGGACGTCGACGCCGCGATAGAGCTCCTGCTCGGGATGTCCATCGGGGGCGGTCGGGCGGGGGGGGGGGGGGGGCGGCGGCGCCGGGGGGGGGGCGGGCGGGGGGGGGGGGGGGGGGGGGGGGGGGGGGGGGGGGGGGGGGGGGGGGGGGAAAGAGGAGCGCGCGCGCGATGCAACCGCGGCGGCGTCGCCGTCGCCGGCGTCGGCGTCGGCGGACCTGTGGGACGCGCTCCCGAACGACGTCCGCGCGCTCGTCCTCGATCGCTTAGGCCCGCGCGAAGCCGCGCGCGCGGCGGGGGTCAACCGCGACTTCGCCGCCGCCGTCCGCGCGTGGCGCGCCAACGCGAGACGCCTCGTCCTCCCGCCGGGGCTCTCCGCGGCGGCTACGGCGTCCATGGCAGCGGCGTACCCGCGCGTCTCGTCGATATCCCTGCGGCGATGCGCCGCGCAGATGCGCACGGCATCGGACGCGCTTCAGATCATCCGCGCCGCGGGGAAGGACGTGACGCACGTGGACTTGGAGGGGTGCGACAGGGCGGTGACGGACGCGGACGTCCCGTCGTTTTTCCTCGCGGCGCCATCGACGTCGGGGACAATAACGGGCGCTTCCTTCGCGAAGTGCTCGCGGCTCACGGATAAGGCGATCGAGGCGCTGACGACGACGACGGCTTCGCGCGGGACCCCTGTGTCGGAGATGGTGGAGCGCCTGAACATCGCGGGATGCTCCCCCGGGGTGACGCGAGAGGGTTTGTTGAAACTCGCGGGGGGACGGAGCGGGGGATTTCCTTCTCTGCTCGAGCTCGACGTCAGCGGGTGCGGCGGCGTCAAGGGCGCCGTCGCGGTGCCGCCGCGCACGACGCTCCGGTCTCTGCGCGCGTTGAACCTCCACGCGCTGACCGCGTTCACCGCGCAGCTCCCCGCGAGCTCGCCGCTCGAGTCGATCGCGTTGACCGAGTGCAAGTCGCTGACGGATCTCCGCGTGAGCGTCGCGGGGTTGAAGACGCTCAACGCCGCCGGCTGCAAACGTCTGACGCGGCTGGAGCTCCACTGCGCGACGTTAGAGTCGCTCGTCTTGCAGCACTGCGTCGACCTCGCGTCCCCGATCGCATGTAACACCCCAAACCTCTCCACGGAGCTGAACGTGAACGGGTGCGCGTCGTTGCGGACAGACGCGGCGGCGGCGATGATCAACGTGTCGCGGCGGTTACGTCGGGTGCGCGCGAGCGGTTTGCTCGCGGCGCGCGGCGCGATGACGATCGCGGGGAGGTGCTTGCGGGAGGTGTGCGTCGACGGGTGCGGCAACCTCGCGGACTTGAAGGTGCGGGCGCCGCTGATGAAGCTCTCCGCGAGGGGGTGTAAGACGCTGAGCGCGGTGTGGATCGAAGACCCTCCCGCGGCGGCGGAGGGGGAGGAGGAGGAGGAGGAGGGGTCGACGATCGCTGCCGAGGCGGCGGCGGCGGCGAGCGAAGCGAAGAGCGGGCGTCTCACCGTGGAGCTTCGTAACTGCGGCGCGCTGACGAGGATAGTCGGCGTCCGCGCCGCGGCGTTGGAGGAGAGGCTGAGCCTGGACGTCGTCGGGTGCGGGTCGCTGCCGGCGTCCGCGCGGCGCGGCGGGTGACGAGACAAAGGTTTCGTTCGTTCGTTCGTTCGTTCGTTCGCGTTGTGGACGTCACAAGCACCGTCGCTCGCGAGCGATTCGTGCGTGTAAACTCGTGCGCGTTAGCTCCACTCTCGTCTCGTCTCGTCTCATCTTGTTCTTGTTCATCTCGTATCGTATCGCAGAAACGGCTTCAGACCAGCCGTTTCATCATGCATCCGTCGTCTCGAACCGCCCGCCTCAGCACGTAAAAATCGAGCCGATAATCGGAACGAACGTGGACGCGAAGAACAGCCAAAACGCGTGCCCCCAGTACGACGCCGGGTCGCTCGCGGCGTTCACGTCGACGCGATACGACCCGGACGCCGCGGCGGCTTCGTGCGCGTTCTCGCGCCCCGCGACTAGAAGGATGATCGCCAAAAACGTCAGCCACCCCGCCCAGCCGGCGAGCACTTGAAGGAGTGTCATCCACCCCAACCCGCTCGCGCCGCCGCAGCAAAAGCACAGGACGACGGCGATAATCTTCAGCGCGGACAGCGCGGCGAAGGCGAGGGTTAAACCGCGCGTCGCTTGAAGCAGGCCGTCGTAGCTCTCGCCGTAGATGTCGTCGTACAATAAGCTCACGTCGTCGACGCACCCGGCGGAGGACTCGGCGTCGCCGCGGAAGAAGAAGTCTTCGATGTCGCCTCTGACGTCCTGGCTCTTGTTCACGGCCTCGTCGACGCCGTCGACCTGCCGGAGCGCGCGTCGGCGGCGTCGCGCGGCGTCGGGCGTCGGCGGCGTCGCGGCGTCGGCGTCGGCGTCAGCGTCGGCGTCGGCGTCGATCGCCTCCGGCGGGGGGACGACGACGTCGTCGTCGAGCGGAGCGCTCTGCGCGCGAACGAACGTCGGCGCGTCCGCGTCCCGCCGCTTCTGCGCGGCGCGCGGCGCGTTCGGTTCCGGGTTCGCGCGCGCGCAGACTTCCCACAGCCCGGCGTGCGAGACGCGCGGGAGGACCGCGCCCGCGGCGGTCGTCTCGGGATCTGCGGCGCGAGGGAGCGCGCGCTATGAGCGACGCGGGGAGGGGCGCGCGGGGACGGACGACGCGCGGAGAGAGCGAACGAAGAAGAGGGCGTCTTCCGAGAGAGAGAGACGCAGACGCCACGGACGCACCGAGCCAGTACGCGCTTCCTATCGCCACGAGCGCGGCGACGAGGGCGACGATCTCGAACAGGAGGAACCCGAGGGACGCGCAGCACCCGCGGGTCTCGCTTCGGGAGCGTCGTTTGTACTCGTCTCGGACCATGACGCGGGCGGGGGTGGACGAGGCGCGCGGAAGAGTGCGGAGGACGCGCGCTGTCGTGGTCCTCGTTCTCGCGCGCGCCGCGCCGCCGTTTCGGAGCGTCCGAGGAATCGCGGAAGGGAATATGTATCTCTTAGGGTCAACACTCGTTCCTTTGCCTTTTCTCACATCGGCGTCGCCCACATCTATTCACCCGGCCCGCGTCTTCGCGCGGTCCTCTCGAAACCAAAAAAATCATCCCCGTCCCGTCCCGTTACTCGTACAAAAACGCCCCTCCTCCCTTCCGTCCTCGCCGCCGACGCCCGCCCGCCGACCACGTCCCTCAACTCGGCTCAACTCGGCTCAAAGCGGCTCAAGCTTCCTTGCAGTCCTCCATCGTCGTCTCGAACCCGAGCGCTCTCTTGACCGTCCCCCCCAAGTTCAGCTCGCACTCTTCCGCGTCGGCGGCGTGCTGGGCGGCGTCCAAGGCGTCGGCGTCGTCCCCGACGCTCCTCCGCAACCGTCGCACGATGTTCCATCGCTCCTCCTCGTTGATTCGCGTCCCTTGCGGGTCGTCGCTCGTGACCATGTTCTCCGGTAACGCGTCGCCGTGGCCCCACATCATGTCGCACGTCGCGAGTCGTATGCTCTCCTTCTTCGGTCCGCACGGACGCTTCGACGTGAGGAAATCGTACGCCTGGTCGAGGCTCTCAAAGTTCAGGCACCAGTACAGATACGCGATCGCGACGCCCGGAGAGCGGCCCATCCCCGCGGTGCAGTGGCAATACACGACGTGGCCCTCGCGCAACGCCTTATCCATCGAGGCGACGGCTTTCGGGAGACCGACGCGGAGGGAGTCCGCGTCGAAGTCTGAGGGTCGTTCCACACAAAGCGATGTCGGGGTGGAGTTCAAAGGCGTCAGTTGGCGTTCAAAGGCGTCGCGGTCGGGGATTGAAAGCGAGGGGTGGGCGGAGAGAGAGGACGGCAAAAGTCCTTAAGGATCGGCGTTCACCACGACGACGGGGTCGTATGGGAACCAGTGTATAGAACGCGCCTAAGAACGGCTCGCGAACGTGGAGCACGTCTCTCGCGCGCATCTGCTCGCGTATCGCGTGCGCGTCCACCCCCCAGTGCTCTTTGTCCTTGTCCTGCTGCGTGTCGAACATGCACGTCACGCCCTCGACGTCGCGGAGGCGGTTGATGTCCTCCGGGGTCGTCGGCTGCGTCCCGACGACGAGGTTCGGGAGGATGAAGTGGTAATCTGTTGGACGAAGAGACGCGAGGGCGGACGGGCAGGGGTTTAGAAAGGGTTTAGGTCCGATGGGCTTCGAAGGACGCGCGCGGATCGAGCGCGCGCGTCGGGTTCGTCGGTCGCGTCGTCGCGCGCGTTCTCGGACGTCGCGACCGCGGGAACCGCGCGCGCGCTGCGCGCGGGGACGCGGGAACGATCGTAGGGCGCGCGGGCGCGGGCGGGGCGATAGGACTGGAATACATCGATCGAATCGCGCGCGACGCGGCGAGAGGGAGGGACGGAACGGTGGGGCACGCACACAAGCCGAGGTCGTGGCGGTACTCGAACGGCGTCTTGCTGTACTCCGCCATCGCCCTGTTGTACGCCTCTTGCTGTTCCTCCGGGGAGACGCGCGTCAGGGTCAGATCCCCGCGGCGACGCGCGCCGCCCGCGAAGGCGACGCGTTTCTCGCATCTTGACGCGACGGAAGCGGCGGAGGTGATTTTCCCAGGGTTACGTCGCCTCGCGCTCGCGCTCGAGACGCGCGCGCTCGAGGTCGCGACCGTCGTCGCGCGAGATATCGCGACGTGTGCGTTCATTTCGACCTCCTGTGTCCTCCTCCGCGCGACGTGCCGTGACCGCGCGCGTGCTGTGCGAACCCGCGCGGTTCAAACGCGAGAGATAAAGCGACCGCACGTGCTCTTTTCGTCAAGATAGAAAAACCGCGGCCAGCCAGCGCAGCGCGGCGTCGCTTTCGCCGAGGAGACGATTGATCTAATGATTGATCACGGCCGCCGCATTCGGCGTCGGCGACGAACGAGAGGACGTCCGATTGTCCAAGGAGGGAACAAAACAGTCTCTGAGGTTCTTTCCTCGTTTACAACACCGCGCGAAAGCGCGCGCGCCGCGCGGCGACAGGATACCGTGGGCGGCGCGGAAGGGCGACTAAAACTTAAACTTCTTCGCGTCCGACTCCTTCTTCTTCGCCTCCGCCTTTCTCTTCCTCGCGCGCGCATTCTCCGCCACCATGTCTGAGAAATCCTCCGGCGCCGCCGCGGCTCGCTCCGCCTCTCGCTCCGCGGCGTACCTCGCCGCGACGGTCGCGTCGTCGACGCCGCGCTCCAAGTCTTCCGGATTCAGCGCGATCGCCGTGCCGTCCGGAATCCCCCCCGCGGCGGCGAGCTTCGCCTCTCGCTTCGACCCGGGCACCGCGCCCGCGACGTCCCCCGCGGCGGCGGCGGCGGCGGCGGCGGCGCCCGGCACGACGTACGCGTGCGCGCTGCCCATGAGGTTGCCCTCGCCCACGCTCGTCTCTTTGCTCGCGAGGACCTGGTACAGCTGCGGCTCGGCGCCGCCGACCGGCCCGCTGCGCTTGCGCAGGTCCAGCGGCACCTCCGGGGTCTCCACGCCGGTTTGAATCGAGGACATGCTCTGGATCCCGGCGCTGACGTCGTCGTCGCCGAGGCCTTCGCCGTCGCTCTCGTCCTCGTCTTCTTCGTCCTCGGACTCAGATTCGGACTCGGAGAGCTCATCTAACTTACCCCATCGAAGCGTTTTATCCACCACGGTGTCGTACGGAGTCATGTCCTCGTGTTCCCTCGACGCCGCGACGCCGAAGACGTCGCCGTAAATCGGCGTCCCGTATTCGTCCACGGGCGGCTTCCCCCATCCGCCGGGGTGGTACCCAAACTGCGCCCCCGGCGGGATCGGCGCCGAGAGTCCCGGGATCTTCAGCGACGGGTACGACGGCGGGGGACCGTAGCGCTGCATGTTGATCAGCCACGGCGGCGGCCCGTCGTCGGTCATCCCCAACGCCTCTCTCGTCTCCTCCGTCAGCGTCCCGGGTTTCTTCCCCTTGAGATCCATCTCGTACTCCTTGCCTTCGTAGTACAGCTCCCCTACTTTCGTCATCTTGGGTTTCGTCTGGAACTTGAAGAACGCGTCGTGAAGAACCTGGTAGTCGATGTCGATCTTCCCGAGCTTCGCGGTCTTCGCGTCCTTGCCTTTTTGTTTCAGCTTCTTCGTGTCCTCCTTCTCCGCGTACGCGTCGCGCAGCTTCTGTATCCCCGTCGCTTCGATGAAGCTCGGAAGTTGCCACGGCGGCTTCTCCAACCCTCGCTTCCCTTGCAAATACTTCCGCTTCTGGCACCAGTGACTCGGCACCGGGATCGTGTTCCGGTACGCCTTGAGGTACACCAGCAGACGCGGGTCCGCCGCCGTCGTGTCCCACACCTCGACAACCTCCGGCTTGGAGCAGTGCGTCTTCAGCTCCGCCACCTTCATGCGCGCGAGCAGCTTCTTTTGCTTGTTCGACATCGCGCCCTCCTCCTCCTCCTCGTCGTCGTCTTCGTCGTCGTTGTCTTCTGCGCCGCCGGGGCCCGGCTTGGTGTCCTCGCGATCGTCGCGATCGTCGTGCTCCGTCTTCTCTTCCTTTTTCGCGCCGGCGCCGCCCTCCTCCTCCGCGGCTTCGGCGCTTCGCTCGGGGGGCGCGTCCGACGGCTTCACGTACGTCGCCGCGTACCCGTCCTCGCGGCTCGCGAACCGCGCGTACGTCTCCCTCAACTCCTTGTAGATGGGGTTCTTCTCGTCCTCCTCCGTCATCTCGAGCTCCGGGGGCTGGACGTATTCGACGTACACGTCCGGGATGTCGGTGGCGACCAGCTCGACGGCGAGCTTCTGGCCCTTTTTCCCGCGCGTCGGCGCCGGCCTCGCCGGGGCCTTCTTCTTCGCCTCCGCCATCGCGCCGGCTTTCTTGATCGCGGGCCCGTTGGTCTTTTGGGACGTCGCCGCGGGCGTCTCCGGCTCCGGCGCGGTCTCCTTCTGGATCGCGTCGCGGGCGAGCGGGAGGGCGGACGGTCGGGTCAGAGAGACGAACGCGCGAGAGAGGCGCGAGGATCGAGGATCGCGCGCGCGAATTTAGGGTTTCAACGCGCGCGCGCGGTCGCGAGGGGTGGGCGATCGGGACGGGGGAAGGGGGCGCACCGCGGCTGATGCCTTCGCGGCCTTGCGCTTCTCGCGCCTCTTCGCCGCGGTCCCCATGACGGCGACGCGAGGGCAGATCGCGCGCGTCGATGCACTGACGATGATTGATGAGATCCTCCAGACGCTACCTTCTGTTCGATGTTCCGTCGATGGCGCGAGTCGACGAGCAACTTGAAAGGTTTTCATCGGTCAACGAACCCAAAATGGCGCGTGCCCGCGATGAACGCCGTCACCCGCCCGGTGAATTTCACCATACGCGATGGGCAGAAAACCTAGGTCCGGCCGAATATCACCATTGAGACGATTCGCCGCCGCCGCCGAGCACTCGACGCCGCGCCCCGCTCGACGCGATCGCGAGTCCGATGCAAAAGATGTACAGAACGCGCGCGCTCGTCGCTCTCGCGGTGCGCGACCCCCGCGTCGATCGATCGCCCCGCCCCGCCCCGAGCGCGTCCCGCGACATCGCTCCCTCGCTCGGTCGGCGACGTCACGTCACGACTAATCTCGACATCTGTCGGAACGGAAGCTCGAACCCTCCCTCCTCGCGCTGACTGACTGACGCCCTCCTCTCGCCCTCCCGCGCGCGCGATGGACGTCTTCTTTCCCAGGCGACGCTCCTCGCCGCCGCCGCGCCCGTCGCGCGCGCGGGAGGCGGCGACTCCCCGTTGTTCGACAACAAGAACTGCGTGAACGCCGACGGGAACGCCTTCGACGCCGCGATCGATTACTTCCCTTCCGAGTTCCGACTCCACGACTCGTCGGGGAAAGAGCCCGTCGAGTCGGTCGTGCAGATCGCGCAAAACTTCAAGGTGTCTTACCACGGGTACTACAAGGTCGTGAAGCATCAGTGCTTCTCCGGGAACGGCGCGTCCGCCTCGTGCACGCCGGAGACGTACATTCTCACGATGTGCGGCGCGCCCAAACCCGACGTCGACGTCTACGGAAACGCCTGGCCCGCCGCGACGAAGCACTTCCAAATCCCGCTGAAAGGCGTCGCGTTCTCGCTGACCGTGGTCGAGCCGTTCATGGAGATGCTGAACCTGAGGGACAAGGTCAAGATGGTCGATCACTCGTACTCGCACTCGCCGTGCATCCAGCGAGACGAGGAGCTCGGCGTGATCGACGGCCAAGACTCCCTGGACGCGTCCTGGGCGACGCCCGCGGCGTGGAACGATAAGATCAACGGCGGCGTGGCCGACATCGACGCCGTGTTCACGGACTCGTGGAACTCCGGCGCCGCGTCGGACGCGAGCAAGAACGTCGTCTTCGACGCGAGCACGGACCCGGGCATCTTGAACCGCGGCGAGTGGATCAAATTCATCGGCGTGTTTTTCAACGAAGAGCAACAGGCCAACGCGTACTTCGAACGCGAAGTCGCCCAGTTCAACCGAGTCGAATCCCTCGCGCACGAGGCGAGGTGGAACAACCGCCTCAAGACTGGCACCGTCAAGACGTGCGCGTGGATCGAGTACTCCTCCTGGTCCAGCGTGTGGAAGCTCAAGTACGATCAGTACAAGCAAGACTTGTGCATCAGCGCCGGGTTAACGCCGGTCACGGACGCCGGCGCGACTGAACAAACGTTCGCCACCGCGACGTCACTCGCGGCGAAGATCGCGAACGTGGACGTCGTCTTCGACGAGACGTACAACGCGGACCCGACGACGTACACCAAAGACGCGGCGTTCGCCGCGCTCGGGTTCGCCGAGAGCGATCTGAAGTCGTCCGTCCTCTTCTTGCGCACGGATTACCACGTCACGGACAAGGTGGGGGGGTTCTATCTCACACTGGTCCCCGTACGACCCCGTTCGCGTGGTGAACGCCGTTTCTTAAGGACTTTTCCCGGCGTCTCTCTCCGCCCACCCCTCGGTTTCAATCCCCGCCCTCGACGCCTTTAAACTTCAACTGACGCCTTTCAACTCCACCCCGACTTCCCAAGACGACCGGGGACTCCCTCCCCGCGAACCGAAACGTCAACTGGCTCGCGGAGGGCGTCGGCCGCCCCGCGAGCGTGCTCGCGGATCTCGTCGCGAGGGTGTGGCCGGACGATTTCGAGGCCCCGGTTAAGGGGTGCCCGCGGTACTTCCGCGACATGCGCCAGACTAGCCACGGTGCGCTCTACGCGCCGGTTCCTCGCGCGACCCCGTCCGCGCAGCGCACGCCGATCCCTGAGGACTTTGCCCGCCGCATCTCTCCGCCCACCCCCCGGTTTCAATCCTTGATCGTGATGCCTTTCGACTCTGACTGACGCACCTCTGTGCTTCACCCCGACGTCGCTTCGCGTGGACCCTCGACCCTCAGCGCCCGAAGTCATCGGCGCGGACACGTGCGAGGCGTGGACCCGCGCGAACGAAGACAAGCTGTGCATCACGTCGTCGTACGGCTCGGAATCGAGCGCGACCTTCTGGACGATGGTGAACATCGCGATCGCCTGCGCCGTGGGCCTCGTCTTCATGATGTGCGTCGCCGCGTCGTTCAAGTTGTGCAGACGTTGTATACGCTCGAAGCGATCGGGCGATAAATTGATTTACGACGACGACGCGGACGCCGCGTCCGTGTCGGAGTCCCCGCTGCCGCCGCTGCCGATGGTGCATATGCTTCCGGCGTACCCCTCGCCCGCGTCCGCGGCGACGCCGTCCGGTCCGAACAACCCGTTCATGACGCTCGCATCCGCGCCGGGCGGCGCGGACGAAGGAGGATTGCCCCCGCCGCTCGCGCCCGCGCCCACGCCCGCGGCGGCGCCTGACGCGAACGGGAGCCTTCCGCCGATTGTGATCGAGGTGTGACGAGCGAGGCGTCCTCGAGGCCGAGGGTGCCCGCGCGCGACGCGTCCGTCGCTTTTACACGCTTTACACTATGTTTAATTAATATCGATGTACATACGTGCGTACGCGTGCGCGCGTCGAGTCTCCGCGTGCGCGCCACGTCGACGTTTTCGACGTCCCTTGAGCGCGCGGCATGGCAGCACGCCAAATCCTGGATCTCACTGCGGGGACACAGCAGTGGACCCTTCGGGACTGGAATTGCGCTCGCCGCGACGGCCAGACCGCCGCGCGCGCGACGATGCAGGACGCGATGTCCTCCCCGGGCGCGCGGGATCTCAATAAGACCGCGTCCAGGGGCAAGGTGACGTTCTACCCGTCCCCGCGCACGAGCCCGGTGAGCGGCGCGGCGTCGCCGCTCGCGACCCCGAATCGGCCGGCGAGCCAGAACCAGATCGGGATCGGAAAAGGAAAGGGCAGCCTCGACCGCGTCTCGAGCCCGATCGACGCGAGCACGAGCGGACGCGGCGGCGTCCTCGACGGCACGGGAGCGAGCGCGTTCGAGGTGACCGGGTCCCGGGAGCCGTTCGGGATGGACGCGTACCTCGCGACGAAGCGTCGGCTGAAGAAGCTGCCGGAATTCGAGCCTCTTCACGCGCGCGAGTTCCGACGCGAGCACGCGATCATCCAGACGACGGACCCGAAGGTCCTGTGCGACCATTACTCGTACGAGACCGAGGGGTTGAACGCGCATCAAAAACGGCGCGCGCTCGCGTACGAGGCCACGAACGCGACGATCGAGGCCGAGCGCGTGAGCGTCATCCTCGAGGAGCGCGAGAAGATCGAGGAGCGTCGATCGCGCATGCGCGAGCGAATCAAAGAGGCGAGAGTCGCGAAACTCGCGGAGAACGCGACGCTGTACGCCACGCAGCTCGCGGAGTCGTCGTTCGTGCCCGCGCTGAAGGTGTTAGGGACCGCCCCGGAGCCGTCGGAGCCGGAAGTGAGGCCGCGCGCGGTGTGGGAGGAGGAGGAGGACGAGCGCGCCGAGTCGCTCGACGACGCGCGAGGGCTGACGTATCGTCCGCACGACACCTTTCGCTCGTACTTTGTCGATCACTCGCGGACGATCGTCGGCGTCGGCGAGGGCGAGATTCGCGGGGGACGCGGGAAGAGGGAGGCTGGGCTCGCGAGGGAGACGAAGGCGGAGGTCCGAGAGAGCCTCGCGGAGCTGGACGACTTTGACAATCGCATCGGGTACTTTCACGCCGTCGGGTTGAAGCAACGCATGAGGGAGCGCGGGTGGCACGACGGCTGGGTCGAGGGCGAGCGCGTGGGGTACCGCGGGCGCACGGAGGAGGAGATCCGCGCGGGGGTGAACGCGTATCAGTACGCGCACCGCGTGAGTTGAGCGAGAAGAAGTGAAGTTGTTTTAGGATGTTGTGATCGATGGCGCGTTACAAGCGCGCCGGTGTAAGACCGACGTGACCTCGCGTCGCGTGCGTGCTGTAATGAGAGTGCGTAAAGAGAGTCTAAAAGAATGGGCGCGAACGATCGGCTCTCCGATCAGTGCGCCTTCTCTGCCTTGCCGTTGACGTAGTAGTGCTGCCCGACCTTATCCAAGTTCGAGAACGTCGCCTTCCAGGCGCCGTAATAGGACAGCACCTTGTAGTTCAGCCCCCACTTCTTCGCGAACGGGACGAACCGCCGGCTCACCTCCGGCTGGCGAAACTGCGGCATGTCCGGGAACAGGTGATGAATGACCTGGCAGTTCAGATATCCCATCAACCAGTTCACGTACCCGCGCGACGGGTCGATGTCCACGGTGTGATCGACCGCGTAGTTCACCCAGCTCAGGTGCTTATCCGAGGGCACGACCGGGAGGTGCGTGTGGCTCGTGGAGAAGTGCGCGAAGAGGTACATGTACGCGATCCAGTTGCCGAAGGTGAACCACCAGTACGCGACGGGCCACGAGTACCCCGTCGCGAGTTTAATCACCGCGGTCCTGACGACGTGAGAGACGAGCATCCACGACGCCTCCTCGTAGTTCTTCTTTCGCAACACCTGCCGCGGGTGCAGGACGTAGATCCAGAACGCCTGGACGAGCAGCCCGGAGGTCACCGGGACGAACGTCCACGCCTGAAGCCGAGCCCACGCGCGGGAGAACCCCCTCGGCCGGTTGTCCTCCACGGCGGTGTTAAAAAACGCCACCGCGGGGGTCGTGTCCAGGTCCATGTCGTGCCTCACTTTCTGCGGCGTCGCGTGGTGCTTATTGTGCATCTGGTTCCACATCTCCCCGCTCGTGGACAGCCCGAACCCGCACGTCATCGCTTGGAGGCGCTTGTCGACGTAGACGGACCCCGTGAGCGAGTTGTGCCCGCCCTCGTGCTGGACCCAACCGCACCGCGCGCCGAAGAACGCGCCGTACACGACGGACGCGATGATCGGGTACCCGGCGTACATGAGGGCGGTGCCGAGGGCGAAGGTCGCGAGGAGCTCGAGTAACCGATACGCGACGTGCGTTATCGAGGGCTTAAAGAACCCGTCGCGTTCGAGCTCCGCGCGCCACCGCGCGAAATCCTCCAACATCGGCGCGTCCTCGCTCTCGCTGCGTTTGATCTCCGCGGGGCGCGACGGCAGCGCTCTGAGCATCTTCCACGCCTTAAGCGATCGCATGTGGAACTCCTTGAACGCCTCCGTGGCGTCCGCGCCCGTGTTCGCGAGCATGTAGAATATCACGCTGCCTCCCGGGTGTTTGAAGTTTGTGACGTCGTACTCGACGTCCTCCACGCGCACCCATCGCGTCTCGAACGTCGCCGCGAGCTCGTGCGGCTCGAGCGTTTTGAGATCGACGGGCGCGGTCGACGCGTCCTTGGCGTCGAGCGCCTCCGCGGAGGATTTGCTGCGCGTCAGCGGCGATCGCGGGGACGATCGGCCGTCCGTCTTCGGCGGGCACATCGTCGCGCGCGCGACTTAAACCGACGACGGACGGACGAACCTGCAACGGCGCTGACGTCGACGCTCGATCGCGTTCGCGCGCGCGCGACGCGAGCGCGTCGTCCCAAGCCGATCGCGCGCCGCGGCGCGAGGACGAAGACCGATCCGATCCGGGATCCGACGAGCTCGCGCCCGCGGGGGAGACGCCAGCGCGCGCGCGATCGTCGCAATGCGGCGACGCGCCGTCGGCGTCCTCCTCGGCTCTTTTCCCCTCCAGGTCCTGCGAGCCACCAGCTCGGATTCACTGCTCTCGCGCCGGCGCGGCCACCTCTAACCTCGGCGAGCCCAGTCTGCGAATACCAAACGCCGCGGCACCCCGACGCTCCGCCTCCGCGCCGTCCCCGGTCGACGCCCGCGCGGGACACCCCGACGCGCGGTATCGCGCGACGACGCCGCCCGCCTCCGCGTCTTCGCGACCGAACCCGCGCTCGAACGCGCGACGCGACCGCGCGACGCGACGCGACGGCGCGCGCGCGGCGTCGCTTCGTGATCGTCCCGCTCCCGTCGTCGTCCTCAGGTGCAGGTCCGTGAAACAGAACCCCGCCGTTTCCTCTTCCCGCGCGGCGCATTTCGTCGCGCGGCTCGACATGGCGTCCCCCGACCCGCCGCTCGCGACGCGTCCCATCGCGTGCCCGGAGCGTTCGGACACCGGGTTCGCGGACGCGAACCTCGACGTCGGGACCGCGATCCTCCTCGCGGTCGCGAGCGCCAACGGGCAGGCGCGCGCGAGCGATCGCGCGCGCCGTTTTCGTCGTCGCCCGTTTCGGGTCTCCGTCCCCCCGCGCCGACCGCGACCGTCGCCCCCCCCGCCCTGCGCGTCATCCCAGGTCGAAGCCGCGCGCTGCCGCGCCGTGTGCAAGAACTGGGCCTCGCACGTCGACGCGTGGCTGATGTCCGTCGGCCCGTCGCTCGACCTGTCCGCCGCCGGAGCCGGCGGCGGGGACCAGGACCAGGACCAGGACCCGGACCCGCGGCTCGTCGTCGCCAGCACGCTCGCCGCGACGCGCGAAGGCTGCCCGAAGCTGCGGCACCTCTCCGTGAAGGGCTGCCGCGGCGTGTCCGCCGACGCGATGGCCGCGGTCGCCGCCGGGTGCGCGAACCTGACGCACGCGGATCTCTCCGACTCGGACGTCGACGACGACGCGTTGCGAGCATTCGTCGACGGCGGCGGCGCGGCGCGGCTGAAAGAGCTCGACGTCTCCGGCTGCGCGCGCGTCACCGCGGACGGGCTGCTCGCGCTGGCGCGCGCGTGCGGGTCGCTGAGCGTGTTCGTCGCGACGAGGTCGAACGGCGTGACCGGGGAGTGCCTTCGAGCGTTGATCGAGACCGCGGGCGAGACGCTGAGGGACGCGCGGTTCGACGAGAGCGTCTTGAGCGCGGGGGACGCGGAGGCGGTCGCGAAACGCTCCGGTGTTGGCCGTTTTTTCGTAGAAACGCACGACTTCGGCGGGGAAGAGCTCGCGATCGTTCAGGTGTGGAAGCCGGACGAGGAAGATGGCGCGTGCATGTGAGATAAGAGAAGAGGCGCGCGTCGCCGTCTCACGTCGTCGTCGACGTCTAATAAGGTTAATTCGATCAATCTACTGTATGTCTTTCGCGAGCGTCGCTCGTCGCGTCGCCGTCGTCGCGCCCGTCCCCTCTTCTCCCTCCCCGCTTGCCGAGCTCACGGGCGAAACGCTCGAGAACGACGCGTCGTCACTGTCGCTATCGCTATCGTCATCGCTCGATATCGACATCGAAGGCGAGGACGACAGATCCGCGGCGACGCGCCGGCGCGCGGAGCCGCCGCCGCCGCCGCCGCCGCGGCGCGCGCGCGCGAGCTGCTCCGCCTTCGACGCGTTCCCGAGCTCGAGCGCGGCGAGGAGCTCGTCCACGCGCGCGGCTTTCAGCGCGTCGGGGGAGACCGGCGCGTCGTCGCCGTCGACGCTCGTCGTCGCCGTCGCGTCTTCGTCGTCGTCGTCGTCGTCGTCGTCGTCGTCGTCGTCGTCGTCGTCCGACGCCGCCGCCCTCGTCGTCGTCAGCGCGCGCGGATCCCCGCGCTCGTCCTCGTCGTACCCGCCCCACTCAAGGACGCTTCCGGACAGCGCCGCCGCGATCGGGTCGGACGGGCGATACGGCGAGCTCACGTACAGACCCGCGGTGAGCCGCTCGTTCATTCGCCGCGTCACCGCGTCGTCCGTCGTCGCGACCGAGAGATCGTCGACGCGCGCGGTCATCGCGCCGAACGCCGCGGGCGTCGCCGGGTCCGCGGATATCGGCGATTCGCGCGTCGACGTCCCTCCTCCCCGCGGCTCGCCGCCGGCCGACCGCGCGGGCGTCCGCGCGACGACCGCGTCCGACGCGTCGGACGCGTCGCGAGACGACGACGACGCCGCGGCGTTCGACGCCGCCTCCACCGTCGTCGCGCCGCCGGTCGCGTCGTACCTCGCCAAGTACGCGGACAGCGCGGCCGCGGCGGTCGTGTGGTGATAGGTGATCAACCCCGCGGACGCCATGACGCCGCGGTCGAGCCGCGCGCGGCTCGACGGCGCGACGACGGCGCGAGGCGCGAGCGTTTGTGACGGGTCGATCCCCCGCCCCGCGCCGCGGGCGGCTCGCTGCACGAAAAAAAGAAATTCATCGGTGTTGAAAGGGGACGCGATCAAACATTGAAACCGAGTGGTGGGTGAAAAACGTTTGCACAACGTGATGAGCCCCAAGGAGAGAGAAAAGGGCGCGGCGTCGAATCGGTTCGCCACTGAAGGGGCGCGCGGACGCGGTCGAGCGCGATGGCCGCGCTAAACAGCGCCATCGCCGCGCGCATGCACGGCAGCGGCGACAGCCGCAAGCGCAAGGACAAGGCGCCCAACTACCGCAAGGTTCTCTTCAGCAACGACGACATGGCGAACTTCGAGAACCTCCTCAGCGAGGTGGAGACGGTGGACAAATTCGTCAAGCTCAAGGCTCGGAAGGACGCGGAGGCGTCGTCGTCGATCTTCGGCGGCGCCTCGCCGTCCACGCCCGCGACCCCGGGATCGGGATCGCGCGCGGACGAAGCGGGCGGAGGATCGCCGTCCTCCTCCTCCTCTTCCTCCTCCTCCTCCTCCTCGTGTTCGTGGAAGTCGTGGACGATGCTGTGCGCGATGCTCCTCGTCGTCGTCGTCGCCGTCGCCGCGATCGCGCAGACGCAGATGGGCGGCGCCGGCGCCGCGTTCATCGTCCAGGAGAAGGGCACGACGCCGAGCCCCGCGTCCGTGAGCACGACGCCTAGCCCCGCGTCCGCGAGCACGACGCCTAGCCCCGCGTCCGCGAGCGCGGTGAAGACGGGGGACGACCGCGAGGCGCGCCGCGAGGAGCTGCGAGCGGAGCTGCGCGCGGAGATGTTGGAGGAGAAGAGAGCGAAGGCGAAGGCGAAGGCGAAGAGAGCCGCCGCCGCCGCCGCCGCCGCCGACGACGACGACGACGACGACTCGGACGAGTACGAAGGGGGGTACGAAGGGTACGAAGAGTACGAAGAGGAGAAGGAGATCGCGAAGAACGCGACGGCGGCGGCGAAGAAGAAGATGAAGATGATGAAGAAGTTGAAGAAGCTGAGCGCGGGCGCGCTCGACGACCTCGAGGCGTCGTCCGTCGCCGCGAAGAAGAAGCTCCCCGCGGACGACGAGCCGACCTCCGCCGAGCGCGACGCGGAGGACGACCGAATGAAAGCCGCGGGGGAGACGGACGAGGAGAGAGCCGCGAGGCACGCGCGCGAGGACGACGAACGACGCGAGAGGCACGAGAGAGAGGACGCGGAGCGAAGGGCGCGGCACGAGGCGGAGGACCTGGCGCGCGCGACGACGGATGTGGCGGCGCGCGAGGAGTACGAGAAGGGCGTCGAGGCGCGGCGGAGGGAGGAGGAGGAGATGGGCGGCGGGGGGAAGGAGGAGAGGCGACGACCGGAGACGTCGAGGGACGCGTCGGCGCCGGCGCCGTCGGCGTCGGACGTCGGGATCTTCGACGAGAGAGAGTGGAACGCCCTCGAGGACGTCGCTGGGATGTCCGACGGCGGCGGCGCGAAGAGCAAAAACGACGACGACGCGTCCGCGTCGCGACCGCCGTCGCGAGCGCCGGAGCGGCCGCGTCCGCCGGTCGAGGAACCGCCGCGGACTCCGGCGGAGAGGGACGGCGGTCGCCGCGGCGACGACGCGTCCGAGCCGGGAGTCGAACGAGACCGCGAACGGAGCTCCGCCGCGATCGCGACGCGGACGCGGGAAGAAGACTCCCGCGGCGGAGACGGAGACTACCGGCTCGGAGACGGCGGAGAGGCGGCGTCCGGACCGCCGGAGGGAGCGACGACGATGAACGCGTTCGATGAGGTGCGTTCTATACACTGGTTCCCATACGACCCCGTCGGCGTGGTGAACGCCGTTCCTTAAGGACTTTTGCCGGCGTCTCTCTACGCCCACCCCTCGCTTTCAATCCCCGCCACCGACGCCTTTCATCGCCAACTGACGCCTTTGAACTCCACCCCGACATCGCTTTGTATAGAACGGCCCTGAGGAGCGCGAGTCGTTCGCGCGGTTCGAGGCGCTGCCGGAAGGATCAGGATTAGGATTTCCCACGGAGCCCCCGCGCTCGGGTCCGGAGGAGCCGCCGCGGGACGCGACGACGCCGTCGGAGATGGCGTTCGAGAAGACGCGCGACGCGATGGACGCGCGCGAGGAGGTCGGGCTCGAGGCACCGCGCGAGGAGGTCGGGCTCGAGGCGCCGCGCGAGGAGGTCGGGCTCGAGGCGCCGCGCGAGGAGGTCGGGCTCGAGGCGCCGCGCGACTCTCGCGCGGACGCGGACGGCGGGCCAGCGGGACCCCTCGGCGGTTTTTCCTCCTCCTCCGACGACGATCGCGCGGGGGTCTTCGATCGCGAGGAGGACTCGGCGGCGGTTGAGGACGTCGGCGGCGCGAGCGCGCGCGTGCGAGGGGACCGCGCGCCAGACTTTTAGCGTTCTGACTTTTCCGCGCGCGATGAAAAAAACGAAATTTTAGTAGTCGAGTACAGCTGAGTACGATACGTTTTTCCCCGCACGCGCAACGTGGTCAGGCGAGATGATGGATCGTTCAGGGCCATCGAAACGTTTCGAAGCCGTCGACTGGCCGTCGACGTGTCCTTCCGATAAGGTTCCTTCCGCGACCGCCGGCGCGGACGGGCACTCCCATCGCCGCGTCCCACGCACGCACGTCGATCGACTTCACTCGAAACGATGGCCGCGATCGTCAACACGCCTCTCGCGACCGCCGCCGGCGTCGCCGCGCCCGCGCGCGCCGCCGCGACGCGCAAGTCCGCGTTCGAGGGCGCGCGCGTCGCCGTCGCGCACAAATCCGCCACTCTCGGCAAGTCTTCCGCGCGCGCGCGGGTCGTCGCGGCCGCGTCCTCGGAGGAGCCCCCCGCCGGCGTGACCCGCCGCGATCTCGGCAAGGCGTCCCTCGCCGCCCTCGCCGCGCCCGCGATCGCGGCCATGCCCTCGGGCCCCGCGAGAGCGGAGGAGGTGAGCAAGTTCTGGGAGCAGGTGGACCTTCCGCTCGAGCCCGGGATCATCCTCCTGGACATCGCGTTCGAGGAGGGCGACCCGAACCACGGCTTCCTCCTCGGCACGAGGCAGACCATCTTAGAGACGTTCGACGGCGGTAAAACCTGGGACTTCAAGGCCATCACCGCGGCGTTCGACGAGGACGTCAACTACCGCTTCAACTCGATCACGTTCAAGGGCAAAGAGGGCTGGATCGTCGGAAAGCCCGCGATCCTGCTGCACACGATCGACGGCGGCGCCAACTGGGAGCGCATCGGCCTCTCCCCGCGCCTCCCCGGCGCGCCCGTCCTCATCACCGCGGTCAGCGACAACGGCGTCGCGGAGCTCGTGACGGACGAGGGCGCCATCTACCTCACCACGGACACCGCGAGGAACTGGAAGGCGGCGGTGGAGGAGACCATCTCCGCCACGCTCAACCGCACCGTGTCCTCGGGCGTGCAGGGCGCGTCCTACTACACCGGCACGCTGTCCACGATCGCGCGTAACCCCGACGGGGAGTACCTCGGGCTGTCTTCGCGAGGGAACTTTTACATGACGTGGACGCCGGGGCAGGCGTACTGGCAGCCGCACAACCGCTCGAGCGGACGACGGGTGCAGTCGATGGGGTGGAGGCCGGACGGGGGGATCTGGGAGCTCACCCGCGGCGGCGGGATCTACTTCTCGAACACCGCGTCCTTGCCTGAGGAGGACGACGACTTTTCCGAAGGTCGCATCGGAAGCCGGGGGTTTGGTCTGTTGGACCTGTCGTACACCCCGGACGGGAAGCAGTTTTGGATCGTCGGAGGGTCGGGGAGCGTGTTCGTGTCGAACGACGCGGGGAAAAGCTGGAAGCGCGATCGCGGGACGGACAACGTCGCCGCGAACTTGTACCGCGTGCGGTTTCAATCGAATAAGCAAGGGTTCGTCCTCGGGAACGACGGCATTCTCCTCAGGTTCACCGGCGCCAAGTGAGTCGAGGAAGGAGAGTGCTGCGATTGAAGGACGGACGGAACGGAGGAGGAAGCGAGGCGAAGCGGCGGGGAGCGAACGGGTCTCTCGAGGCGCCGGCGGCGAAGGCGGTCGACGCGCTCCAGAGATATTACTAACAGAACAAGAGCGTGTTATATCATTCGTTCGTTCTTCTATTCGCGTTCATATTACTTTTACCTCTCCTCGTCGCAAACCACGCGCGTTTCGTTCGTCGTTTGTCCCCTCTCGCTCTCTTATTCTCTCTCGTCTCCTCCTCCTCACTCGTCTATGAACCGCAAGCTCTGCATCCTCTTCATTCGCGCGGCGAGGTCGTCCTCGCTCCCCTCGCGCTTCAGCTTGTGAAACAACCGCCGGTGCGTGTCGTACAACTCCTTCAACGCGCTGATGTACTTTTGGTGGTACTCGTCTATCTGTTTCACGCTCGGTTCGGCCATCTTCGGGCACTTGATCGGATGCCCGACGACCACCTCGATGCTCTCGCGTTTCGGCATCACCCCCGCGCCGCTCCGAAATATCCGCCGCATGATCCCTCTCGAGAGCGACCTGCCGTAAAACGCCGGCGGCGTCACCCCTATGAGCTGCTTCGTCCACGTCTGAAACCGCCTGAGCGGCGACCCGTCCGGGTTATCCACCTGGTCGAAGATGTCGTTCTCCCCGAACGCGAACACCGGCACCAAGCTCGCGCCCGTCTTCATCGCGAGCTTCACGAATCCCTTCCTCCTCGCGAGCGTCAACACCGCCCATCCGGGCCGCGCGTCGAGCGCCTCCGCGGCGCCGCCGACGACGATCGCGACGGACGCGCCGGGCCTGCGCGTCAAGTTCGTCTCCACGCTCTCTTTCTTCACGCTGTTGATGCCCATCGCGAGCAAGATCTCGCGCGTGAACGGCAAGTAGAAATTCGATGCGAGCGTGAGCAAACGCAGGTCCAGCCCGGGAAACGCCTGCTCGAACCCGGTCGCGTTCGTCGCGAACGTTATCAGCGCGCCGACGCCGATGATCCCGTGCGGGTGGTACCCGAACAGGTAGTTTCCCTTCGGATCAAGATCCACGCTCTTGTGCAGACGCACGGGGAAGTAATCCGCCATCGTCGCCCAGAACGGAAGCCGCCGAAACCACGGCAGAAACCGCCCGCCGTTCATCGGCGTCTTCGCGTCCACCAGCGCGTACCACGACACGTACCCCACGAACGCTAACCGGACGTACGGGTGCGCGCACACCACGAAGTACACCGGGCAGATGATCAGCGCGCTCACGAGAAACGCGTAGATCATCACGACGATGCCGACTTGCGCCGCGTGCGAGTCGAACTTGGCGCTCGGGGAAAACGCGGGCGACGCGAGCACGGCGAAGTAGACGCCGATCGGGATGAACAGCAGGCCGAGAATCTGGTACCACGCGTACATCACCATCGTCCAGAACAGCAGCCCTGCGGTGAGCGCGCGTGGTTTGAACGAGTGAAGCGCGCGGTGAGCGGCGCGCGCGGGGAGTGATGAGACGCGGAGTGAGCGACGGGCGACGACGGTCCTGCCTCGGCGGGGAGAGAGACGAGACCGGGCTCGTCCGAAAAGATGCGGACGACGCCGCGCGTCGCGAGATCTCATCTCCCTCCTCGGGCGGATCGCTCGCTCGCTCCGACGCGACGGATCGGACGACGCGAGCGCGCGGCGATCGACGCGAGGACGCACCCGTGGCCTTGTGCGGGATCTTCTCCGGCTTCCGGTCCGGCTTCACGAACTTCGCGACCTCGTCCTCCGCGAGCGACGCGAGCGACGACGCGCTTCCGCTGTCGCACGTGCGGTACGCGAAGCCGCCGTCGATCACGTCCGAGGTGAAGCTGGGCGTGCGCGACATCGACCGCGGCTCCGGGGAGTCCGGGGGGGCCGTCGTCGTCGTCGTCGTCGTCGTCGTCGCCGCCGCCGCCGCCGCGTTCTTGCGGTTCGTCAGACCGGGCCGGGGCTTCGCGGCGCCGTCGGCGTCCGCCATCGTCGGCGCCTCCCGCGACGTCGCCGGCGCGCGCGACCCTGGAGTGACCCCGAAACGTCGTCCAGTTCGGAACGTGAGCCACTTCGCTTCCATACGATTTTTTTCGTACTCGTACTCTATGGCTTTTTTGTATGAATCAGTTAGCGCAACTGGTCTATCACTGTTTGCAAATCTGTTTTCGCCAAAAAGTTGAACTTTTTTCATCGGTTTCCAGAAAAAGAGATGGCTCACCTGACCGCGACCTGACGGCGACCTGACGGGACATAGACTAAATGCTCATATAAAAAAAGTTCAGGAAAAGTTTCGATTTTGACCCAGAAATCTGATGGCCACCCGATGAAAATTTTCGGTCAGCGAAAAGTTTCATCTTTTTGGCGAAAACAGATCTGCAAACAGTGATATCCGCCGTGGCGTGGGCGACGCGCGGAAGGTTTTCGTTGCCGACGCGAAGCCCACTCTCCGACGCGGCACCCGCCAGGAAGATCTGGAGGTCCCTGGTTCGATCCCTGGCGTTTGGGCCCGCGCGCGACGACGACGACGACGACGACGACGCGCGCCGCGATGGCGTCCCGCGCGCGCGCGACCGCGACGTCCGCGTCGACCGCGTTCGCGTCGACCGCGTCCGCGCGTCGCGCGCGCGGCGTCGCGTCGCGCGCGTCCACCGCGAGAATGCGGTCGGCGTCTCGCCGCCGCCGCGTTCATCATCTTCACGATGGTCGCAACCTCGCCCCGGGTGCGTCAAACGCGTCGTCCGCCGACCCCATCATGCTGTGGGACGACGACGAGAGGAAGTTCGCGCCGCACGAGGCGGCCACGAAAGAGTCCGACGCGTGCCTCCAAGGGCTGACGATCACCCCGAGGGAGGTGATCGAACGCATCAACGCGGCGAAGGGCAAGGGCGGAAGGCTCGACCTCGCGGGTCTCGGCCTCTCGGTCGTGCCCCCGGAGGTGTGGACGCTGCGCGACCTCGTGGACTTGCAACTGAGCAACAACAAGCTCACGGAGTTGCACGAGGACATCGGGTGCCTCGTCGAGCTCGAACGCCTGGGCGTCGCGGGGAACCGCCTGCGGACGTTCCCAGATTCGGTCGGGAAGATGCGGTGTCTCGAGAGCGTCTACGCGCACGGGAATCTGCTCTCCTCGCTCCCCGCGTCGCTCCTCGCCGACTGCACCGAGTTGCGGCACCTCATGCTCGGTGGGAACCGATTGACGTCGCTGCCGGATACGCTGGGCGAGTGCGCGCGCCTCGAGGAGCTGTCCGCGCCGGGGAACTTGCTCGCGTCGCTTCCGGAGTCAATCGGCTCCGCGACGATGCTCCGCGTCGTCGACCTCCACGGCAACTTCATCGCGTCGCTTCCGGAGTCGATCGGCGCCCTGCGCGGGTGCGAGGAGATCAGCGTCCAGGGGAACGCGCTCACGCGGCTGCCGGAGTCGATGTGCGACATGCGACGGCTGCGGACGCTGAACGCGGCGGAGAACGACCTAGAGGCGCTTCCGGAGAAGATTGGAAACGCCGCGATGTTGACGACGTTGACGCTCTACGGGAACCCTCGCCTCTCCGCGCTCCCGCTGTCGCTCGCGAAGAACGTGAGCCTAAAGCAGGTGTGGGCGGAGGGCTGCAGGCTCGACGGCGAACCGCTCAAGGAGCTGATCGAGGCGATGGAGGCCCCCGGCGGAGGGCGGAAGAACGGGCCGGCGAGACTCGGCGTGGACGTCGACGCGATCGCCGCGGCGGGGATGCGGACGCGTCAGTCTCGGGCGAACGGCGGCGGCATCGCGTGCGATCACGCGCACGTGGTCGTCTCCGAGGTGATTAATCCTGGACCCGGAGAAGGGCAGCGGCGGGGTTACTGGAAGCGCGTGCGGTGGAGCGAGGATCGACTCGCGCCCGTGCTCGTCGTCGCGTTCGGGTCCGCGCCCGGAGTGCCCAACTGGGGCGGGCTCTTGAAAAAATTGAAGACGGATCTCGCGACGCGCGGGGAGAACAACGTCGGCGGCGCGGGCGCGAAAGCCGCCGCCGCGGTCGCGCACGCGAACGCCGGATTCGACGTTCTGTATGTCGCGGACACGTCGCGGTCGTGGTACGGCGGCGGCGTCGACGCGGCCGGGTTCAGAGGCGACGCCGAGCGCGAGTGGCGCGACGCGCTCTCGAGCGTCGCGGGGGAATACGCGCGCGTGATACACCTCGGGGACAGCATGGGCGCGAGCGCGGCGCTGCTCTTCTCCGACGTCGCGGACGCCGCGATCGCGTTCTGCCCGCAGGTGGACCTCGTGTCCGCGTCGATACGCCCCGGGCGGTCCGCGGCGTGGATGCGACGGCACAAGGCGTCGTTGACGCGAGCCGTGTCGAGGGCGACGCGCGAGAGAGGCGCGAGCGTGCGGATTCACAGCGGGACGTGGGAGCACGACCTCGCGCAGGCGCGCATGGTGCCGGACGCGATCGGCGAGGAAGACGCCGGGGGCGGCGGGTCCGTGGAGGTTGTGAAACATTTAGTGGACAGCCACCGACTCGCGCTCGCGTTGGAGGAGGCGGAGGAGCTCTTGCCCATCGTTCGCGACGAGCTGCGGACGCAGATG
>Ga0181554_1000642_pt1 | contig 34464 bp, 37 predicted proteins | sample 011ome_16_FD_145602 | JGI IMG/M metagenome (GOLD analysis project Ga0181554, IMG submission 145602) | Coastal salt marsh microbial communities from the Groves Creek Marsh, Skidaway Island, Georgia - 011503CT metaG (spades assembly) | ecosystem: Environmental > Aquatic > Marine > Intertidal zone... | reverse complement strand
GGCCACCGTGGTGAACCGGAGCGAGGGGATCCAGCTGGCGAAATGAGCGCCCAGCAGGACGCCGGCCAGCACGATGAGCCGCACCTCCCGCCGGCTCAGGGACAGCAGCTCGCGTCGGCGGCGCAGAAGCACCCAGGGGGACGTGAGGACCGATCCCAGCAGGCAGCGCCAGAAGGCGATGGCCATCGCCGGGGCCGCGATGGCCGCGATGATCGGGCCGCTGGAGGAGATGAACAGGACGGCGACGCCCAGAAGCACCAGGTCCGCCGTAGGCGGTCTGGTGAGAGTCGATGCAGGACGCACCGGAGCGGCCATGGAACCTTCCTCCCTATCGGCGGTAGCCTGCCGACGTGACGATCGGTACCGCAACTCGGGTGTTCCTTGCCCGCCTTGCCGGAATCGGGGTGTTCGACCCCAACGGCGACAAGGTGGGCAAGGTTCGTGATGCCATCGTGGTGCTGCGCATCGGATCGAACCCCCCGCGCCTGACCGGGCTCGTGGTCGAGGTCCAGCCACGCCGCCGCATCTTCGTCCCCATGACCAAGGTCACCGCCATCGACGCGAGTCAGGTGATCGTCACCGGAACCGTGAACCTTCGCCGCTTCGAGAAGCGCACCAACGAGACCCTGCTGATCGGCGAGCTCCTCGACCGCACCGTGGACATGAGCGAGACCGGCGAGTCCGTCACCCTCCTGGACGTCGCGGTCGAGAAGACCCAGACACGTGACTGGTTCGTCTCCGAGCTCTTCGTCCGCAAGGCGGGCAGCGGAATCCGTCGACGCGGATCCACACTCGTGGTCAACTGGACCGACGTCACCGGCCTTGCCCTGCCCAGCACCGACCAGCCCGCCGAGCAGCTCGTGGCGCAGTTCGACTCCATGCGACCGGCCGACGTGGCAAACGTCCTGCACGACCTCACTGCCAAGCGACGGGTCGAAGTGGCCCGGGCGCTGGACGACGAGCGGCTCGCAGACGTCATCGAGGAGCTCTCGGACGACGAGCGGATCGAGATCGTGCAGGCCCTGGAGGCCGAGCGAGCAGCAGACGTCCTGGAGGAGATGGACCCGGCCGACGCGGCAGACCTGCTGGCCGACCTCCCGCCGGACCAGGCAGAGGACCTCCTGGACCTGATCGAGCCGGACGATGCCGAGGACCTGCGGCGACTCCTCTCGTACGACGACTTCTCCGCCGGCGGCATGATGACGACGGAGCCGATCGTGATGCCCCCCGACGCCACTGTCGCCGACGCGCTGGCCCACATCCGCAACCCCGACCTCTCGCCCGCCCTCGCCTCGCAGGTCTACGTCGCGCGCAACCCGACGGAGACTCCGACCGGCCGCTACCTGGGCACCTGCCACTTCCAGCAGCTGCTGCGCGAGCCCCCCGGCACCCTCGTCTCGGCCATCGTGGACGTCAACCTGATGCCCGTGGGCCCCGATGCCCCCCTCGATGTCGTCACTCGACTATTCGCCGCCTACAACCTCGTCGCCCTGCCCGTCGTCGATGAGGGCGGACACCTGCTCGGTGCCGTCACGATCGACGACGTCATCGACCACATGCTTCCCGAGGACTGGCGGGATGCTCCCGACGAGCCCGACGTCGCGGGAGGTGAGTGACCATGGCAGCACCCCGCTCCCGCCGGTCCGAGGGACTCGACCAGCCGCTGGACCGCACCCGCTCGCTGAGACCGTCCGTCGACAGCGAGCGGTTCGGTCGCCTTTCGGAGACCGCCGCCCGCGGTATCGGCTCGTGGGCGTTCATCCTGTGGATGACGATCGCGATCGTCATCTGGATCGCCCTCAACGTGGCGATCGCTGACGGGGCGCCGGATCCGTTCCCGTTCATCTTCCTGACCCTGCTGCTGTCACTGCAGGCGTCCTATGCGGCACCGCTGATCCTTCTCGCCCAGAATCGTCAGGCCGATCGTGATCGCGTGCAGTTCGCCGAGGACCGGGCCCGCACGGAGCGTCTCCTCGCCGACTCGGACTACATCGCACGCGAGCTTGCCGCCCTGCGGATGGCCATCGGCGATGTTGCCACCCGCGACTACGTTCGTGGCGAGCTTCGCGAATGGGCCAACGATCTCCGCGATCACCTCGACGATCAGGATTCGACCAGAGCCAAGGGCGGGCGGAAGAGGAACGGCAAGACCCCGGAGGCGGGCTCCAGCGACGCCCAATAGCATCGAGCCATGCCAGAGCCCTCGATCGATGCAATTCACGCTGCCCTCGCCACCGTCAACGACCCGGAGATCAATCGCCCGATCACCGAACTCGGCATGGTCAAGTCCGTCAAGGCGAAGAAGAACGGATCTGTCGCGGTCGGGATCTTCCTGACCGTTGCGGGCTGCCCCATGCGGGATGCCATCACCGAGCGCGTCACTGCTGCCGTCATGACGGTGCCGGACGTCACCAAGGTCGAGGTCGAGCTCGACGTCATGACCGACACCCAGCGCACGGCAATGCGCGACAAGCTGCGCGGCCACGAGCAGAAGGAGATCCCCTTCGCTCAGCCAGGCTCGACCACCAAGGTGTTCGCTATCGCGTCGGGCAAGGGAGGCGTGGGCAAGTCATCGGTGACCGCCAACATCGCCGTCGCCATGGCGGAGATGGGCCTGACGGTCGGACTCGTCGACGCCGACGTCTACGGCCACTCGATTCCGCGCATTCTCAATGCGATGGAGCCGCCGACGATGGTCGAGGGCATGATCATGCCGCCTCAGTCGTACGGCGTTCGCGTAATCTCGATGCTGCCGTTCAAGCCCGGCGGCGTCGCTCAGCCCGTCGCCTTCCGGGGTCCGATGCTGCATCGGGCCCTGGAGCAGTTCCTGACCGACGTGTGGTGGGGCGATCTGGACGTCCTGCTCCTGGACCTGCCGCCGGGCACGGGCGACATCGCGATCTCGACCGCCCAGCTGCTGCCCAGTGCCGAGCTTGTCGTCGTCACGACGCCCCAGGCCGCCTCGGCAGACGTGGCTGTCCGGGCGGGCACGCTTGCCTCCCAGACCCACCAGAAGGTCGCGGGCGTCATCGAGAACATGAGCTCCTTCCCGTGCCCTCACTGCGGAGAGCCGATGGATCTCTTCGGCATCGGCGGCGGCGAGCTCGTGGCGTCCATGCTGAGCAAGGAACTGGGCACGGACGTTCCGCTGCTGGGCCAGATCCCGTTCGACGTGGCCCTGCGTGAGGGCGGAGACTCCGGTCACCCGCTGGTGCTGAGCACGCCCGACGCTCCGGCCTCTCAAGCGCTGCGCGCGGTCGCCGAGATGCTGGGGCACAAGCCCCGCGGCCTTGCGGGCATGAGCCTCGGGATCACCCCGGCCGGTCGGTAGCGACCGGGAGGGCAGCCGGCGCCAGCCGGCTGCGTCAGGTCGCGTCCGGATCGAACGCCGGCCGACCCTTGTCCGCGTCGTCGGCCTTCGACGTCGTCGGCAGTCTCGCCGTCTCGTCGTCAGGCTCCTCGAGCAGGCTGGCGGCCAGTCGCCGCGGATGGAAGTCGCGCAGTTCCTTGACCGAGTCCATCGCATCATTCAGGTCCAGGCCGGCCGAATCGGCGAGGTCCTGGCGTGCCCCTGAAGCCATGCCGCGAATCTGGCGAAGCCACTTGGCAGCGTCGGCGGCGGCCCGCGGCAGCCGCTCGGGGCCGAACACCAGCAGGCCGATGACGGCAATGATGGCGATCTCGCCCAGTCCGATATCGAACATGGCTACTCGGCCCTGCTGTCGTCGCCGAGAATGAGATCGGCGGCAAGTTGGCGCCCGTTGCGTTCGAAGTCGATGCTGATGGTGTCGCCCGGGGCGTAGGACCGGATAGCCACGACGAGTTCCGTCGCGTTGTCGATCGAACGACCATCCACGGTGAGGACGATGTCGCCTGGCTGCATGCCTGCTTCGGAGGCGCCGCTCGCAGGCGTCACCGAACTGACACGAGCGCCCGCGTCCGTATAGGCCGGGTCCAGCTGCACACCCATCAGCGGGGTGCGAGACGTGCCCGTGGCGATGATCTCCTTGGCGACCCGCGCCGCGGAGTTGCTGGGGATGGCGAAACCGAGGCCGATACTGCCCGCTTCACCGCCGATGGCCAGCGTGGCGATCGCCGAGTTGACGCCGATGACGTTGCCCCCGGTGTCCAGCAGCGGCCCCCCCGAGTTGCCCGGATTGATCGCGGCGTCCGTCTGGACCGCGTTGATGTAGGAGACGTCGGTCGCCGAGTCGCCCGCCATGACGGGGCGGTCGAGGGCGCTGACGATGCCTGACGTCACGGTTCCGTCGAGGCCCAGCGGCGCTCCGATCGCGATGACGACGTCGCCCACCCGCACCTGGTCGGAGTTGCCCAGCGGCAGGGTGGGCAGTCCGTCACGCTCCACCTTCACGACGGCAAGGTCATAGGAGGGACTCGTCCCGACGACGGTGCCCTTTCGACGATCCCCATCCGCGAAGACCACCTCGACCGAGCCACCGCTGGCGACGCTCACCACGTGGTTGTTGGTCAGGATGTAGCCATCGGGCCGGATGACGAAGCCCGAGCCGCTCCCCGATCCTGATGGACCGTCGACCACCAATGACACGACGGCGGGGAGGGTCGTCGATGCGATCTCCGCAATCGATCCGTCGACCAGGGTGCGCAGGGGGGCAGACACCTGGGCGCCTCCGACCGCCACGGACTCGGAGGCATCGGAGTCGCGTCCGACCACGTATCCGGCAAGGCCGGCAAAGGCTCCGACCACGGCCGCCACGACGGCAGCGACGAGGACTGTTCCGAGAATTCCCAGGCCGCGTCGACGCGCGGGGACCACGGGCGGAGTGGGGTAGGCGCTGGCCGCGAAGGACGGCGCCGGCGGCGAATAGGGCGCACGCACGGGTTGCCCGGAGTCCGGCCCAACAGGGGGCGTCGGGGCGTCCTCGGTCATGGCACCTCCTTGCTCCTGCGGTCCTCGGTACGGTCCGCAACATCCCACGGTAGTTCTCAACTAGGCTTCGGGCGAACTCGGCTGCCGATTCTCGTATCAGCCCCGGATCCTCTTGGAGGTGCATCATCGCCAGCGACGGGCATGACCCATACCTGCCAACCCCCCTGTCATGGGAGTACGCCGACGGCTGGTCCGACGACTCTGAGGTGATCCGCGAGGCCCGAGAGAAGGCCGCAGAGCTCGGCTGCACAGCCGTGAGCCGGCCATCAGCCGCCCTCCTGCGCCTTCTCGCCGCCACGGTGAGTGCCCAGACTGTCGTCGAGATCGGCACGGGTGCGGGTGTCTCCGGCGCCGCCCTCCTGTCAGGAATGACTCCCACCGGCGTTCTGACCAGCATCGATGTCGAGTCCGAGCACCAGCGCGTGGCTCGCGAGACGTTCACCGCTCTGGGCTTCGACCACACGAGGGCGCGACTCATCGCCGGACGGGCACTCGACGTCCTGCCGCGCATGTCCGATGCGGCCTACGACATCGTGTTCGTCGACGGCGACAAGACCGAGTACCCGGCGATCCTGGCCCAGGCCAAGCGACTGCTGCGGGTGGGCGGACTGGTGATCTTCGACAACGTGCTCTGGAGCGGTCGGGTTGCCGACCCGGCCGATCGCGAGCCGGAGACCCTCGCCCTGCGAGACACGGCCTCCATGATCAAGTCCGACGACGACTGGCTGCCGGCCCTGCTGACCGTGGGCGACGGCCTCCTGCTGGCCTCGCTTCGCGAGAGCGAGTAGTGCCGCCCGCCGACAGCATCCACATACGCTGAAGGGCCCCGGACACCTTGGTGTCCGGGGCCCTTCACACGTGGCTGGTGCTCAGGAGAAGTGGGCGAGCAGATGCTCACCGAGTTCCTTGGCCTCCTCGCCGTTGAGCTCGACGACGAGACGGCCGCCCCCCTCGAGAGGCACGCGCATCACGTAGCCACGTCCCTCCTTGGTCACCTCGAGCGGGCCATCGCCCGTCCGCGGCTTCATCGCGGCCATGTGGGTCCCCTTCCGTCGCTTCGCCGGGGCCGGGATGCCCCTCCTCGCCTGCAGGGCAGGCAGCGAGCCCCCATTATCGCGGATCCACCGGCGCGACCGTCAGCCGGGTCGTGCGGGCGCCCCGTCAGCCGCGTTCTTGCCGCCGGCCGCGAAGAGCGGCGTTCTCCTGCTCCAGTGCCTCGATCCGGGCGTCGACCTCGTCCATGCGATACCCGCGGACCACCACATCGAACGTGGAACCACTCCCGCCGTCGGGCCTGCGATCGCGATCTGCGCCCGGGAGGCCGGGCGAGCGGCCCGCGGCAAACGCGACCGCTCCACCGATCACCAGGATCGCGAGAACAACGAAGACGACGGCCATACCGTCATTCCATCACGGCCTCGACCAGGAGGCGACCAGTCAGCCGTTCGTGGCGTCGATCGTGGCCCATGAACGCTCGATCTCGTCCAGCGCCTCATCCAGGTCGCGCGCCCAGTGCACGTGGGCCAGGGCTGCAGGGCGGACGAAGCCCCTCTCCTGCCAGTGATCCAGCAGGGCGTGAAGGTGCTCGAAGTCGTGCCAGGGGTCGAGGACCACCACGGGCTTGCGATGCATGTTCAGACTCCGCGCGGTCCAGACCTCGATGAGCTCCTCGAGAGTGCCGATGCCGCCGGGCAGGGCGAGGAAGGCGTCGGACCGTTCATCCATGAGGCCCTTGCGCTGGCGCATGTCGCGAGTGACGATGAACTCGTCGGAGTCGTGGTCAGCGACCTCGAGCCTGACGAGCGCATCGGGGATCACCCCGATGGTGTGCCCTCCCGTCGCACGCGCCGAACGGGCCACCGCGCCCATCATCGAGATGGACCCGGCGCCGGAGACCAGGTCCCAGCCCCGAAGAGCGATGGCCTCACCCGTGCGTGCCGCGAGCTCCACGTAGCGGTCGTCGATCGTCAGGCTGGACGAGCAGAAGACGCACACCGCTGGCATGGACGAAACCCTAGGACCTCCTCTGGTAGTTGCATGCTCAACTACCTGCTATCGTGGCAATAGTTGATGAATCAACTACCTACCTGCTGCGAAAGGCTTCATATGACCACCACCACGGAGAACATGGGCCTCGGCGCCGCCACCGGCACCTGGGCCATCGACCCCACTCACACCGCCATCGGCTTCAGCGTCCGCCACGCGATGGTGTCGAAGGTGCGGGGCGGCTTCAACGAGTTCGCAGGGTCCGTCGTCATCGACGGCGCCAACCTCGCGGCCTCGACCGCCGAGCTCACGATTCAGGCCGGCAGCATCGACACCAAGAACGCCGACCGCGACGGTCATCTGGTGTCCGCCGACTTCCTGAACGTCGAGGCGTTCCCGACCCTCACCTTCACCTCGACAGCCGTGGCCATCGCCGGAGCTGACGTCACCATCACCGGTGACCTCACCATCCACGGCGTCACCCGTCCCGTCACCGTCGAGTTCGAGTACATCGGCACCAGCCTCGACCCCTTCGGCTTCACACGCGTGGGCTTCGAGGGCAAGGCGAAGATCAGCCGCAAGGACTTCGGCCTGGTCTGGAACGCCGCTCTCGAGACCGGCGGCGTGCTCGTCGGAGACGAGATCACCCTTGTGCTCGACGTGGAGGCCGTCAAGCAGTCCTGAGCGCACACCACGACGATGGCGGTGCCTCGGAAGTTCGAGGGGCCGCCGTCGTGTGCGTCATCCCCTGTCTCGGCCTTCGACCGCGAGCCACGCCGCCAGCAGCGAGTAGCAGGCCCTGATCTCCTCGATGGAGACGTGCTCGTCTCGCGTGTGGGCGATCGCAGGATTCCCGGGGCCGAAGTTGAGCGCCGGGATTCCGAGTGAGGTGAAGCGCGCGACGTCCGTCCATCCGAACTTGGGGTGCGGCTCCGCACCGACCGCTCGAACGAAGTCGGCGGTCGCCGGCCGATCCAGGCCCGGAAGCGCTCCCGGGGCCGCATCCGTGACCTTCACCTCGAAACCGGTGAACACCTCGCGCACGTGGGCAACCGCCTCTTCGAGATCTCGATCAGGAGCGAAGCGGTAGTTGACCGTGACAGTGCAGGAGTCCGGGATGACATTGCCGGCAACGCCGCCCTCGATCCGTACCGCATTCAGGCCCTCGCGATAGGTGAGCCCGTCGATCGTGGGATTGCGCGGCTCGTAGGACTCCAGCCGATCGAGGATCTCCCCTGCGCCGTGGATCGCATTGACACCCATCCAGGAGCGCGCGCTGTGGGAACGCGTTCCTTCGGCATGGACTTCGACCCGTAGCGTTCCCTGACAACCCGCTTCGATTCCGGCGTTCGACGGCTCCATCAAGATGGCGAGATCCGCCTCCAGCAGGTGCGGATGCTCCTCCGCCAGCCTGCGCAGGCCGTTGAGGCCGGCGTCGATCTCCTCGCATTCGTAGTAGACGTACGTGACATCGCGCAGGGGCTCGGCAAGAGTCGCCGCCAGGTGGAGCGACACCGCGACGCCGCCCTTCATGTCGCACGCCCCGAGGCCATAGAGCAGATCCCCGTCGAACCGATGCGGGAGGTTCCCGTGCTCAGGAACAGTGTCGAGGTGGCCACCGATGAGGACCCTCTCCGAGCGTCCGAGCTGCGTCCGGGCGACGAGCGTGTTGCCGTGCCTGTCGACCGTCAGCCACGGCACGGACCCCAGCGCGTCCTCGACAAGGTCGGCCAGGTGCTGCTCGTCACGAGACTCGCTCCGGACATCGATCAGGGCAGCCGTCAGAGCGACGACGTCCGACGTGAGGTCCAGCGGAGGATACGAGGTCACGTCGATACGGTAGCCGTATGAGCACTGACGCCACCGCACCCATGACCGTGACCGGCGGGGCTGCCGCCCTGGGACTGGCCACCTACGACGGGGATGCTGTCCTCGAGGTCTGGTACCCCGAGCCGGTCCTTGGCACCAGGCCGGTCGATGTGCCCCATCTGGAGTCGGGGATCGACTCCGATGCCGTGCGCGGGATCACTGTTCGATCCGTCTCCACGATCATCCCCGATCTTCAGGCACCGCCCGCGGATGCCGCCGACGCGTACCTGCGGCTGCACCTGCTCTCGCATCGCCTCGTGCGCCCGCACTCCATCAACCTGACCGGCATCTTCGGCATCCTGCCGCTCGTCGCGTGGACCAGCGTCGGGCCGGTGCCCATCGACCGCGTCACCGAGACTCGCCTGCACCTGCGTCGCAAGGGCCAGCATCTGACCGTCCATGGGATCGACCGCTTCCCGAGAATGGTCGACTATGTGGTCCCCAGTGGCGTTCGCATCGCCGATGCCGATCGCGTGCGACTGGGCGCCCACCTGGCCTCGGGCACTGTGGTGATGCATGAGGGGTTCGTGAACTTCAACGCCGGCACCCTCGGCACGTCCATGGTCGAGGGACGCATCTCGGCCGGAGTCGTCGTCGGCGATGGGTCCGACATCGGCGGCGGTGCATCCATCATGGGCACCCTGTCGGGTGGAGGCACCGAGGTGATCAGCGTCGGAGAGGGCTGTCTCATCGGCGCCAACGCAGGCGTCGGCATCTCACTGGGCGACCACTGCATCGTCGAGGCCGGCCTCTACGTCACCGGTGGTTCGAAGGTACTGCTGCCCGACGGCAGGTCGGCCAAGGCGCGTGAGCTCTCCGGAGGCTCGAACCTGCTGTTCCGTCGCAACTCGCAGACGGGTGCCATCGAGGTCGTGCAGCGCACAGGGACCTGGGGCGGACTCAATGCGGACCTGCACGCCAACGACTGACCCGTTTGGTCCCTGGAGACGCGGACGCCTGGAGACTGGGACGGTTGCAGATGACTGCCTGCCGTGGGAACACGGTAGGCCGATGACCGCCTAGCGGGCGGTGATGGGTGTGTAGTCCCGAAGCGGCTCGCCGACGTAGACCTGGCGGGGACGCCCGATCTTCGTGTCCGGGTCGCCGATCATCTCGCGCCACTGGGCGATCCAGCCCGGCAGTCGTCCGAGTGCGAACAGCACCGTGAACATCTGGGTCGGGAAGCCCATGGCCTTGTAGATCAGGCCGGTGTAGAAGTCGACGTTCGGGTAGAGCTTGCGCTCGATGAAGAAGTCGTCCGAGAGGGCGACCTCCTCCAGCCGCAGCGCGATGTCGAGCAGCGGATCGCTGGCACCGAGCGCCTCGAAGACCTCGTAGGCCGTCTTCTTGACGATCGCAGCGCGGGGGTCGTAGTTCTTGTAGACCCGGTGGCCGAAGCCCATCAGCTTCACGCCGTCCTCGCGGTCCTTCACCTGGCGGATGAAGGTGTTGACCCCACCACCCTGGGCGTAGATGTTCTGCAGCATCTCCATGACCGCCTGGTTCGCACCGCCATGCAGGGGACCGAACAGGGCATTGATGCCGGCCGAGACCGAGGCGAATAGGTTCGCGTGCGAGGAGCCGACCAGTCGCACGGTCGACGTCGAGCAGTTCTGCTCATGGTCGGCGTGGAGTAGCAGCAGCTGGTTCAGGGCCTTCGACAGGACGGGGTTGACCTCGTAGGGCTCCGCCGGCACGCCGAACGTCATCCGGAGGAAGTTGTCGATGAACCCCAGCGAATTGTCCGGATACAGGAACGGCTGGCCCACGGCCTTCTTGTGAGCGTACGCCGCGATCGTCGGCACCTTGGCCAGGAGTCGGATCGTCGAGATCTCCACCTGGCGCGGATCGAACGGGTCGAGCGAGTCCTGATAGAAGGTCGAGAGCGCCGACACTGCGGACGACAGGACGGCCATCGGGTGCGCATCGCGCGGGAAGCCATCGAAGAAGCGGCGCAGATCCTCGTGGAGCATCGTGTGCATCCGGATGTCGCCCTTGAACGTGTCGAGCTCATCCGCCGACGGGAGCGCTCCGTAGATCAGCAGGTACGCCGACTCCAGGAAGGTCGACTGCTGGGCCAGCTGCTCGATCGGGTAGCCGCGGTAGCGCAGGATCCCCTGATCACCATCGATGTAGGTGATGGCGGACGAGCACGACGCCGTGTTCATGAAGCCGTGGTCCAGCGTCACGTGACCCGTCGTCTTGAGCAGGGGACCGATATTGATACCCGACTCGCCGACGGTCGATGCGACCTCGGGCAGGTCCAGGGAACCACCGGGGTAATCCAAGCTGTAGTCAGACACAAGAAACCTCCTGACGCGAGCCTACCCAGCGTTGGCGGCCGGGAGATCAGGCCCTAGGGGAACCCGCGGGGTGATAACGCTCACGCCAGCCGAGAGGGAACCGCACCCACCTGCTCGTCCGTCGCCGTCAGGGCCACCCGGACGTGCCGCTCCCCCAGCACTCCGTAGAAATCACCGGGCGTCACGATGACTCCACGCTCGGCGAACCATCGGACCGTCTCCCAGCAGGGCTCATCCCGGGTGATCCACAGGTACAGGCCCGCCTGGCTGTGGTCGATCCGGAAGCCGGCTCCCAGCAGGGCCCGGGACAGGACCTCCCGGCGACGCCGGTAGACGCCCTTCTGGATCGCCACGTGAGCATCGTCGTCCAGGGCTGCGACGGCGGCTGCCTGAATGGGTGTCGGCACCATCATCCCGCTGTGCTTGCGGACGAGCAGGATCTCACTCACCAGGTTCTCATCGCCGGCGAGGAACCCGAACCGGTAGCCCGCGAGGTTCGACCGCTTGGACAGGGAGTGCAGGACCAGGAGCTGGTCGTGACTGCCCCCGCTGATCGACGGGTGCAGCAGGGAGACCGGCTCGGCGTCCCACCCCAGTTCGATGTAGCACTCGTCGCTGACGACGGTCGCCCCCGTGGTGCGGGCCCAGGCCACGATCTTCGCGGCCCGCTGCACACTGAGGACGGAGCCCGTCGGGTTCGACGGTGAGTTGAGCCAGATCAGCGAGGCGTCCGGCACGTCCTCAGGGGTGTCCGTGACCACGATCTCGCAGCCGGCGAGCGCTGCGCCCACCGCATAGGTCGGATAGGCGATCGACGGAATCACCACGCGCGCACCGGGCTCCAGACCCAGCAGTCGCGGAAGCCCCGCCACCATCTCCTTCGAGCCGATAGCCGGGACGATCGCGGTCGCGGGCACGTCGACCCCGAGGACGCGATTCATCCACCGAGCGCAGGCCTCACGGGTCTCAGGGCGCCCGGCAGCCGTGGGGTATCCGGGAGCGTTCGAGGACGCACTCAGGGCCTGCTGGACGAGTTCCGGCGTCGGGTCGACGGGCGTGCCGACCGACAGGTCGATGGCGCCGTCGGCGTGACCGCGGGCCAGATCGGCGAGCGGTGCCAGCACATCCCAGGGGAAATCAGGGAGCGACGAGCGTCCCATCCCCGGCCCGACCGACCTGCTGGTCAGTGGTCGTGCTCCTGCGGCGGCACGTTCGCGAGCAGGGCGGCATCGAAGTCCTGCGCACCGAGCTTGGCCGCACCACCGGGAGATCCGAGATCGGCGAAGAACTCGACGTTCGCGGCCGTGTAGTCCTTCCACTCCTCCGGGACGTCGTCCTCGTAGTAGATGGCCTCCACCGGGCACACCGGCTCGCAAGCACCGCAGTCGACGCACTCATCGGGCTGGATGTAGAGCATCCGATCGCCCTCGTAAATGCAGTCGACGGGACACTCCTCGATGCAGGCCTTGTCCTTCAGGTCCACACAGGGAAAAGCGATGACGTAGGTCACCTGAGCCTCCGGTTCGTCCGCCCTCGTCAGAGGACGCAAGATGCAACGACGACCACAACCTACACAACGAACGGCCGCTCGTCGCCGTGACATTCGTCATGTCCCGCAGACCGGCTTCGGATCCGGCACAGATGACCGGTGCCCGGGACTAGTTGGAGAACACGTCCGGATCGGACGAGGCCTGCTGGCTCGGCTTCTTGCCGGGCTTGCTCGACGGACTCGCCGACGGGTCGTCCTTGGGCTTGCTCGACGGACTCGCCGACGGGCCGTCCTTGGGCTTGCTCGACGCCGACTCCGACGGATCCGGAGAGGGAGATGCGCTGGCATCCTCGGCTGCGAACTCGTCCTGGCCCTTCTTGCCCGGCTTCTTGTCGTTCTTCTTCTTCGGGTTCTCGCCGCAGATCACCTGAGGAGCCGGCTTGTAGCGGGTCGTGATGGGCTCGCGGTTGACCTCTGCTCCGTCCTTGTAGAACACCCGATCGACGACGATCGTGAACCCGTCGACACCGCTCTGGGTGCGACATTCCGGCGTCTCGTCGTAGATCTTCTTGTACTTCACGACACTTGTGCGCGGTTGCGGCTGTGCCTCGATCTTGTCGTACTCCGGAGTGCCCCAGAAGCTGACCGTGATAGACGTGGGCGTCGTCTTCGCCTGGATGTACACCGCGGTCGAGTAGGGATTGCGGAACTTGAGGTCGAAGATGCCCCACGCCACGGTGGCCTCGAGACCAGCCTCGTAGCGCGAGATCCAGATGGAGTGAGCAACGGTCTGGACCCGCTCCATGCCCGCGAAGAAGCCGGCCGTCCATGTGGCGGTCGCCGACGTCGAGACTCCACCACCCATGTCCTCCCGGAAGACTCCGCCCACGCCCACGACGTACCCGACCGTGTAGCCGTTCTCCTTGGTCCGTTCAAGGATGGTGTCGTTCAGGGAGAACGTCTCGCCGGGCAAGAGCAGCGTCCCGTCGATGCGCTTGGCCGCCTGCCCGATGTTCTGGGACCGGTACGCCGCATAGGGATAGCTCTGCGTGAAGCTCGACAGTTTCTCCCGCACCCCGAGCTCCAGCGCCTGCGCCGTCGTCAGCTTGGGCTCACGGACCCCCACGGTGACGGTCGCAGTGCGGTCGCCCCCGGGGTTTCCCATCACGCTGGCGACAGCAGTCGCGAGCTCATCATCCTCGACACCCTTGCCCACCTTCGAGCTCACCACACGGGGGACGCCACCCTTGATCCTGAACGTGGCATCGCGCCCGGGCGTCTCGATGGCAGCCAACTGGTCCCGCACCGCCCGATGGAGCTTGGCACCGTTGAGGGACGGCACCAGGGCGCTGCCCTGGGCCGAGAAGCTGAGGGCGTTGCCGATGTCACGACCCGTGAGGGTGGCGCGGACGGCGTCGGCCTGAATCGTCACCGGGCTCGAGGTGGCGGCCTGGGCCAGTTCGAGGGCCTGCTGCGTGGATTCGGCGGAGATCGACGGAGCGACATCGACCATCGTCGCCTCCACGGCGCGGCGCGAGGACAGGAACGCCTCCTGCATCGCGGCAACGGTCGCCTCGACATCGAGTTCGCGGCCGGATGCACCCTCCTTCACCTTGGGGGTGCCCTTGCGAATGATGATGCGCGGCTCCACCGGGTCCGTGGCCACAGTGTCGGCCAGTTGAGTCACCTCAGCGGCCAACGCTTCCTCGTCAACCGAGGCGACCAGATTGAGTCGCTGCGTGGAGAACGGTGCCGTCAGCAGAGACACGGGACTCCAGGTGCGGCCGTAGGCGGGCGCCACGGACGCCGCTGCGTCCAGGACCAGGCCGGCCTGCTCTGGATCCACCTTGAACCTCTTGCCGTCTGCAGTGACCCTGAGCGGCTTCGCCGTGGAGTCGGCCGCCCCTGCCGCCACGGCGGCAATGGCCTCGTCCGCAGTCATCCCGCTGATATCGACAGGACCGACCATCGTTCCGGAACGCGCGGTGCTGCCCGACGAGAGGACGGCGATCAGGTAGAGCAGCAGCAGGACGGCGCCAACACCGCCCGCGATGATCGCCAGACGCCTCTGTTGAGGCGTCAGGGACGTGGACGTCATAAAAGTGACGCCCCCTTCCTCACAGATCGTCCGCTACGGCGCTACCCCATGATGCTACGTAGGTGATGCTCAGACGGCTCACGACACGGCCCGGTTCCCTCGCGGGAGCGGAAGGCTCGCCGCAGCCGACGCGAGAATCACCCCCCCGAGGAGATACGTCATCTGCCGGCCGCCGCCCGAGAGAGCCACATCGCCGGACGATGACTCCGCCGACATCAGGACCGTTGCGGCCAGCCAGCCGACCATCACGGCCCACGCTCCCCACCTCGTGTGGACGAGCCAGGCACCTCCCCGGATGGCGACGACCAGTCCCACCCACACCACGGGGATGCCCCAGGGAACGACGACGACTCCCCAGGGCATCTCCACTATCGCCCGATGAGCCTGGACGAAGGCCCCGACGAGTCCCACCACGCCGCCGATCAGCAGGAGAAGGAGGATGAGCGCCCACCGGAGCCCAGTCGAACGAGGGGTTGCGGTCATCCCTGGATTCCGGCGAACAGGTCCGTCTCGTGTCCGTCCTCGTCGCGCGGTCCGAGTTCGCCGGCCGCCAGTCGGTAGTACTCGGTGCCGAACGCCTCGGCCCCGACGTTGTCCGCGAGCGCGAAGAAGCCGCCGTCCACGCTCACCTGCGTGCCGTGAGCTCGGAGTGCGTCCATCTTCCTGTCGAGGCAGTCCGACGCGCTGATCGCCGTGGTGACCAAGGCGTCATCGCAGACGAAGGGCAGATCGTCCGGGTCGAGGGCCGCGAAGCCGTCGTCCAAGCCCTGGGCCTTCATCGCCTCGATGCCGGCGACGACGATGCTCTTGGGGAACGCCGTCCAATAGACCTTCGACACGACCCAGGGATCCCCGAGGTCGGGGCGGAAGGTCGTGCTCGCTGCCAGCGCGATCGCGTAGTGCGTCACGCGGTGGGCCTGGATGTGATCGGGATGCCCATAGCCACCGAAGTCGTCATAGGTCACGACGACCTGGGGCCGGACCTCGCGAATCACCGGCACCAGCTCCAGCGCGGCTTCGAGCAGGTCCGTTCGCCAGAAGCAGTCGGGGCGCTCGTTGGGTGGCGTCCCCTGCATCCCCGAGTCGCGGAAGCGCCCCGGGCCGCCGAGCAGTCGAGAATCCGTGATCCCGAGAGCCGACATCGCGGCGGCGAGCTCTGTCTGCCGATGCGCGCCGAGGGCGTCCTCCCTGTCGGACGCCAGGTGGGCCAGATCCGGGAGAAGGACCTCGCCCTCCTCCCCCAGGGTGCAGGTGACGAGTGTGACGTGGACGCCCTCGTCGACGTACTTGGCCATCGTCGCCCCGGTCGAGATGCACTCGTCGTCGGGATGGGCGTGAACGAGCAGGAGGCGGCGGTCCGCGGTGGCAGTGGTCACGGAATGCAGGGTAACCAGTCCAGATGCCATGATCGCCCGGTGACGACGGACACGAGCATTGCAGCCCCTGTCAGCTACCCGCAGCAGGAGGCGCTGACGCGGCGATTCCGGCTCGGCCAGCCGCGCGCCTTCGTCGTCGCACCCAGTGGCGAGCGCGTCGCCTTCATCCGAAGTTCCGGAGGCCGTGATCCGCGTGGATCACTGTGGGTGGCGGAGGCGGACGGTCAGGGTGGCCTGCGGGAGCGCCTCGTCGTCGACTCCCTCAGCCTCGGAGACGACACTGCCGATCTCCCGGCTGAGGAGCGTGCTCGCCGCGAGCGCATGCGGGAGACGACGACGGGCATCACCGCCTTCACCACCGATCACGACGTCACTCGAGCCGCCTTCAGCCTCGACGGCGAACTCCTGACCGTCGCCCTGGACGACCCGGTGGCGTCCACGGTGACACTCGCCACTCCCGCCGGTGTCGTGGATCCGCGCATGTCACCCGACGGCTCCCACGTGGCCTTCATTGCCGCACGTTCGCTCTACGTGGTCTCGTCCGATGGCACCTCGGAAGCACGTTGCCTCGCCGAGGCCAGCAGCGAGACAGAGGCGTGGGGGCTCGCCGACTTCGTCGCAGCGGAGGAACTCGAGCGCGTGCGGGGTCTGTGGTGGTTTGCGGACAGTTCGGCGCTGCTGGCTGAGCACTATGACGAGGCCGACGTTGAGGTCCGCTGGATCGGCGATCCGGCTTCCCCGGAGCAGGAACCCCGACCCCACCGGTACCCCGCGGCCGGCACCGCGAATCCGCGGGCCGATCTCGTCATCGTCCCCCTCGAGGGCGACCGGATCGATGTGGTCTGGGATCACGACGCCCATCCCTATCTGGCCACCGTGCACCCGGACCCGGTCGGCTCGACGGCGGTCGTCAGCGTTCTCAGCCGCGACCAGTCCCGCCAGGTGATCATGGGAGTGGACGTCGACGGCACCGCCACGCTCCTGCGCGAGCGGGTCACCGAGCCGTGGCTGACCATGCAGCCCGGCGTTCCTCGACGTGATGCGGAAGGGCGACTCCTCGAGATCGTCGCCGACACGAACGCCGACGCGTTCCGGCTCGTGCGCGACGACGTCGCCGTGACCGGGCCGGACCTGCAGGTGACCGCGCTTGTCGCCACGACTGACGGGTCGGTCATCTTCACGGCCCAGCCGAACCCGTTGAGCCAGGGGGTCTACCGCATCAATGCGGACGGTCGGATCGAGTCAATCGCCGACACCCCAGGACTCCATGCTGCAGTTGCGAACACCGGTGGCCTCATCGTGGTGTCCACGAACCCCGAACGACCCGGCAGCACCGTGAATGTCGCTCTCGCACTGGGAGCCGGATCGATCCCGTCCCTTGCCGAGGCTCCCGTCGTGACACCGCAGGTGGCGTTCCACCGGGTCACCGATCGCCAGCTCGCCTGCGCGGTCCTCATGCCTGCGGGGCACGTGCCCGGGTCGGAGTCCCTTCCCGTCGTGATGGCGCCGTACGGCGGTCCGCACCACTCGCGAGTCGTCCACGCGGCAGGCGCCTTCTCCTCCGACCAGTGGCTCGCCGATCAGGGGTTCGCGGTGATCGTCGTCGACGGAGCAGGCACGCCCGGTCGCGGTCCCGCCTTCGAGTTCGAGATACACCGTGATCTCGCCACCCAGGTGCTGCAGGACCAGGTGGATGCCCTCCAGGCACTCGCCGGGATGTACCCCGACCTCGACCTGACGCGCGTCGGCATCACCGGCTGGTCGTTCGGCGGGTATCTGGCTGCGCTCGCGGTGCTCGACCGCCCGGACGTGTTCCGTGCGGCCGTGGCAGGTGCTCCCGTCACGGACTGGGCGCTCTACGACACCGCCTACACCGAGCGCTACCTCGGGACCCCACAGGACGAACCCAGGGCGTATGACCTGACGTCACTTCTGCGCAGGGCCCCTCAGCTGGAGCGACCGCTGCTCATCATCCACGGACTCGCGGACGACAACGTGCTGGCAGCGCATTCACTGCAGCTGTCGAGCGCCCTGCTGGCCGCCGGCCGCCCGCACTCGGTGCTCCCCCTGAGCGGAGTCACTCACATGACACCGCAGGAGGTTGTCGCCGAGAATCTGCTTCGACTCGAGGTGGACTTCCTGCGGACGCACCTGACCTGACGCCGGCTCGGGCGTCAGGTCTTCTTGCGTCCTGCGCGCACACGCTCGGTGGCCGTCAGCAGCACCTTGCGGATGCGCACGGTCGCCGGGGTGATCTCGACGCACTCGTCCTCACGGCAGAACTCGAGCGCCTGCTCGAGGGACAGCTGCTTGTGCGGGATGAGCGGGACGAGGATGTCGCCGGAGGACTGACGCATGTTCGTCAGCTTCTTCTCCTTCGTCGGGTTGACATCCATGTCATCCGACCGAGAGTTCTCGCCCACGATCATGCCCTCGTACACCTCCGTGCCCGGACCGACGAACATCGTTCCGCGGTCCTGAAGGTTGGCCAGGGCGAATCCCGTGGTCGGGCCCATTCGATCGGCCACCAGCGAGCCGGTCGGGCGGGTGCGAAGCTCGCCGTGCCACGGCTCGTAGCGGTCGAAGACGTGATGCAGGAGGCCGGTGCCGCGGGTCTCGGTGAGGAACTCGGTGCGGAAGCCGATCAGGCCGCGCGCGGGGACGATGTAGTCCATGCGCACCCATCCGGTGCCATGGTTGACCATCTGCTCCATCCGGCCCTTGCGAAGAGCCATGAGCTGGGTGACGACGCCGAGGTAGTCCTCGGGGATGTCGACCGACAGTCGCTCCATCGGCTCATGCTTCTTGCCGTCGACCATCTTGGTGACGACCTGCGGCTTGCCGACGGTGAGTTCGAAGTCCTCACGGCGCATCATCTCGACGAGGATCGCCAACTGCAGCTCGCCACGGCCCTGGATCTCCCACGTGTCGGGACGCTCGGTCGTGTTCATGCGGATGGACACGTTGCCGACGAGTTCCTGCTCGAGGCGCTGCTTGACCATGCTGGCGGTGAGCTTCTTGCCGCTCTTTCCGGCCAGCGGCGAGGTGTTGATGCCGATGGTCATCGAGATCGACGGCTCGTCGACGGTGATGACAGGAAGCGCGATCGGGTTCTCCAGATCGGCGAGAGTCTCACCGATGGTGATCTCGGGGATGCCCGCGACTGCGACGATGTCGCCGGGGCCGGCGCTCTCGACCGGAACGCGGGTGAGGTTCTCCGTCATCAGCAGCTCGACGACCTTGGCGCGCTCGGTGGTGCCATCGGCCTTCATCCAGGCGACCTGCTGGCCCTTCTTGATGGTGCCCTGGTGAACGCGGCACAGCGCAAGACGGCCGAGGTAGGGCGATGCATCGAGGTTGGTGACATGCACCTGGAGCGGCATCGCCGGATCGAACTCCGGTGCCGGGATGGTCTCGAGGAGGGTCTTGAACAGCGGCTGCAGATTCTCCTCCGCCGGCATGCCGCCGTCCTCGGGACGGGTCAACGACGCGCGACCAGCCTTGGCCGAGGTGAACACGATCGGGAATTCGATCTGCTCCTCAGTGGCGTCCAGATCCAGGAAGAGCTCGTAGGCCTCGTCGACGACCTCGGCGATCCGGGAGTCGGGGCGATCGACCTTGTTGATGACGAGCACGACGGGCAGGCGCTTCTGCAGGGCCTTCCGCAGCACGAATCGCGTCTGGGGGAGCGGGCCCTCGGAAGCATCGACGAGCAGGACGACGCCGTCGACCATCTCCAGGCCGCGCTCGACCTCGCCACCGAAGTCAGCATGGCCGGGGGTGTCGATGATGTTGAAGGTCACGCCACCATCGGGAGCACCCGGACCGCTGTAGTGGACGGACGTGTTCTTCGCGAGGATCGTGATGCCCTTCTCGCGCTCCAGATCCATCGAGTCCATGACTCGGTCATTGACGTCCTGGTTCTCGCGGAAGGCGCCCGACTGCCAGAGCATGGCGTCGACGAGGGTCGTCTTGCCATGGTCGACGTGGGCGATGATGGCAACGTTGCGGAGGTCTTCGCGGCGGGTCACTGGTGCTCCTAGGTCAAGCCGGTGCCGCGACGCTCCTCGTGGCGGCGGCTTGGCGGTCTCCCATGACCCTACGGTGTGAGGGGCAGATCCCTGAAATCGCCGGAGGCCGGACATGACGTGGTACTCGGACATTCCCGCTCGCCGAGCGAGGCAGATACTCGGCGACGCATGGCTCATCTTCTGGAGCGCTCTTTGGATCTGGGCCGCACTGCGCCTCTATGACCTCATCATGAATCTCGCCGCACCCGGGGTTGCGATAGCGGAGGGTGCGACCGATCTGGCCGGGAGCATCGAGAACGCGGGCGCCTCGATCAGTTCGGTGCCCCTCGTCGGCTCCTCACTGAGCGCACCCTTCTCGAGCATGAGCGATGCGGCACTGTCCATCGCCGACGCCGGCCAGGCCACCGCCGACGCCGTCGGCCTCCTCGCCCGATTCCTGTCGATCGCGCTGGCAATCCTCGCCATCGCCTCCTGGGCGGTCGTGTGGGTGCCCTTTCGGATCGCCTTCATCCGACGGGCCACCGCTGCGCGCACGCTCGTGGACTCCGCCGATGACCTCGACCTCTTCGCACTTCGCGCGCTGACCCGCCAACCCCTGCATGTGCTCGCCCGGATCTCCGACGATCCGGCTGCTGCATGGAGGCGCGGAGACGTCGTCGTCATCAACGCACTGGCCGCGCTCGAGCTGCACTCGGAGGGCATCCATCCCCACCGGTGAGGAACGCCCGTGGGGGATCAGGCCTTTACGCGGACGGCGTCCTGGAGCTCCTGTGCGGTGAAGCCCGCCGAGAGAGCACCGTCCTTCGCGTAGCGGTAGAGCGCGACGGCGAAGACGGTCCGCATCGCCGAGGAGATGACGACGCCCACAAGGAGGGCGATGACTCCGATGACGATGAGCGGGATCCCCGACGCCAGCGCAGCCGTGGACCCGGCCAGGACAAGCACAACACCGATGGCGATCAGGGCGAGCGCCGGCAGGATCAAGAGCAGGCCGATGAGCACTCCGATCCGGATCCCACCGGCAATCTGCTGGCCCCAGCGCGCCTTGAACAGCGAGGCCGAGGACTTGATCGCCTGGATGGGCGTCTGCCCCTCGAGGACGATGAAGGGGACCACGAAGAAGGTGATCAGGTTCCACATGACGTCGGCGGCAGCGGCAAGGATGTTGCGCAGGAGCACCCCGACGACATTGCCCTGGCCGTTCCCGCGAACGAGACTGATCAGTGCCGTCACCACGGTGACGATCGCGCTCCAGGCGATAAGCGGGCCCGTGTGCGCGAACGCTCGACTCATGCCGTGACCGAACGAGCTGTCCTCACCGGACAGCTCCGTGTCGACTGCGGCGACGAGCCCACCCTGCACGAGGACCGACAATGCCTGCACAGCGAAGAGGGTGACGATCGCCAGCGCCGCACCGATCCAGTTGTGGTTGGTCGCGAAGAAGTAGACAGCAGGCAGCCCGACCACGGCCAGGGGGATCAGGCCGAGCCCGAACCCGACGACGGGGAACGCCAGCAGGTAGCGATTCTCCTTCAGCACCGCCCACGATTTCGACGTGACGACCTTGCTCGATGCCCAAGAACCCATTGCCTGTCTCCTGCTCGTCGATCAAGCCCCGTCAAAGCCAGCGTAGAGCGGCAGGACATGGGTCTGCAGGAGCGGAGCAATGTCGGTGCGGCGTGCGATCTCCGCCGGATGCAGCCACAGCGTCTCGTCGATCTCGCTGCGTGGCTCGACGCCGGGGACCCAGGGGTGCTCATAGATGTGGCCGTGCACCGTGCGCCCGGACTCGTTGGCAGCCGGGGCCGTCCACTCCCCCAGCAGAGTGAGTGCCATGGGATCGAGTTCCGCCCCGAGCTCCTCGTGCGCCTCCCGCACAGCGGCTTGGTCGGGTGTCTCCCCCGACTCGATCTTCCCGCCCGGCAGCATGAAGCGGCTTGTCCCGCGCTTGCGGACGACGAGGATGCGTCCCACCTCGTCCTGCAGGACGACCGCTGCAACGACGAAGTCCGGTTCCTGCATGGCATCACCGTTCCACACCTCCACGAACCTGGCCGCAGCGGGCGTCGCACCGGGCCGAGGAAGTCTCGCGCTGCCGCACGCCCCGAACGGCGATAGCGTCACTTGCACATCGAGGACGGGAGAGACCATGCCAGTGCAGGGCCAGCGGATCGTGGTGGTGGGCGCCAGCGGCAGCCTCGGTTCGGCGATTGCCGACCGACTGATTCAGGCCGGAGCCGTGGTGGAGGGGACGTCGTCGACCTCGACGAATGCCGAGCGGATTCCGGCTGGCGTCAGCGAGCGCCACGTGCTCGATCTGGAGGATCTGCAGTCTGTTCGTGAGGCGTCAGCCGCGATCCTGCGCTCCGGAGAGCCTCTGGACGGCATCGTCATCGCATCGGGCATCGTCGCGTTCGGGACCATCGCCGCGACTCCCGCCGAGGTCGCCGACCAGCTCATGCAGGTGAATCACCTCGGGCCAGCGTCATTCATCGCGCAGTTGCTTCCCTCGCTCACCGAGTCATCGACGGCTGGACGAAGCCCGTTCGTCGCGTCCATCTGCGGCGTCGTCGCCGAACGCGCTTTCCCTCAGATGGCCGCCTACGTGGCGAGCAAGACGGCGCACTCGACTTGGCTGAAGGTTCTCCGGATGGAGGTGCGCCGTCCAGCAGTGCGCGTCATCGACGCTCGCCCGGGTCACACCGAGACAGGACTCGCCGGACGAGCCGTGTTCGGTCAAGCGCCTGCCATGCCCACGGGCATGGATCCAGCTCACGTGGCCGATGTCATCGTCGCGGCGATCGAGGGGGACGCCACCGATCTCCCGAGTTCAGCCTTCGAGAGCTAGCGCGGAGTGGTCGACGCGAGAAAGGCTTCCAGGGAGTCGAAGTAGCTCTCCATGCCCTCCTGCGCACGAACGGCCTGACCGTCAGGCAGCTCTCCGAACTGGCTGAACTTCACCCAGCTGCGCATGCCCCGGTGGTCGAAGTCGATCACGATGCGATGGTGCTCGGCCTCATCATCACGAGCGGCGAACTCATCGGCCGAGGTGGTGTAGCTCATGGTGTGCTCGAGGAGCATGTTCTCGACGACCTTGGTGTACCGGCCGAAGAAGTAGGCGACGAAGCCGGCTTCGGGAACGTCGACGGCGACAGACCACCGTCCGCCCTCGTCTGCCTCGGACGTCACACTGCCGGGAACCACGGCCAGATCCACGGGGTGGTACCACGCCTCCAGCGCCGTTGCATCGGTCCAGGCATCCCAGAGGATCTCGACCGGGATATCGAACTCACGCTCGACGGAGTACAGGAAGTCGCTCATGCCGCCACTTTACGGGGTGAGGGGCATCAGAGACCGTGCTCCTTGCGATACACGGCGACCACCGCGTTCGCATGCCCGTGGCCCATGCCCATTTCCTTGAGGAAGACGACCTGCTCCATGTGCCTGGCGTCGGGAACCGACTCCAGCTGCATCATCCAGTAGTCGATGGGCTGGCCGTACTTCTTCTCGATCGACGGGAAGTACGACGCAGGTCCACTCGCCTTCTCAGCCACCGTCCCCCCTCAACGTCGAGGCAGAGCTCAACCGCATCACGTCACGCCGACTCTTGAGAACGAGCCGGTTCGATGAGGTCCCACAGGTTTCCGTAGCGGTCCTCGAACACGACCACGGTCCCGTAGGACTCGCGTCGAGGCTCCTCGGTCATCCGGACGCCACGCTCCACCAGGCGAGCATGATGGGCCGCGAAGTCGGCGGTGTGCAGGAAGAAGCCGACGCGCCCCCCAGTCTGACGTCCCACGACTTCGCGCTGCCCGGGGGTGGACGCAACCGCCAGGAGCAGTGAGGCCTCACCAGCAGGATCCGGTGCCACCCGTACCCATCTCTTGCCGTGCCCGAGGTCCGTGTCCTCAACGAGGTGGAATCCCAGATCGTTGACGTAGTGCTCGATCGCATCGTCATAGTCATCAACGACGACGGTCACCGCGTGCAGACGCAAAGCTGCACTAGACATTGAAGCGGAACTCGACCACATCGCCATCGGCCATCACGTAGTCCTTGCCCTCGATGCGCACCTTCCCCTTGGCCTTGGCCTCGGCCATGGATCCGGCGTCCACGAGGTCGGCGAAGGAGACGACCTCCGCCTTGATGAAGCCCTTCTGGAAGTCCGTGTGGATGACACCCGCGGCCTCGGGCGCTGTCGCCCCACGCGGGATCGTCCAGGCTCGGGCCTCCTTCGGCCCTGCCGTCAGGTAGGTCTGCAGGCCGAGAGTGTCGAAGCCGACGCGGGCCAGTGCGTGCATGCCGCTCTCCTGCTGGCCCACCGACTGGAGCAGTTCGAGTGCCTCGGGCTCATCCAGCTCGATCAGCTCGGCCTCGAGCTTGGCGTCCAGGAACACCGCTTCGGCGGGGGCGACCATGTCGCTCATCCTCTTCTTGAAATCCTCGTCGCCGAGTTCGTCCTCGTCGACGTTGATGACGTACAGAAAGGGCTTGGCGGTCAGGAGGAACAGCTCGCGAAGGGGCTCGGGGTCAAGGCCGGACGCGAAGATCGTCGTGCCCTCATTGAGCACCTGCTGCGCCTCCTCGGCCGCGGCGAGGGCTCCAGCCTTCGACTTGTCGGTGCGTGCCTCCTTCTGCAGGCGTGGGAGCGCCTTCTCCAATGTCTGCAGATCGGCGAGGATCAGCTCGGTGTTGATCGTCTCCATGTCATCGGCTGGCGAGACGCGTCCGTCGACGTGGACGACGTCGTCGTCGGTGAACGCACGGAGCACCTGGCAGATGGCGTCGGACTCGCGGATGTTGGCGAGGAACTTGTTGCCCAGACCCGCGCCCTCACTGGCACCCTTCACGATGCCCGCGATGTCGACGAACTGAACCGTCGCCGGCAGGATCCGCTCGGAGCCGAAGATGCCGGAGAGCACATCAAGCCTCGGATCGGGAACCCCCACGACGCCGGTGTTCGGCTCGATCGTCGCGAACGGGTAGTTCGCGGCGAGCACGTCGTTCTTGGTCAGGGCGTTGAACAGGGTCGACTTGCCGACGTTGGGCAGTCCGACGATTCCGATAGTGAGAGCCATGGGCCGAAGGTTATCGGCCGAGTGACGTGCTTCAGTCCCGCCGGTCTGGCGGACCCATCGTGGGATAGAGGTCGATCGTCCACCACTTCGCCATGGGCAGCGTCTCGACTGTGGCGCTCACGCTGCCTGCTTCGTCGGCATGGACTTCGAGAAAGACCCGTCCCCGAGCGGGCGAGATGTGCACCGAGCCAAGCCGGCCCTCTCTGGTGAGAACACGTACCTGCGCGACCTCCTTCGCGATGACGCTGTTCATCAGTCGCAGGTCCGTCTCTGGCGAGAAGCTCGCCTCGACCATGAAGGGGGCCATCACGAGGCTGCCCCCCGGATCATCACCCGGCTTCAGGAGCGCTTCTGGTCGCGTCTCAAAGCGGATGTGCGCGACACGCTCAGTGCCATCTGCCTCAAGGGGAGGGAGGCCGAGTCCCCCCGCTGCTGAACTCCCGGCAGCCAGGGCGACGATCGTCCCACCGAGGCGGCAGCGGGAGCCACGACACTCGCTCCTCATTGGGATGACCCCCGGTGGCCAGCGCCTTGAGTACGGTACTCACGTGACTTCCGAGGACGGCTCCCCTGGGCAGGGTCCTGTCGATCCCGTCTACGACGCCCTGTTTCGACCTGAGGATGCGCAGTCGGCGCCCGCATCGGGTGCAACTTCCGAGCCAGCCGAGCCGATCGACGCCCCGCCGGCCGGTTCGCCTCTATCCGCCGACCCCGATCCCGGCCCCGGAGCTGATACCGGGCGCCTCTTCCGCAGCCAAGGGGTGCAGGACCGCAGCGACGCCGTCCTGGCACTGGACTCCGGCCGCTTCACCCGCCTGCGGACTCTCGAGCGCACCACCGATCCGGTGGCGAGCAGTATCCCCGTTGCATCCGAGGTCGTCATCGACGACCATGCGCCGGAGGGCGCCCCCCTTGATGACCTGCCCGATCCCGAACTGGCGGCCATGCTCGCCCCCGCCGTCGCCACCGTTCACACGCCACCGGGAGACCCCGTGCAGAGTCAGGAGTCGCCCCGGAGCCGGAGCCGCCGTTCCCGGACTCCGCGTGGCATCTCAGGACCGGGCCTGCGAGCAGGCGGGGTCTACCTGATCGTCATCGGCGTGACCGTCATCGTCGCGTTCATCAACGCCGTGCTCGGCGGGGGCTCCCTGGGCTGGCCCACGGGGGTGGCCCTTCTCGCGAGCTCGGTCTATGCCGCCGTCACCGTTCGAGGAAGTGATGACACAGCTGCCTTCCTGATCCCGCCGGTCGCCTTCCTCGTCGCGGCGCTGACTGCCGGCCAGCTGTTTCTGGATGCCAACGAAGGGTCGGTGCTCAACCGGGCCGTCATCGTCTTCTTCTCACTGGCGGACAACTGGATCTGGATCATCGGCAGCACGCTGATCGCGCTCGTGATCGTGCTCGTCCGTCGTCGTCGGTCCTGACAACCCATCCAGTCACGGCCGAATGGTGCGGTTCCCACCAGCGGGCTCGTCAATGCGCATCTAGCCTTCTGCAACCGCCCAACGCTCTGTCCCCGCGACGTTGCTCAAGGTGCGCGAACAGGCCCAGCCACCGAGACCATCGTGCAGCCACTGTCCCCACGAGCGCTGCCACCCGCCCGTCAGGCCCGTTCCCCAGGCAAGCTGCTCGTCGTCGACGTCATCACAGGCGCCTGAACCGGGCATCCCCACTGCCTGCAGGTGACTCTGAGGGGTGATCGCGGCCGTGGGCGCGACCACAGCCGTCGCAACAATGCCGTTGAAAGTCAATGTGGGGTCAGGGATGCCGAAAGCCTTCAGGACGGTCGTGCCCTCAGCGGTCGGCGCCGTGAGTAGACCGGCGGGCACGGTGATGACGATCGTGCCGGGCCCCGAGGCACTCGCGCCGGCGATACTGGCTCCGACTTCGAACCACGACCTGTCCTGGTCGTCATAGCAGGCATTCGTCTTCACACCATCGCCCCAGGTCGAGAACATGGAACTGGTGTACGTCACTCCGGAGGTCGCGCACGTCAGGGTGTTTCCCGACAGCGTTCCGTCGTAGGTGCCGGTCTGGCTGAGCGTCCATGTGCGGGTGCCGTTGTTCTCCATGAACCCGACGTACGTGACCGAGCCGGTGATCTGCAGCGTGACAGTGAAACCCTGGCTGCTCCCTGGGGTCCAGGCGGCCGGGCTCACTGTCACGGCTGTGACAGCCGCCTCGGCAGCGCTGGTCAGAGTCAAGGGGATACAAGCCGCGATCAGGCCGAAGGCAGCAGTGGCAAGCCTCGAGGAACCACGGCGCATCAGAATTCCTTCATTAGAATTTCAGGTTTTCCCCGAGTCTATGGGCTGCTCTGTCGAGGTAAGGGCTGCACCCTGTCGCGCATCATGCGACAGGTCAGCCGGAACTACTTCGCGGCAGCCTTGATATCCCGGCGCAGCTCGGGCGGCAGGGCGAAGATCAACGTCTCCTCAGCGGTGTGCACCTCTTCGACGGTCTTGAAGTCGCGCAGGCGCAGCCAGGCCAGGACGTCATCGACGAGAATCTCCGGAACTGAGGCACCGCTCGTCACGCCGATGGTCTCAGCATCCTCGAACCACGCGTCGTCCAGTTCCTCCGCGAAGTCGACGCGGTACGACGCGCGCGCACCAGCCTCCAGCGCGACCTCGACCAGCCGCACGGAGTTCGATGAGTTTCCGGAGCCGACAACCACGACGACATCGCACTGAGGCGCGATCTCCTTGACCGCTGCCTGCCGATTCTGCGTGGCGTAGCAGATGTCATCACTGGGCGGACTGATCATGTTCGGGAAGCGCTCCTGGAGCACGTCGACCGTCGACAGGGTCTCGTCCACCGAGAGCGTCGTCTGGGACAGCCACACGAGCTTGTCATCCGCAGACAGGTTCACCTGCGCGGCGTCGGCCGGATCCTCGACGAGGGTCATGACCTCCGGAGCCTCGCCCATCGTGCCGACGACCTCCTCGTGGCCCTCGTGCCCAACGAGAACGATGCGATAGCCCTCGGACGCGAAGCGCCGGGCTTCGGCATGAACCTTGGTGACGAGCGGGCAGGTCGCGTCGATCGTGCGAAGGCCGCGCTCCTCCGCCTCATCGTGCACCGCCGGTGCAACACCATGTGCCGAGAACACGACGATGCTGCCCTCCGGCACCTCCTCGAGCTCGTCGACGAAGATCGCACCGCGGTCCTCGAGAGCGCTGACGACGTACTTGTTGTGAACGATCTGCTTTCGGACGTAGACAGGAGACCCGTAGAGCTCGAGGGACTTCTCGACCGTGACGACCGCGCGGTCGACGCCAGCGCAATACCCGCGTGGGGCGGCGAGCAGTACCTTCTTCGCTGAGACCATGCCTCCATGCTAGGTGCTGTACCGCAGGGGCGCCCAGGGCGTCGGCTCGTCCTTGGTTGGATGGGGGCATGACGACACTGACGTTGGGCACCGCCCAGTGGGGCACCCCCTACGGAATCACCAACACAGTCGGCCGTCTCTCCGACGAGGCCATCGCCGACATCGTGTCCGTGGCCCATGAGTGGGATGTCACCCGCATCGACACCGCGTGCGGCTACGGCGATGCCCAGACTCGGCTGGCCCCCGTCGCCCGCGACTTCCTCGTCACCACCAAGGTGGCCGGTGCCGGTGATGTGCCGGCCCAGCTCCTCACTGCTCTGCGTGAACTGTCGATCGACTCGGTCGAGAGCGTGCTGGTCCACGACTGGGATGCGCTCTCCGGAGAGCAGCGGCTCAGCACCGTCCGCAGCCTGGGCCGCGCCGTCGACGCCGGCCAGGTCCGGCACGTGGGCGTATCGGTCTACGACGAGTCGGGCGTGAACTCGGCCATCGACGTCTTTGCGTCGCGGGGCTGCCCTCTCGGTGCCATTCAGATACCGGCCAACGTCCTTGACCGACGACTGGATGACTCGACGGTGCTCTCCGATCTGGCCGCGACGGGCGCGGACATCGTCGTGCGCAGCGCCTTCCTCCAGGGACTCCTCGTGACCGAGGGCGGCGGACGGGCCGACCACCCCGACGTTGCCGCCTTCCGCACCTGGGCACGGGAACACAGCGTCACCCCCGTGGCTGCCTGCCTGGCGCACGTGCGGGCCCTTCCGTGGGCCGCGCAGGTCGTCGTCGGCGTCACGTCCGCTCATGAGCTCAGCGAGATCTGCGAGGCCTGGGCCTCGGTGCCGCCAGCCCTTGCGGACCCGGACCTCGCATCGACGGATCCGGACCTGATCGACCCGCGGCGCTGGTGACCGCGGCCTAGGCTGCCGATCATGGCGCTCGAGACGACTCCGGAGTCCCCGGCTGCAGTTCGCACGATCGCCCGGTCCCTTGCCGACTGGATCAACAGGCTCGGTGCGGTGTGGATCGACGGACAGGTGGCCGAGTACCGCCCGCGCCCCGGAGCCCGTTTCCACTACTTCGTCCTGCGCGACACCGATGTCGACATGTCCCTGAGCGTCAAGGCCGACTCGTCGGTCATCGGACGCCTGGACCCCCCGCTCGCCGAGGGCCAGCGACTGCTGGTGCACGCCCGACCCGACTTCTACGCCGCCCGAGGATCACTCTCCCTGCTCGCCCGCGAGATACGGCCCGTCGGCCTGGGCACCCTTCTCGCGGAGCTCGCCCGCCTGCGCGACCTGATGGCAGCGGAGGGGCTCTTCTCACCCGAGCGCAAGCGCCCGCTGCCCTTCCTCCCCCGCCGCATCGGACTCGTCTGCGGTCGCAACAGTGCCGCGATGGAGGACGTGCTCGCCAACGTGCGCGACCGCTGGCCCTCGATGGAGTTCGAGGTGCGCGAGGTTCCCGTCCAGGGAGCGAAGGCAGTCGCCGACGTGACTGCCGCGGTCACCTCACTCGATGCCATGATCGAGGTCGACGTCATCATCATCACCCGGGGCGGCGGAAGCGTGGAGGACCTGCTGCCGTTCAGCAATGAGTCCCTCGTTCGCGCTGTGGCCGCCTGCCGCACTCCCGTCGTCAGCGCCATCGGTCACGAGCAGGACACGCCGCTGCTCGATCTCGTCGCGGACCTGCGCGCCTCCACGCCGACGGATGCGGCCAAGCGGGTCGTCCCGTCCTTGGCCGAGCAGCAGCACCTCGTCTCCGGCCTGGCGCAGCGGGCCGCACTGGCCCTGAGCCACCGGCTCGAGTCGGAGGAGCAGTCCGTTCGGCACCGACGGGACCGGGCGCGGTCCGTGCTCATCTCCCGGCTGGACGCAGCGAACAACGACGTGCGGCACCTGGCCGCGCGCGTGCGGGCGCTCTCCCCCGCCGCCACCCTGGAGCGCGGCTACTCGATCGTCCTGGCCGAGGATGGCTCGATCGTCCGCGATTCCGAGGCAGTTCCCGAGGGTTCGGTCCTCGACATTCGCCTGGCACACGGACGGCTCCGTGCACGCCGTGAGAGTTAGGGTCATCGCATGACGACTTCCCCCGACGAGCTCAGCTACGAGCAGGCCCGGGATGAACTGGCATCGATCGTGGCCACCCTGGAGTCCGGCGGATTGACGCTGGAGGACTCCCTGGCCCTGTGGGAGCGTGGCGAGCTGCTGGCGCAGCGTTGCCAGAGCTGGCTTGATGCCGCGCGCGAGCGGGTTGCTCCCCGTGAGGACATCGAGGACGAGGACTCGCCGAACGCCTGAGAACGTCAGCTGGCGACGGGGTTGAGCGCCCGGACCAGGGATTCCAGCTCGTCCCATCCGCCAGTCCCGGACACGATCGTGGTGACACCGCCATCGATGAGCACGAGGCTCGAACGGTCAGGCGACTCCCACTCCTGCCAGACCTGACCTGCCACCTCTCTCGTTCCCACCGGCGCCCCGGCGGACGTCTGCTCGCCGAGATAGCGCTCGGAAGCCGCGCGTGATTCGCTGATCTGGGCGTACTCGTCAGACGGTGTCACGTAGCCGACATGCAGGACGAGGCTCTCACCGGACTCCGCAGTCGTCTCCCACCGCGCACTCGTCGCGCGCCACGATTCGGGCAGCCCGGATGGATCCAGAACCGTGAAATCGGCCTGCAGTGCTGCGCGCGCCACGACCGGACTCGCATCGATCTCCGTCACCGCATCGGGGAGGGGTCGCCAGGCCAGAAGCACGATGACGAAGACAAGCGCGAGGACCACAGCCATCGAGCGGACCATGTCGCCGACGGTCTTGCGCAGGTGGGCGTTGCCACGCCCAGTGGGTCGAGGAGCGGTGCCCGCCGCTGCTGGATCCGACACTGGTGCAGCGTCAGGACCGTCTGCGTCGTCGCCCGGCACATCGGGTGGAGGAGACTCCGTCACGTTCCTATCTTCATGCATCCGTTCCGGTGTGCCCAATCGGGCACGTGCCGGTGCCGGCCGCGGCGCTAGTGTGAGGACCATGGCAGCTGCGGAGAACAGCCCCGAGGTCCCGGACCGGAACCTGGCACTGGAATTGGTGCGTGTCACCGAGGCCGCGGCGATGGCTGCCGCACGGTGGGTTGGTCGAGGGGACAAGAACGGCGCCGACGGAGCAGCGGTCAACGCGATGCGTCAGCTCATCGGCAGCGTCTCGATGAACGGCACCGTCGTCATCGGCGAGGGCGAGAAGGACGACGCCCCCATGCTTTTCAACGGAGAACGTGTCGGTGACGGGATGGGGCCCGACGTCGACGTCGCCGTCGACCCCATCGACGGCACCACCCTGGCCGCCAAGGGGATGCCCAACGCCATTGCAGTGCTGGCTGTTGCCGAGCGCGGGGCCATGTACGACCCGAGCGCGGTCTTCTACATGGAGAAGCTCGTGGTCGGCCCTGCAGGTGCAGACGTCATCGACATCACGGCGCCGATCGCGGCGAACCTGTCCTGGCTGGCCAAGGCCCAGGGCGAGAAGGTCGCCGACCTCACCGTCTGCATCCTCGATCGCCCGCGTCATGGGGCCCTGGCCGAGGAGGTCCGCGCGGCCGGTGCTCGGATCAAGTTCATCTCCGACGGCGACGTCGCCGGTGCCATCATGGCTGCCCGCGCCGGCACCGGTGTCGACCTGCTCGCCGGGATCGGAGGCACCCCCGAGGGCATCATCACCGCTGCGGCCATCACCTGTCTCGGTGGCATGATCCAGGGCCGACTCAAGCCCACCGACGATGCCGAGCGGCGCCGGGCCCTCGATGCCGGGCATGATCTCGACCGCGTCCTGACCACCACTGACCTCGTCACCGGCGACAACGTGTTCTTCTGCGCGACCGGCATCACCGATGGCGAGCTGATGGAGGGGGTGCGCTACACCTCGGACGGGCCGACCACCCACTCGATCGTCATGCGCAGCAAGAGCGGCACCATCCGCGAGGTGCGAAGCGAGCACCGGCTCGCGAAGCTCTCGAGGTACAGCAGCGTCGACTTCAGCAGCGCCGGCGGGAGCGCGACCGACTGACGTCCGTCACCGCACCACCCGCATCACGTCCAGGTGCCTCCGGTCACCACCCGGGAAGCGTTTGCCTCAACACTTGCCGAAAGGCCTACTTTCCCGTCATGCTGTGCTATGACATCGCTTACATTCGATGTCGGGTGAGAGGAGGGATGTCATGGCCGCGTTCTCGATTGCCGACGGACGACGAAGACTGGCGTCCCTGCTGGCCACGGACCCAGACCTGACGGACGTCCTGACCCGCTACGACCGATGGGCACCAGACCTCTGGGACGGACTGGCGACCGTCTACGACGCCTCCGAGGTTCTCCCCGCCATCGTGGATGTCCTCGCGGCCGTCCACCTGAAGCGTCCCGCCCCCCTGCGCCAGCGCGACCGAGAGCGGATCCTGCGCCCCGACTGGTTCCAGGCGGCCGACGCCGTCGGCTACGTCGCCTACACCGACCTCTTCGCCGGGGACCTGCAGGGCATCCGGTCGCATATCGACTACCTCAGCGATCTGGGGATCACGTACCTGCATCTGATGCCACTGCTGACCCCCCGACCGGGCGCCAACGACGGAGGGTATGCCGTCATGGACTACCGCTCCGTACGCTCGGATCTCGGCTCCATGGATGACCTGGCCGACGTGGCCGGAGCCCTCCACTCCGCGGGAATATCCCTGACGCTCGACCTCGTGCTCAACCACGTCGCGCGCGAGCACGAGTGGGCGGCCAAGGCGCGCACAGGGGATCCGCACTACCGCGACTACTTCCACATCTACCCCGATCGCACGATGCCCGACGCATTCGAGAAGGACCTGCCGGAGGTGTTCCCCGCGTTCGCCCCCGGAAACTTCACGTGGGACGACGACGTCGACGGCTGGGTCTGGACGACGTTCAACGAGTGGCAGTGGGACCTGAACTGGGCCAATCCGGATGTCCTGATCGAGTTTGCCGACATCATCGGCTTCCTCGCGAACCGTGGGGCCGACTGCATCCGACTCGACGCCATTGCCTTCACCTGGAAGCGGCTGGGCACCAACAGTCAGAACCAACCCGAGGTGCACGCCCTGACGCAGGCTCTGCGAGCGGCCGCCAGGATCATGTGCCCGGCCCTGATCTTCAAGGCCGAGGCGATCGTGGGGCCCCAGGACGTTGTCGCCTACCTCGGCCAGGGCGCGCACGCCGGAAAGGTGAGCGAACTGGCGTACCACAACTCGCTCATGGTTCAGATCTGGTCGGCTCTCGCCGCTCGTGACGGCCGGCTGCTGGCGACCGCCCTCTCCCGTTTCAACCCCATTCCCGTGACGTCCGCGTGGGCGACCTACCTGCGATGCCACGACGACATCGGATGGGCCATAGACGATGCCGATGCCGCGGCCGTGGGCTGGGACGGCTTCGGCCACCGCTCATTCCTCGCTGACTTCTATGCCGGCGAGTTCGACGGAAGCTTCGCCAGCGGGATGCACTTCCAGTCCAATCCTGCGACGGGAGACCGACGCACCTCCGGGACTGCCGCCAGCCTCGCGGGAATCGAATCCGCTGTCGCATCGGGACATGCGGCCACGCTCGAGACGGCACTGGACCGACTGACCTGCGCCTACGCGATGGTGTTCGGCTTCGGCGGCCTGCCCCTGCTCTACATGGGCGACGAGCTCGGCATGCTCAACGACCACTCCTACCTCGATGATCCTGCCAAGGCCGGCGACAACCGCTGGATGCATCGCCCCGCCATGGACTGGACGCTGGCCGAACGGCATGCCTCCAGCGGCCGCATCGCCGATCGGACCTTCACGGCCATCAAGCGCCTGATCCGGGCCCGCCAGGAGCTCCCGGCCCTGCACGCGTCCGTCGCGACCGAGGCGTTCGTCACCGATGATCCGGCGGTGCTCGTGTTCCAGCGACGTCACGCCGCCGGCAGCCTCGTCGAGGTCTACAACCTGTCGGAGACCACCCGCGTCCTGTGGCCG
>Ga0181554_1000628_pt1 | contig 34833 bp, 30 predicted proteins | sample 011ome_16_FD_145602 | JGI IMG/M metagenome (GOLD analysis project Ga0181554, IMG submission 145602) | Coastal salt marsh microbial communities from the Groves Creek Marsh, Skidaway Island, Georgia - 011503CT metaG (spades assembly) | ecosystem: Environmental > Aquatic > Marine > Intertidal zone... | reverse complement strand
AAAACGTATTGCTAAGAAAGTGCGCACGCGCGCGCTCGTTCATGATTTCTTTTATCACGTTTTTTCTTATTTTTTCTTTTCGTCGTTACGTGTAGCGAATCTCGTTGATTGCTCGATTACTCGCGTGCAACACAAACGCCAAGAGCAAGATGACTTGAGGGACAAGCACAGTGGAGACGCATAACGCAAACGTGAGCCTCTGTGCGAAGAGATTTCGTAAATGCTGATTGCTAACTCTCGACAAGTTGAGCGCAAATGCAAGCTGATGGGTCACAATCATCATCGCGACGAACATGTACGCACACTCGCATTGTTGTCTACGACCAAATCCGAGCCGCCTTAAAGGCAAAAGGAACTGCGCGCAGCCAAGAACGATGGCGACAGCCATCGCGTACGCCATCGTGATCGATCGCAGTGCGTCGAACTCAAGTATTGAGAAGAACGCAACAAATGATATTGCGCACGCGACGAAAGCACACACGAACAAATCAAACAATGACATGGACGCTTCGTCTTCTTCGTCTCCGTCGCTCAAGCAGCAACATAATTTGCGCACCAACCAGCTACGACGACGCCTCGATGAGGACGTTCCATCTTCAGAAAGCTCGTGTTGTAATATATTCGTCCGCTTCAGACAAATTTCACACGTATCATCGCCCCGAGAAGTAAACCAGCGCCGCGCACAGGCGTCGTGACAAGAAACACCTTTGCAATCACACGCGAAGCGCGCGGCGTCGTCCGGTGCCACGGTTTCGAAACATATTCTACACGTCACCTCCGACGTCACAGATGAAGGACCGCGATCGATACCAGCGAGCTCGATGCCGCTGTTATCGTTGACCGTGACGATGGTTGGCATTCCATGTGAGTTTGTGTGGTTCGCGCGTCACATGCCTCGACGTCGTAAATCGTTTTCATGTTACATTACAGGTACCAAGTAGTTTACTGCTGCTGCTCTTGCACCGCAGGGGATTCATCGGACGGGGACTTTTCTTGCGGCTGTTCGTCCACTTCGGGTTCGACCGCAACGGGTGCGGCAACGGGTTCGGGTTCTGCGTTCGCGGCGGCGGGTTCGATGACTGGGACGTCAATGTTTGCCAGTCCTTGCGCCTCCAGTTGTGCCTCTGCTTCCGCACGCGCCTTTAATATCGCGCGCTTCTCGCGCTCTTCAGCCATGGACTTTGCTGCCGCGGCGTTGGCTTCGAAATCCTTCACCGCACGCTTGATAATCTTTGAGCAATCGTCGTGTCCCTTCTTGGCGGCGATTTGCTTGGGTGTTTTCCCCTTGGCGTCGCACGCGTGCGGGCTGGCGCCGCGCTTGAGCAACAACACTACGGTGTCTTCGTAGCCGCCACTGCATGCGGCGTGTAATGGTGTAGCGCCCTTGGAATCGGTGCATTCAATGTCGCAGCCGTTGTCGAGTAATAATTCCACGACGTCGTCGTGGCCTTTTCTCGCGGCGAGATGCAGCGCCGTGGCGCCGTTACCAGCTTTGACACTCAAATCGACGTCTGATTTGATCAAGCGACCGACGACGGCGATGTGCCCTTTCGAGCACGCCACGTGCAAAGCGTTATTGTCGCAATCGTCCTTGGCATACAAGTTGGCGCCATATTTGAGCAATAACTTAACCACGTCTGCATGTCCCTTAGCCGCTGCGACGAGCAACGGCGTCGTCGCGTCGTCCGAAGACTTTCCCTCATCCACGTTCGCACCGAGCTCGAGGAGCTCGCGGGCATCGACAAAATCACCACTCGCCACCGCCGCGTGCAAAGCGCCCGCTTCTTTCGCGCGCGCCGCTTTCTTCTTCAACATTTTCTTACTCGGCTCTTTATCCATGCCAAACATCTCCGCCGCAGATTTTTTAGCCTTCTCACCGTTCTCATCGCCCCCCTCGTCGTCGCTCTCGCCCGCCGCCTTGGGCTTGGGCGGTGGATTATCCCAAGAGTAACTCGTCGCATATTTATTCCCCAGATTCATATCGTGCTTGGAATTCCCACCAAACGAAGGCGGAGCGTCGCCGCCGGAACCGACGCGTTCGTACGCGTTCGACGTCGATTCCCGTCGTCTCTGCTCCCGATCCCCAGGGCTTTGCGTGTTCCAATCCGGCGTCGGAGGCTTCTGGTGATTCCCCATGTGCGCAGGAGTCGCCTTGCCGTCAGCGCTCGGTAACTTCCAACCCACGGTGGCCGCCGCGACGTCCGCGGCGTCCCGCAACGACGACGTCAATCCATTCTTCAACGACTCTAAACCGAGTGATGACGACGTGTCATGCGCGTGAGGACCCTACAACAGCGATACCAAAAGATGCCGACATATCCTTGTCAGTCAACGTCACGCGCACGAACGCGCGCGCGAGATTTACGTGTCGCGAATGAAATCCGCAAACAACACCCAATTCATGGCTCACACACAAACCCACGCGCCGCGCGCGCCCGAAGCGCGCCCAGCGCGCGCGACCGCGCGTGGCGCGCGTCTCGCACTCGCGCACGCACCTTGTTCACCTCGCCCACGCGTTCGTACCCACCCGCCCAGTTGCGAATGGATTCCATGTCGATGATGAAAGAAATTTGCGCGCGGCACAGTGACGTCACTTCGCGCCGCGCGCCGCGCTCTCGCGCACGCCGCCGCGCGCGCATTCTCCGCGCACGCACGCGTCGCACATGCACCGCGCGTCTGCGGTCGTGCGACGCGCCATTGCGCGCGTCACGCCGGGAAAGTCGTCGTCATCGTCGTCGACGATGCTGACGCAGCAGCGACAAAAGACGCGCGCGCACGCCTCAGTGGCCGTCGTCGGTGGCGGTCTCGCGGGCGCTGCGTGCGCGTGCGAACTCAAACGTCTTGGCATCGAGCGCGTGGTGGTGTTTGATGGCGGCCGGGCGCTGGGTGGGCGCGCGAGCGCGCGCGGCGCGAGCGACGGCGCGCGGTGGGACCACGGCGCGCGGTTCATCGAACGCGACAGCGGCGACGATGCGTCGGCGTGGAATGCGTATGTTGATGAAGGGTTAGCGAAAGGATATTTTAAACCATGGATGAATGGCGCGTTCGGGGCGATTGATGCGCGCACGGGGAGGTTTGTAGAGGAATTAAAGTCAACCGGCGACCGGCTCGTGGGCGATTTGGGATTTGGCGCGACGTGCGAGGCGGCGACGAAAGATGCGGGTGTGGACGTGTTCACGAGCGCTCGCGTGGTGGGATTTGATATTGATGATAGTGACGACACCCAGGGGTGTTTTAGTGTGCGTTATAAAAGCGCAGTGCCTGGAGACGGGGACGACGCGAAGACGTCGAGCGGCTATCGCGTCGTCGTGTTGGCGGATAAGAACTTAGCCTCCGAGCGAGTGATTCGTGCGTACGGCGAGCGACCGCCGATTGAGTCGCTCAATGTTCCAGACATTGCGCGTGCGATGCAAGGCGTGGATTCCAGGCCTGTGCTGGCGCTCATGGTGACCCTGAATCGAGAAGCTCAAGTGCCGTTTGTCGGCGCCGACGTAGACGGATGCGAGGCGCTCACTTGGATTGCAAACGAATCGAGCAAGCCTGGGCGCGTGCGTGACACGCATTGTTGGGTGGCGCATTCAACGGATGCATACGCTGCGTCAGTGCTTTCGCGCGCAGCGATGGATACGCGCGTCGGGACGGCGGCGCACGAAGACTGGCTCACGGATGCCACATCTCGCATGAGCGAGGCTCTTCTCGACGTGTTACGCGCCGGTGAAGCAGCCAACACCACTGGTAGTGAATCTACTGATGATAGATTACCATTAGAAATCACATACTCACGCGCACACCGATGGGGTGCGGCGTTCCCGACGTCCATTGCCAAAGGCGCAGAGTCTAAACAGTATTTACAATCCGGCGACGTGTACGCCGTCGGCGATTGGTGCGCCGAACCCAACGCGCGCGGCGCGGTGACGAGCGGTTTAGCCGCCGCCGCTGCCATCGCCCAGGCATTAAACGCGCGCGCAAAGCTATGATACCGATAACACCATATGTACCGGTAGGTTGTGGAATGTAGAATTTATTACGTTGGTACCGGTACCGTACCGGTAGTTAAAGTTTACCGTAGTTAAAGTTTGTCGTCGTCACTTCGCGACATGCCGCTTCGCGAAGTGCTCATTCTCTTCGGCCGCGCCCCGATCGCGGGGCAATGTAAAACACGTCTCGGTCGAGCGCTCGCATCGTTCGACGCTGCGGCAGCCATTTACCGCGAACTCGTCGCCCTCGTCGTCGCGCGCGTGCAACCGCTCTACGGCAGAGGCGCGCGAGTAGTCTTCTCGTGCGCTTCGAGCGCCGACTGCGCACAATGCGCGCGCATGCTCGAAGACACTGGGTCCGAACACGTGCCATGCGTTCGAGCGCAAGCGGATGTGGACGATTTAGGCGTGCGCATGACGGAGGCGTTGCGCGAGGCGTTCTCCGACGGCGCGGACGTCGCGTGCGTCGCCGGGACAGACATTCCAAACTTTTGTGCCGCGCACGCCGAACAGTGCTTCGCGCTATTGACACAAGGTGCCGATGTTGACTCGAGCCGAGGATGCGCCGTCGACGTGGTGTTTGGCCCAGCGCGTGATGGTGGATTTTATTGCGTCGCCGCTCGACGTGGCGTAGACGAAGCGCTCCGGCGCGCTTTTGAAGGCGTTCAATGGAGCACGCCGAACACGCTCGAATGCTGCCTCGCCGGTTGCGCGCGAGAGGGATTATCTGTGAATGTCACAGCGTTGCCGAGATTGCGCGACGTGGATGAATTGGAGGATTTGGAAGAGTTTATCGCTGAAGCGAGCGAGGCTGACGTCGAATTTTCGCGCATTCGACGCTTGGCTGACATCCTACGCACCAATCGCTGATTGATTTCCAATATGTGTAGATGTGTCGAAATCTTAGAAGTATAGATAGATAGCGCAAAGCATCCATGCTTTAGCCCTTTGTAGTTGTCATCGACCAAATGGTCAATTGCTCAAACGCTCGCGTCGACGCTTCATTCGCCGACTCGCGCTTCATAGCCCCTAGAACACGCGAGTGAACCCTCGCGCGCGTGGCCCTGCGTTCACACCGCCGGCTTCGTGGTCTACGCTGTAGCGCGTCATCGACCAATCATGGACGACATCGATGTCGACGCGCTCAAAGCCATGCCCAAAGAGGAGCGCCGGGCATTGGCCAAATTAGCCAAAGCGCTGCTCAACTGTCCAGACGACGACGAGGAGACGAAAACTGTGCTCGCAGAGGAACTTCGCAAGCGATGTGCGCGCGCGAGCGCGATGTTGGAGGCGCAAAGCCGTTCGGGAGCGCCGACGACGTCTTACGCGAAGGCAGCGGCGATGGGGTCGACTGCGCTCGGGCGTCCGCCTCTTCCGCCTCCTCCGCCTCCTCCGCCGTTGTTTGGCGTGAACGCGTCGCCGTACGGCGCAGCGAATGTTGTTGGTTACGAAAGTACTGCGGCGTACGGTGCGGTGCCATCGGTACGGTTCGAGGGCGCGGCGGCGTACGACGCAGACGCGCCAGAGCCAAAGCGAAAGAAGACGTTGTACGAACGCGTAGAAGCTCCGACATCAAAAGAGCACGCCGCGAGAATGGATCGCGCGCACCGATTCGCCAAAGAAGCTGCGAAGTTTGCCAGCGAGGCGTCCAAGAGCGGACGGAACACGCCTACAATGCAAGAGATGAAGAAGCGCGACGCTTCGGCGGTTGGCACGAATTTGGCGTTGGAGAAAAAGTACTTCCGACTCACCGAGGCACCCTCAATGGCCACTGTGCGCCCGCCTGAAGTGCTCGTTGAGTCATTGAAATTAGTCAAGCAACGATGGACCGCGAATGGGGATTACGAGTACGTCAAAGATCAGCTCAAGTCCATCAGACAAGATTTAACTGTGCAGCACATTCGGGATGGCGAATTGGTGACTCAAGTATATCAAACGCATGCGCGCATCGCGCTCGAGTGTGCTGATCACGCCGAGTATAATCAATGCCAGGCGGTGTTGAAATCACTTCACGCCGCCGCGCTCGAGCGCGTGATGGAGGCGAACTGCATGGACATCGACGCTGGGAAAAAGAAATCCAAAAAGCGCTCGTTTAGCGATCGCAAGCGATCGAGCGTCGAAATCGCCTCTCTCCCAGGTGCAGATGACATCGCAGAATTCACCGCGTATCGTTTACTTTACGCCGCCGGTGCAGGTTCGAAGAGCGAACGTAGCGAAGCTCTGCTACGAGAATTACGCGACGTCCCAAAGGCGCTGAAAACGCACCCATTCGTCACCCATGCGCTCGAAGTCTGCGAAGCCAAAGCCTCGAGCAATTTCCACCGCTTCTTCGCTTCATACGCCAAAGTCGCTCGCATGGGGGCGTATCTCATGGACATCATGGCTCCAAGCGTGCGCCACGACGCCGTACGCGCCATGCTCCGCGCCTACGCGCCCACCGTCCCGGTCGATTTCGTCTCACGCGTCCTCGGTTTTGAGACGCCCGACGACGCGCGCGCGTACCTCATCGAACACCACTTCGCCGTCATCGATGCCGAAGACCGCGTGGATTGCAAAGCCACCTCCGCTGCCATCGCCGCAAACGCCCCGCGGCGGCCTATTAGCGAAAGACTTAGTCGATTTTAAATAATCATTTGGCGGCCGCGCTTTTTTCGACAAATGCTGACGAGGACAACTACCTCGTTGACGCGACTTCTCGACGCGGCAAAGCCCACGCCACGCACGCGACGACACCGCGCGCGACGCACACGCACACGCACACGCACGCACACCTCTTGATTCTCTACCTCACACACACACACATGTTTACGATGACGAGCGCGACGTGCGCACCGAAGCATGCGATCGGCGCGACGCGATCGCCGATCGCGAATCAACACTCGACGAGAACCGTCGTCGTCGCGCGCGCGGAAAAGAACGAAGGTCGCGTGACGAAAGCATCGGAGGATTTGGCGGAAAAGTTCACCGTCGGTGGCGGTGGCGATGACGGATTTTGCGATTACAACGACGTGAAGGAGGCGATTAAGGAATGCGAAGGTTTGGAAGGCGCCAAGTTGGAGGCGTGTTACGCCTCGTACGGGTGCAACGTGGAATCCGTCACGGATCACTACGCCAAGGCTGCGGGGATTGAACCGAAGACGGATAAGAAGTAGGTTTCTGCTCGAGGCGGCGGCGAAGGAATGCGCGAAATTGTAATATATTTATCAACCCACGCCAGACTACTTAAAGAAGCACATTTTTCCGTGGTGCATCAACGCGCGGTAGAAGAATTTTTCCTGGAGCAGCACGCGAGAGAGCTCGCGGTCTCTTGGTGTGGATCCTGGAACGGCAACCATGTGCGCATAGCCTTGGGCGCTGTTGTACCAATCGATGGGCACACCCGGTTGGCCGTATACGTCCACGCGCGTGCACCGGTTGGAGCGAATGAGCATGAGTAAAGAAATAAACGCCGGCGACGGATCACCGCGATAACCCCAGCCAATGACGTTCGATCCGAGTTCTATATCGGCAGATAACGAATCGTGAATGAGACGACCGACGGCGCGCGCGTTTTCGTAGCTCTGCTCGTCGAGGTTGACGGTAATTTCATCCAACGGCCCGTCGCTTGAGAGGCGGGTAAATTTGCAATACTTCTTTTCGGTGTTCATCGAGCAATACACAGCGGTGTCGTGATTGTCGATCGCCGAAGCGAAACGACTCACTGTGCGATCGTAGCGCTCACCAGTCTTCGGATTGTACTCAGCCTCAGTCGTCCACGCGCACGTGCCCATGCTCTTTGGTGCGCCTCCAAGCGAAGGCAATTTTGCAGCGTCGTACTTTGTTCGAGGATCCTTAGTGTACTTGATCAATACTTCCGATAACCGTTTGAGCTCTTCGGGACTAGAGTTTTCGTTCACAACTGCTGCGGCATCCGCCTTGAGCGCGCGAGCGAGCAAATCTTGCGCCATATCCGCGCACTGCATCGTCTTAAATTGACACCTCGCGTCATAGCCGGTGATGTTTGCTATGTGATACAACATTTTGTTCTCCGTCGTCGCCGTGCGCATCCACTCATCGCGCAATAAATCCATACCTTGAATGAGCAACGGATTTTGAAACTTGAATCGACGTACCATGCCTCCAGTGCTCTCCGTAAATTTGGTCAACGATGACGTCAACGCTGCATTCTTGTTTGCAATCGGTGCTTCGTCTTCATTCGCCAATAACTTTCGCCCCTTCACCTGCGGATTCGTCTTGCCCGTCTTATCTTCTAAAATCTTCAACTCCTCTTCTTCAGTCTCAATCTGCAATTCTAAGTCTTTCTCTGCCTCCTTCATTTCAACCTTGGCTTCGGCGAGTTCCTCCTTCACTTCCTTCACCTCCTCGAGCTCGTCCTCAGTTTTAATCAACGACGTCGTCTTCGCATCCTTGGTTAAATAAAATGCCCGCTCGCCATTGATTTCATGCAACTCCAATCCCGGAATCACAGCCGTTGGGGATACGCGCGGGCTCAAACACTGCCGAGGCACGTCGAGCGCCGCCCAGCGCCGCGTGGCGTCTGGCGTCGGCGCGTTCTCCAAGCCCGTGCGCACCGCTACGCGACCGTGCGCGCTTGACACATACGAGCGCGTACCACGCTTAGGCGCACTCGGTGTCGTCATCGCCGCGATGCACAGTGCGAGGACGAACACGAACGACACGCTCCCGACAACAAACGCCGCTGGATCGCGCGACCAAGAAAACCGCGCCACGAAACCATCCAACGTCGACCTCCTCGACATCGCCGCCCGCTTCGGCGCCGCGCTCACCGGTGCACCATCCACCTCTATGCGTTCCTACGCATGTGCGATGACAACGAACACTCTCACGTCAGTTTCACGCGCGCGAACGACGAGATTATCACCCGCAGCGCGTCATCAATAATCAATAATCAGTCGTCTCGTGCCGTCACGCGACGACAGATCGCACGTCTCTCGCGCGCACCTCATCGTATGCGGTCGGTTCGCCCTCGTCGTCGCTCGCGGCGCCCATGGTCGCGCGCGACGCGGCGGAGAATGACGTGAGCTCAACGCTTCGCTGTGCGGTGCACCAACACCCTCATTCGCTGACGTTCGCTCACGATGGAAACCGCGAGCGTTTCGCGCGCGGCATCGCGCGCGCACACGTTCGGGAGCGCGCCGGCGCGCGAGCGGCATCGCCGCGTGGCGCCCGGGCGAGGCGGCGTGAGCGGCGTGGGCGGTGCGGCGACGAGCGCGGTCGCGGCGGTCGCGGCGCTGATCGCCATGGCGTGCATCGCCGCGGCGTCTTTACGCGTGGATACGTACGTGGCGAGCGTGCGCGCGAGCGCGAGCGCGAGCGCGAGTGCGGTGGATGCGTCGGCGTCGATGGCGTCGTCGTCGACGGCGACGGCGGTTGGCGCGGATGGCGACGCGACGGCGGCGTTGAGTTCGTTTGAAGAAGACTTGGCTGTCGAACCCGAGCTCACGATTGGCGACACGTCTGTGGCGTACGTGGCGAAAGGGTGGAACGCTGAGCGACGTCTTATTGGTGAGAGTAAGATTGAGGCGATTTGGGAAGGGCCAGCGGCGACGAATGCGAACGGAGAGCTCACGGCGACGAAGCCGCGAGGGGTGTTGTTGGCGTTGCATGGGTGCAAACACAGCGCGAAGGACTTCTTCGCGAATAACACCAAGTGCACCGAGTGCCGTGGGTTGGCGCAAGAGATGGCGATTACACGCACGGCGCTGAGTCGAAGATTTGTGGTGATTGCGATATCATCGTTTGGGACGTGTTGGAGCCGGGACGTTGACGGGCCGCGAGTGAACGAAGTGTTGGAGACGTTTTTTAGCGACGACGCGTTGAAAGATCTGCCGCTTTATGCGTTCGGGGCGTCGAGTGGGGGTTCGTTCGTCTCTGAGTTGCCGTTCATCACGCACGCCGCGCAGATTGCCGGGTTGATTATTCAAATTGCCCCTGGACCGCGGCTGTCGGAGATGACGCCGGCGAGCGATTTAGCAAGGTATCCGCCGACGGTATTTTCACACATGCCGCGTGACGAGCGCACAGCGGAGTTCGTCAAGGCGTCTATTGAAGATTTACAATTTGCTGGAGTGAAGGTTTTGGAATCAAAGCTCAATCCTAGAGCGATTACGCCTCAATACTTTTACAGGGAGAGCTTTGGAAAAATCAACTCGACGGAGAGTGAAGCGTTGCGTGGCAGCTTGAAATCATTCAATTTGATAGACAAGGACGATTTACTCACGGAAGATCCGCGAACGTTCGATACCATACATGTAGATATGTTAGCCACGCACGCACCGGCGTGGGATACGATGCTACCAGATACGAGTGACGTGCGCGAGTTGCTCAACGTCGCGCACGCGACGCATGAATTGTCTGCGCAGGATTTCGCGGCGAATTTAGCTTGGCTCATACGCGCTCACAACGCGCATACGTAGGCTGAAATTAGTGCTGTATTCTAGATTAAATATTTACATATTTCTCGATGCTATTCCTCTCACTCATCGTCGGCGTCATCATGGTGCGACTTTTTTGAGGATGAATGGTGCCGGGACGAATGACCCTCATTGTCTTCATCATCGTCGCCCTTTTTCGAGTCGTGCTTGGAGCTATGATGATGTTCGCTGTCGTCATCGTCATCTTCTTCCTTGACAGCATTCGCCTTGTGATGCGAGTGTTTCGCGTGTCCCATGCCGGCGACGTAGTCAACGCCAGGACATTCGTCGCTATCCATATGCCAATGATGGCACACGGCCTTGGGGCAATAAGGCCAGCCGTCTAGGGTATCATCAATAGATTTCGTCATACACAATCGACATGGTGTTTCTCCGACAGCCTGGCACGCGCTCGGAGCGCCTTCGTCGTTGGCGCAGTTCCAGTCGCGGAAGACGTACCGCCCGACGTTTCTATTTCCAATGTCCACTTTACAATCTCCAATATCATAGTGCACGGCTTCTTTCGCCGCGTTCTTAGGCACGCCGTGACAGCCAGTGATGCCATATTTTTCGCACACCCAGCTCGAACAGAGGTTACCCGTGTCCGCTTCAGCCGCCGGTGAGTCTTCAATGTGGCAAAATTGACATCCGTCGTCGCCGACGCACCCCGCGGGCACCGCCTCGCTTCGCGTGCACTTGTGATTGTATTCTTGATACAAACCAGTGGCGCGATCACCGTGGGAAGAATCGCAGTCAACCTTGGGCGGCGGCGGCGGACTTGGCGGCGGTGGCGGGTTGGGCGGTGGCGGCGGCGGTGGCGGCGGCGGTGGCGGCGGCGGTGGCGGCGGCATCACTGGCGCCGCAGGAGCGAAAAACGATCCCCCAAACGTATACAGCGCCCCTGTCACATGACCATACGCCACCGCACTCGCGCAACAGCACATCAACACCGCACCGGCGATGAATTTTCCGTTCCGTTTACGCGACTGTCGCGCTTCGTCGTCGTCTCCAACCTCATCACCCCTTCGCCCTTTCGCACCATCCCCACCCCGCGCCGTCCCTCGCGCACCACCATCACTTGCATACGCATCAGACCCACCCGCCGCGCCCTCACCGCGCTCGACATCGCCGCGCGTCGACGATAATAACGACGTGCGCTCCGAGTCCACGTGAACACCATCATCCTCCCGTCGTCCTCTCGCACTCGCGCGAGACGCGCCGCGTTCGCCCTCGCGCCGCCACGCGCGATCCCCGCGCGCGCGATCATCCTCGTGATCGTTCGCCGTCATCGTTCGGCGCGAACGTCACCGCGCGAACGCCACGCGGCGACGGAATGGCGAACGATCGTGCGATGCGATTGGTGTTGCCCGAACGCCCTCGATAAATCACCATCCTATACCCCTACGCATACTTAGCTCCCTAAAAACTCCATATACGTGTTATAAAAACGCCCCCACCCGGAACTCATAAAACTCTTCACACCCTCCAAAACCAGACTACGTTACGTACATTCGGACACTCGGTCCACCAAAATACCCACACCACTCCCCCATAAAAACACCCACAGAGTCCAAACGCACGCTTCAGTACACATATTCGGACACTCGGCGTCCCAAAAGACCAACGCGATCTCTCGCGCGGGAGCGTATCTTTCGCCTGCACTCCGCGACGCACCCCGACGCAAAACGATGGCTTTCACCGCGCAAACCTTACCGACGAAGACCGTGGCGACGTTCAACAGGTGGGTGACTTTGCGTGCTCGCACCGCGCGCGCGCAGGGCGCTGTGGAATGGACGCGGAAGGGCGCGAGGGTGGTGTGAGCGATATGATGCCGCACAGGCTGATGTGGGATGATGATTGTTGTGTCGTCGACGCGCGTGCGTGGTGTGGCGTGTGTGTACTGACGAGCGTTGCGTGTTGTTCTTTTTTTCATGATGCGCAGCCGCGTGGCGAAGCAAACGCGCGCGCGCCGTGGCGCGAAGACGGTTGTTCGCGCGTACGACGACGTGAACCTGGTGATCAGCGGCGCGAACGCGCTCTGCCTCGCGCTCGGCCGCTTTGTGTTCTTGCCGTACCAACGCGCGCAAGTCGAACGCGTGGGTATGCCGACGCAAAACGGCAAGACGCACTTCGCTGCGGGTGATTCTCGCGCGGAAGAGGCGAGCTTTGCGATGGCGACGCGCGACCCGGCGGGCTTTACGATCGTCGACTTGCTCGCGTGGGGGTCCATCGGTCACGCCGTGGGTTTCTTGGCGCTCGCGTCGCAATCCGCGCAGTCGATGTTGTAAATCGCTCAGCAACCAGATCAAACCAACAGACACCTCTAGAGAGATGGGGAGGCTTGTAATATCGTTACGATAGCGCCGTCTCGTCTTTATTCATGCATACGTCGTTCTTTGCGTAGTTCCTTGGCTGCACGTATGCGACTGCTCGTACTTTTTAAAATGGCTAATAGAATGCTAATAATACACGTTGCTAATCGTATCTACGTCTGCGTACTACGTCTGCGCCGCACGACGGCTCGCGGCAGGTCTAGCTGGCGGCTCGTACTCTCCGACGAGCGCCCGCGCCGGGATGGCTTCTGGATTGATGAAATCCGAGGCGGCGACTTCTTTGTTCACCTTTTCGAGCTTCACGAGCGGTAACGCCATGGAATTCAACTCGAGTGCGTAATTATCGTTCAACGTGTCGATCGTGCGTTTCAATGCCTCGGGCGTTGCGAGGTTGTCTTCGTACGACACCTCCACGCAGTCGCGCTCGTGCGCGGCGGAAATGCGCTTGGACGCGTTGAGCCACGCTCTTGACTGTCGCACAAATTCGTCAAACACTTTGGCGTTGAACTTGATCGGCTCTGGAGCACTGGAAAACTCGCGCACTGGAATCAAATCGGCATCGAATGGGTCAGCTCCTGCACGAATCTGCTGAAACGGGGCCAAGCCCAACGCTCCGCGCAAGCTCGAGGCGTACATGCCGAGTTTGTTTCTGCGATCGACGCACATCACGAGCGGCTCTTTCGTGCTCGACATGATGGACTCAAGTACGAACTCGGCGCGTTTACGTTCGACTTCTGTCGAGTGCAGCTTTGCGCCTAAGATTGAAACGTACACTTTGTCGATGCCAGCTTCCCACGCACGACTCAAAACTTCGTCGACGAACTCCCCCGGGTAATCAAATGAGGCGTCAATCGTTGCCTCTTTGACGCCAATTTCGAGCAAGTACGTTCGAAGCTTTCCACGCCAGGACACGGTGTCGTATTTTGGTAAAGACGCCACCGACCACCAGTCACCTAGGGTGATGTAGTTGGCAAAGAAGGCATCCGTACGAGGCAAACCTTCGCGTTGCCACAGCGTGGAATTCAGCGGATGATCCGACGTCGTCGCCAACACTTCATTCAGCAACGACGCTCCGCCTCGAATCGATGTCGCGGCGACGACAAGTTTGGCCTTCTGGTATACACCACCAGATTTGTGCAATCGCACGCGAGTGACGAGCGAGCTAGTGTGCAGAGGAGCGCCGAGTTGACGCACAAGCGACAAGCTCCATTTGTGCAACAAGTCGTCGTTTGGTGGCACCTTCTTCTCGAGCCAGTTGATCACCATTTGCTGCCGTTGTTTGGCATCACATCCAGTTTGCCAGCTCGCACCATGGAATGAAAAGTGGTCTATGGCGTACGAGTTCGGGTAGGCGCTCGCAATCGTCGTGCACGGAAGCGTGGTGTTCCAATACGAACCGTCGACTTCCTGCACGAGCGCTTGCTTGACGGTGAGTGGATTCCAGTCATCAGATCCGGAAGTCACGCGCTTCCACGTGAGCGACATGTGCTTGGTAAATGACCTCTTACCCGTGATATCACTACCGTCGACGACGGAGTTATCCATCATCCAACGTACATCTGGATTGTTTTCTGCGTCCGCCGCCTTGACTTCGCGCACGCACGTATCATATTGATTTTCACCGCAACCAAGTGGATACGCCACGTCTCTCTCGAGTGCGAGTATGCTATCCTGCAGATGCTGATCGAAAATGATGTGTGACAACCACACCGGACCAGTGATGGCGTTCGCGATGCAGCGCTGACCGAAATCGATGCCAGTTAAATACCCCGTCGTATTCAACACCTTTTCAAACACCGCCGCTCGAGGTGTCGTCGCCCCGAGCACCCCAGCGCTGTAAAATCTAGAATCCCCCGGATCTTTCACCATGAATACTTCCTTATTCGTCGCCAAGGCGGCATCGAACAGTGGTGTAATGTCCTTGAAAAGCTCGACGTTCGTGTCTAAATACAATCCGCCGTTGTGGTACAAAATCTCATACTTCATCAAATCCACAAGCATTGAGTACACATTCTCACCCGTGAGCTGATGGTACGCCCTACCGCGCTCAATTGTCGCTAAAGTAAGCGGAAAATTGCGCTCGTTCACGTCCGCTTCAGTCCAAAGACGTAAGCTCCATCCCGCTTGCTCGAGAACGTTGCGGTTGCGCTCAAAAATCATTCGCTTCACCCCTGGTACGTCGCTCCCGAGCCAAATCTCATGCGCCACGCGCGGATACCCCCTATCATCAGTCGCATTCGCCACGACCATCTCCTCTCTATATATTATACCCAGCACCGCCATGATAACGGTCACAGCGAGCGCGATCGGGTGCGTCGCGACGTCTCTTGCGCGCGCTCCCCAACCGTACCCTCGCGACGACGCCCCGCGTCCCGAGCGCCCCCGATCGCGCGCATGCGCGTCATCACCAAGCAACGATGCGCGTTCGCTCGTCGATGGCGCGTCAGCGACGTCGCCGCGCTCGATATCGCGCGACATGGGGCCGAACGTGCCGCCAACACCCTTTGTCGAAGCGTCGATCGACGCGCGACAGCCGGGGTTTTCGCTCACGCACGACGCGTTCGCGCGGCTAGATGCGACGAACGAAACGCGTATGAACGATTCGCCGACGCGCGGCGGGGCGTGCGCGAGCGGCGCGCGGGCGTGTGGCGTCGACGCGCCATCGCTGTCGCTGGCGATTCGGCGAGTTTATACCCTAGCTTCATTTATGGAAATACGTTGAATAGATTTAATTATAATATAATACATGGAAGGCAAAGCGTCGCGAGAATGAATGCGGATGCGCGCGCCGCGCCGACGTCAGAACGCGTCGCCTGAGTATACTGTCACTCTGCAACCGCGTGGCTTTCAGAAAAACACTTCTCTTACGTATTACTCACACGCACGCGCTCGTTTACGATGCATGCGCATGTGCCCGCGTCGCGCGGTGCGGCTTCGACGCGGCGCGCGCGTCGGCGGGCGTTCTTCTTCTTTCTGGTGCTCTTAGCCGCCAGCTTCGCTCGCGTCCGCGCGAGCGCATCCGTCGGCACGCATTGCTTGACAAATGCGAACGATTTGGCGCCGTGCCAAACCGCACCGGGTGGCACTGCGTGCTGTACAGCGATCGGTGAGTGGAACGACGCCGGATGCTTTTGCTCTGGCGGCGTCACCACCGCTCTCGACTCCACACAAGCGACGTACGCGGCGCAGTTCGCAACAATCTGTGGTATAACAACCACAACATCTGCGAGTGATGCTACGTGCACAGCTGCGCTCGCTGCGCAGTCCTCAAGCCCGACTTCGAGTTCGAGCGGCGGTGTCTCTCCGTCTCCCGTTTCGACGGCGCCCGCTGCGCCGACGAATGTCTACTCTCTGCGCACCGGCACAGACGAAGTCATCGTTGGCTGGACCGCCAGTACCTCTTCTAGTGTCGTTGCATACGCCATTGATGCGTGCGACGCGAGTAATCTCGCAACGTGCGCATCACCGACGCGCGTCACGGTCGCCGCTACTGCGACGTCGCACACGTTCACCGGCGTATCCAACCCGACGACGATGGTGTATCGCATCAAGGCTGCGACGGTGAGCGAGTCGAGCGATTCTACTGCACCAACGTCGGTTCCCATGCGCGACGCCCGAGCTGCGCTCATCGTGTCGAATTCGAACTCGGCTTCGAGCACTTCGTCGTGCGGCTCGTGGGCTACGCCCTGCGATTCCATCGCGTCTGCCCTCGTGGCGACGACGTCTGCGTCAACGCGATCAGTACTCGTGCTCCCAGGCACACACGGCTCTTCGTCGTGTGGCTCCACGCTTGGTTCGAGTGCGGTATCGATCTCTTCCGTGCTCGGGTCTCCGGCGACAACGCTCGATTGTGCCGAAGCTGACCGCGGTTTCGATATTGCAGGCGCCGCCGACATCTCTATCACCGGTCTCACCATCACCAACGGCTTGGCATCTACTGGAGGGGGTATCCGTATGACGAATGCTCCGTCTGTCACGCTCGAAGACGTCGTGGTGTCGGGATGTAAATCCCAAACCATGGGCGGTGGCTTGCATTTGGTGAACTCTCAGCCCGTCATTAAGCACTCGCGCTTCGTGGGTAACAGTGGCGGAAATGATCGCTCCGGGAACCACAACCGCGGGGGTGGTGCGTACTTGCAAACCACGTCCCACGCCACACTCTTGAACGTCAGTTTCGTCGAGAACACGCTTGATGTCAGTGGTAAGGGTGGTGGATTGAACGTCGACGAAAATTCCAACGTTACGGCGAATGGATTAACGCTGACGGGCAATAAAGCCTTCTTCGCCGCTGGTCTGTTCATCGGTCACGGATGTCACGGGATATTTTCAAATATCTTAGCCACCGAGAATGAAGCGTCGTATGGCGCCGCGATCGGCGTATTCGAAGGCGGCAATCCAACGTTCAATACTGGTCTTGTCAAGTCGAACAAAGCGTCGCTTTGGGGTGCGGGCGTCATCGTCTACACGGGTGCGAACGCGCACTTTGAAGCGATGGCATTCGAATTCAACGAAGCTGAAATCGGTGGTGGAGTGCTGCTGTATTCACAATCCACAGCGTCCATGTCAAACTCTCGCGTGTTGTCCAACGTCGTCACCAAGTACGGCGGCGGCATTCGGCTTAACGATCGCGCGACGCTCTCGATAACGAATACGCGCGTGTCGAACAACGTGGCAGTGCTCGGTGGTGGGGGCGTACACGTTACTTCCGGTGCAACGCTCAGTGCTACCGCAGGCGAGATGGTGAACAACACCGCCCCCGACGGTGGCGCAATGTATTGCTCTGGCGGCGAACACGGCGGCGGCGCAATCGTCGGCTCAGGCATCTCCGTGAAATCCAACATCGCATCCGGTCTCGGCGGTGGTGCTTACATGACTGAAGCATGCGCTGTTGAAATCAAAGACTCATCGACGTTCGAATCGAATTCTGCAGTGAGCGGTACGAGCTGCCGAAGCTTGTATGACGTTGGCGGAGGCGCGTTTGCGCTCGAGCCAAACACCGCGGAACATCCAACGACTCTCGTCATCGACAGCTCATCCACAGTCAAGGCAAATGTCGCACCGAGCGGCGGTGCATTCTTTGTCGTGCCCGCGCCAGTTTCAGCCGACGCGAATTCTCCAAAAGGGGCCCAGATTACGCTCGATGTGTCCACGTCGGTGTTGAACAACACTGCCTCGGGATGTCAGTCATCCGTTGCCGGCCGCGGCGGCGCGATGTACCTCGCTGCTGGAAACCACACGTTCTCCGGTGTGACCTTCGAAAGCAACACCGCATCTACCGATGGGGGCGCAATCTTTGTTGAAAGCGTCGCTTCGGTCACGATGCAAGCGTGCACGGCGTCACAAAACACCGCGGAGACCTTTGGCGGCGCTGTGGCGCACGTCGGCGCAAAGCTCAAAATCTCAACCGGTACATTCACTTCGAACACAGCCAGCGGTGGTGGTGCGGTGTATGTTGCTAAGTCATTGACGACAACGCCGATGTTTGCCATTATTGGTGCTACGATGGATTCCAACACCGCGCACCGCGGCGGGGCGATGTACTTTGCCGCGAATTTGGCGCTCGGAACGCTATCCAACGTTGCGCTCCATCACAACACCGCCGTCGCCGGTGCGGACTCTTACTGGATTCGTGCTGCGAGCCCAACCGCAGAGTTTGCATGCGCCTCATGCGCGTACGCGCACGCCAACGGATCGATCCGTGGTGTGTTCGCTACTGAAGCGCTCTCGGTGTCGTCAGCGATTGGCATGCCCGCGAGCGTCGAAAGCGGTAAAGTCACCGATGACTTTTCTGTGCAGCTCGTGGACTTTTACAGCCAAGCAGTGACCAGCGAAATTGTACCGGTGACGTGCGCTATATCGCCAGTGGTGACACCTTCGGCGTTGGCGCGTCATTCGCTTGAGATTAGCGGCGCCGCGGCGTCGCCGACATCGAGCGGTGTCGCCGTCTTCACTGGAGCTATTTTGCGCGGTGAACTCGGTGAAGCCTACGTGGCGAAAATCACGTGCACCCGTGATGCGTCAGCAAACCTCGGTACGATCGCCTCGCTCGATCTCGCCGTGCGTGTGGGAACTTGTCTTCCAGGTTCAGAGCCGCTCGTCGTGCGTCACGCCGACGGCGTCGATGTTGCCCGCGAATGCACCGTCTGCAAAGATCGCACGTTCAATTTCGACGGCATCAAGTGCAAAACATGTCCGAACGGTGGCGATTGCCGCGGTGGAACATCTCTCGACGCTCTTCCCGGGTGGTGGCGCTCGTCTGAAACCGCAGAGCTCTTGTTTTCGTGTCCCATTCGCGAATCATGCGCCGCCGGTAACGCCACCGGCACACATGCGTGCGAAGAAGGCTACGAAGGTCCAGTGTGCGCGTTGTGCGCCCCGGGCTATAGACACTGGGGTGGCAAATGCTCCGAGTGCGGCAGCAATGCCGCGCTCGCCGTGCCGCTCATTGGCATTCTCGCGTTCCTCGCCTTTTTGGTGTACATTTTCCGAAAGCCGCTCAAGCAAGCCGTCGGCACCGTCATTTTTTCCGCGTGCATGTTCGTCGCGCAAATATTGGGCTTGCTCAAAGAATATGACATCGCATGGCCGAAAAGTATCGGTCGCTTGGTTGAAGTGTTGGATATTACAAACTTCAATATGGAATCGCTCACGCCCGGATGTTCGGGGAGTAAGTCAAATTACTACTCCACGTACATCACCGCCGTCGTGGTACCACCCGCGGTGACGGCTTTCTGCATCGGTATTTATTTGATCATGGGTATCATTGAGCGTAACGCGCCGATGGCAAGGTTACGCGTTATTGCGACCGATGCCCGATCGAAATGTCGCCGCAACGCCACGTGGCTGGTCGTCCTGTCGTACTCTGGCGTGGCCAAAACCGTGCTCCAATTGTACAATCAACGGCATCTGGACGTCGGCGTGTACTTGCGCCGCGACTACTCCATCATTACCACTGCGAACGAACACTTCATCTACCGCATCACGGGCTTCATCGCGCTGTTGCTGTATCCCATTGGCATCCCTGTGATCATCACGGCGATTTTGGTGCGCAACCGAAATCGTCTCGATGACCCGAACGTCGAAGCAAACTTTGGATTCTTGTACACCACCGTGCGCAAAGAGTTACCATTCTGGGAACTCACTGGTTTGTTCTTGAAGTTTGTCTTGGCCGCCACGCCGGTATTCGCCAACGAGCGCGTGCTGCGCATGCATTCAACTGGATTTGACACGGCCAGCGATTTCAACGGCGTCACGCAACTGTCGCTCGCGCAATTCTTCGTCGGCGTCATCTTCATCGCCACGCTGTGCATTCAGCCATACAAGAAAGCTCTACACAACGTACAGTTTTCATTGGCTATCGGCATCGTATTCGCCATGATCACACTCAGTGCGAATGTCTTCAACGCGGTGGATACGTACACCGAAGCGGAGAAAACTGCCGTCGCCGCCGTCTCCGTCGCATCCGCCGCCGTCGCACTCTTCATCGCCGGTCTCATCAGCCTCAAGCGTGGTGAATTCTCACGCGCACACGAAGATCAAGCGTTCACCACGAAAATCATCGCCGCGAATGATGACACCCTCGTCGACGTCGACGCCGAGCCGAGGACGAAATCGTTCGACGTTGTCGTCCTCGCGTAGCACCGCCGCTGCTCGCGTTCGCCCGCGCGACATCCCTTGCACACCTCTCGCGCGCGCTAATAACACATTTACGCATACATATTTACCCACATCATCATCCGCTCGCGCGCCTCGCGGATGTTCAACCGTTCGATGACGACGACCTTCGGCGCCAAATTTTTCACTTGTCAACGCCAAAAAACGCCCTCACCCCGACCGCACACGCCTTCGCGCCGTCGTCGCCATGGACGCCATCATGTCGAACCTCCATCACTTACACGGCGAACTCACCGCGCGCGCGTCCTCGCCGTCGCCGTCGCCGTCGCCGTCGCCGTCGCCGAGCGCGTCGTCGCGACGTCGTCAGCGTCGCTCGACGTCGCCGCCCGAAGACGCCCCCGAGCTCGCGCCAACGGTGTCGTTTGCGCACGCCCGCGCGGCGATCGAGCGCGAGTGCGCGGCGCTGGGCGAGCGCGAGGCGTTTGAGATGCGCCGGGCGCGAGATTTAGGAGCGTTACGCGCGCCAGGGGCGCATGGAGCGGAGGACAAGGTGGGGAAGGGTGGCGTCGGAGGCGTCGGGTCAGAGGCGTCGCGCGCGCGGCGGCCGGCCGGCGCGCGCGGGGCGTCTGCGGTGTGAGCGCGGGCGTGGATTGAGAAAAAGTGGAAATGTATGCGTTGTCTCGCGCGTTAGTAGCATCGAACGTCCCGCGTGGTGATGAGTTTGTGTGTTTGTTTGTAATATCGGAGGTCATTTGTTCAAAAGCGCTTTAGTGTCCGACGCGCGCACGAGACGACTAGATCGCTTTAGAAGCGGCGCTATTCACGCCATCATGCGTGCATCAATGTTGGTCACGCATGTCGCATCGGGCGTGACATGTATCGCGCCGAGGGTGAGCCGAACGCGGCGGCGGTTGCGACGCAAGACGTCTGCGTCGGCGACTTCGCGCGCCTCTCACGACGGTTCTCGTCGCGCGTTTCTCGCTCAAGTCGTCGCGAGCGCGAGCATGACCATGTTCAGTGCGCATACATGGCCCGCGGTTGCACGCGATGCGGGAGACGTGCGCGCGGCCGTCGCGCGCGTTCGAGAGGCGCGCGACCAAGTCGCCGCCTGCCTCGACGTGCTCGTCACCGCCGACGCCTTGGGCGTTGATCCACCGCTTAAAGAGCTCGACACTCGGTTGTCAAAGTTGTCATCGTTTGAGCGCGATGCGATTGAGATTGATCGGTTCGTCGCCGCGGCACCGCTGACGGATATCGAGTCGGCGACGTGGAGAGTCATGAAAGCCGACCAGCTCGGCGTACCGGCGGCTGATTTAGATGACGCCATCGCCGAGCGCGGGGGCACTGGGGCGATACAGCTGCCAGGTGTGAAGCGTCCGAATGATTTCTTGTGTTTCGTGTTCTCGTGTTATAACGATCCGCGTGCACCGCCCTCGACGGAGCCGTTATTGACGTTGCGCTTGGCGCGCACTGGGGTGTCCATGGGCATGCGAAACGACCCGCGAATCACCAGTGAAGGCTTGCGATACTCGTTAACGGACGTGTTGGAGAAATTCGACACGTATCTCGAACTCGTCGACGGCGCTATGGGGTGATGTCGCGCCACGCGATGTCGTCGCGCGGCGGCTGGTCCCAAAAAGCGCCCCGCGCCTCGACGGCTCCTCACTCAACGACGCGCGCACGTAAACGTCGCTCGCTGAACAACACAAAGAAAAACCAAGAACATCAACGATGTCTGCGCGAAGCATTGTGATCGTCGGCGCTGGGAACAGCGCTGGATACCTCGTCCGCGCGCTCGTGGCGAATAACTTGGGACACAAAACGCTCTTGATCGGCGACGAAGACGTCGCGCCGTACGAGCGTCCGGCGCTTACCAAGGCATTTTTACACGCCGAAGGTCCGCCACGCCTTCCTGGGTTTCACACGTGCGTGGGTGGCGGCGGCGAGCGCCAAACCCTCGAGTGGTACGCCGAACACGACGTGGCGTTGAAGTTGTCCACGCGCGTGACGGGCGCCGACTTGAGCGCGAAAACGCTCACCACAGATGGCGGCGAGACCATTTCGTACGAAACGCTCGTTGTTGCCACAGGATGCGGCGTTATTAAGCTCCCCGCGTCGATGAATGGCGATGCGGAGCGCGTGCATTACGTGAGAAATAACGCCGACGCGTTAAAGTTGTGCGCCGCCATAGAAAGCGGAGCAACCAAGGCTGTGGTAATCGGCGGTGGCTACATTGGTCTCGAGTGCGCCGCCTCGCTCGCCACGCGTGGCTTAAAACCTCATGTGGTGATGATGGAGCCGCATGTCATGGGACGGTTGTTCAACGCCGATATCGCCAAGCACTACGAGGCGTTATACGAGCAACGCGGCGCGACATTTCACAGGTCAACCTCGGTAAAGACAATTTTGAAAGATGCCGAAGGTAAAGCCACGGGCGTGGAGCTCGCTGACGGTAACGTGCTCGAAGCGGACTTGATCGTCGTCGGTGTCGGTGCGACGGCGCCGACGGCGCCGTTTGACACGCTCGAACGCCCTGAAGGTCGCTTGGGTGGCATCAAAGTCGACGGTCAATTTCGCACGTCTGCCGACGGCGTCTTCGCCATCGGTGACATTGCGGCGTTCCCGTTGATGCTTTCGAAAGAATTAGTACGCATGGAGCACGTGAAGCACGCGAGAGATAGCGCCACACTCGTAGGTAACATCATCGCCGGCAAGACTGACGCGACGTACGACTACACGCCGTACTTTTACTCTCGCGTCTTTGAACACAAGGGCTCCGAGCGCTCGCTCGCCTGGGTCTTCTATGGCTTACAAAAGGGCGAAATCATCACCATCGGCGATTTCAACCCCAAGCTCGCGGCATTTTGGATCCATGAAGGTACATGCGTGGGTATCATGCTCGAAAGCGGAGACGCCGCTCAAGTCTCCGCGCTCGAATCCGCCATCCGTTCGGGAAAATCTGTCGACATCGACGCCTTAAAATCCGCATCCTCCGTCGACCAGGCGCTCGCCATGGTCCTTTAAGCTCGCACATACGCACCACATCTCGTGTACTCTTTATTATACCAATCTCTACGCATTGTTTTATCCATCAACCGACGCTCGTCATCCATCCAGGTCAGCACGGGACACGACACGCGTGACGTCACTCGCGCGCACGGTCGTTTTGACTTTCATTCAAAACGCCGCCGCACGAGCGATGATGTCGACGACGGCGTCACCAGGGGTATTTTCCGCGCGATGCGCGCCCGCGCCCGCGCGCGCGCGTGCGGCGTGCGCGGCGTCGCGTCGTGTGCCGGGCCCGCCTGGCCTCGTGGTGCGAGCTCGCGGGCTCACATCGATTTTTTCGCGCGACGCGGGCGCCGTCGCGCGTCCGCGCGCGAGGGGAGGGTCTGAAATAAATGCGCTCGCGTCAGAGGCGGCGCGCGGCGCGGTGCGCGCGCGCGCGGCGGCGATGGATATGGGTGATTCAGAGAGCGCCGCGGGCGACGCCGTGGGCTGGTTGAGCGCGGATTGCCGTCCTCGTAACGATGCGCTAGATAAGCTTATTCTAGCGCTGTTTATTCCAGCCATGTTGAACTTTTTAATTATTCCGCTCGTCGGTGCGGTGGACGTGTTTTGGGTTGGGAGATTGGAGGACGCCGTGTCGCTCGCGGCGCAAGGGGCAGCGAACCAAGTGTTTCAAAGCGCGTTTTGGATTATTTCATTCATTCCAAGCGTCGTCGCGCCAGTGGTGGCCAAAGCTGCCGCGGGTGGGAATAAAGAAGAATTGTCGAAGAAAATTGGTGAAGGCATTTTCTGCGCCGCTGTCGTCGGTGCGATGGGAATGATTTTTATGTACACGATGCGCGAGCGATGCCTGGGAGTCGTCGGCGTTGTGGCTGGCAGCTCGACGGCGGCGCAAGCGGCGCCATATGTTGGTTTCCGTGCGCTGACGTTCATTCCTGCAATTGTTTCCACGGTTGGTTTCGCTGCATTCCGCGGCACGCTTGATGTGATGACGCCAATGAAGATTACGTTGGCGAGTCAGATGATGAATGTTGTCCTCGATCCGTTGTTAATTTTTGGGTTTGGTGCGGTGAAGGCGATGGGCGTCGCCGGTGCTGCGATCGCTACGTCGATCTCTGAAGTGTTCTCATCGGCACTTTACGTGTCGTTGTTAGTTAAACGTAATCTAGTAAAGTTAGGCGATATGGTGAGACCCCCGAGCTGGAAGGCGCTCGGGACGCTCCTCGTCGGCGGCGCCGGCGTGCAGCTTCGTGCGGTGGCTCAAAACATCACTTTCTTGGCTGTCATGCGTGCCATCCTTACTATGGATGAAACAGGTACAGCTGCGGCCGCGCACACGATTTCTTCGCAAGTTTTCCAGCTCGGTGTGATTGCCATTTTGGCGTTGAGTACGATTGCGACGATTTTAATTCCGCAACGCATGAACTCCATGGAAAAGGGTGGTCCTCGTGAAGCCAAGCGCATCGCAGATCGTTTATTATTCTGGGGCGTTGGGATCGGTTTGATTTTGGCTGTCATGCAAGCTGGTGCGATTCCTTTCATCGGCGTCTTCTCTTCACTGTCCGAGGTGCAAGAACAGGCGAAGATGCCGTGCCTCATCGGCGCCGCGTTACAACCGCTCAACGGTATCGTCTTCGTCGGCGAAGGCTTGATGCAAGGTCACCAGGCGTTCCTTCGCCTCGCTGGTGGGATGTTTGTATCCACCGGTGCGATGTTAATGGCGTTGCATTTTTACGGCAACTCCCTCGCGGGCGTTTGGTTCTGTTTCACCGTCTTCAACACCTTTAGATTGTTCTTTGGTATGCGACACCACTTCTTCGATGGCCCGTTGGCGCCTCGAAACATCGATGCCACCGTGGCGAAACTCCAAGCCACGGAAGCTGAGAAAGAAAGCAAGTCTAGTTAATATTGCGTGCGCGTCCGTACTCGCCGCACGTCGTGTAGATCTGTACCGGTAATTAGTCAAAACGATGTAAGCAAATGCAGCTTGATAAACAACACTCCGTAGCGTCGTGCTCGACGGCAGTGCAAGACGCGCGGAGCACACGTCCGATCCATTATGGGGCTGCTCACGATAATTAAAAAGGTACGTACGGTGCTCTGTCGCGCACGCACACTAGAGTGCGCGAAACGCGCCCAGCCCGCGTTTCTGTTGACTCTGGGCGCGCGCGCGCGAAACAGCGTTGACCACAAACTCACCTCGTTATTTCCCTCGTCACCGCGCAGGTCAAGGCCAAAGAGCGCGAAATACGCGTGTTGATGGTCGGCTTAGATAACGCCGGCAAAACCACCATCGTCAAGCGCGTCAACGGCGAGTCTATTGACGAAATATCACCGACGCTCGGGTTCAACATCAAAACGATGACGCACGGAGCGTACACGTTAAACATCTGGGATGTCGGAGGACAGAAGACTTTGCGGTCGTATTGGAAGAATTATTATGAAGCGACTGACGCGTTGATATGGGTCGTTGATAGCGCTGACGTGCGTCGAATGGAAGATTGCAAACGTGAGCTCGCCGCGGTCCTCGGCGAAGAAAAGCTCGCGGGAGCGAGTGCATTGATTTTTGCAAACAAGCGCGATATCCAGGGCGCCATGGACGTCGAGTCTATGGTGGACGCTCTTGGCTTGCGTCAGCTCGAGAATAGGCACTGGAAGATTGTCGGGTGTTCGGCGGTGAACGGCGAGGGGTTATTAGATGGCTTTGACTGGCTCGTGGACGACGTCGCCAGTCGGATTTATTTGTATGATTAATTCGCTTAATTCGCGTTCGCGCATGAAGGAAGTGAATCGACGCTGAAAACAAGCCGATTTATACTTGTTTATTGTTGGTGGGATGCACAACTTTGTCGTTCGGCGAAAGAACGTCGCGGCGTACCCGTGACGAGCCGTGACAGCTCGCGCCTTTTTCAAATCTTGCCCCACTTTGAAGCACGCGAAACACCGCGTGCGCACAGCACGATGCCCCCGAAATCAACCAAGCCGGCGGTGCCGAAAACGATCATCGCGAAAGTTCTCGTGGCGATCGAAACCTTGGCGTCGCCGGCGCCTGGGTCGTCGAGACAAGCAATCGCAAAGTTTCTCAAGGACACCTATGACACGGACAACGCCGCTGCGCTCAAGCGTGCGCTGACCAAAGCCGTGACCGATGGCGTGTTGATACAGCAAGGTCAATCGTTTTCGATTCCTGGAATGGAGTTCGAAGCCGCGGAAGATGAAAAGGTGACGATCGAAGTGTTACAAGAAGGCTACGAAGACTCGCCCTTGAGCGAACGCGGCGACCAAGTCGACGTATCCTACGTAGGCACCCTCGCCGCGACTGGCGAAGAGTTCGAGCGTACGAACGGCGTGTTTACGTTTAACTTAGGTCTCGGCGAAGTCATCAAGGGTTTTGATCAGGGCATGATGGGAATGAAGGTGAACGAGAAGCGACGGTTGACGATTCCACCCAAGCTCGGATATGGCAAGCGCGGGTCACCGCCCGAGATCCCAGGTGATGCGACGTTGATTTTCGAAGTCGTCATGTTGCGGTTCATGCCAATGAATTAAGTATCACGTACGCTTACGTCGTCGTCGTGATGCTTGATTTTGAGGACGGCAAGCGCGCGCGCTGACTTCAGAAGATGGCGTCGCCTCGCGCGCTCTCGTCGTTTGGTGCGTGTTCGACATCTTTCTCTGCGCACACGAGGGGACGAAAATGCGTGAATGCACGTGCACAGAGCCGTTCTTGCAGTTGCGCCTCGGGAGGCGAGATCGACGTCCTGACGACGACGCTCATCGTAGATGACTTGGTCTTCGCAGACGGAACGACAAAGATGGCGGTTCTAGGCGGCGGAGGCGCGCAAACCGCGTTCGGGGCATCCATGTATTCGAAAGATATTCGCGTAGCGCTCGTCGCGGGCGTAGGCGAGATAGACTGTCCCGCAGAGTGCGTACGCTGGCTCACGGAGCGCGCCATCAACGTTCGAGGGCTCATACCTCAGAGAGGTATGCCCACGCCGCGTGCGTGGCAAATCACCGAAAACGATGGGCGCCGAACGCAAATATGGCGCATTGACGCCGACGAAGCGCTATATTCGATGCTTCGTCCTAGATTTGCAACGTGGCCCGAGGAAGTTCGACACCCCCGAGCCTGCCACTTTGGCCTTAATCCTGTACGTCCCGATTTCGACCTCGTGCGCGATTTGCGCGGCGCTGGCGTGCAATTAATTTCGGTTGAACCATTCACGCACGCCACGAAGCCGCTTAGTACGAGTTCGCTGAAGGAACTTGTGAGCATGGCGGATGTGTTTAGTCCGAACATTCTTGAAGCGCGAAGCTTGTTTGTCGGAGGCGAACGTTTGGGCGCAAAGGATTTAATTAAAGCTATGGCTGAAGCTGGCGGGAAAACCTTGTGTCTGCGCATGGGCGAAGATGGTGCGATCGTGTACGACGCGGTGATGAATGTTGGATATTCCGCGCCGGCGTGTGCGATGAACGTTGTCGATCCCACTGGGTGCGGTAATTCCTTTTGCGGCGGCTTTCTAGCTGCGCTGTTAGAAACAAACGACATCAAGAATGGGCTCGCGATTGGTTCAGCAGCGGCCAGCATTATGCTCGAACATGTAGGGGTTCCGATGGGACCATTAGATAGCTATAGAGACGAGGCGCGCGTGCGTGCTGCGGCACTGCGCCTTGAGTCGTTCACATTGTGATTTGTCATGTACGCATAAGATTTCTTGAACGATGACACATTCGTCATGATTTTAATACAACACGCGCGCTACCTACTGTAAGCAAAATGCATTATAGATTTACTCTTCAATCAAGTCACCGCCGGGGTGGTAAAACGGACTGTGATTGAACTGGTTCTTTTGATCGATGATGACCAACGGCCTGCACTCGCAGTTTGCAGGCCAGCGGTGCAGGTGGTCCACCATCGTTTTACACGGATTAGCCCCACCGAGTGCATACTCCACCATCAAATTACACATGAACGCACTGTGCGTGACGACGACGATGTGGTCTTCATCTTGTTTCATGCACCAGTCGAGAAACTCTCGTGCTCTCGCGCGAAGCACCGGCTCGGGCTCGCGGTTTTCGTGCCCTGGCTTCCAAAATACATCCGTGTCGGTTTCAATCAACGAAAAGTCCACACCAGGATACTCCTCTTTATATTCCGTCACCGACCGACGTCGGTCGCATGGATTCCCGCCAATCTGCTCGCGACACGACTCGAGCGCCACGAATTTTGCGCCGCCGCACAACTCCTTGTTCAAGCGCAACGTCGGCCGCGCGCATGTCTTCATCGCCACCGCCTCCGTTCCGCGCATGAGCACCTCACCACCTCGCGCATCACCGTCTTCCACGCCGAACATCGCCGCCGCGGTATCCATCGCTCGACTCAACGGCGACACCACCACGAGCTCACACTTGCGTACGAGCGCCTCGTACGCATCCCCGCGCTTCAAATTCGCCTTGAACGCCTCGCACTGCCTCCACCCTTTCTCCGTCAACCGCGCGTCGGCATACGCCTCGTTTCCGTACTCTTTCGGGTCTCTCTCCCCGGCTTCGTTGTGAAATCCCTCCGCGTGGCGAATCAAATAAATCGTCTTCGTCGCCCCGCACGGCACGACGGCGACGTCGCGCACGGTGTCACTCGGCGGATGGCGCACCCATCCCATCGTTCGCGCGGTCGCGGTCGCGCACGCTTTGAATAAATACGCGCTTTGAATAAATACGCGCGCGGCGTCACTGTGTGGCGCTCGGCATGGGTGCTTCAACGAGCGAATACGTGACGTATGTCGTCGCCGCGTTTCTCGCGTGCGTGTCTCGGGTGCGTCGGCCGTGATCGTTGCAACTCGTCGCTCTTGTTGTCGTTCTTGTTGTCGTTCGTCGTCGTCGTCGTCATCGTCGTCGTCGTCGTCATTCGTCGTTCACGCGCGTTGGCGCCCTCAGTGCCCACTGCCTGCACGACTCATCTTATCTTTGCGTCGCTCGCGCGCGATATCGTTCGCAGACTGACGCGCGATGCACGACACGCGTTTTTGACGTTTGTTAGGGCATCACCGGCGTCGGCGCGGCGATCTTATTTCTCGTGACCTGGGTCGTGTTCTCCATCGCGGGCGCGGACGTGGTGTCTCTCAAAGACACAGTTGCGTTAGAAGCGTTCGTTGGTTTGGTAACGATGATTCCATTCATCACGAGCGCAAATATCAAAAAGCACACCAATTGGCTTATTTTGAGTTCGTTCTTGCCGTGTCAGGTGGCGTGCGTGCCGTTGGGGGCGCTGGCGTTGCAGCGCGTGAGCCCCGCCTATTTAGAGCTGACTTTTTCAGTGCTCATCGCGCTGTTCGTGTGCGAAAGGTCCGGGGTGGTTGGATACATCACTCGGCGAATTAAAGGCGGTGAGGTGAAACCACCATCACAAGACGCAGCGACGGAAGTTGATGCGCAGGACGAAGAAGGGGCGCTGAATCGACTCGCAGACGCCGACGGCTCTGACGCGTTGTGGTACAAAGAGCCGATGAAATTCTTACACGGCCCGGTGGCGAATGAAGGATTAACGTGGAAGGGCAAGCGATGGAGTTTTATGCTTACGTGGGCGTGTGCTGGGTGCATGAGCGGATTTTTGGGTGGAATGACGGGCACGCACGGCCCACCGGCCATCGCGTGCTACACTGTGCTCAAAGTGAGTAAGGACATCGTGCGCGCGACGAGTGCGGCAATTCTCGTCACCGTGATGTGTGCACGGTTAGTAACGTACGCTGTCAATGGTTTATTTGACATAGACAAACCTGGCGTGTACGGCGCCGCCGGTACCGCTGGATTGGTCGGCGTATTACTCGGTATACGCGTCCAAGGCTCCATTAATAAGGACCAGTTTACGCAAATATTGCTCGGCATTCTCGCCCTCGGGTCTGTGCTCATGCTTTACAAGGGTATTGAAGATTTGTAGTTGTTTGATTGTTTCGTTTGACGGTTGCTAATAATATGTACATTACAGTCACGCTTTTTTTTTTTCAACGCTCAACGCAACGCTCGCGCGAGCGCTGCGCGCTTCCTCAAAACGCGCACGCAACGCCGTACATCGAGTCTTCACATTAGCGCACACCTAATATCGAGAACGAAAATACGCGTCACACGCAGACATGTCGGGCGATAGAGAAGCTCGAGCGCGAGCTGCGAGAGCCGCCAAGGAACGCGGCACTAATCTGTACACCGCGAAGAACTACGCGGAAGCAATAAAGGCGTACGATGAAGCCATAGCGATCGCACCCAAGGACGACGAAGACCTCGCGGTGTATAGATCCAACCGTTCGGCGTGCTATTTACAGCTCAACGATGCGAAGAAGGCTAAGGCTGATGCCGAGATATGTGTGAAATTGCGACCGACGTGGGCGCGTGGCTGGTCGCGACTCGCCGCCGCAAACGTCATGTTATTAGACGACGTCGGTGCTGAACGCGCGCTAGAAAAGTGGGTTTCTTACGCGCCGGATAACTTGGACGCGCGGCGACAGTTAAAGGAGGTTCGCGAAAGGTTGGCGTCTAATCCGCGACGTGCCTCGACGTCGGGCGGTTGGAAGCCTTCAATGCCTTCAATGCCTTCAATGCCTTCAATGCCGAGCTTGAATGGCCTAGGCGCAGCGGCGTTAGCGGTCGTGAGCATGGCTCGGATGAGATACGATAGAGGCACGCCGAATGAGCGCCTAGTGGTGCACTGCGTGTTGGCTGTGCTGGCGTATTACGTCGCCACGCGCTGGTTCGGCGTCGGCTCAGGCGGCGGATACGGATACGGATACGACGACTACTACGATAGATACGGTAGTGGATTCTCGCTCTGGACACTCATAGGCATAGGTGCGCTGTATTCGGCGTGGAAGAGTGGCGCCAGCATCTGGACTTTGTTGTCCATTGCGAACATGTTTGGCATCGGGAACGGCGGTCGACGTGGATACGGTCGTGGATACGGTGGCTACGGTCGAGGCTACGGTCGAGGATACGGCATGCCTGGCATGTTTTAATCTACTTTAGCTACGTATTTCTACTAAAACCACACAATGTACAGCAAACTCTACGCCAACAGCGTCCTCAGCAAAAAACGCTCGTCATCCTCGTCGTCGTCGCTCCGTTTACGTTTTTTCGTTTTTTTATCCTTTCGCCTCCGCCGCTCACCGCGCTCTGAATCGTTGGCGCTCGCCACGCCATCGCCCTCGATGGTTTTGCCTTTGAACGCATTATCTAAGCGCGTGTGCCCATCGCTCGACCCCAATTTCACCGCGCACGTCCCGCACACGCGCACCTTGACGAGCGCGCTCTTCTTCGCCCCCGCTTCAACGTACGCAAAATGACACTCAAAGCTCTGCAACGCATCCACGCCATCACACGCGCGTTCACCACACACAAACTGTCCTTTCCCGCTCCGGACCTCCTCTTCCGTGCGCCATCGCATGCCAACCTTCGGCGCGCGCGACAAGTCGCAAATCGCATACGTCTTGAACAACTTCGCGTAGTACCTCTTCGCCAGCTTCACCCCGTGCTCGACACCGCGCCCGTCGGGATCAACATCATCGTCCTCGCGCACGAATCGATGCTCGCGCGCCATCGCGTCGGCATCCGTCTCCACAACCGTCGCGCGAGTCAACGCCGCACCCCGCGCGCGCGCCCGATGCGCGTCATGCATCGCCAACAGCGCCGCGTGCGCATCCTCGCGCGACATCTCTCGCGCGCGGCGATGAAAATCTCGAGCGTCTGCACGCGTCGCCGCGCGCGACGACGACATCGCGCGCGCCGTCGTCGCGATGTGGCGCGATGCGCGCGCATTCTATCCACTGCTGCGCTGGCGGCCGACGTCACCGGCACGTCACTGTTCGACGCGCGCATCGCCGTCGTCGCCCACGTCTCGCGCGCATCGCGTCGCGCACGAGGTTGAAGGCATCGTCTCGCACGCGTCTGCGCGTCGCGCTCGAGACGCCCGCGCCCGCGCCGCACGCACGCGCACCGCAGAGCGCAGACCGAACGTTGACGCTGGACGATGTCTGAGATCCCAATCATCATCGGTTTGCTCCACGGGTTCGACGGCACGGCGCACTGGCTGAACCATGTGCTCATCGATGGGATGATTCTTGGTAAGACGGGGGCGTATGACCCGTCGTCGTATTCGTTTGTGCGTAAGTTTACCGTGATGTGGGCCTTCTTGACGCTGTTTACGTACATCTTGTACTTCACGCTGTGCCCGCTGTCGTACTGGTGGCACTTTGCGCGAAAGAATAAGAATGGGGAGAATAACGCCAAGTGGACCGGGCGTGAGGGTAAGGATCAGGTGAAGAATGAGATTGTGTTGTCGGTGTGGAGCATCGCGGTCATGACGTTTATGATTGCACCGTTTGAGCTCATGGTCGAGGCGGGGTGGACAAAGTTGTATTGGGACGCGAACGAACACGGTTTGTTGTATCATTTCGTGATTTCGCCGTTATTGTTCTTGGTTTTTAGCGATACGTGCATTTATTGGATCCATCGTGGATTGCATCATCGAAGTGTGTACGGCCCGGTGCATAAATTGCACCACAAGTATAAGGATACGACGCCGTTTAGCGCGTACGCGTTTCACCCGCTCGACGGATGGCTGCAAGGGTGCCCGTATCACGCCTTTATCTTTTTGTTTCCGATGCACCACATGACGTACTTTGTGTCGCTCGCCATCGTCGGTTTATGGACCATTAATATCCACGACCGCGTGACGTTGAATTTACCCGGCGTTAACGGCGCGGCGCATCACACGATTCATCACACCATGTTCAACTACAACTACGGACAATATTTTACGTTTTGGGACAAGTTGGGCGGGTCGTACCGCAACCCGATGCTCTATCCACCGTACGCCGATAAGCCCCCGGCGCGCGTCGCTAAAAAGGCGCAATAATAGCTTCGACTCGCACGTTCGCGTATATATTTTAATAGCACACATTTACTTCAGCACGAAATGACCGCGCGGGTGCAGCTTAGAGAGTATCAATTACAAAGAGAAAACCTGGGCTTCTAAATTATCCAAAGTCAACCGCGCGAGCGCGTGCGACATAGAGGCGTGAGAAAACGACAACGGAAACTACGACGAGAACAATTATTGCCTCTCATCGCGCGCTCACCGTGCGCGCGTTCTCAAGCTCTGTCAAACCATCGCCAATCGATGCCAGCGCGCGCGCGCTCGGTTGCGTCTGAAACCACGCGCCTACAAGTACTTCTCGATGGTACCCGTCAGCGTGCTCTTGGGAACGGCACCAATCACGGTGTCCACCTTTTGACCTCCCTTGAAAATCATCACCGTCGGGATGGATCGAATGCCATACTCCGTCGCGATGCTAGGGCTCTCATCCGTGTTCAACTTCACCTACGCGCGCGAACACAAAACACACAAAACCCGCCGACGTCAGTCATCGAGCGCGCGCGCGCGCCGTACGCGCCATCCAAACGCTCAACACGCGCGATTACAACACGCATCACACAACACGTACCGCCTTGAGCTTCCCCGCGTACTCCTCCGCGAGTTGATCAATCAACGGCGCAATCATGCGGCACGGTCCGCACCACGGCGCCCAGAAATCAACCAACACCGGCACGTCGCTCTGCAACACCTCGGCATCGAACGTCGCATCGGTCACCACGGTGGCGAGCGAGCCTGCGCGAGAGAAACCGTGGTCGAACGCACGCACGCCGAACACGATCGACGACGGACGATTCATAATAATGAATCCCCCGCCGCACGATCGTCCTCGCGTACGCGTCGTCGCCACGCGCGCACGGTCAGTGTCGCGATCACACGCGCGCGATCGATCGAATCGATCGAACCCCCACGTCAGCGGCGATGCCGCGCCCATGGGCGCACACATCATCACCGTCACCCGTCAACCCACACACACCCCGCGCTCTCGCGCGCGGTGGTTGCATAGATATTATTTTTACCCATCCATCGCGTGCGCGCGCGCACCCCGCCATCGATCGCGTCCTCCTCCTCCTCCGACGACGACGACGACGCGCGAATCCCAAATCATCATCGACGCACCTGAAGTGCTCGTCTCTTCCGCGCGAGCGACGACGACGACGCGCGCGCCGTGACGCTTCGCGGCGTTCGCGGCGGTGTGCGCGGTCTTCGTTTTCATCTTCGACGCGCGCGTCACGCAGGGCGACTTCGTCGTCGCGCGTGGCGTGCAGGACAGCGTCATCATCGCGCCGCGAATTCGGTCGGGATCGCACGAGTCCACGCGAGCGGTCGCGCGACAGTGCGGATAGGATCGGATATCGCGCGCGAGGGGGGCGCGTGTTGCGTGTACCCATGGGGGCGGGGGGTACATACATCCACCCACAGGCGTTGGGGTTCTGTCATATATATATCTATCTAGAGGGTTGAGGTGTGGAGTACGTAAAGTGGGTGTCCAGTGGGTGTCCAGTGGGTGTCCAGTGGGTGGGTGGATGGGCGTGTGTGTGTGGTGT
>Ga0181554_1000618_pt1 | contig 35229 bp, 13 predicted proteins | sample 011ome_16_FD_145602 | JGI IMG/M metagenome (GOLD analysis project Ga0181554, IMG submission 145602) | Coastal salt marsh microbial communities from the Groves Creek Marsh, Skidaway Island, Georgia - 011503CT metaG (spades assembly) | ecosystem: Environmental > Aquatic > Marine > Intertidal zone... | reverse complement strand
TTTCACAAGGACACGTACGTCGGAGAGCCGAAGAAAGGCGAATCGGCGAACGATAGGAACGATCGGGCGATACGGGAGGTGGTTAAGTTTTACCAAAAGGTTGTCGGATTGTGTTCGTCGAACAAGCACGACGGCACAAAACAAAAAAGAGAAGGAGGAGAAGGAAGCGCCGGAAAAGCAGCGGAAGCAAAAGTCATATTAGTTTCTGACGATCGAGGAAACGTGTTGAAAGCGAAAGAGGAAAATTTGAACGCGATGAGCGTCAGGGAAGTGGTAAACAAACATTTCGCAAAATCGTTCCCGGAGTTGGTCGATTTGTGCTCGACGAGAACAGAAGAGTGCTTCGGAGCAAATGAAAACGAAATCGCGAGAAATAATTACGCGAAGAACACAAGAACGACAACGAAAGCTTCCATCAACAAGACGGAAATGAACAGCAAAAAGAGTAACTCGACGGCGAGAGGAGGGTTCACCGCCTTTCCCGAACACTTGACGAAAGCGCAGTATGATAGCGGCGTCTCCGCCGGGAGATACAAAGAAGGCAAAATCAGGTGTTCTCCGTACTCGCCATTCTCGGCGTACGTCGACGTGGGAGACGACACGCTCGACGTGAAAATAGAAGGACGTCATCGCATGAACAGAGCGATGGAAGGAGACGTCGTCGGTATTGAAATTATCGAAGATGAGGATGAAGAAGAAGAAAGGGAGAAAGACGACGTCAACGATGACGATAACGTAGTCTCACTCGCACCAATCGTAAACGCATCAGAAGATGTTGCTTCAGTCGATGATGCGTCCGCGAAGGCCGGTGCAGAAATGCCTCCTTCTTTGACGGAGTTGAAAGCAAAAGTCGTGAGAATCGTAAAACGAAATTGGAGAGATCGAGGATACGCGTGCGCTCTCGATATTGAATCTTGCGCAGATCTCGCGAGAAAACAACACGAGAATAGTAACGAAAATGAAACGGAAGATGGAGGTGGTCGCGCGAAAAGAGTCCTTTGCGTGCCGAACGATCGCAAAACTCCAAAGATTCGTATCAATACGCGACACGCGCATCAAATTGCTTCTCAGAGAATCGTCGTTGTCATCGACGCGTGGCTCGCGTCTTCGCCGTATCCAGAGGGACACTTTGTTCGCGCTCTCGGTGAAATTGGAGAAACTGCGTCGGAAACTGCAGCATTATTACTCGAAGCAGACGTGGACGATCGTCCTTTTGCGCCGGCGGTGCACAAATGCGTTCCGCCGCTGCCGTGGAAGGTGACTGAAGAACACATAGAGGAGCCCAAACGTGAAGATCTGCGGAATCTGCGCGTTTGCTCGGTGGACCCTCCTGGATGTCGCGATATTGACGACGCACTTTCTGCTGTCGTTGTGCCCAAGAACGATGGCGTCGAAGGAGAAGAAGAAATTGAAATTGGCGTTCACATCGCGGACGTGACGACGTTTTTGAAACCTGGAACGCCCATGGACGACGAAGCTCTGCGCAGAGGCACGACGACGTATTTAGTTCAGCGCAGATTAGACATGCTCCCTAAACCTTTGACTGAAGATATTTGTTCGTTGAGAGCGGACGTAGAGCGACTCGCGTTTTCGGTTTTTTGGCGCGTAGATCCAGCCACGATGCTCCCGAGAAAAGACGTCAAACCGCGCTTCACGAAATCAATCATTAAGTCGAGCAAGGCGTTGACTTATCAAAAAGCGCAAGAAATCATCGACGATGAAACGAACGATAAGAGTGACTTGGCGAACGATTTGAGACGTTTACGAGACGTGTCAAAAGCGCTCAGAGCGAAAAGAATGGAACAAGGTGCTTTGACTTTAGCTTCGCCAGAAGTGAGGTTCGAATTAGACGACGAAACGAGTAATCCTTTAGACGTGAGTTTGTACATCTCTCGAGAAACAAACAAAATGGTCGAAGAGATGATGCTCTTGGCGAATATCGCGGTGGCGGAGAGGATCTCCGAGCACTACCCGTCCTTCGCGTTGTTGAGAAGGCACCCGGAGCCGAGGGAAAAAATGTTTCTTCCTCTGTTAGAAACAGTTAAATTGCTTGGTTTAGAGAACAAAATAAACTGCGCGTCGAATAAAACTTTGGCGGAAAGTTTGGACGCGTGCGTGCGCGAAGATGATCCATACTTTAATACTTTGTTGCGCTTGCAAGCGACGAGATGCATGTCCACTGCGAAATACTGTTCGACCGGGTCTTTTCCGAGAAACGAGCTCTATCATTACGGCTTAGCTTCTCCTTTATACACGCACTTTACGAGTCCGATTCGTCGATACGCCGACGTGATTGTCCATCGTTTACTCTCTGCGAGTTTGGGATTGATTTCCATCGACGAGGTTTTGATCTCAAGCGTTGAGAAAAAAGTCGCCATGGACAACACCAATCTTTTCACTAAGGAGATTGCCGAGACGTGCAACGCGAGACATTTGGCCGGTCAACAAGCCGGCAGAGCGTCGGCAGAGCTCCACACTTTGAAGTTTTTCAAAGATAGAACGACCGTCGCAGAGGCAAGAGTCTTCCAGATTCGCGGCAACAACAACAACAAGACTACTACTTCTACTACTACTACTACTACTACTACTAATAATAATAATAATGCTAATAATATCAAGAAGGGCGAGAAAGACGAAGACGAAGATGAAATCGTCGCCTTTGTTCCTAAATACGGCATCGAAGCGAGAGTTAAAGTATCGAAAGGATTCAACGCTCGTCAGAACATGTTTGGAAAACTCAAGGTGAAAATAGAAGTCGAGCAAATGCCGTTTGGACGAAGTAAGTTGAACGTTTCCATAGTCGAATAAAAGAAAACACGCGCGAAACCACCGCGCGAAGAAATAGAAGAGATTTTTAGAATAGAATTCAATAACTTGTGTTAGAAGAAGTATGCATAGGGTGGCTATCGTGATGAGTTTCTTTCATTCGTTCGTTCTTTTGTTATCATATACATTTTCTTTTTCATATTAAATATCATTTTGTTCCCATTTTGTGATCACAACACGGTCCGTCATGGGAAAATTTTGTCGTCAACCGTCCTTTTTGTCTTCTCATCAGTGTTAAATTAAACAGAAGAGTTAAAGAGGGTTAGGAATCAAACTTCCATAAGGAGTGACTTCCTGTAAAAGCTGCAATCCCAAGAACAAGTGCATGAACATGAGCGCGAGACCGTACGGCGCCAACATGGTCGGACAATACGAAATACCCGGAATCAAATACCCCAAGCCGAGGATAAACGAAGTAATCTTCTTCTCCCCTTCGGTTAACCACACCAACGAGGCGATGGCGATTATCCATGGCACGATCGGGTGTAAAAAGAACCCACCAATCGGTCCGAGGAGTCCAGGCGGCGCGAAACCAATCTTGGCGAAGGTTTCAAACTCCATCGCTCTCGGCAAGAGCTGCATCATTGCCATGACCAAACCGGGTCCAACCAACGCAATTTTCTTCACCGAATTCATAAGAGTGTACGGAATTCTCTTCGTAACATCCTTACAGTTGCTCAAAATAGTCGTCATGTGCGCGTAGTGAAACGCGAACGCGTTGACCGCCAACGTCGACGCCGCGCCGACGGCGCTGTATTGCCACACCGCCGCCGCGGCGACGAGAAAGATCAACGAGTGCAAATACGCGGGAACGTCCCCGCCAATCCCGAAAATCCCGGCGACCCCGGCGGCAACGCTCGCCGCTGCACCAGCCTGGGAAAACAAAAGAGGTCCGGCTAACGGCGCCAACGGGCCTCCAACCGCGCCTAACCCGCACGCCGCCATGCACGCGCCCATCGTCGGGAACGCGCCAAATGAACCCGCGCTCATGATCGTCGCCGGCGCATATTTCGACACCCGAATCGAGAGTTTCTTCAATCCCTGTTATCATAAAGAAGTCATCATCAAAGAATTGATGAGGTTTTATTAATAATGGTTAGTGTTATTTAATGAATTGTTCTTCTTCTTCTTCTTCTTCTTCTTCGATGTTGTGTTTACTACTAAACAGCACTTTTCTCCTCAATTTTCTCTGTTAATGTTGTCCTTCAAAAAAAAAGGGGAAAAGAAAAAGCTGACGAGGCAAAAAAAAGGAGAATTTTGAGGATTGAATTGAATTGGATGATGATGATGGAGAGCCAAAGAAGAACTCTGCGTGTCTTTCCTCTCTCTCTTTCTCGCGATCGATGACGATGAAATGGTGGTGGTGATGCCGATTGCTTTTTTTTTTCGCGTTCTTCGATTGTTAGTGTTGACGAAAGAAAAACCATCATCACGAGTTCGCGCAATTATTATTCGAATTCTCCCTTGAGAAAGAAAAACTCATCGTATTTTGTACCTCCACTGATTGCACATCTTTTATCGTCTCTTTCACCGGACCGGTCACGTCGGCGACCGAAATCGCTTTCGCTATCTTCAAAAGACTGTTGTTACTTCTTTTATTAGTATTAGACTTCTTTCTCAACTTCAAAGTCGTCGGGGAAGAGATGAATGCGCTCGTGGTCGACATCATGGACACCATTTTTTTATTCGTTTTTTTTTCTTGTGTCGCGTTTTTGTGTAAAAAGTGGTGTAATTTGTATATTGTACATATTGTTTTCGTGATCTGTGCTCTGAGAGTGATTTTTGAGAGAGAATTAATTCGCCACTTACAACCACTTTACACAAGTCAAATTTAAGAATTTAGAGAGGAGATATAATCACAGCCACTCGCTCACGAACGAAAGATGAAGAAAAAGAAACGAGAGCATTTTCGCGCGGTGGCTCTGATAGTGAGCGTTCTTTTATTAATCGTTTTCGTAGTATCGCCGTTAAAACTCGTAAAGGATTACGAGAAGAGTAAAACGCATCTATCAACGCCAAAATCCTCGGTCGAAATCCGATTTGCCGACTCAATTTTGAACAACGACGCGAAGGAGACAAACTATTCTTCTTCTTCTTCTTCTTCTTCTTCTTCGTATCGCGAGAGAAGAATAAGTAGTAGAAGAAGAAACCTGATGCAATCATTGCTGTCACCAGAAACGATCGAAGCGCAGCCGACGAATTACCACGTGCATGTCGACCGACATCACGTCTCGGGAACTTTTTTGAAACGTGTGTCGACTTTTTTGGGTTGCAAAACGGAGTGCGACAGGTACGGGTACGAGTGCGCTGGGTTTACGTTAGAGCTTACGCAAGTTACGTCGGCGTATGAGTGCATCTTAGTCGGTCGAGGGTACGGTTTAGTCGCGGACGAGGTTGAAAAAGTGCATACTTTTTATAGAAAGAAACGAGGGGTGGATATGGACGAAGATTTTGCGGGATACGACGACGCGAACGTATTAGTAGAGGAACGACGGAGTTCGGAAACGAAACGGATAGAGAATGTCACGTACGATGATTTGGTCATTCATCCAAGCCTGATACGAAAGTTAGCCTACGCAGCAGTAAATGGAACCTTAGCAGAGATTACGAGAGCGTGCGAGAGGGATCATCGGTGCGCGGGCTTTTATAGGTGTTCTGGAGCGAGCGACACGGCGAATAGCAAAGCCGCAATCGCGAGTCAGTTTGGAATGAACAATTTTAGAATCGCGTACACGCAGCAACAATTTAGAGCGTTTTCGGAGGCGATTGTGAAGTTGGAGGAAGCGTTTGCTATATCGAACAAAAAAATGGACGAGTATCACGAAGAAGCGAGGGTGACTGGGCCGCTCTTGGAATCAAACGAGGACGGTTTGAGAGCGATATTCGCCAGCGGGTATTCAAACGCAATTTTCCTTTCGTCCTTGCCAGACTCGAGCGAATTAGTGCAAAGAGAAGGAATACAAACACACTACGTAAAAGTGACAAAAACCACGGGCGGTACAGCGAATGGAGAAAATTGTGTGTTTCCTTTCGAATACGAAGGCGTGGAATATTTCGAACCGACATTAGAAAAATCCTGGGAAGGAAAACCGTGGTGTTTTACCTCGTCTAGCGTGACTTTTACTTATAGCAACGATGAAGGTCAGAAGAAATGGGGTTATACAGATACGTACGCGCAAAATAGAAGAAGAGCGGTGTATGTGAGAAGCGTCAATAGTGAATGGTCGGAGTGCTCTAAAACGTGCGGGGGTGGCTTTCGGACGCGCTCGAGAAGGACGTGTAAAGATTTACTGACGAACCAAGCCGTCGATTCGAGTTTGTGTGGTATTAATAGTGGAAGAGAAGACGACGATGGAAAAGTTGAGATTGAAGTGTGTCACACGCACTCGTGTCAAGATCAGTGTTTCGTTCCGATTGCAGAAGATAGAAAACCGTGCAATCCGTATTACGAAAATATTCATAAGGTGGAGAAAACGTCGGTTTCCGCGGAAAAGGAGAGATGCGAGCTGTACGGATGCTGCTTCGCAAACGCACGAGAATCGGCTTCTGCCTTTAGTTGTTATCAATCTTTGGTGCAAGTTGAGTATATAGGCTCGAGCACGAACGAGTGCGCGGTAAAGCGCGACAGTTCAAGTGCAGTTTCAACGACGATTACTAAATGTGGCGACAGTTGCTGTCGAGCCAGCGACGACGGAGGAAACTTGTGCGAGTATCACGTAGGATACTCGGATCCTTTGAACGCGACAGACCCGTGTGGAGAGTATAGTAATAGTATAAGCAATGCGAGCGCAGTAGTTGACACTGTGAAGTGGGTGTTTTTAGGAGGAAATACGTACATCGAGAATTGCATGCGCTTGAGTTCAACGATATCGAGAACACTCCTCGAATGTCAGAGCGCCTGTCGCGCAGCCATGGCGTCTCGGTGTTCGGCGATATCTTTCTTAGGCGCGAAGAAAAAATGTGATTTGTTCCTGTGCGGGGTATTTGGTAGGAGACGCCCGTTACAAACACAAAATGTGGTTGGGTATGAATCGTACGTCTGGCGATCGGCGGTCTCGGGAAGATGGACGAGCTCCGCGTGGTCCGAGTGTAAAAATACCGGTTATATAACGTACTCGGCATCTTCAGCAGAGTGTACTTTTAAACAGTTTCGAACCGTGCAATGTGTAAATACCGTGAGTGGATCGATTGCGAGCTCAGAATCAGAGTGCGTAGCGGCAGATAAACCATCGATCGAACAATTTTGCCAAGGCGCGTGTCCATCCACGAAAACGTGCGAAGAGCTCGGGACGAATTTCTCGGTACGAGACGCTCTTTTACAAGCGAGTAGGATTTGGGAGAATAACCCCGACGGTGGCGGATATGACCAACACTACGGCGGCTTTCCGTCTCTGCGTTCGTGTGGCACTCAGATTTTTGATGCGGCCCCGAACCAAACGTGGGCGAGCTTCACGAACGACCCTTTGGCGTCTGGGTGCTATCAGGCGACTGGCGCGCAAGGCGTCTCTGGTTACGGTAATTATCCCAAAGACAGAGCTTTTAAATATCATGATTACTGGACGAGCTCTTTAAATCGAAGCTGCGCTTGGAACGACATTACGTGCAACCCAGGCGTGTCCTACGGGGTAAATAAGGATTTGTGCGAATCTCGAGGCGCTCGGTTGTGCACAGCATACGAAGTCGCCCTTGGTTTACCACAAGCTTATTCTGCGCAATATTGCCCAACTTCGTTCGTTTGGACGTCGACCAAATGCGATGAGAACGATTCCACTGGTGTTTTTGTTGCAAATCCGAGTCGCAGTCGTGGTATGTATAAACACTGGAACAAATTAACGTCAGCTATGGAGCAAATGGGGGGCAACGCCAAACATTGCGTTTCCGCGTACACGGATGAATACCAGCACATATACCCAGCGTGTTGCGCAGACTATGCAGTGAACACTGCAAGTAATGCATCTGGATTCAATGCTGCGTATTATAACGACTACAAGGAACCAATAAGTGCTGCTGCGTATACTTCTGTGTACGAGCGAGAAGTTGAAATCAATCGCGGTCTCGCCGGTCTCACCAACGGGATGGATGGATACTGCAAAAGAAAAACATATTTGACGGACGATTTAAGGACGGTGCGGTCGAGCGACATCGTCGTTTTGCCGTGCAAGGCGTATGAGGGTTCTTGCACGCCAACTTCTTTTAGTAAAACGTCGAGGAGTGATAGGCACTCGGACTGTTCAAGCGGTACGTTTTGTGCCGTCGGAATAGGGGAAAAGTACGGATTACCGAGAGGCTCAAACGTCTGCATACCAACCTATCATTACAATCAGATTAAAGTATTAGTTGGTAAAATACTAACTGGTGTACAGACACCGCTGGTATTTGTCGAACGCGGTACGGCGACACTTCCGGCGAGAGCCTCTGTGAAGATCTTGCGAGGACAGCGTATTGGGTGCATGGGCGCATGGGACGGGACTGCAGACGTTGCGGCATCAAAGACGCTTGTGAAGCAAAGCGGGCACTCGGTGCGTTCGAGCGCTAATTACGTGCACATGCGACCATTTAGCGATGAAATGCACACGAATCAATCGAGTATTCATCAACCGTACATGGAATGGAACGATTTCATCGCCGATGGGCGGTATCGTGTGCCCGGATTTTTATACGAGGACGATAGGCATCAGGTTTGTATGTGTGATTTAGACGCGAATGACTGTAACGCGCCAGCCTCTTGGGACGATTTAGGTTTCGTAACGATCGAAACTGAGTCTGATTATTACGAAACGCAGCGTTGCGGACTCCCTCATGGTGGCGATTTGTTCGAGTCTTACGATTCAGCCTCTTTCGAGGAGTATATTCCTCCTCACACTCTCCATACTTTACAAATCTCGCAAGAACGGTTTAGAAAAACCTATTTTATCGAATTTTGCGCGCAAAGGTGCACATCGAACGCTCGATGCGCGGGATTTGATGTAGTCACTCGATCGGCCAGTTCACATTCTACGTGCCGTTTGCGATCGAGTTCGGTCAAGATACGCCTTCGCCAAGGGAGAAATGAAGATTTATTGATTACATTTTACATGCGACGCGACGAGCGCGATCGCGGAATGCACTCTTGGGATTGGCAGCCATCTTTGAACTTTGCTTCGAATGGTACGCACAATATGCTTCAATCGCATTGGAATCAGGTAATTCCAAACGAAATTATTCCCAATCTCGCCCTCGGCGGAGGAAGTATGAGTATGAGGGTGAGCGGGGATTTTGGCGGATTTACCGAAAAGATATTTCCTCAAACGGGAAATTTCACTTCGGATTCGTTGACACTAGGTAGTATTGCAAAGTTGCGACGTAATATAGACCCGTTGATTGGTTCAAAGAATTACTTAGGTGCAGGAGCAAGTTCGAAGTTTTACTCCGAGAGAGAACTTTCGCACGTTTCGTTACATTCTGGGGATTCGAAAGTTTTTCCTTTACACGGACAGCGAATTTATCACAGCGATGGTGGTCTGCTAGGCACAGAACCAAAACGTACATATCGGTACATAGCTGCAGATTCAGCTGAGTTGAGCTCGTTACAGACATCAGAAAGTGTGTTTTTCTCTGGAGGCTTGTATCTAGACTACGCGAAGCCTACGTGCGGCGGGACGGCGAATTCTAGTCCGTGCTTCCATAAAAAGTCTCTCGTGATCCACGCAAACGCGGATGGAAGTGATGTTACTGAATACCAGTCGAAGTGCTTCATACCAGCGTTGCATTTATCGGCGTCCCTTGGAGGTGCGGGTTTCGAAAGAGGGCGAAAAATATGTTACACGAATGCTGAGCAAACCGAATGGGGGTATTGCGACTGCGAGGAGGAGCTTTCTTCCGCGATTTTGAAACGCACTCGATATTGGGGACAAGACTCGATTTTTCATAACGCTAAATATCGAGGCGAAGAAGTTGTGATGATTACCGATGATTTTAACGCCCCCATTCAATCGATGAAGTGTGTCGAGTCTGGGTTAGGGCTGACCTCTGGTAAGTTGAGCGAGTGCGCTTTTTACAGCAACACGACGCTGTGCTTAGAGGACGAGCGATATTACGACTGGGTTCGCATCGATTCGCTCTTCATTAAACCGGTGAGTACTTTGCAATACGTACGCAACGACTTGGATCCAGCATTAGGATATCCCACCGGGTACGTGCGATGCCCTGTCGGCAAGGTTCTCACCGGCTTAGCCTTTACACACGACACGAATCAATCATCTGCCAAGGCGGGTGTAGTTCCGCGTTGCGGCACGCCTAGTGGTTTTACCGTTGATAGTTCTAATGAAGTGAAAGCGCGAACTTTTGCATCAAAAAGCAATGCAGTAAAAAAAGGTACGCATTACGAGATGGACGAGTCGTGCGCACAGGGATACATCGCGACTGGTGTCGGTCTCGTCGGTATGCGCCACACCGATTCATGGGGAACCTCTGTAATGGAAGATTCTTCGTTCAACGACAGACACTTGCTGTGCTCGCCGGTTTCAGCTATTGGTCTTGGAATTGCGGATGGATATACTTCGAGGTCGTGTAAAAAGTTGGACTGCGCAAATGCAGAGATTCTTTCTTCACAAACCACCGAATCCTTGAGCCAGTGTCTGGCTGGCGGCGCCAATCCCTTCGGGTTTAGTCCAGCTTCAGGTGCGACGTTTACGTATGCGCGCGAAACGAAAGTATGCAGAATATACAAAGAAAGATGCGATGAGACCTTGACTGCTGTACCTTCGAGTGTTCCTTCTTACGAATCATCAACTTCCTATCTCGGAGAAACTCGTTTTACCCCGGTGGAATACCTGCACCCGGTAACGATATCGGATTTGGCCTCCTTCGTCGTGATGTCCAACGAGGAAGGCGTTGATTATTTCGTAGGAAACGTCGACGTTGTCTGGGCCACGACACCTTGGAGCATATGTTCGAAACCTTGCGAAAGCGGTGTACAATTTCGTAAAGTTTTTTGCGCGCTCAGATCGCGCCAGATTTTATCTGACGCAGTGAACGATTCTAAATGCGCTCATTTCGATGTAAAGCCAAACGGCATGCAATCGTGTAACGCGTTTAGTTGCAATCCGCAATGCTTGTTGAAAGTAGGCACATCGCGAACAATTTGTGTTCCATATGAATTGGACTCTCAAGGAAACACTCAAAATGTCAACATTCGAAAAGCCACGTGCGAGAAATATGGCTGTTGTTTTGTGCCGTCCACCAGTGAAAAGGAGTGCTACTCGAAAAATTTGACGGAGTTAAATGAGGTTCTCCACGCTCAATGGGTGCCACTTGCGTGGGAAAGGTGCGGAAAGACTCCACAAAAGCGTCGTGCGGACCTGGAAATTTCGCGTAACGATATAATTCAGAAAAATCTTTGGAACACCCAGTCGCGCATGAACGCATGCGTGTGGCCAAACGGTACGCGCGCCGAGATACAAAGATGTATAGCAGGGGCAATGCCACCTACAACTCGACTATGCGATCAGTACGAATCACATGGTTCGCTATGTAATGTAGATTGTCATTATGGTCGGTGTGAGGTTATGGCTGATTACGGCACATGCATTTGCCTCAACGGTTGGGCTAAAGATCCGGACGGGAAGTGTACTCTCAAACGCGGCATCGATAATGGAGAATCGTGCGCGACACCTTCGTGGAACGTAAGCGAATGGAGTGCGTGTGAGAAGGCACCGATAGGATCTGGGATCGCAAGCACCGGTGTGCGCGGGCGTAGTGTTAAGTGTATACCATCTTCGGCCATATGCTATACTGCGTATTGTGAAGCAGCCACAAAGCCGGCTGAATTTGACACCTGTAGCTACACAGAAACCCCTGCCTCCTTGTTTTTGCCATCAGGATGGACCCACTTTTTGAAAGCAGAAGCGAGTGAATTACTCGACCCAATCGATGACTTTATTCTATTCGAGCGGCGCGCGCATACGAGCGAGAAGACGTTCAATGCATCTGTCAGTGAGTGCGTCAGGGCGTGCTCGCATACCGCTAGATGTCCAGGTGTGGTTTTCACGCCTGACATTGATGATAACCCCGAAAGCGGCAATTGCGGTTTTATATCAACTAAGAAATTAAGCAGATCAGCGTCGCCAGCATTTGAGCGATCAAGTAGGTCTCACGTGTTTGCCAAGCGCGGCGTATTCACGCAATATCCGTACATGGGGTCCGAGGCTTTCGGTGAGCTGTTCAACGTTACGATCGACTCAGGAGAAGTATGGACGGAAGTGTTAACAAACGCTTTGCTTGATTGGAACGAAAATCATGCAAAATCTCAATCCTCGATCCCAGAATCGGATACAATTTGGGACTTTATTAGAACTCAAACGGGAGATCAAGGCGTGAGTTTGAGGAAATCGCTCTATTCACTATCGATGCCGACGCATCCTAAAGTTGTGGAAAACCTTCGCTTTTTGAAAAACTTTTTCGACGACGAGCAAATAGTAGATTCGAACATCCCCGACGTTCTTCTCGCGTTCTCGCAGAGATACAGAAACATAGGTTCGCTAATAAACTCAACCTCTCCCGAGCAGGGAGAAGACGGGGCTACCGCAGATGTTGAATTCACAAAGTTGCGAAATTACTGTGCGCAACATGGGAAGCAATTCAACGCACCCACGTCAAGATTGAAGAACCCTTCTCCGATCGCCGCTCTGGATTATTTGATAAAAAAAGTGGGTAGAAAAGATCTCGCTTTCCCTCTTACAGATGCACCATGGCCATTACTAACGATACATCCAATTGCTCATATTCCCACTGAGGAGTGCGACTGGATTTGGAGCCGATACGAAGACGCGGAGGCAGATAACCCAGATGAGTACGTTGATCTCAATCGTACCAGTAAAGCCGGCATCGCTACTTCTTGGTTTCGATACAGTTCTAATTACGACAGCAATAAACCAGACGCAAACGTGTGTCGAAATTCGAATTGGTACAAAGACTCTCTACCTCGGATTGCCGAAGATGGGGGAGGGAGCGCCAGGTTGTCGTATCTACATGTTGGAAATGTTGCATGTAGAGGCGGACCGGCGACAATGGTCCAACAACCCGGAGGTCACTCAGCAGCAATCGCATTTAATAAAAGCCCAAGTGGGTTATGGAAAATGAATAAGTTTGGGTTCATTGCTGGTGAAGTATCGACGTGGTTGACTGATGTGAACCCGCTCCCTACAGACGATATCCGGAGACGTGGAGAAGGGATTGAAACGTCCTTAGATTACATATCTTCGATACCTCGCGCAATGAACGAAGGCCTGGATAGTTATTTAGAGGTTCGGCTTGCTATGCAGCTATTTCGCACCTTCTATTATAATATGGGCGGCTTAAACACCCAAGAGCGGGTCATAATGCTCTTACTTTCCACGTTGGAGAAAAATCCTCACGTCCCTGAAGCATGGGATTTAATTTTCACGCACTATCAAATGACATCAATTACGAATACTACAATCCTCGAAAAGGCTGCCAGACAATTCTTGCACGTCGCGCGTTTCTATCCTAAGAGTTTGGAGAAATTTCTTTCAGCGGGCGCACGATTAGTAGGATGTCCTTTTGGTGTGACCAGTGATGGTCCACTAAGGTATTTCTTGGATGTGGTCATCCCCTACATACTTGAAGGGGAAAGCTCAATGTTTAGATCGGCGACAAGGTATAATGTTCTTCTCAGAATACTACCATGTTATAGGAGCGCGTATGGAAGTAGCATTGCTGTCTTGAATCTGTTCAAATCGGAACTTCTTGCGCTGGCGTGGAATGAACCCTCCGCTGGAATCAGACGAGCGACGCGAACTGACTTTACACTCATCGATACGCCTGGTAGCGCAAATGCGTTCAAAAATGCGTTGACATTTTTGCTCGGATGCGGTCCAGAGTTTACGAAAGGTATATGTTTCAACGGTTTGGCCGGTTACGACGCCAATGCGACGAAGTTGTGGCTGGAGGATTTGTTTCTTGAAATGCCTAGAGGTCATGTTGGTGGCCGCATGGATACTCTTGTTGGCACTTGGACAATATGTAACGAACCTGACATCAAGCCACCTTTCGGTATTTTAAATGATCCTATTTCAACGTGGACGCAAAGAGGGAGAGTCGCGGAACGAGGTTCTTTTCGAACTTTCAAAGCTTACCTTTTGAAGTATAAAAGGCTTGCGGGTACTTCATTCAACGTGACTAACGAAACTGCTGTTTTCGTGGCGGGAATTGATCAAAGTCTTTCAAATCCGTCCACGTTATATTCCAAAGGTCTTCTAACATATTCAAGTTCACCTAGTAATAGGATAATCCTGGCATCGTGCTCAAGTCCATACGAATATCTCGGAGAAGGCGAGTGTATGGTGAGTAACGGCCTCGAGTCCCCGATGACATTTCGAAAGGAATATTCTGATTTGAATCCGCATGTCGTAGGAACAAATGCGCACGAGGCTAGGAACCGATGTAGAAACAAATGTCTCGAGTTCACGTGGTGCCTTGCCGTAGAAGTTGAGCTCGATGCAGAGTCGCAACTCACTCCTGGATGCAAATTAATAACGGATTGGACGGCTTATGTAGTAGAATCTGGTAACACGCTTGCAAACAATTTTTGGGGAGGCGCAGAAACTCTCGGTGGCGAAACGTATCAAACTCACTGTCATGGTGGAACTTGCCGCGCCGACGCGCCACGTTTTTTCGGTGGCAGAGTGCACTCTCTAACAGGTCATCATTGCTATGCGAAGCCAGATATTGCACCGCCGTCGCCTGCTGCACCGCTCCCCCCCCTCTTGCCTCCCCCTCCGTTACCATTGCTACCTTCACCTCCGCCACCTCCACCGGACCTTGATTACTCGTATCTTGGTGAAGGTGAGTGCCGCCAATCAAATGGAAATTATGGGATAAAATTCTCAAAAAGCTGTTACGATTTATTCCCCCACACGAGCGGTACTAATGCTCATGACGCAATCATTCTATGCAAGGCAAAGTGTATCGTATTCGCGTGGTGTTTAGCTGCAGAAGTTGTACTTCGGGATATTTGGCCAACACCTGAGTGTCGATTAGTTACGGATTGGAACGCTTATGTTGTTGAATCGACGAATACATTCCAAAACAACAAATGGGGAGGTATGCAAAGTATAGATGGTGAAAATTATCAGACTTATTGCAATGGAGGTTCGTCCCTGTGTGGGCCTTCAAATGTTTTCGATGGAGGGAAACTCAACAGTCGAGAGGGATACCACTGTTATCTGAAGACTGCTTCCGCACCTCCGGCGACTTTACCACCTCCGAAACCACCGCCATCACCTCTTCTATCCGGTGTGAGTGCGGGAGTGTTATCAGAAACCGCGAAAAATAACAGACGTGTGCTTATGGAAGAGAAATTAAATGAAAATCATCTTATCTTTGACGCTTCATCGAGTTCTGACTCGTTAATATATCGCTTCTTTTACGACGCGGAGATGAATCTCGACGCGGACGATGGCACTTCCAAAGTTCTCGTCGCGTCATTGAGTGCAGAAAACACGAATAGGGGATTCGATGCATCTCTCCTCGCTCCAGTATCGGCAGTCTCTCTCGATCCAATAAAAAGAGAAGCTTATGGTGATAATGGATGCTCTGTGGGGTGCGTAGTTTGTACGAATGCGACCTTTTGTGTGACGTGTGACATCACCTTCAACCCGAATATATCTTCGGGAACAAATTATTCCAGAATTTGTCTTGCGGCGGGTATTCCAGATGCACGATCACCGTTTAACTTTACTCGGCAAGATTTTGCGGTCGCACCCCCGCCACCGTCGCCAATCCCCTCACCACCATTTCAAGCGCCATGGCCACCACCAGTTCCTCCAAAACCGCCGCCATCGCCACCAACTCCACTTCCTCCTCCACTGCATCCGCCGTTCCCCCCTCCCTCGACATCGCCACCTCCAAAGCCGCCGCCGCCGTCGCCACCGCCTCCTTCACCACCACCTCTACCTCCACCTCCACCTCTACCTTCACCTCCTCCTCTATCTCCACCACCACTACCGCCACCTTTGCCTCCTCCTCCTTCTCCTCCTCCTCCTTCTCCTCCGCCGCGTCCTCCTCCTTCTCCTCCTCCTCCGCCGTCACCGCCTCCATCTCCGTGCACGCTCGATGGAAGTTGTCCTTTGCCTCCTCCATCCCCCCCTCCTCCACCCTCTCCTCCTCCTCCATCGCCTCCCCCTTTCCCACCACCGTCTCCTCCTCCGTTTCCTCCACCGTCACCTCCCCCTCCGTCATCTCCCCCTTTTCCTCCCCCTTCGCCTCCGCCTCCTTTACCTCCGCCTCCTTTGCCGCCGCCTTCCCCGCCACCTTTACCACCCCCTTTGCCTCCCCCTCCGTTGCCACCTCCGCCTTCACCTCCGCCATCGCCACCTCCGCCATCGCCACTGCCAAGTCCACCTCCAAAACCACCGCCACCAAGTCCACCTCCGCCATCACCTCCACCGGCACCACCGGTACCTCCACCTCCGCCCCCTTCGCCGCCCCCACCGAAACCACCCCTTCCTCCTTTATTTGCGGAAGATTTTAAGTGTCCGTTTACCTTGTGTGGTTCCGACGAAAGCTGCCCTTGCTTTAGCATGAGATGCTCCGACCGAATCAATGGCATTCAGTACAAGAAAGTTGCACCAGGTTGCATGTTTGTGATCGTGGAATACTGCGCGAGCAATTCGGCAGACCCGGGATGTGCGAAATACATTTCGAAGAAAATTAAGCTTCAGAAGATTGAAAAGTTTAAGCGAACGAAATTACAGTCCAGCGATATGCCTTCGAAAAAGGGTCTCAGCATGTCTCTCGATTTTCCAGCTTCATCGCTTCAAGATGATGTGAACATCGTCATCTCAGAGCTCGATAATACAGATGTGGGTGGAACGATACCACCAGAATACCGTTCGACGGCCATTGGAAACATAATCAATTTGATGCCGCACGGACAAATTTTTGATACCTGTGTCACTCTCGAATTACCATACGAGTACACTGGATCGCACCTTAACGTTGCTTTACTGAAAGCTCCGAATGCTGACTCTACTTTCGATGTCGTTCCCGATACAGTTTATGAAGACCTTGGAGATGGACTGGCGATAGCGCGAGCGTGCATCATGAGTTTCAGTACGGCGATGGTTGTCGAGCAAACCTCACCACCTTCGCCGCCGCCGCCGCCGTCACCTTCGCCGCCACCTCCATCTCCGCCTCCATCTCCTCCGCCTTCGCCGCCCCCCCCACCGCCTTCACCTCCTCCCTCACCCCCACTTCCATCGCCTCCTCCCCCACCTCCACCGTCTCCCCAACCGTTTCCGCCGCCATTACATCCACCTTTACCACCTCCATCTCCTCCGCCTCCTTCTCCTCCACCACCACCGCCACCTCCTTCTCCGCCGCCACCGTCCCCGCCGCCGCCGTTACCACCTCCGTTCCCTCCACCTTTACAACCTCTATCTCCTCCTCCTCTTTCTCCTCCACCTCCATCGCCACCTCCGAAACCGCCTCCGCCGTCACCACCTCCGCCGTCACCACCTCCGTTCCCTCCACCACTACCGCCACCTTTGCCTCCTCCTCCTTCTCCTCCTCCTCCTTCTCCTCCGCCGCGTCCTCCTCCTTCTCCTCCTCCTCCGCCGTCACCGCCTCCATCTCCGTGCACGCTCGATGGAAGTTGTCCTTTGCCTCCTCCATCCCCCCCTCCTCCACCCTCTCCTCCTCCTCCATCGCCTCCCCCTTTCCCACCACCGTCTCCTCCTCCGTTTCCTCCACCGTCACCTCCTCCGTTTCCACCACCGTTGCCTCCACCACCGTCGCCACCGCCTCTCCCTCCTCCTTCTCCACCACCACCTTCCCCCACTCCCCCTTCGCCTCCGCCTTTTCCTCCTCCGTCGCCGCCGCCGCCGTTACCACCACCTCCATCTCCTCCACCGCTCCCACCACCATCGCCTCCGCCGTCACCGCCTCCCCCCGTTCCCCCTCCCCCCTCCCCTCCGCCTCTCCCTCCTCCTTCTCCACCACCACCTTCCTCCCCTCCCCCTTCTCCTCCGCCTCTTCCTCCCCCTTCTCCTCCGCCGCCTTTACCACCACCACCATCACCTCCTCCCAGACCACCACCTTATCCTCCTCCACCGTCACCGCCTCCGCCTGTGCCTCCGCCGTCCCCCCCGCCGAGTCCTCCTCCGCCGAGTCCACCTCCTCCCGCGCCTCCGCCTGTGCCTCCGCCGTCCCCCCCGCCGAGTCCTCCTCCGCCAAATCCACCTCCTCCCGCACCACCTCCGTCTCCGCCACCACCTCCGTCTCCGCCACCGTCTCCGCCGCCGTCTCCACCGCCTGCACAAGTGGGCGTACAAGCAGATATGGATGTCGAGGGATACTCTGCGGAAGAATTTGACGAGGAAAAGCAGCATGCATTTATAGAAGCAATTGCGGACATGCTCGGTGTGCTTCCGTCACAAGTTACTATCGATAGTATCACAGACACCACCTCCTCGAAGAAAGGGCGGCGTCGAAGGAATTCTCGACGTTCGCTTTTGTCCGGTTCGCTTCACGTGCAATTTAGCATCGCAGTCCTTTACGTCGAGGAAGTGCAAAACATCGAAGACACGATTATTCAATCAGAATCTTCGGCAGTCGTTCAAGTGTTCCAAGCAAACGGTCTTTTAGAGGTTTCATCCGTCGTACCGCCAACATCAGTGACAAAATATTATCCCCCACCACCTCCGCCGTTACCTCCACCATTGCCTCCATCGCCGCCTCCATCACCAACGCCTCCACCTTCTCCACCTCCTCCTTCGCCGCCTCCTTCGCCGCCTCCTTCCCCACAACCGCCACTACCATCTAGTCCACCGCCTTGGCCACCAAATCCGGCATCGCCGCCAAATCCGCCGCCGAATCCGCCACCGCTTATTCCCTCGTCGCCTCCACCGCTCGTAGAACCATCATCGCCTCCACCGCAACCTCCACCACAGCCGCCTTTGATCGATTTTTCGGAAACTTTAGCCCCGAATCCATCGCCGATTTCGACGGATACTTCTGGAAATCTCGCACTAGACGAAGTTTACGACACTTCTATCACAGATGACTACGAAGATCCGTTTGATAAGGTTTTCGTGGCATCTAGTAGAACCGCTCTGCCGGATTCGCTCTTTTCCATGCCGCGGTATAATCCAAGATCTGGTTTGGAATACCAAGGTCAGTTTCAAAACCCGGCCGCGGATCCAGATTATATGGGCATGTTACTCGGACAAGCACTACCAGGTATCATGATTGCATTATTTACATTTTTCTGCTCTCTTTTGGGATTATTTATAGTCCTTGGTACAGTATTTGCATACACGAGGAGACAACTTAGACAAATGCAGCGGAGCAAGTCTATAATCCCGAGAGCGTGGTCGATAATTATCAGACCGAAACCGTTCACTGTCAAACAACTCAAGAGAATGAAGAAAGTAATAATAACGTTGTCGCTCGTGGTGTTTGTCGGTTGTATCGCCGTATTGACGACAGGAATGCGAGTGAAAAACTCCATGATTAAATTCGGCGACGTGATGCTTAAATCCGTGGTTGAAGTTGAGGAATCGACTTTGAAAATAGAAGAGGTTCTTTCGCGCGAAAATGTGCTCGAGAATGTAACAATTTTTGTCACAAAACTTAACGAAGACATCGCGACCATTAAAGACTCGTATAGCAGTGTCAGATCTGGATTGACGTCGAGTTCTACAGGTATACAGTTCTCGCTAATCACACTGAGCGTGTTCATAAGTTTGCTCGCATTTTTAGCGGCATTTTTCGTATACATCGATCAATGGAAGCTCGTCATCGTCTTGAATATAGTGATATCTATTTTTACGTGTTTTGCTTGGTTGTTATGGTCTGGCATCACGATGATGGGTACGATGACGAATGATATGTGTTATTCAATGCAAGTATTCATCGAACCTGGAGGGGAGGGTTACGTAGATTTGATGGATATATTGCCATGTATATCTGCGCCAATTGCGGTGAGTTCAATTGGTATCCTGAGGGCAACAATTGCGGATAGGGCATACCAAATAAACCGTCGCATAGTAAAGAACGATCCATTGATGGGCCTACCATTGGTTTGCCACGAATATGTCGAGGTGAGCGCTGAATTAACGTGCGATCCTGCAGGGAGGTATGCCGAAACGAATTACGCAAAAACGGTCTGTTCGGCTTATATGAACGGCGTTCTGGATGATGAGTTGAACGTTGGCGAGATGACATTTTGGCCGAGCGTGAAAGGTGTCGGCGGGAGCTGTGGTTACGGTAACACATCATGGAGCGCGTTTGGTTCGCGCGGTCATACAGTTTCTGCGGTCAATTTTGAAGCTGCGTACACGGTGTGCGAAAATAAAGGCTGCGAGAATTCGTTGCCGTCGAAGATTCCTCGGGTTCCGTATACGGAATCTGTAGACTTGTCCTCTTCCGTCGCTGCGCTCGTGGATATCGTTCCTGACACTCAAAAGCTTCTCACGTGCCAGTATGTCAAAGAAGCATTTGAGAGTGCGGTGCCTTTGTGCGACGAAACTATATCGAACTTGACGTATCTGTGGCGGGGTAACTCGATCGTCGCTACTGCGTTATTCGGGTTATGGATTGCACTCTTGCTCGCCGTGCAACGTCTATCGAACAAACACTTACTCGTGAAAAATATGATGGGAGCGATGAAATCCTTCAAAGCCATGAAGGCAGGAGGAAAAGGATCTTTTCTAGGCGGGAAAGTAGAAATACCCCCGTTTGTTCAGCGGATGAAGGCAACTTTTTGGACGACGGGGAAAGAATTGAGAGGAAGTCCTAGTTTCAAACCGAACGCAACGACGAGAATATCAAAAAGATTCAAAAAGCACGTTCAAGCGATTGGAGAATTGCGAGTGAAGATTAAAACTCTTCAGATGAGCAAGTTAAGACGCTTAATTGCGAACATGACACCGCGTTGTCGAGAAGAATTGAAGAAACAAAAGCTGAAAGAGATCAACGCAATTTGGAAACAAAACGCCAAACGCTTAAGCTCGTTAAGAAAAGAAGAGATGAGTTTATCTTTTCGACGTGAAGAAAGTATAAAAAGAAAAGAAGAAGATGATGAACGAATACGAAGAGCCGAAGAGGCTGCTAATAACGCCGAACGTTCGATCACGTTTCAGAACGGCGGTGAGGATAGTTCAGAAGACGATGACAACGATGATATTTACAACTCTCCGGAAACGTTGGCTACGTTTCAGACCAACGATGACGCTGCTGACGACGACATCTACAACCAGGCGTATCTAGGAGCACCGTTCTCTCAATCTCCTCAGAACGAGGTTGAACGAATGCTTTTCGCGCTCGACCGCGCAAAATTAGAGGCGCAAAAGAAAGAGACGGCGACACAAGTAGCCATATCAACCATGATGGAACAACTTGGCACAGCGCGAGCGACAGTTGCGAAAAAAAACACAGAACTAACATCATCACCAATCGAAAGTATGCTCGAAACGATCGAAAAGGCTCGAAATAACGCCGCCAAAAAACTTTCGCCTGTCGCTCCTGCTCCTGCGGGGACAGTCGCTTTACCCATGCCATCTCCTCCTCTCACACCACCACCACCACCGGCGACGACGACGACGACGTCAACGTTTGCCGTAGGCGCTCTGCTTCAACAACTCGAACGAGCTCGAGCGCAAGTTACTTCGAAAGCGACCCCGCCTTCGCCGCCGCCGCCACCGCAAAACGTCACGGAGCGAATGATACAACAGTTATCCGAAGTGCGAGAGCGTTTGTTGTTAGCCGTGAAGGAAGATGATGCCGTTTCTGCCGCCGACGATAAAGACGACCATTCAAGTTAGAAAAGAAGAGAGTTAATATTATTTAGAAATGAAAAAAAGGTGATGCGTGATGCGTGACTTGTTGATATATTGAATAATAAATACAAAGTGTATGGGATACATTCTAATCTTTACCGAAGCGTGAAAACCTACGAAGATATTGTGAAAGATGCCCCCTACTTCAAAGAAAAATGGGCAGCATGTGCACGATGGCGAAAGGATGAGAAAGATAGATTGTTTACGAACTCGTTTTCTTATCAAGTCAAAGAAATACTGGAACGCCGACAAAAAATACTCTTTGCGATAAAATTGAGAAGAACTTCGGTATTAAGATTGCCGAAGATGACCGCGTTTTAATCGCGATGAAAAACTGTTTTGAACGCCTCCTCTTTCGAAACCTCTCTTTTTTCCCGCATGGAGAGGGCCCGAAGCGTCTTCACGACTGGCTTCATGCCATATTGTTTGAAGCTTTTTCCGTCTGCAGATCGCTCGAAAGTAGAGCCGGAGTACAGAGTTTCATCGTCGACTGGCGAAGGTGCCCAAAATTTTTCTTTCAAAGAAGGAGCACTGCGAATCGAATTAACGAGACGGTCGCGGTTCGATAAGCGGTTAATGGCCACCGCGTACGATGACCAAACACAAAATAAGGAGAGCGCCAAGACAACATTTCCTACCCACATAATCTTGAGGTTGTCAATAGTCGCGTCACATTCTACAGAAATCGCTCGGAAGGCATCCTTTACGTAACCGCAAGTCACTAATTTTTGTGTCTCCGGAACGATTCCAATCAAACGAGATGCGTGTTCGGCGGCATCTTTGGCTCGATTATATTCCGATGAAGCTATTTTACCGGCATACATGCGTTCAAAGTCAGACGCATCAACTACGTGTCGACGAGAACCAAGATTGTTATCCCAAGTACTGTTTGAATAAACGCAACCTTTTTCGGGATAAAAGTAGTAACCGTTGGCATCTATGTCGTTGTTCAACAGGCCCGCATCTTTCGCTGAGCATACTGTTTTGGCGTAGTTTGTTTGGGCATAATTCCCAGTTGGACTGCAGGTTTCATCTACCGAAACAGCCACGTACTCCTGGCAAAGTAAAGGGAGCTCCCGAAGTGGATTGTTATCGACGATGATTTGGTTCGCTTCGTATGTTTTTTCCAAAATCGAATTTCTAAGCATGCCAATGGTATCGACGGCGGCCTTAGCGCTCACGCATGGTAAGATATCCATCATGTCCATTCGCACTTCACCATCCGGTTTAACAAATTCTTCCATCGACCAGCACATATCGTTCAAAAAAGTGCCCACCATGGTAAGCAAACCCCAGGAAATCCATGATAAAATCATAAATAGAGATGTGAAAACAGTCACTATGATGAGCAACTTCCATTGATCTTTGTAGACAAGAAAGGCAGAGAAAAGTATCGTCACGATCATGCCCCCTGCACAGGCCCCTGCAATGCCTTGAATCAACGACTGCTGCTCGTTTACCAAGTCTTCAGCAGCTCCGTATATTTCCTTAATATCATCAATATCGTCATTCAATTCAGAAACAAACTCTGAGTACGTTAACAATTTCGTATCAGTTCCATCTACTCCCAAGGTTCTCTCTATCTCCAATGTCGCATTTTGCATCTCAGACACAGACTCGTTCGCAATCGTCAACAAATGTTCGCGCGATCCTAACTCTACTAATTGCGAAACTATTACACCAAATCCAAACAAGCTCATGATCGAAAAGAAAAAGATGACTAACTTCGTCGTTTGCAGCTGCTTCGTTGTGAACGGTTTCGGTTTGAACACGTTGTTGCAAGAATCGAAGCAAATACCAAAACACTTTGTAATGGACACTGCAACCGTCAAGAGAACTGAAACAATCGCCAACAGTAACCCAAATCCTGCGAGAACGAAACCTGGAAGCGCCTGACCCAGGAGCATGCCCTGATAATCTGCATCTTTCATCGGATTCTGAAACTTGCCCTTGTAAGTTGAGCCCGTGTTTGGATTATACCTGGGCATGCTGAATAACGTCTCTGGCAATAGCGATTCATCATTCGAAGTTTGTCTTGTTGGATAAGTCTGATTCGTGTTATGAACCTCTTCATCGTGGTATGGAGCCTTAGCGCTTAGCGCCGTAGGTACAGCATCGTCATCCACGAAAGGCGGAGCATCATCTGGAGGAGGAGAAGGGGGAGGAGCGAATAGGCTACTCAACATTTCAATATCTGGAGGTGGTAATGGCGGGGGCGACAGCGGTGGTGGTGAGGCGGTGATGATGGAACTGGAGGTGGTGAGGGTGGAGGAGAAGGACAGGAGTTTGTTTGCACACATGGCGGGGGCGGTGGTGTTGGTGGCGGCGACGGTAAAGGTGGCGGTGACGGAGATGGTGACGGAGGAGGAAAAGGCGGAGGAGAAGGGGACGGCGGCGGTAAAGGTGGCGGTGACGGTGAAGGTGACAGAGGTGGTGGTGGCTCTGGATGCGGCGGTAACGGAGCCGGCGGCGGACTTGGAGATGGAGGTGGTAAAAGTGGGGGTGGACTTGGCGACAGAGGTGGTGGGCTTGGTGGTTGACTCGGAAAGAGCGGGGTTGGAGGGAGGTCTGGTGCTAAAGTTGGCGGGCTTGGTGGCAACGGCTCAGGTGTTGACGATCCATTTGTGCCGCTACCATTCGTAAAGGTAAACTTCTCCTGCATCGGCGAAATGCCAGACTTAATGCAAACCATATTGCCATCTCTGTTTTGCAAAGAGAAAGACTCTGCGCATACATCACAGGCAGTCAAGTTTGCGCACGAAGCTGTTGAAGCATTCGGACCACATGGTGTTGGAATACACATGATACAACCTAGCATGCACTCAGTCGTGTCAAACGCTTCACTCATCACGGGATCAACCTTTGTAGAAGTCTCTTGGGAGTCAGAAGGTATACTTGTCCCATTTAAAACTTCTGATTCTGAGCCTTCAAGATTATCGTCAAATTGCGCGTCTGTTTCGAGCTGCTCCGTAAGAGCCACATCGTTCGAGATAAACACCGAATTTGGTATGTTCAAGAGCGCGCGCCCATTTGGAATTAAAGTCAAATCTTCAGCGTCGCCACTTGGAACGGGAAAATGTTTATCAATCATGTCCTGCATTATTTTGAGCGTCCTTTGGTGTTGCGCAAAGTCTTCGCGGTTCTTCCTCGCAAACGTCATGGGGATGGTAAGTGTATGCGTCCTATTGATCACGCTTTGTGAGTCAAGAGATGGCGTGGAAGCAAAATGTTCTCCTTCATCCAAGAGTTCGCGTCGCATACGTTTCCTAGAAAAGCCGGCACATCTCTTGAATTCCGTCCATATACTTTCCGATTTGTAACTCATCCAACCATTTGCATAAAGCCCCAGCGGATCCGAGAGTCCATCCAAGTACACATTCTCTTCATCCACCCACGAGTTCCACTGACCTAAAAATGACTTGTACTTTCCGAGCATACTCAACACGGCGCCAAAAGCTGCGCGAGGAGAAACCTTACCCGTACGCATCCAAATCGTCCACGCGTCGTTGCCTGCACCAGTTGCTTCGAATTCCGGATAACTGTTTGAATTACCGCACTGATGATAAAACGGAGGAACGTTAAACTGCATCTTCGCAATGTGCCCGTGGGGGATTTTTGTCATCAACTCTTCGAGATAATCGAGTATTTCTGTATGGTTCGTCCCAGCAAGCGAAGCGCCGCAGAAGTCTCTACTTTGTACAGCTTGTTCACGAGTAGACGTTGGTCCACAACCAAAGAGAAATCTAAAGATAGAAGCAAAAGCAGCCTTCGATGTGGGACCATCTGATCGCGCGTAATACGTTCGAGTATCCTTTGTAATACCAAGAGGTTCATTCCAAGCTGCGGCGATTAAATACGGTTCCCAAGCTCTAACGATATCCATTCCTGAGCCGTGTGCACTTCTATAACACGGTAAGATTTCAACGTACATATCGAGCTTCAAACTAAGTTCTCCCAACGTTCCGCCGCCTTCCGAAGTGGCGAGCCAATCTATGGTGTCTTCCAACCACTTGATTGGACCAGATTCTGTGACTCCTCTCGGGCATTCAAACAAAGATCCTGCCGCTGTTATGAGCTTTTTGAATGTAGTTGGATAGTGTTTGGCAATCGGCTTGAATTGCTCGAAGCTTTTTTGGAACAACGTGTTATTTTGCAAAGTCGTCATACCCAGATGCGTAAAAATCAGTTCCCAAGCTTCTGGAACGTGTGGATTCGTCTCGAGTGCACTCAAAAGAATATTAGTAACGCGGGGTAGAATAGAGTTGCCCTCGTTGTAATACACACTTCGAAACAAATGCATCGCGAGACGAACATCCACATACGAATCAAGACCGACATTCATGGCCAAAGGTATGGAAGCTGCGTGATCTATAGACGTTTCTCGTGTTTTTATTGGACCAGAAATATCATCGGTTTGAATAGGATTTTCAAAAGTTGTCCAATAACTGCTATAAATCCAGTTATATTTATCCATTTCCCAATGCCCATCGGGGGCCTTGTCAAAAGCGATTGCAGCCGCGTGCATAGGTTGTCCAACCATAGTAGATGGACTCCCACGACATCCAGTGTTACCCACAGCCATGTATGCCAGACGACCACACATTCCACCATCTTGGGATATTCGTGGGAGAGAATCCTTGTGCCAGTTTGATTCCATGCATTGAACTTCATAGCGCATGTAATTATCAGAGTAGTGTGACCAAGAAGTGGCCAACCCTGGTGTCCGGTCAGCGTCTACAAATTCTTTCTTATCGGGCTCGGCAAGTTCATATCTCGACCAAATCCATTCGCACTCATCTGTCGGAATATGCGCAATCGTGTGTATCGACATTAATGGCCAAGGAGCCTCAGTTACGTCAAAAGTTGACGAAGCATAGCTTTGTTCATTCTTCTCCAACAAATACTTCAAAGCCGCGAGCGGAGAAGGATTCGGAGTTCTGGAGAGTGGTGCTGAGTTCCAGTTGTCTCGTCCTTTGTTAATGCGACACATCCTTTGAAATTCTTTCGAGGTAGTCCACACGGATGGGTCGTCTTCTCGCGCTGTCGTTGAGTTCATGATCCCACGTAAATTACGGTACTTATGGGCAAACGATAAAACCAAATCTGCAATGCTGTCGTCATCGTAGAAAGAAGTCAAGAAATTTCTTAAATATCGCACATGCTCGATTACTCGCGGATGCATCGGCATCGAAAGCGAGAGAAATGACTTACGAAGTGGCACATCTTGCTTACCCCTTTGGTTCTGAATCCAAGTCCATACTGGATCATCTGCCAATATGCTTGAGGTATTCTTCGCGTCCTGTTCATTCAAATCGAGAACCAATTCTTCCAATTCTTCCGACCATGTTTCCGTGCCGATCACCGCATCGTAAAGATCTCTAGCCTCTTGAGTACCTCCTTGGGGTGTCTGGGTCAGGTACCCGCGTCTCATGAAAACGTGAGACTTAGAACTCCTTTCTAGAGTCTGAAACTTCAACGAACCACGAAAAATAAGCGAACATTCTCCCATGGTTGCGCCTAGCTTTGGTTCAAACATTACACCTATGCATCCAACCGAATCTTTGCAAACTTTCACACATGTATAGATCGCGGCAGAAAAGCTATGACTCGCAGGTGCGCCGCGGAATTCATAAAGTACAAAATCGTCGTCTTTATCCATCGCGTGTGACAATTTCGAATACTCGACGGAATTTTTGAGCACGTCGTCCATCGCAGGTGGCAAAGAAGTTTCCAAATCTGCGCTTGCAGTAAAGGTACACGTCTCAATGGCACTAGGTTTCGTCGTTGAGTTGCACGCGTGGTTAGAGTAGCACTGCGAATTCGCAGAGCATGAAACGTCTCTCATCTTTATGCCACCAGTAGCTGGGGGTACTGCCCTTTTGCAATCTCCCCAATCACCCGTTGTCCAGCTCGGATTTGTTGAGCAGTCAGTGGCGTCGCCAACCAATCCGTATCCTTCTTCGTTTTCGATGATGCTATCTACTCCAATCTTCAGTGAGCACGGACCATTAGTAGATTGGCCACTTTTGGTCCAGCCATTGAGACAAGTGCACTTATTGTGCCAATTCCATGGGGAACTTTTGTGCATGACTTTTTCACATGTGCCGTGCTCGCACTCGTTCTCACACTGTAGACACTTTTCGTGTTTTAGACACGATTGAAGGTTCGCAGGTTCAGCAGCTTCGCATTGCGCTCGACTACTGATAGTTCCATCACTTTTTGCGCAGATATTTTCTCGTGTTTTTGTGTTGCGATCTGCTTGTTCTAAGCACACGTCGTGCGGCGCTTTTGTACACTTTTCCCATGCAAGCGGGGTCCACTTAGAACTTTTCCACCAATCGGAGTCTTCTGGTTTCGCGTAGCACTCTAAATCGGTATTGTTCCGACGAGGGGCGAAACAGCAGCCAGAATCTTCGCACGTTTGTCTTCGAATGCTTACACTTTGAGCCGCACTGCGAGTACTTCTTTCGTACAAAGCGCACGGCCTGCGCACAGCCGATTCAGACCGACACCACGGAAGACAGCTGAAAGTGTTACAGCTTCTATACGTCGCTGGTTTTTGTGCAATACCTCCGCAGAGAGCATCCTCCGCCTGACTGTAATCCTCGATCGAACTACCTTTTGGCGCGCAGAACACGTTCCGACTTTGCGAACCAACTCCGCAGGGTTTAGAGCAAACGCTCCACGGGGCGGTGTTCCACGCCAACTTATTCGAGTTAAAAAAGCTGTGAAGAGGGTGTGAACTCACTACAAACGCCGTTAAATTTGCTTTCTTGACTGGATGCTCAAATTCAACTGGTGTAAAAATATTCTTGCCGAAATCTGAGGATCCCTCTGGTGCTTTTAGTTCGCTATTCACATTTCGACCATGCGGCGTGTTTGAAGTTTTGCATAGTTGCACATACAAAATGCAATTATTCGTTGCGTCATCGTAGCTTATTTCGGTGCAGTCTTCATTCTTGCACGCCGCGATGCAGTCATTGAGTGAGTTTTCGCTGCGAGTCATGAGTTGTGTCGATGTCGAGCAGTCTCTTTGCTCGCATACACGTGCGTACCCTTCGTCCGGATCTGGATCAGTGCGAATCACTTTCGCGCAGCGGAGATGTCTTTCTTCATTTTCACCGTACCAACCCATCCATTGATTGTTCTGCTTATGCTGCAAACCCTGTAGAGCTATACCAGTTGCAACAAAACCATCCGGACAGTTGGTGTAGAAAAGATTTCGAAAATCACCGTGATGGACTTGCTCGTGTGCACCATTTATGCCTTTAGAAAGGAGCGTGCTATCGTTTGTCCATCCTTCATCTCCATCGAGCGCAAAACCACTGGGGACCCCGCAACGTGCCAACACTCCTTGCTTCGTGGGATCAGTCTCGTTATTTGCAAATGCGAGTCCTGTGAGCACTTCTCCAGCGGGACAGAGGATTTTTAAATTCGGGTGCGATTCGCGGGTTGGAAAGTTTCGAATCTTCGCATAATAATCAGCAGGCTCGCGAAACAGCGTTTCTGACGAAACCCATTCATTTAAATATCTTTCGTTCTTTAGGCAGAGAGACGTATTTCCAGAGAAAGAACATTCAGAAAGTAACTCCCCGCCCGCTGTGCAACGCATGGTCTGAATTGGCCCGTGTAATTCATCCGTAATCATGACCACTTCTTCGCCGCGGAATTTCGTGTTTTGAAAAACAAGATCGAAACCAAAGTGTCTTGTGTCTGAAATCTCCTCGCAATCACAATAGCCCCAAGTATTCTTATTGCCATCCGTGTAACAGATGGGACGATTCGGCTCGGGTTTAGGTCCGCCCCATTCCAAGGTATCTTGTGGAACAAAGCATACTTGACGCCAGTCATCGTCATCGGACCATTCATCTCTGAAAAAGCCTCCCCAATTGTTTCCATGATGTCCTCCGATGTCACACGGAAAATTTTTCCCATTACCACCGCACGTAGACTTGTGACGATGCAGGTAAAGACCGCCCGTAAAGAATACACTTGCAGACGTGTTGAATGAAATCGTGCTTTCATTCTGGACGGAGAAGGATTTTGGATTATCGCTTGCTCTGGCACTGAGTCGCGGGAAAATTTTTGAATCTCCCGAAACCGTTGCGTATAGGACATCCCAAAACTTTCTCCACCTGTAATCACCTTCTCCACTTTCTCGGGCGTCCATTCGCTCGCGTATGTCTTTCACGTCAACGACGGCCGGGTCAAAGTTCTTCTTTGCGCTTATCGGCAAAATTGTCGAATTAAAGCCATTCAGATCGACATTCTTTTGCTTTTCAGCGAATGTTGTCGGATGATTTCTTTCACCTTTTACAGAGAAATTGATCTCTGGTTGCCAATCCCATTGGTGAAGCCCGCCACGTTCCCTTGCAAAAGATTTAAGAATGAAAACTTGTGGATGGGCGGAAGTCTTTCGAAGCCTGATACTCTTCGAACGCATACGACAAACAAAGTTTATCTCTTCGCCGCTCATGCTCGTCTTTGTGTAACTGAATCCGACGCAACGGTCGTTCGCTACGCAACGCTGAGCACAGAACTCGGCAAATTTCGAGTCTTTTGCATGGTGCAACTGTTGCCAGTTACCGGGAAGAGGGTCAACCATGTTTTCATATGAATGTATCAAGTACGGTGGGACGTGCTTGTAGAAATCGCGAGAACTGTACGATTCGTAAAGGTCACCACCAATTGCAATCGCCCGAGAGTACCTCTGAAATAGGTTATAATCTTTGTCGATATCGAGGCTGCCGAGATCGTGCCAGGACGTTGGTGAGTTACAATCCGTGGAGGTATCGCACATGCAAACTTGGTGCCTAGGATCTTCATAATCGTATCCAAAAATCTTGTTTCGACCATCCAGAACAAAGTCCTTCCAAAGCATATACGGTTGATTGACGTTTGGAAGCTCACCACCGAAATCCACATCATTTCGCTTTATACGTTCAATCGTTTTAAAATTTAAGATTGGACCAACGAGTGGGTAATTCTCCGGTCGCACGATATAGTCGCCCTGTTTACTCAAAGTAGTCTCGGCTGCTACGTCGACTGTTTTATCCCAAATACCGACGCAACCCGTTCTTTCACCCTTCAGAACTTTAATTTTCGCCTCATCCGGGATTATTGCCGCGCCGCGTTCAACAAACAGCACATCTTGCTTCACTCCCCCAATTGCAGGAGAAGAACCGAGAACGAATTGAACCTGATTTAGTCTGTACATCGGAATGCAAACATGTGCCCCTTCTGCAAAACCGTACTTCGCACCTATGCCGGCGGCACAATGGGTGTGTTTCCCGCACCCGCTATCAGCATAAAATTTTCTCTTTGCCTTGCACGAACTTTGGTATTCTGTACAGGGCATCATTCTCCTGGAATCTTTTCGGATGGACGGACCATAGTCACCAGCATTGCAAAAACCGTCCATACCGTTTTCTAAGCGCAAAAAGAAGCGCTGATCATCGACTTCTTTTTCAAAAACCGTCTGAAACTCCGACGCGTTTCCCCAAGTGCTGACAGGATACTCCACACCTAAGTATTCCAGAGTCTTGTTTTTGTAACTACTGGGATAGAGATAGGCAGTAGATCCCGCGGGGTTCGCCTGATTCTTTTTATATTCAGAGCAACACGCTGGATATATGTACCCATAGTCTGCCGTTGTCTTATTAATGCAATGCTTAGAAGGACCGCTGGGCACAGAACTGACTCCGTGGCCGGTGCCTTCGTTCCAGATTCCAGTGGTAGCCTCAGTGACAAATACACCCTCGCTGTTTTCTCCACAATCCGTAGAAGACCACAAGTAGGACCCGGGACAGGTAAGAACGGAGTATTTTCTTGGTACTCCAAAGTAAATTTCGTCCACAGTACACATGCGTGCACCTTCGGCTTCGCAATATTGCTTGGCTGTCGCAAAGTTAACCCCGGGATTCTTTTCAGGGTAAAGGTTCTCCTTTTGGTTCCAGTTATGCATATATTTCCAATAATCACCTTTAGTAAGATTCTGCCACTTGTTCGTAGGTTGAAAACATCCAGTAGGTTTTCCTGCGATGTAAGCTGGATGATTATCAGCTGAATTGATTGCAGCCCAGCTTTGATCTGGACCGTCGTCAAACTGTAGTGTTCCGCACTTGCGCAAGGATGGATGACCCCCGAACAATCCGTTGTTGCCAAGGCCATCTAAACCGCCGCCATTATGATGCCAGATACCCCCAGCATCTGCCAAAATATCTTTCACTCCCCACGTTGTGCCGAGTTCTTCGCAAGATCTCGTGACATTACACGCACCATAACACGTTTTCGATGTTTCCGGCTTCGAAAGCTGGAACTGAAAGCACTCATTGTCACTCAAAGCTTGCCCCGCTTCTCCTATGCACGTTGCAGTGCGACTTTTTGTGAGCTCACATTCAGCTGAATCACCGCTTCGCGGTGCATAGGTTTGGCTATTATCCGACGGCGCACAATCCGACCACGGACCGACAATCCACCGGCGTTGAATTGAAGCTTGCCAAACGTAAACTTTAAAATCCTTCGCTTTCATGGTTGTGGGTTCTGATCGTCTCAACCCGCAGTCAGAGAGTCTGCAAATTTTAGATGGTTCGTTGAACGATATCACGTTGCAACCAGGCGTGTTACGACATGCACTCATGCAATTCATTGTCGTGTTCAGCTTACTTGTAGTGATGTGATCACAACCTCCCGTACCTGCCACCATGAGATCTTGGCCCTTCCACGTCCAGCTGACTTTATCGGTCGGATACTCGCCGTAGGTGTTGTTTTCTGCGCGCAGTGCGTCGCATCCATCATCACCCGAACCCGGTTGCGGGTCTGCAAATCCAACATGATATTTGCAAGATTCACCCGTGCTCGTTGAACCTCGACAACACGTCGATCCACATTTTGTGATTGTCGTGTTTAAGAGATCGTCACCTTCTCTAGCGTCGTGCATCACATCACAGCCGGGAACATTCGATACGCTCGTACTGCGGTAGCATCGGAAACCAACAGTTTGCTTGGGTGACCAACAGCATCCCCAAGACTCGCATGTAGATCTTCGTGATGTCAAGGAAGCGTATTTTGACTCGTCGCTCGCATAATATTCATCGCAAGGTATTCGATCTCCGATCGCAGGGACCGCACAACCCTCTGCGCACGAGTGTGTGTTGCATTCCTTCGAAATTATAGGATTTTTCCCACAGAATGCATCGTCCAGAGTGTTTCCATCAGTTCGATTTACACAAGTAGAGCTTCTTGTCAAAAATCCTCCTCCGCAGGTCGTTGAGCACTCACTCCACGTTCCAAACTCCCAAACAGCGCCAATAATGTCTTGCGCAAAGCAATCAGTGTAACCCCACGTGCCCGGGAGCGATGTCATGCAAAACGGTCGGTCGGAAAAATCAAGCGCCACGTCCCAATACTCCTCATTGTTGTATTCAAAAGGGAATTTGCACGGGGCACCGTTCGCGTTTCCTTCGCAAGTTGATAGAGCACGTGAGTAGACGGTGATTCCCGGAGATGTGACAAAGGCACTCGGCTTTGGAAGCGAATTCAACAACACTGCGTTGAACTTTGTTTCGGAAAGTATTGCTCTCAACGCTGGACTCACACTCCCTCCCCTCTTTTTCGCGCGTGCGTGCGCATTAGAAATGGCGTCGCATGTCGTGCCAACTTCGTTTGCTTGTAAACCCTGTCCGGATTCTATTGCCTCGATGACGTCCCACTTCCGCGCGTCCTCATCGCTTCTCACGACGCCATCAGATGTCGCGCTGAACGCATCGACGAGATCTTCGCGAGATATTGCAGCAGAACACGTGTAAAAACCTGCGCACCGATGATCCGCGTTGCACACGTTTTTGATATCATCGATTGTACCATTTATAGCAGTATATACCGAATCCACCAAATCGCTCATCGGCAAAAACGCATTTTGGTTCTCTACGAATGCTTTTGGCACCCGTTTCTTTCGATAAAAATCGGATTCTTCGCTCTTTCTCAACGAGTATCCTCTCGCCACGAGCGTGCACTTCATCTCGTTCAACGCGTATGAAAATCCTGCGCACGCTTCTCCAATGTCATCGCACGTCTGTTCGCAGTTTTCCAATCCCGATACGCGCTTCGCGGCGAGTTGCTCGCCAACCGAGGCTATCCTCGACCCGTGATGAAAGTAGTTTTCTGTTGTTTTGGCGCGAAGAAGTCAAGCGACACATGGTGAGTCTCGCAAAACGCAGGTATCCTCAAAAAGTCACGTATCGCGCGCGTGCGAGCAAAGAAAGAAAGGGGATAAATAAACGGGGGGTCATTTCGCTCTCCAAAATAGATATTTCCTCACCTCTGGACGAAGATTCCGCCAATAAGCGTCTTTGGGTCCTTATCCCACCGTCCGCGTTTTGTTCGCGAACCTCGCTCTCCGCGATCGTCGAGTCGCCGCCGCGAAAGATCACCGCGAATACTGCGACAAGGAAGAGGGCGGCAACGAAGAAGAGCGTCCCTCCTCGGGTTGTTTGGACATTGAAATCCGCCAGCACTCGATGCGTGTCGTGTCGACCGTTTTGTAAACGACGACGATTTTTCTCCTTCCCTTCGACCGCCGCGAGATCTGTCGCGTCGTCCCCTCGACGACGACGCGAACCGGGTTCGGGTCGCGACGACAACAACCTCGACGACGACAACGACGACGCCATTTCTCGCGCCGGTCGTCCAAAGTTTTTTGCACCAAATTGAAGAAGACAACGATCCTTTTTAGATTATGGGGATGTCGTCGACCGTTTGAAAAATGTCGTCGACCGTTTGAAAAATGTCGTCGACCGTAAAAAAATATCTGGCATGCATGCATTTTTGGACGAAGAGTTGAGTAGGTTCATCGTTAGCGGTAGTATTACAAATTTTTCCGGTTCGTCTTCGAGGATCCTTTTGAAGCTGCTGACGTCGTCTATTTGTTCTTCTTGTAACTATCATCATCACTACTCGTCCATGAATCTGGTCTGTTCCCTGGATCTTTCCTGTACGGATGGTTATCGTCGTGTTGGCGAGCGCCGGAGTGTGCCCAAATCATTTCCTGCTGGTGGTCGAACGCGTCTTCCCGATTATTTTTTTCGAACCAGTGGCGCGCGTCTCCGTGTCTCCGTCTCCATACTTTCACTCGAACGTCTTTCTCCACCAGCAACGGCGGCCAGAATGGAAACTTTTTGTTCAGTTTTACGCCGGTGAACCCTGTTATATTTCGCATGATTTCATACCCAGGCATTTTTTTGTATTCGTTGATTAACCAATCGTGCCCTCGGGAACCGTCGTCGTGTAACATGGCATGTAAATGACCCTCGTGTTCGTGGTCTTGCCTTTTGTTGTACACGATGACATTGTGATCGTGATAAGCTTGACCGAACCGAGAGGCGCCAGTTTGCGCGCAATGGTCGTCTATGTGTATTCTCACGTGGCCCAAGGTGTTGTGTTCCGGGTTCAACTCGTGGAAGGCGGCCAACGCTTCTCCGCCGGGATAGTTTGCGATGGACGCTTTGGCGAATACACCAATAGATACGGCACAACTGACTATAACGCCCATCCACGCGAGCGCGTG
>Ga0181554_1000611_pt1 | contig 35411 bp, 35 predicted proteins | sample 011ome_16_FD_145602 | JGI IMG/M metagenome (GOLD analysis project Ga0181554, IMG submission 145602) | Coastal salt marsh microbial communities from the Groves Creek Marsh, Skidaway Island, Georgia - 011503CT metaG (spades assembly) | ecosystem: Environmental > Aquatic > Marine > Intertidal zone... | reverse complement strand
TCGACTCCCCCGTCGAGCTCTCTGACCGTGACCTAGTGTTCAGCATGGTGTCTGCCAATAAGGACCTCGAACACGTCATGCTGGGCGACGGAGGCCTCCTTACGGGCAACAATGCGCCCAAGTACATCGCGGACTCGTCGACTGTCTCCGTTGAAGCATCAGAAAAGATTCGCGCAGCAGCAAACGCTAAGGGCTCAGAATTTCTCGCCACCCCCGTGAGTGGAAACCCTGCCGTTATCGCCGCAGGAAAGCTCACCGTAGCGGTCTCTGGCCCTATAGCCGCCTACGAGGCAGTTGCGCCGGTCATCGCTCACTTTGGCCGCGGAGTCACCTATGTCGGTGAAGGCGAAGTCGCGCGTCTCGTAAAGATTGCCCACAACGTGCTGCTTGGTGTAGTCACCCAGTCTGTTGCTGAAATTACGGTTCTGGCGGAGAAGGGCGGCGTGACGCGCGAAGCCTTCCTGAACTTCCTTAACGACTCCGTCATGGGTTCGGTATTCACCAAGTACAAGTCGCCCGCCATGGTCAACCTTGACTTCGCGGCCACCTTCACCATGCCCCTGTTGCAAAAGGACTTCGATCTTGGCCTCGATGCGGCCCAGAAGCTTGGGGTGTCAATGCCGATCGCCCAAGCAACTCGCGACATCGTCGCGGACGAAGTGGACCACGGAAACACCGAGGATGATTTCGCCACGTTGATTTTGCGCGTGGCAAAGGAAGCGGGCATGGAGCTCACCTCGGAGAACTCGCCGATTACCGACGGATTGGAACCCGAAAATGGCGCTTGACCCAAACCGCTCCATCCCCACCCCGGGGCACATGGGAGTCGACTACGAAGAGCGTGTCGACTTTGATCGACTGCGTAAGTACCGCATCGATCGCGCTAAGGCCTCGCTCGAGGCAAGCGAATGTGGCGCCTTCCTGCTGTTTGACTTCTATAACATCCGCTACACCACCCAAACGTGGATTGGTGGGGCGCTGGGCGACAAGATGACCCGCTATGCGCTTCTCGCGCGCGGTCAAGACCCCTATCTATGGGACTTTGGCTCGGCCGTGAAGCACCACAAGATGTATTCCCAGTGGGTCGATGATGACAACTGGCGTGCCGGAATGCTTGGTATGCGTGGAGCTGTGGCGCCATCTGCCGGACTGATGCGAGAGGCCGTAAAGGAAATTAAGGGTCTGCTCGAAGACTTTGGGGTGGCCGACATGCCCGTGGGTATGGACATCGTCGAACCTCCGTTTTTGTTTGAGATGGAGCGTCAAGGCCTCAAAGTTGTGGATGCGCAGCAGCTAATGCTGGATGCTCGCGAAATCAAATCTCGCGACGAAATCATTCTGTTGAGCCAAGCTGCCGCAATGGTGGACGGTGTCTACCAAAACATCGTCGACGTGTTGAAGCCCGGTATCCGCGAGAACGAAATCGTCGCTCTTGCAAATAAGCGCCTCTATGAAATGGGCTCTGACCAGGTGGAAGCCATCAACGCGATTTCAGGAGAGCGGTGCAACCCTCACCCCCACAACTTCACCGACCGCATCATTCGACCTGGCGACCAGGCGTTCTTCGACATCATTCACTCGTTCAACGGCTACCGCACCTGCTACTACCGCACCTTTGGTGTGGGAAGTGCGACTGATTCGCAGCGCGATGCCTACAAGATCGCCCGTGAATGGATGGACGTTGCCATTCAGGCGGTCAAGCCCGGTGTGGGAACAGACGACATCGCCAAACTGTGGCCAAAAGCGGGTGAGTTCGGTTTTGCGAACGAAATGGCCGCGTTCGGCCTCCAATTTGGCCACGGTTTGGGCCTGGGGCTGCACGAGCGCCCTATCATTTCCCGCCTGAACAGCCTGAACGAGCCCGTCGAGATCAAAGAAGGCATGGTCTTCGCTCTCGAGACGTATTGCCCTGCCAGCGACGGGTTCTCAGCAGCTCGAATTGAAGAGGAAGTCGTCGTCACTGCGAAGGGCGCCGAAGTCCTCACCCGCTTCCCCGCACAAGAATTATTCGTGGCAAACGAGTACTAAGAGGAATACATCTCCCACCGCTCAGCGGGCGTTGCTAAGAGCGGAGTGAGGCCGTCCTTGAGGCGCGCAATTGCTAGGGTCTCAAAGTGCGCCTGCCAGGTTTCTCTGTCTCGCCAGCGTTCAATCAAGATGACTGCACCGTCGACGCGTTGAAACATGTCGTAGAGCTCGCAGCCATTCGTCCGCCGAATCTTCCTGATTTCCGCGTCAACTGTTTCGACTACATCGCGGGTGCGACCAGGAAGGGGGGTCAGAACCACGATAACGGTCGTTGGTGCTGTCACGAAATACTCCGCGGTCTAGACCGGGCGCTGAGTTTTCATCGCTTCGAGCACGTCGACAGCGGACTTAATCTGACGCTCCTCGGCTAAATCTTCGAGTCCAAGATCAGAGAGTGTCTTGTAAGCCATCTCGCGTCGACCGATCACAAACCACATACCCTTGGCAATTTGGTTCGAACGGTTGTGATACATGTGCGGGCGCATCGCGTCGAAACAGAACGAATCTCCAGTGTTCAACACATATTCTTCGAAGTCGATTTTCAATACGAGCTGGCCCTCAGTGATGCAGCCATACTCGAGCGCTGAGTGGCGCATCAACTTGCCTTCAACCGAGCTCGACGCCCCCGGGGCGTAGGTGACGATCAGAGGGTCCGCAACGTCACTGCCACCATCGGCAAGACGCTCCCACGTCACCCCGTTTTCCATCTCAATGACGGGATTGTTCGTGCCGCGCTGCACAACGCCGTTCGACCCATTTCCGCCGCTGGAGCCAGTGAATGAAGCCTGATTGTGGTTTTCAGCAGGAGCCTGCTCAACGGCACTGGGGCGGTGTTGACCCATCAGGCCATCTAACGACACCCCCAGGTGGTTGACCAGGGCATAGAGAGTCGATACCGAGGGTTGCGTCTTGCCGGTTTCTACTTGGGAAAGGAGGCTGGGCGACACCCCCACGGCGGTGGCGACACTTCTCAGGCTCAGCTTTTTGGACTCACGAATCTTGCGAAGTTCACTGCCAAGATCGAGATGCAAGGGCTGCTCCGTCACTGTAGCGACCGGGAAGCTGGACGCGGCTTCACTGCTCACGGCTACTAACTCCCCTCTATCGTATGGTCAGACTCGGCAAAAACAGCGCTTTACCGGCCCGTGGTCAGTACTACCGGCGGCGCGAACGCGCCACCGAGTAGACAATTGCGGCAATCAGAATCAACAGGCCCTGCAGGATGTACTGCCAGGTCTGGTCGAGTCCCAAGAACACGGTGGCGTTGAGTACCTGGATCAACAACAGCGAACCAAACAGGGTCCCGATGAAGCTTCCTCGGCCACCGAGCAGGCTCGTGCCTCCCAAGACCACCGCGGTGATGCTGGAGAGGGTGTAACCGATGCCCTGTGAGGGGTCACCAATACCGAGCTGTGCCATGAGCATTATGGCTCCGAAGAACGTGAAGAACGACGTGAGCATGTAGCCCACAATCACGGTGCGGTTGGTGGGAACACCGACACGACGGGCAGCCTCCTCTTCCGAACCCACTGCCCGCAAACGCCATCCCCAGGGCCGGCTGCGCAATAGCCACTCCATCAAGACAGCGGCAATGACTAGCGCGATGAACGCGACAGGAATCGGTCCGAGCTTGTAGGTGATCGCGGCCGTGATGTCGATGTTGATAAATCCATCTGGAGCATCCCGCAACACGAAGCTGAAGCCCTGCAAAGCGATATAGGTACCCAATGTGGCCGCGACCGCGGTGAATCGCACAAACCTAATGAGAGATCCGTTGACGAATCCGACCGCCATCGACACCGCCATCATCGCAAGGAAGCCCAGGAGCAGCGAGCCCACCGTGAAACCGTCTGTGGCGAAGAAAGAGATCACCACGACCAGCAAACCGGCGAGCGGCCCTACAGATAGATCCAGTCCTCCGGTCAGAAGGGCGATGGTTTGGCCCAACGCAATGAATCCCAGAGCCGTGGCCAATAGCAGCATCGACGAGATGTTGAAGGCATTCAAATACTTGTCGTTGGTGCTCAAAATGTAGGCGCCCAACCCGAGCATCACCAGAAGAAGTAGGGCCGATGGGGCGTAGTCACCCCGAGCAAATCGCCACGCTTTTGCGGAGAAGGAATTGCGCTTGCGCTTTTTCTCCTCCTCTTCCGCCTTGCGTAAGTCCACGACCTGAGTGGTGGACGTCACCGCGGCGCTGATCATGTTCTCTTCCGTGATGGCGTCACCGCGCAATTCACTCACCACGTGACCGCGGGAGAGAACGTAGACGGTGTCACATAATCCTTCGAGTTCTTTCGCATCCGAGGAGGAGATGATGACGGGAATACCCGACTTCGACACGTCCCGAAGGATTTGATACAACTCGGCACGGGCACCCACGTCGACACCCTGAGTGGGCTCATCCGCCAAGACAATGAGCGGGTCGGATAGCAGTGCCCGCGACATCACGACTTTCTGCTGGTTACCACCAGAGAGCGCGGAGACAAGGGCCTCGTTAGAAGGAGTCTTCACCGAGAGAGACTGGAAGACCTGGTTGACCGCTTCGTCTTCTTTCTTTCGAGAGAGGAATAGGCCATTCTTGAACTTCTTCAGCGCGGCGACGGCGGCGTTTTCGCGCACCGACATGCGCATCATCACGCCTTCGTGTTGGCGGTCTGCCGGCATCAGGGCCGCTTCGGAGAGCAACTCGCGCGACTTGCGAACCTGTCCGCCGATTTCTACGCTGCCCTCAAACGACTCCAAACCACCAATGGCTTTCAGGAGCGCGCTCTGGCCGTTACCCACGACACCACCGATTCCGATGATCTGGCCGGGGTAAGCCTCGATCGACACATCGGTAAAGCCGTGGCCGGTGAGGTTCTTGATGACCAAGTTCGGCGTTGCCCCCTCGGGCACCGTGTGTTTCGCGGGGAAAGTGGATTCAAGTTCGCGACCGATGATCAGGGCCAAAAGCTCACCATCGGTGATTTCGCTCACGGCCGAGGTCTGTCGGTGCAAACCATCGCGCAAGACCGTCACACGCGTGGCGACTTCCCGGACCTCCGCCAAACGGTGGGTGATGTAAACCACTGAAGTGCCCCCGGCGACTGCTTGACGCACCAGGTTGAACAACAGATCCACCGATTCCTGACCTAGCGGCGCGGTGGGCTCATCGAGTACCAAGACTTTAGGGTCCAGTGCGAGCGCTTTCGCAATCTCCAGCAAGTGCTTATTGGCCACCGAGAGGTCTTCGACACGTTCGTTCAGTGGAACATCGAGGTTGACCGTCTTCAACAAGCCCTGAGCGAATTCTCGATCGGACTGACCCTTGGGAAACACAGAGCGGGGCAAAGCGACCTGGATGTTTTCCAGCACCGTAAGGTCGGGCATGACGGCAGGGTGCTGGTGGACGAACGCAATTCCCAACTCAGTCGAGCGGTGAGGGTCGAGTTCGTCAATGACCTGGCCGCCAAATCGGATTTCCCCGGAAGTGGGAGGAAGCGTTCCTGTAGCGATGTTCATCAGAGTGGACTTGCCGGCACCATTCTCACCGAGGAGAGCGTGGACTTCACCCGGACGTATGTCAAAGGTGACATCGGTCAAAGCAGGGACACCAGAGAAGCTCTTTGAGATGTTGTTGAGCTCAAGAATCGGAGTGTCGGTGACCGTACGGGTTGCCATCTATTCAGCCTGTCTGTGAACGAAAAACTGTGGGGCGGTGAGTTCTGGGGCGGGGCGAACCCCCGCCCCAGAACTACCTAAGGGGTACTACTTGAGCAGCGACGCCTGAGTGTCGCCATCGAGCTGTGCCGAGAGGTAAATGTCACCCGGCAGGTCGTCGCGGCACTGAACCGCAGACGGGGTGCCCGAGATGGAGTCCTCGAACTTGGGGTGGACGAATCCGTCACCCTTCTCCGGGACCTCACCACCGGTAGCGAGAGCAATCGCGGTCTGGACGGCCAGACGCACGTTGTCGTTACCAGTCGCAACACTCATCATCTCGAAGCCGTTTCCAGCGTCCTGCTGCTCCTGCCAGAAGCAACCGAGGAGGTTACCGTCAGAGGTAGCAAGTGCCGGAATCGGGCGACCGCTCTTGGTGAACTCAGGAAGAGCTCCCACGAGGGACGGGCCGAAGTCGGAGTAGATGATGTCGATCTCCGGGTGCTTCGCAATCGCAGCAGTAAGAACCTGCTGGGTCAGTGCGGGGTCCCAGTTGGTGACTTCGAAGGGCTGCTCACCGATGAATTCGTACTTCGGGTCGCTCAGGAGTTCCTTAGCGCCCGCACCCTCGTCTTCACCCTGGCTGTTTCCAGCAGGACCGCTCAAGAACAGGATCTTGGCGCCATCGGGGAAGTTTTCGAGAGTCCACTCAGCCCAGTCCTTACCGGACTGCACGAAGTCGGCTCCAATCCAGACGTCGTAGTCGACGCCGTCCTGGCCACCCGGGTTCACGCGGTAAGGAACGGTGACCACGCCAGCCTCGTAAGCGCTACGAAGGGCGGGCAACATTGCCTCACCAGCGTCCGGGAACACGACGATGGCGTCAACGCCGGTCGCGACCATGGACTGGATGTCAGAAATAGCCTTCTGGGTGTCACCCTGACCATCTGCGTAGAGGTACTCGGTAACACTGGGGCACTTCTTGGCTTCTTCTTCACCACTTGCAGTGGTGACAAGACGCCAGCTGTTACCACCGAATCCGTCGAGCAGACCGAAGGTAATTTCTTCCGGTCCACACCACGAGGGAACATCACCAGCGGCGGCGTCAGTCGACTCCTCCGTGGCAGTTTCGGTGGCAGCGTCGTCAGTTGCGGCAGTCTCTCCCCCGCCACCTGCGCTGCAGGCAGTCAGAGCAAGACCAGCGATTCCCGCAGCCGCGAGGGCCTGCAGGATTCTGCTTCGACGTGTGATCATGTGATCTTTCCTCCATTGTTGGTTGCGCAACACGGTGTGTTACGCCTTGTCATCCGATGCGCAGGCGCGCTACGAATGTTCTTTCCCAGAAGATGAACGGCTCATCTCCTGAAACCTTCTGCGGACCTCGCGCCAGTCAATGGTGTAAATCGCTACACCAATGACGAACGCCGCGGCCTGCACGAGGGTGCGCACCGCGTAGGGCACGCCGAGCGCCAGCACGAATTGGTCGAGCTGACGCAAGAACAACGCTGCGAGCACGGTGGCCAACGGGAATCCCCGACCACCCAGCAGCGACGTGCCACCCAGCACCACAACTGCTACCGACGGGAGCAGATAGTTGTTGCCCATATAGGCCGTGGGCTGACTGGTGACACCGGCGAGAAGCACCCCGCCAACTAGGTAAAGCAACTGGGCCCAGATGTAGGACAAGCCGTTGTGAGCCTTGACGTTCAAACCGATAACCATCGCAGTGGGCTTGCTCGCACCAGAGGCTTCGAACCGACGCCCAGCGACTGTTTTCTTCACGATCACCGTGACAATCAGCAACGCGAGCAGCGCGAAGTAGATCGTGTTGGGAACACCAAAGGTTCGATCGCCCGCGATGGAGCGCAGGAGAGGAGCGGTCGCGCGGGGGGTGCCGCCCGAAATTCCCAGTATCGCTCCAAACAAAAGAGCGTTAGTTCCTAACGTCGCGATGATGGGGTTCAACCCGATGTAACCGATGAGGAAGGCGTTCAACACTCCAGCACCCACGGCCCACATCAGTGCGATACCAAACGCGGGGAGGAGGAGTGAGTCCTCACCGGTCGGATAGTGACTAATGATGACCACGGCGAGAGACATCGCGCCCGGCACCGAGAGGTCGATACCTCCCTGCTGGACAACAAGCATTTGTCCCAAACCGATGATGGCCAAGACCGCGGCAAACGGCAGCATTCCCAAAACTGCCCCAGTGGACACGCTCGAGGGTGCGAGGAGGAAGCCTGCGGCAACCAAAACAATCAGGGCGATAAGTACGGTGCTGACACCCTTGGACAAGCCCACACGTTTCGTCGGCTTCACGGTTGCGGTATTCGCCACTTCTTTCTCCTTCGAAAGAATTTTGGGTTTAGTCCAGGCACTCAAAGTGTTGAGTGACACTTTATGGAATTTCGCGAATGTTTACAAGTATGGCACATAACGTTTTTGCTACAAGTCGCATCCGCCGCCCCATACTAGCTAGATTCGGGGCGTATTTTTTTCCGCTTTAGAGCCTGAATTTTTGCCTCTACTCGGATTACCGTGCCGCCCTAAAGAGCAATAAATTATTGAGGTTTAGCGCTCACATTTTTTGCTGTGAATCGTAGACGAGGGCTTGGCGTTTCTGAGCCACCGGCGTACGCTGTGGTGAAGCGTTTAGAGCAGGGCTTACCCGACTGAACGTTTTTGACTATCGTTTATCAAAGGTGAACAAACAGAGAAAGGTGTCGCCATGTCAACGAGCTCTTCACAACGAGCATTGGTTGTCGGTGTCACCGGCATCGTGGGTCAGACCGTTGCCAAGCAACTGGTGGACCAAGGATGGGACGTCCACGGAATTTCGAGGCGTCACACCACCGATATTGCCGGTGTGACCCAGATCAGTGTCGACCTCCTCGATGCCGAGGCGGTCAAGTCAGCACTCGCCGGTCTCAAGCCAGAGATCGTCATCATCACCGCGTGGATCAGGAAAAACTCTGAAGCGGAAAACATCGAGGTGAACACCGCAACTTTGCGCAACCTTTTTGCCGGGCTCGAAGCCGACGGCGGCGTTCGGCACGTGGCACTGCTGACAGGACTCAAGCACTACTTGGGGCCCTTCGACGACTACGCCACAGGCGTCATGGCGGAAACTCCCTTCCACGAGAGTGAACCGCGTCTACCCAACCCGAACTTCTATTACTCGCAAGAAGACGAACTCTTTGCAGCTGCCGAGAAACAGGGCTTCACGTGGAGCGTTCACCGAGCACACACCGTATTCGGATTCGCCGTCGACAACGCGATGAACATGGTGCTGACTCTTTCCGTCTACGCGACCATTTGTAAGGAACTCGGAAAGCCCTTCATCTTCCCCGGCTCGCAAGAGCAGTGGAACGGTGTGATCGACGTGACCGACGCGGATCTTTTGGGTGAGCAGCTCATCTGGGCTTGCACCCACAAAGAGGCAGAGAACGAAGCATTCAACATTGCCAATGGCGACACGTTCCGCTGGCGTTGGATGTGGCCACAAATCGCCGAGCACTTCGGGGTTGAATGGGAAGCGCCCAAGCCAGAGTTCAACCCGCTGGAAAAGCAGATGGTGGGAGCAGAAGAGGTCTGGAAGACCATCGCCGAGCGCGACGGCCTCGCCGAATCAGACGTCACCAAACTGGCTTCCTGGTGGCACACTGACAGCGACTTGGGTCGACAGATGGAGTGCTTCACGGACATGAACAAGTCCCGCGAAGCTGGATTCCTCAATTTCCGCAACACCCCGAAGAGTTTCTTCGACAAGGTGGCGCGCTACCGCGCGGCGAACATCATTCCCTAACGGGATGAGCAGAAGGGGCCGGCATCTGCCGGCCCCTTCTTTTTTCCCTGTAAACCGAAACTAGAGCGTTGCGGTGAACTGGATGTGGGCTTTGATGTTGTTGGCAGGGTCCTGAGCGGCATCAACTGCGCCCACTGCGTTATCCACATCGAAGGTGTTGGTGACCAAGGGCGAGAGGTCAATGCCCTTGTTGGCCATGAAGCGAAGGGTGTCAGGCCACACCCCTGGTGAACCAATCGAACCAGTAATGGAAAGTTCTTTCGACTGGATTAAGCCGAGCTTCGCGGGCGCTTCGCGGCCAACGTCGATGCCGATGTACCCCACACGACCCTTGAACGCCGCAATCTCCAAAGCCCGCGCCATAACCGCGGGGTTTCCCGTCGCTTCAATGACGACGTTCGCACCCTTGCCTCCGCTGACTTTCTCCAGCAGGGCGTCGAGGCGATCAGGGTCCACTACGTGGTCAGCACCGAGCTTCTTGGCAGCTTCTTGGCGGTGAGCCACAGGCTCCACCACGATGGTGAGAGCGCCGAGAGCCTTGGCGCCCGCGGTCACGGCGAGGCCAATCGGACCCGCACCCAAGACCACGAGCACGTCGGAGGCGTTCACGTTTCCGACTCGCATCAGGGCGTAATAAGCGACGCTGAAGGGCTCGACCAGTGCGCCGTTGGTGTAGTCGACGGCGTCGGGCAGCTTGTGAAGCCAGGACTCTTTGGCCTTGAAGAATTCGGCGGCAGCACCACTAATGGAGAAGCCAAAGTGGTCATCGCCGATGACGCACTCCCCCACAACGCGGTCCCCCGGCTTGAGGTCTTTGACTTTGGAGCCCACCTTGACCACTTCACCGGACCATTCGTGTCCGGGAATCAGGGGGTATTGGAACGGGATGATGTAGCGACCCTCCAACAACTCAATATCGGAGTGGCACACCCCCACCGAACGCGCCGCAACGAGAACCTCGTCGTCGGAGATTTCGGGAACCGGCAGTTCGGTGACCGCCGGCTGTTCTTTCTCAACGTATTGCAGAGCCTTCATGGCGTCTTCCCTTTCTATTTCGCCTGAACGAGGACCTTAGCCATCTCACCGGTGGGTGAGAGGAGAACCTCGAATCCTTTGTCGACAATGTCGTGCATGCTGATTTTGGCGCTGACCACTTTCTCCACTGGCAAACCCTTATTACCAATGAGGTCGATGATGCGCGGCCAGTCGATGACGGGGTAGCACCACGTTCCCCGGAGGGTGATGTCGAACTCAGAGAGAACCATCGGGTCAATCGAGGCAGGCGCTGTGTGCAGACCCGTCTGCGCCACAGTTCCCGCCTTTCGCACCGCGGAAAGTGCGGTTTGCAGCGCACGCTCGTTGCCGGAGCATTCGATCACCGCGTCCACGCCAATGCCACCGGTGCGGTCCTTCATCTCCTGCACCACGTCGGTCTTCGTGGGGTCAAACAGCTCCCCCACATCCAAGGATTTGGCAAGCGCCTGACGGTTGGGATTCACCTCGGAGATGTACACCGTGGCACCAAGGTGGCTCGCATACAAGGCAGCGAGCGCACCAATCGGTCCAGCTCCGGTGACGAGAACCGAGTCTCCGGGGCGAACGCCTGCCGAGTCGACACCGTAGGCGGCGACAGCGGTTGGCTCCACCAGAGCACCCTGTTCGTCGCTCATTGAGTCGGGTAGCTTCGCCACGGACATGGCGGGAACGACAGTTTCTTCGGCGATACCGCCCCACTCGTAGCTCAGACCCACACACGCCATGGTGCGGCAAAGGTGGTTGAGCCCACGCTGGCAGTAGTAACAGGTGCCACAAAACAACAAGGGCATGACTGAGACGCGGTCACCGACCGCTACGTTAGTCACGTTGTTGCCCACTTCGAGCACTTCACCGGAAAACTCGTGGCCGAGGATCTGAGGAGCCTTCGAGCCATTAAGGGCATGAGGCTTGGTGGGGATAACAATCGGGCCGACAGCGTATTCGTGCAAGTCGGTCCCGCAGATTCCACACCAGAAGGGCCGCAGGCGCACCTCGTTGGCTCCCACCGAAGTCGGAGCGGCGACGTCGTCAATCCGAATGTCTTTTGCGTCGTGGAATACGGCAGCTTTCATTTCTTGCCTCTTTCTTCAGAACTCATTTCGTCTGGGGGTCGAACAGTACTTTTCCTTGAATCTGGCCTGTGGCGAGCCGCTCAAGCTGGTCAGCGAGCTGATCGAGAGGATAAACATCCTCCAGCAACTCCTCGGCGAGCGAAGTCGTTCGAAGGATTTCCAAAGCGGGCGCAATATCTTCACCGCAGACGTGAGCGAGGGTCGTCTCGAGGGTAATCTCGCTCATCACCAGATGGTGCAGGTTCACTTCTTGAGGCTTCGACGCCAGGCCAACCTGAAGCAGGGTTCCTCCCTGACGGACCCAGGACCCTGCGCGGTCTGTTTGACCGGGAGCTCCACTAGCCTCAATGACAACATCGGCGCCAATCGGCCCGATGAGTTCTAGGACAACGTCTGCCGTGTTATCGGACACCTCAACAACGTGATCCGCTCCGAGCCGGCCGGCTCGCTCTAGTCGAGCGCCCGCAAAATCAACGACAATCACGTTTGAGGCACCCAAATGTTTGAGGCCAGCAAGCACAAAAGTCCCGATTGCTCCCGCTCCAATCAGCACCACCGTTTGCCCTGGGCGCACCTTTGCTCGCCGGGCCGCGTGAAGACCAACGGCTAACGGTTGGGCGAGGCCGGCATGATCGTCACTCAAATCGTCGGGAATGACGACAAGAGTGGATGCCGGAACGGCAACAAATTCGGCCATTCCGCCGTGCCGGTTGAGTCCGTGAGTGACGTAGTGGAAACAGAGGTTGGTTCTGCCCTCGCGACACCGCGGACACTCACCACAGGAAATTCCGGCTCCTGACGCCACACGGTCCCCCACCTGAAAATCCTTTACGGACGCCCCCAATTCGACAATTTCGCCGATGAACTCGTGACCCATAACCATGGGGCCAACCAATCCACTCGTTGGATGCGGCTTGTGGAGCGGAAAAATCAGAGGTCCCGCTTTCCACTCCGAGGCGTCAGTGCCACACATTCCGGAACGGGTGACCTTGAGCAGCACCTCGCCTTCGAGCGGGACAGGCTTTTCAATTTCCTCCACCCGAACGTCGTGGGGACCGTAATAGAGAGCTGCTTTCATAGCACTATTCTTTCTCGATTCGTAATGCCCAATCAGGCCTCTCCTCGACCCTCTTTCGTGTTGAGGTGGGATTGCGAGTCACGCTCGAGGTTGAGCGGGCCTCCGACACCGATGTAGCGACGGCCGGCAACAAGAAGCTCTTCCGCGGGGAACTTGGTGATGACTTCTGCACCGGTCGCCGTGACGACGACTTCTTCTTCGATACGGGCCGCACCAATACCGTCGGCGCTGGGCCAGTAGGTTTCGAGCGCGAACACCATGCCCTCTTTGAGCTCTTCGGGGTGATCGAGTGACACCAAGCGGGAGAAGATGGGCTTTTCCCAAATGGAGAGGCCGACACCGTGTCCATACTGAAGGGCGAAGGCGGCTTCCTCGTCGGGGAAACCGAACTCCTCGGCCTTCGGCCACACCTTGACAATGTCGGCCGTGGTCGCACCGGGCTTGACCAGAGCAATCGCTCGGTCCATGTATTCGCGAGCAATACGGTACGCATCACGCTGAGCCCGCGAGGCTGAACCGACCGCGAAGGTGCGGTAGTAACAGGTGCGGTAGCCCTGGTGTGAGTGCAGAATGTCGAAGAACGCGGGGTCACCCGGGCGGATGATGCGGTCTGAATAGACGTGCGGGTGCGGCGAGCAGCGCTCACCCGAAATCGCGTTCACACCCTCCACGTACTCACTACCCAGGTCGTAGAGGGTTTTCGCGACCAAACCGACCGCTTCGTTTTCCTTCACCCCGGGGGTGAGGAACTCGTAGAGGTTCTCGTAGGCCGCATCAACCATGGAGCATGCCTGCGTGAGTAGAGCGATTTCATCTTTGGACTTGATCGCGCGGGCGTTGAGGAAGATCTGCTGACCATCGACCACATCAATGCCGGCTTTCTGCATGGCAAAGAGAATCGGTAGCTCAATGAGGTCAACACCGACTGGTTCGCCGAGGAGCCCGAACTTCTCCAGCTCTCGCTTGACTTTCCGCGCCACCTCATCGGCGATTCCCGCATCGGGGTGGAACGCGCCGCGCAGGGTGGAAATACCTGCACGAGCACCAGACTCCAAACGAGGCTTCACCGCGCCGTGGTGAGCGGCGTGGGGGTCAGCGTCTGCCTCGGTCGTGGTCACATCCAGCCAGGGGTTGTAGAGCTTGTGGTGCTTTGCGGCCGACCCAAAGTCCCACACGATCGGGTCAGAGTTGCGGGTAATCAAAGCGAAACGAATCGCCTTGTCGATCGCCCAGGTGCCAATGTGAGTCGCCGACATGTAACGGATATTGGCGAAGTCGAACGCGAGAAGAGCTCCTACGTCTGACTTCTCCAAGTGGGCTCGTAGGTTCGCGAGCCGCTCCGAGCGCAGACGGTCGTGATTGATGCGCTCTTCCCAATCAACCGCGTTAAGTCCGTAGGTGGCGATAGGCACGTTGGTTCTCTTCTCTCTAGTGGGTTAGTTAGGTGCTGATGGTTAGACCAGGATCATTCCGCCCTCAATGGGAATGATTTGGCCGGTGATGTAGTCGGAGTCTGAGCCAGCGAGGAAAATTCCCGTCGGGACAATGTCCTCTGGCAGAGCGGGACGTCCCAAGATGATTTGGCTGGAGAGCTTGTCCATCTTGCCGTCTGCTTCACCGATGGCTTCAAGTTCTTCATCCAGCTTCACCCACAGCGGGGTGTCAACCACTCCCGGAGCAAAACCATTCACGGTGATGTTTTCACCCGCCCACGCGCGAGCACCCGCCTGGGTGAGCGAGATCACCGCCGACTTTGCCGCGCTGTAGGGCGCGAAGCTGGGGAACCCAGTGCGTCCCGCGATCGACGCGGTGTTAATGATTTTCCCTCCGGAACCTTGGGCAATGAATTGCTTGGCGGCTTCCTGCATGCCGATGAGGACGCCCAACACGTTGACTTTCATGATTAGGTCGAAGTTTTCTTCAGTGACGTCAAGCAACTTCATTGGCGAGTTCATCCCCGCGTTGTTGAAGTAGGCATCGAGCTTGCCAAATTCTTTGACGGTGGCGTCGATGCCCGCCTTGACCTGGTCGCGCTTCGTCACATCCATAGCGACTGCGAGTGCCTTACCACCCGCGGCTGAAATTTCCTCAGCCAGGGAACTCGCCAGCTCGATGTTGAGATCACCGATGGTGACCGCCGCACCTTCATCGGCGAAACCGCGGCACATGGCCGCGCCAATTCCCGACGCTCCACCGGTCACAACAATGACGCATCCGTCTAGACGACCAGCCATGATGATCCTCCTTGACTCATGGGCTAAACACCTGACACACAGTTTGTTCAGTACCAATGAACTTTGTCAAGTTGATTGCGGGGTTATTTTGCTCGAACCCAGCAGACCGTCGAAGGCCAGAAAAGCCCTTTTTTATGGGGATATCCGCCTCATAAGTCGCGCTGCGGTTGCCCCTCACGAGAATTTGCTGAGTGTTTACCAACCGGGAGAGTTGGGGTTAGAGTGTTGAGTGACAGTGCAGGCTCTGCACAGTCTCATCAAATGCAAAGGAGCAACCGATGACAATGCGGACGGTGCATCACACCGGAATCATCGTCAAAGATCTTGACCGATCGATTTACTTCTATCACGACATCTTGGGCCTGGAGTTTTCCAACGAGCCCAGCCCCTGGTTCGAAGGTGACGACCTCGCCTCCGCCGTGGGTGTCCCCGGAGCGAAACTGCGCCAGGTATCACTGTGGGTGGGCGACAACGCAACACTCGAACTACTCGAGTACGCCAACCGTCCCGCCGATAACGACACCCCCATCCAGCAGAACTACCTCGGTGCGATGCACCTCGCCTTCCACGTCGATGACATCGACGCAAAGGTTGCAGAGCTGAAAGCCAAGGGTGTCGAGTTCCTCTCCGAGCCCAACACCGTCGACGAAGGTGTTCTGGCCGGTTGGAAGTGGGTGTACTTTCACGACCCCGACAAGATTCCTCTGGAGCTGGTCGAGGTGCGCTACTACCAAGAGGACGAGCGCAAGAAGGGCATCGCCGAGTACTTGGCTAACCGCCCGCCGCTCGAATCGTTTAACTAAGACAACCCGAAAGAGGCCCCGAGGCTTGATTCATAGCCCTCGGGGCCTCTTCGTAGGAGGAAGCAGATGAGTTTCAAGAAGATTGCCGTTATTGGCACAGGAGCAAACGGCGCGAGTATCGGCGCCGACTTCGTCCAAGCGGGCTACGACGTGACCTACATCGAGCAGTGGCCTGACCATGTCGAAGCGATGAATCGCAACGGGGTCACCGTCAATATGCCAGACCAGACCGTGGTGACGAAGGTCGTCGCGAAACATCTGTGCCAGGTCGCTGAACTCACTGACAAATTCGACTTAGTGTTCATGTTGGTCAAGGCCTACGACACCCGCTGGGCGGCAGAGCTCATCAAACCGGTCCTCGCAGAAAACGCTCTCGTTGTCGGGCTGCAAAACGGAATGTCGATTGACGACCTCGTAGACATCCTTGGTGCAGAGCGCGTCATGGGAGCCGTCATTGAGTGCTGCTCCAACATGTTCGAGCCAGGTGTCTGTAACAGAGAGACGCCCCCGTCGGGGTCGTGGTTTGCCCTCGGTGGACTCACCCCCTCGACCCAGGCCCGTGCAGACGATGTCGCCGAAGTGCTTCGCCATGCAGGAACCGTCGAGGTGTACGACGATATTCGCTCGGCCAAATGGATGAAGCTCGTCGCCAATGCCTCAGAACTCGTGCCCTCAGCATTACTCAACCAGCCGCTTCACGAAGTGGTTCAAGACCCCGAGATGGTCGACTACATGAAAGCGTGTGCAAAGGAAGCCCTCGCAGTTTGCATTGGATCAGGAAGCAAAATTGTTCCCATTTTCGGCCTGAAAGAGGCCCAGCAAGACCCCGATCTCTATGCCGTGGAACTGTTTGACCAGGTGATTGCCCACTTCACCTTCCCCAACACCCTGACCACGGTCTTGCAAGACTGGAGGAAGGGGCGTCGAGCCGAGATTCACGAAATCAATGGTTTAGTCGTGCGTGAAGGGGCCCGGCTGGGGATCCCTACACCGGCGAACTCCATCACTCTCGATATTGCCTCCCGGATCGAAGTCGGAGAGCTTGAGGCAGGGGCGGACAACCGCGCCCTAATTCTTGAAAACTACCGCTAGCTCACCAAGAGCGAGACCGGGTTCTCGATCGCCTTCTTGAACGACACCATCCACTCTGCTGCCAGCGCACCATCCACGGCGCGGTGATCGGCAGAGAGGGTGACCGTCATGACCTGGGCAATTTCGAGCTCACCGTTCACCACGATGGCTTTTTCCCGGGCAGCTCCCACCGCGAGAATTCCCGACTGTGGCGGGTTCAATATGGCGGAGAACTCTTCGGTACCAAACATTCCGAGGTTGGTAACAGCAAATGACCCGCCCTCAATCTCGTCCTGCTTGATGGTGCCGGAGCGTGCCTTATCGGCAAGTTCCCGAATCATCACGTTGATTTGAGGGATCGAGAGCTGATCGACTCCGCGGACGACCGGGGTGTAAAGGCCACCCTCGGTCGCTACCGCCACTGAAATGTCAGCGTGGTCAAACTGACGCATTGCCGTATCGGTCCAAATCACATTCGCACCCGGAACCGCCATGAGGGCATGACCGACGGCCTTGACCACCCAGTCGTTGACCGACGTCTTCACTCCTAAGCCCTCATTGAGCTGGGCTCGGGCGTCAAGCAGGCGGTCGACCACACAATCTGCCTTGACGTAGAAGTGAGGAACGGTCGATTTGGACTCCGTGAGCCTGCGGGCAATCGCCCGACGCATACTCGAGTGAGGGATCTCCACGAAACCGGCAGCGCCCATCACGGGAGCAGGCGCTGTGGCCGAGGTCGCTACAGGGCGAGGACCTGAGGCCATAAACGCGTCGAAGTCTTTGCGCACAATCCGGCCACTAGGACCAGTGCCCTGAATTTGGGCAAGGTCGATGCCGGCCTCGCGCGCGCGCTTGCGCACCAGAGGACTCGCAAAGATTCGTCCTGACGAATCCCGGACGACAGCGACGGGGGCGACCACTTCGACCGGTGCGACAGGCGTCGCAGCGGCTTCAGCAGCGGGCGCAGGGGTGGCCGAAGCCACCTCGACAACAGCCGGCTCGTCAGCGGCAGGGGCACCACCGGCATCAGCGAGGGCTTTCTCCACGTCGGTATCGGTGTCACCAGCCGCTGCGAAAACGGCAATGGGTTCGCCGACCTGCACCATTTTTCCGGCGGCTTGAACCAGTCGAGCCACCGTTCCAGCGTCTTCTGCCTGATATTCGACAGAGGCCTTGTCGGTCTCAATTTCGGCGAGGACGTCACCGACGGCGACCTCGTCACCTTCTTTGACCGCCCAGTGGGAAATCACACCTTCGGTGGCGCCCGCAAGGACCTCGGGCATGCGAATCACGATGGCCATTAGAGCGCCCCCTTGTTGCGCATGACACGCTGCATGCCCTCGACGACCTCTTCGGTCTTCGCGATAGCTGCGCGCTCCAACACCTTCGAAATACTCGGTGAGGTTTCTGAACCGTGCACACGCTCAATCGGCTGGTCGAGGTAGTCGAAGAACCGACGCTGGATCTCATCGGCAAGCCATCCGCCATACGAGGTGCCAATGGCACCCTGCTCGACGATGAGGACGTTGTTGGTCTTCTGGATGCTCTTTTCCAAAGCCTCCCAGTCCAAGCTGGCGCGGTCAAGGAATCGCAGGTCAATGAGATCCGCGCTAATTCCCGTCTGCTCAATCGCCTCCTTAGCGTGGTTCACCATCGACAAATACGAAACCACCGTCATGTCGGTGCCCTCGTTGACTACGTTGGCCTTACCAAAGGGCAGGTAGTAGTCGTAATCGGCCTCAGCAATCTCACCCTTTGACTGGTAGAGGTCAACGTGTTCAATCATCAACACGGGGTCATTCAGCTGAAGCGCGAGGTTCATCAGCCCCACGTAGTCATAGGGGTTGGATGCGGCCATGATGCGCCAGCCCGGCGAGGTGACAAAGATTCCTGCGGGGTCCATCAGGTGCTGTGAACCATAACCCGAGCCCATTGCCACCTTGGTACGCAGCACCACAGGGACGTCGGCTTCTCCACCGAACATGTGGCGGGCCTTACCGATTTGGTTGAACACCTGGTCGGCCGCCACCCACATGAAGTCGGGGTACATGAACTCAATCACCGGGCGGTAGCGACCATCGAGCGCCATACCTCCGGCAAGACCGGTGAAGGCGTTTTCTGAAATGGGGGTACCCAGCACGCGGTCGGGGTATTTGGCGCTGAGGCCCTTGGTCGCACCGTTGGTACCGCCGTTCAAGCGGTGAATGTCTTCACCCAAGATGATGATGCGCTCATCGGTTTCCATCCGACGATCCATCACACCAGCCACGGCATCAACGTATTTTGCTTCGACGAGAGCGCCGGAATACTGGCTCTTCTCTTGAGTGCGTACTCCCTCAATCTCGGAGAGGTCACCGCGCAGGCCCACGTCGACGAAGCCCGGCTCCGGCCACAGGTTCGGCTTGATCCGGCGCACACCGGCCTTAGCATCGGGGTCCTGCTCAACCAGTTCATTGGTGGCAGCCTCCATGGCGGCCACAGCCTGCGCGCGCACCTGGTCAACGCCTTCTTGGGTGATGAGTCCGCGGCGAATCATTTCGTTCGCGACCTTGAGCAGCGGGTCGCGCGATCGCCAGTGTTCTTCTTCTTCCTTGCTGCGGTAACCGAAGGCAGATCCGGGGAAGGGCCCGTTTTGGTGGAAGAAGCGGTACACCTCGGCCTCAATGACGACCGGTCCCCCGCCGTTTCGGGCGATGGCTTCGGCGTGCTGCATGGCGAGGTACACCGCGAGGGGGTCCATGCCATCCACCCGAAGACTCGGAATACCAAAGCCCACACCGCGGCCAGAGAGTCGATCTTCTCTCGTTGCCTCGGCGACCGTGGTCGACACCGCGTAGAGATTGTTCTCGATAAAGAACACCAGTGGGATGTCCCACGCGGAGGTGAGGTTCATGCTCTCGAGCACCGAGCCGATGTTGACGGCTCCATCACCAAAGTAGGTGACGGTGAGGTCTGAAGTACCCGCACGCTTCTGCGCCCATGCGTTACCTGCGGCGAGCGGTACACCACCACCGACAATGGCGTTGGTGCCCAAGCAGCCCGCTTCGTGCCACTGCAAGTGCATCGATCCGCCGCGGCCCTTGCAGAAGCCCTGGGCAAGACCCAAGATCTCAGCGAGGGTCCGCTGCAGAAGAGTTTGAATGTCGGCGCTCACCAATGCATCGAGCTGGAGTCCATTGGGAGCGACGTAGCTCAGGGCCTTCGCGAGGAACTGGTGGTGACCACGGTGAGAACCGTTGACAGCGTCAGTCGGCCGCGCGCCCACGAGGGAACCGACTGCGCCACCCTCTTGACCGACCGAGGAGTGGGCGGGTCCGTGCACGAGTGATTCACCGGCGAGCTGTAGGACAGCTTCTTCGAACGCGCGAATGAGGTGAAGTTGGCCGAGCATGGTGGCCAAGAGCCCGGGGTCTGCGTTATCCCAGTCCTCTGTGGTGCTCGTGATTTCGATCCACTGAGCGAGGGGATTCAGAGGAGTTTCAGTCGCCACGGTAAATACCTTTCTCTGCGCTGAGGGGTGTCATTGAAGCATCACGCTACACTAAATTGCATACAATGTCACGAAATATTTCGCTCTTGAGCGAAATTTATCGGGGCATATAGGCTGAGCTGTATCCAATAACGGTTGCAAGGGGGCATCCAATGGCACTTCCCGGACTACGCGGCACCGAACACATCGGCTTCACGGTGCCCGATCTCGACCAAGCAGAACGCTTCTTCGTCGACGTGATTGGCTGCGAAAAGGTCTACAGTTTGGGCCCCTTCGTACGCGACGACGACTGGCTCGCGGAGCAACTCAATGTTCACCCGCGTGCCGTGATGCGCGAGCTGCGCTTCTTCCGTTGCAAGCACGGCCCCAACTTCGAAATTTTTCAGTGGGAAACCCCTGAAGGCCAGACCCCGCAGCCCAAGAACTCTGACATTGGCGGACACCACCTCGCCTTTTACGTCGATGATTTCGATGCCGCCCTGGACTATCTCAGGGAACAACCCGGGGTGAAGATACTCGGTGAACCCGTCGCGAGCCAGAACGCGAGCTTCGGTCAACGCTGGATTTACTTCCTCACCCCGTGGGGTATGCAGTGTGAAATCGTTAGCTTCCCTGACGGCAAGGCCTATGAAAAGGACTCTGACGTCATCCTCTGGCACCCTGCCCGGCCGGCAGAATAGACACCATGTCGATGACCGACTCTCCCCTCAAGCACGGTGGCGCAGCGATTGCTATTGCCGATGGTCTCCGCCAGGCGATTTTGCATGGTGACTACCAACCGGGTGAGCGGATCGTCCAAGATCAACTCGCGACCAAATACGGCGGAAGCCGCATTCCGGTGCGGGAAGCGCTGCGCCAGTTGGAATCCGAAGGCTTAGTTCGGCTCGTCGCCAACACCGGTGCGTGGGTCGCCAGCCTCACCATGGCGGAGTGTTCCGAGGTGTATCAAACCCGCGAGCGACTGGAGCCCCTGCTCTTGCGCTACAGCGCAGAAACACTCACTGCGGAGGTTCTGAACTCGCTTGAGGCCCTCGCCCACAAAATGGAGAGCTCGAGCGACAGTGAAGAGTTTCTTGAGCTCGACCGAGAGTTTCACTTGAGCATGTACCAAGGTGCCTCCACGCTCATGCTGCGCGAGCTTGTTACACGACTGTGGAACACCACCCAGCCCTATCGTCGGGCCTACACCCAACTGGTGGGCACCGATAATCGCCGCATTTTCCACGCCGAACACCACATGATGGTCACCGCACTGCGAGATGGTGACCTCGATTTGGCCGAGCAGGTGCTCAGCATGCACATTCGCCGCACGAGGTTGCACCTCGAGCGGCACCCGGAAATTTTTCACGACGAACCCCTCAACTAATACGGAAGGTCACTCTCATGGCAACCATTGGCTTTTTAGGACTGGGCAATATGGGGAAGTCCATGGCGGGCCGACTTATTGAAGCCGGCCACGACGTGGTGGTGTGGAACCGCTCGCAGGACCCCGTCGCGGAAATGGTCGCACTCGGTGCACGTGCGGCGGAATCGCCAGCTGAGGCGCTAGCTACCGGAGCATCCTTTTCGATGCTCGCAAATGACCAGGCCGCCGAGGCGGTGTTGAGCGCGGAGAACCTCGCTCAAGGAAGCGGTTTTCACGCCAACATGGCGTCGGTGAGCCCCGACTGTGGTGCTCGACTTGCCGCGGTCGCACATGAAGCCGGGATTGCGTATATTGCCTCCCCCGTGCTGGGCCGCCCGGCGGTCGCAGCCGCCGGAAAACTCAACATCCTCGCCGCTGGGGATGCGGACACCATCTCTCAGGCGGAACCATATTTCTCGGTGATGGGCGTGCGTACGTGGCCGATGGGCGACCAACCAGAAATCGCCAACCTCGTGAAAATCTCGGTGAACTACAACATCATTCATGCTCTGCAAGCGCTGGGCGAATCCATCTCATTAGTAGAAAAAAGCGGGGTCGACCCTGAGGCCTTCGTCGAGCTACTCGCCAACACACTCTTTGGTGGTGTGGTTTACCAGGGCTACGGGAATCTCATCGCCAAGAAGGAATACCTCCCCGCAGGTTTCACCGCCGATCTGGGGCTCAAAGACTTGGGACTCGCCGAATCGGCGGCTGCCAAAGTAGGCGCATCACTGCCGAGTGCTCCCGTGATGCGAGCCATTTTTGAGGCAGCACTTGAGCGCAAAGACCTCGAAGGCATGGACTGGGCGTCCATTGCCGAAGTCATTCGAGACGACAGAAAATAAGACAACCACCGAAAAAAGGAAATGCAATGCCCTTCATTCAGGTTTCCATGGCAGCAGGCCGAAGCGATGAGCAGATTCGGCAGCTCATTCACGAGCTCACCGAAGTGACCGTCCGAGTGGCCAACGCGCCGGCAGAGGCAGTCAACGTCGTGATTACTGAAGTGGCGCACGACAAGTGGGCCACCGCTGACGTGACAATCGCTGAGAAGCGAGCCCAAGCGAGCTCTTAGGCTCCGAGGGGAATAATTCCCTTCTCGCCACCGGCCGGCACGGCATACATTTCGTGCACGTCCACCGGCTGGGCGAGATGGTCAGCGATCTGATGGTTGATGCGCTCCACCGTGTGGAAGTTACTGTGGGCTACCCAGAGCTCACGGGAATCCCACGCCTCCACAAAGCACAACTTGCCATCGGGCATTTCGTGGAGCGCATAGAACTCACACCCCGCCTCTTCGTGGACCTCCGGAATGATGGCGGTCAGGACATCTTTGATGGCTTGAGTGTGACCGGGCTTCGGGGTGAACACCGCCACTACGACACAGCGTTTTGATACATCAGTCATTTCTTAGGCTCCTCGACGGGGTGGGAAGGGCAGAAGCTCATCCGACTTCGGAAGGCTCTCGGGTAGTGACTGTGTGAGGTGGTCGACTTCGTCGGCCGTGAGAGTAACGTCGGCGGCCGACATGGTGTCGCGAACGCTCTCGGGACGCGTCGGCCCGGGGATCGGGATGATTGCCGGTGAGTAGTGCATAAGCCATGCGATGACGAGACGCTGCACGCTAATGCCCTTCTCGGCAGCCATCTCGGCATACCCGCCGAACTCGCCGGATTCAAGCTCTGGGATGCGCTGCTTGCCGCCTAGAGGTGACCAGGGCAGAAACGCGATGCCCGTGCGCTCACAAATATCGAGCACATTGAGGTCGTTTCGATAAAACGGAGAGAACTCGTTTTGGATCGAAATCACTCCCCCATCATCCGGGCCACCCAGGATGTCGATGGCGACCTCGAGCTGTTCAGCGGAATAGTTTGAGAGTCCAATCTGTTGGATCAAGCCGCGCTTCTTGAGCTCACCAAAGTTCTCAATCTGGGTCTCGAGCTCGATGGTGGGGTCTTGGCGGTGGTGTTGATAGAGCTGAATGCTTTCTACCCCGAGGTTGGCAATCGACTTCTCAACCGCGCTGAGCAGGTGATCGAGCGAGCCATCGCGGCCCCACTTTTCCCCTTCACTGCGGGTAATACCGCCCTTGGTGGCGACGACAAGATTGTCTTTTTGCTCCTTCGTACCGTCCCACATGTCAATGGCCTCTTTGACGACGAGTTCGTTGTGACCGATGGTGTCCCAGAACGGGGCATAGATGTTGGCAGTGTCGAGGAAAGTTACGCCCGCATCGAGGGCGGCATGCATTCCCGGGATGGCGTGGCTGTAGCGACGCTCCGGGTCAGTGGCCGCACGGCCCTTCCACGAGACATTCATACACCCCAGCCCGATAGCGCTGACCTGCCAAGGTCCGAGTCTGTGTGTGCGCATGTGTCCTCCTCGACTTCGCTAGCCGCCCATTCCCGAGAGCTTGGCCTCTGCTTGTTCTTGCGAGGCGCTCTTGGTACGAAGCGGCACTTCTTTGATGAACCAACTCACCACAAAACCTACCCCCAACACGACGGCGGCGATGAGAAACACAGAGAGCGAGGAGTCCACGAAGCCCATCCGGAACGGCGCGCTGAGGCGATCGTCCACGCCAATGAGGAACGAGCTGTCACTCGTCACCGAAAGACCCGCAGAACCCCCAGCCAGCCCTTCAATGAGGGCCTGGTTCGCGGGGTCTGCCACGACTGCAGGGTCAGCTGTCGCCTGCTGAATTACCGAAATCACTGCGGGATTTTCGAAGGCACGCCTAATGGCGTCTTCCACTTGAGAAAACAGCAGAGTCATGAACACGGCCACACCTAAAGTGCCACCGATTTGGCGGAAGAACGTCGCAGTGGATGTGGCCACACCAATATCTTTCGCATCAACCGCGTTTTGGCTCGCCACCATCAGTGTTTGCATCATTTGCCCAAGCCCTAAGCCAATGACCACCATGCCAATGGAGAGCACCCAGAAGGCGGTATAGGCACACAGCGTAAACAGGAGGTAGGCATAGCCCGCGACCATGAAGGCCGAGCCGGCGTTGAGGAACACCCGGTACTTGCCCGTCTTCGACGTGAAACGACCCGAGAGGATACTCGCGGTCATCATGCCCCCCACCATCGGCAACATCAAAAAGCCCGCCATGGTCGGAGTGGCGCCATACGCCACCTGCAAAATCAACGGCAAGGTCACCATGCCACCGAACATGCCGATACCCACAATGAAACCCATCACCTGAGTGCGGGCGAAGGGAATGTTGCGGAAAAGGGAGAGCGGAATGAGGGCTGACTCCCCCGCCGCGCGCTCGGCAAAGAGGAAAAGCACCAGTCCCACCCCTCCAAGCGCTAAGAGTCCTACTGAAAGCGTGGAGCCCCAGCCCCACTCGCGGCCCTGCTCAGCGAGTACAAGCACGGGGACTAAGAACACAACGACCGTGACCGCGCCCCACCAATCGATTTTTTGTGGACGTGGGAAGTGGGGAATATGGAGGAATTTCAACACGAGGGTCAGAGACGCCAGCCCAATGGGCAGATTGATGAGGAAAATCCAGCGCCAGCCCTCAATACCGAGGAATGTGTCGATGCCGGCAAAGAACCCGCCCACGACGGGGCCGATCACGCTCGATGTGCCAAAGACCGCGAGGAACATGCCCTGATAACGCGCCCTCTCGCGCGGTGGCACCACGTCGGCGATGATCGTGATGGCAAGAGAAAACAAACCTCCAGCACCAAGGCCCTGGAGGGCGCGATAGGCAGCCAGCTCATACATCGTGGTGGCGAGCCCCGAGGTGAGCGAACCAATAATAAAAATGCTGATCGCCACCATGAACCATGGGCGCCGGCCAAAAATGTCGCCGAGCTTGCCATAAATCGGTGTCGAAATGGTCGAGGTAATCAAATACGCCGTTGTCGCCCAGGCCTGCAGTGACAGTCCCCCTAAATCATCGGCGACCGTACGCATCGCCGTGCCAACCACCGTTTGATCGAGAGCGGCGAGGAACATCCCCGACATCAACCCCGTGAGCACCAGAAGAATCTGGCGGTGGGTCAGGGTGCCGGTAGAGGCGGCGTGTTTCATCTGGTCAGAACGAGACGGAGTAGACATCAACACCTTTGAGAAATCGAAGCGAACCTTCGGAGTGTAGTCCTGAAACTCAATGAACGAGCCGAGCACAATAGGCGAGGTGAATATGGCGTCGTGGGTTCTCGTGGGAGTCTCTGTGTTTGCGGTGCCCCTCATGTTCCTTCCCCGCCTTCAGAACAACACCCTCTGGCGGGCAACGGTCACACCGCTCGCGTCAATTATCGGTTCGGGGTTTCTTCTCGCGGGTCCCGTTCTCGGCGCTACCGTCGGCCAGTGGGCCATTCCCGCGATGGCGGGGCTGATTGCGCTGGGATACCTCTTTGGCGAAACGATCCGCTACAACATTCGCCACGTCGAACCTCTCATTACTCGGGGTTCCCCACGCCTCTTGGTCAGTGTGAACGAGGTCGCTGATGTGGCCCTTTCCCTCGCCTATTTCGTCTCGATTGCCTACTACCTGAACCTTTTCTCCGCGTTTTTCCTCAGCATCTTCGGCGTCGCCTCCGCAATCGCCATCAACACACTCACCACCCTGGTGGTCGCAGTGATTGGCAGTGTGGGGGTGGCGTGGGGCTTTCGCGGGCTCGAAAAGCTCATCGTTCACTCGGTATCGCTCAAGTTAGGGCTGATTGCAGCTTTGGTCATCACCTTGGCCGGAGCGTGGTTCTTTGCCCCCTCCGATGCCCTGTCAGCGGCAGTGAGCGCCACGCAGGCGCCGTTTGAGCAATTGCGGGTGGTGTTGGGGCTCCTGATTTTGGTGCAGGGATTTGAGACCTCTCGTTACTTAGGCGAAGAATTCGACGCCGAGACGCGGGTCCGGTCGATGCGGCTCGCCCAATTGCTCTCCGGTGGCATTTATCTGGTGTTTATCGCTTCTATTACTCCGCACTTTGGATCAATTGACACCGCTACCCTCACTGAAACATCAGTCATTGGCATGCTCAGTGTCGTTGGAGTTGCCTTCGCTCCGGTATTGATTGTGGCGGCCCTAGCGTCGCAATTTTCGGCCTCCATTGCGGACACCAGCGGAGCCTCCGGCCTGATTGTTGAAACGACGCGCAGTCGGGTGAGTCATCGGCTTGCCATTACGTTGATCACGGCCGTTGTTATCTCATTGACATGGAGTATCGGGATATTCCAGATCGTTGCGCTCGGTTCCCAAGCGTTCGTCCTCTATTACGCCCTACAGGCAGCGATTGCGACTATTCATGCAGGTCGCACAAAGAAAGCGCCTCTTGCCCTCCTGTTTGGCCTCACCACTTTGATTGGAATCGCCGTCTTAGTGCTGGCAATTCCCGCGGCCTAACGCTCACTCGCACGCCGCAGGATGATGTCCTCGGCCTGAGGCAATGGAGGTACAAACTCATTGCGGTGGCTCCTTGCGGCATAGCCCAGTGACATGCCACACAAGAGCTTGTAGCCCTTGGGAATCTCAAACTCCCGACGAATGGGCTCTGACCAAAACGCCAGGAATCCTTGAGCGCAGGTATCGAGGCCGCGGGCCTTAGCCGCGAGCATGAGGTTTTGCATCAGGTGCCCCGCATCAAGCGCTGAATACACGCCCATGCCCCGCCTCACGAAGAAAAAGAGAGCGACCGGGGCTCCAAAGAATTCCATATTCCGCACAAACTCCCGGTCGCGGCCTTCGCTATCCCCACGTTCGATGCCGAGGTGGCCATAGAGCGCCTTGCCCAATTCCACCTGGCGCCTGCGCAGATCTTCCGGATACTTCACGGGGATGCGGAAGTCACTGCGCAGCAGTCGCAGCGCAGTAAGAAGCCCCTTGAGTCGTGTTCCGGGCCTCCTGCTTCGCATGCGCACGATGGCGGTGCCATTGTCTTTGAGGGCACGAGAGATGCGATCTCTCACATCACCCGTTGCGACCGCGATGCGGTATGGGCGGGTATTCGACCAGCTCGCCGACGTCACGGCATCGGCAATGATCTCGTTGATCAGCTCTTCGGGAACTTCAGTGGGTAGGAAATCGCGAATGCTGCGGCGGGAATACGCCACCTCACGGAAACTTTTTTCTCTCGCAGCCACCCTGCCTCCTCGCCTCTCCACCAGTGTGCCAGGCGCTCGACACTCCCGGCACTCACACCAGCGACTGGTGCGAGAGGCGCGGACTTAATCTGTGCACATGGGAGATGAGGAACTACTCGAGCTTTACTTCAGGACCACCCTGGAGTTGCGAGACGACGAAGGTCGTACGTGGAGAATCTCCCCCGTTTCAAGCGATGAGCCTCACACCGACCCCCTCGAAGTGCTCTCCCCCTTCACCGATGCCTTTATTCTCACCGCAGAAAACCCGGAGAGCAGTGGCGAGTACAGCGCAGACCAAAACGCCGCGGCGACGGCCGAATTGCGGTCGATTCTTGCCGATTCACCCGTAACGTTTCGCGACTGCCCAGGGTTTGCCTGGGATGGCGACCACGTCGAACCGGGTTTTGCCATTTTGGCCACCGAAGAGCAGTCAGCTGAGCGTCAGGAACGTGCCCTCGACCTCGCTCGAAGGTTCCGCCAGAACGCCATTTTTCACCTCAGCGCCGACGGGCTCGCCATCATGGGTGCTCTTCGCAGCAAGATGCGCGGGGTGCGCAAGGTGATTTGCGAGCGCGCCTAAAGCTCGGGCTCTACCCGCCCTTGGGGAACGTCGTTCTCCACAAACTTTGAGGGCTGGGTCAAGAACACAATCAGAACGATGCTTCCGACGATGGGCACCAGCGAGAGGAAGATCCAGCCCCAGTGGTATCCGGCATCACGTAGACGTCGGACACCCAGGCCAAGTGAAGGCAAGAGAACCGCGATATTCCATGCAGTGCCGAGGCCATCCCAAATAGCTCCTGTGGCGAGGCCTACCAGCACAACGAAGAGTACCCACCACCAGTACTCACTCCTGCTCGCGCGACCGGTGAACACTGCGTAGTTGCGAAAACCGCTCGAAATTGCCTGACCAAAACTCACCGGAACCACTCCATTCACCTATCGATGCCCCCAGTCTAAACGGGGGGGCTACCCGCCAGCGGAGAAAGTAGTGTGAAGGAGTGTCCAGCGACCACTACTTCTCTCCTTCGCCACAATCTGAGGCGACGCTGCGTCCCGTGCAGATGACACTCGGGGGCAAGTCGGTCACACTCACCGCCCCTTCGGGGACTTTCTCTGCTGACGGGCTCGATAAGGGCACACGAATTCTTCTTGATTCGACTCCCCCAACCCCCGCAAACGGGGTGTTTGTAGATGTGGGCTGTGGGTGGGGACCCATTGCCCTCTCGTTGGCCATTGCGAGCCCCGAGGCACGGGTGTATGCCATCGACGTCAATGAACGCGCCCGCGCCGCAACCCACGCCAACGCGACCTCACAAGGGCTAGCCAACGTCATCGTGAGCTCACCCGACGACTTCCCTGTCAACACCGCGATCGACTTGATCTGGTCGAATCCCCCGATTCGTATCGGAAAAGCGGCCCTGCACGAGCTCCTCCACACCTGGTTGAACCGCCTGAGCGAATCCGGCGAGGCATGGCTCGTCGTCGCGAAACAGCTGGGCTCCGATTCGCTGCAGAAGTGGCTCAATGACGGTGGTGCTGGCGAATTTCGCTGCGAGAGGGTGAGTACCGATAAGGGCTACCGCATTTTGCGGGTCACCCGTCGCTAAATGGCGACCTCGGTCTGAAAGACCAACTCTGAGGGTCCCGAGAGGGACACGTGTTCGCCCTCTTCGGTGGGGAACATGCGCACAGCGAGTGAGCCTCCGGGAACATCGACCCGCCACTGGTGGGGGGCATTGTCGCCAGCAAAGTGGCGGGCGGCGAGGGCGGCCGCGACAGCACCCGTGCCACAGGAGAGAGTCTCCCCCACTCCACGTTCAAACACTCTCATCCGAATGCGGCCGACACCATCATCAACGAGGGGGTCATGGGGGACGACGAATTCGACGTTTGCACCCTCGGAGGGTTCGGGGTGCAGCACAGGTAGCGAGGAGAGGTCGAGAGAGTCGAGTTCGTCCGTGTCCGCCAAGATAACGACCGCGTGCGGGTTAGGCACGGTGATTCCCAGGCTGGGCCGCGGAACATCTAAACCGGGAACGTGCACGAGGGGGTCGTCGCCACTGAGCCGCCACCGCCCCAAATCAACTTGGTAGTGGCCGGAGGCCGAGACGGTGACGTCGCGCACACCGCTTCTGGTGGCAATCGGCAGGGTTTCGCCAGGGCTCAGCTGCGCGAGGCCAGTGGAGACCAGGAAGTCGGCAAAAACACGGATGCCGTTGCCACACATTTCCGCGAGTGACCCATCCGCGTTGCGATAGTCCATGAACCACTCCGCCGCCGGCTCATCGTTCAGCTGGGAGGCCACCTCGGGGGAATCGGCGGTCTTCGCCGCCCGCAAAATGCCATCGCCACCGATTCCGGTGTGGCGGTTGGTGAGCGCCTGCACTTGGGTGGCCGTGAGGTCATATTCGTCGTGGGGGTCAGCAAACACCACAAAGTCGTTTCCGGTGCCGTGACCTTTGGTCACCGAGAGACGTTGGGTGTGTGACGCCATGAAACGAGCCTACTGAGAGCGTGTGGACTGTGGTTGCCAGAGCGCAAGAACCGCATCAGTCATCAGCGCCACGACATCTGATTGTGAGGCGTCAACCCAATGAATCGCGTCATCTCGGCGAAACCACGACATTTGCTTACGGGCATAGCGACGCGTGTGTTGGGCGACTGCTTCCCGCGCCTCATCCTCGCTGCACTCACCCTCAAGAAAATCGACGACTTCTCGATAGCCAATCGCCTGCCCGGCGGTTTTACCTAACCGGCCCGTTTCGTGCAGAGTCCGTACCTCATCAACCAGCCCGCGCGACCACATCTGCCCTACCCTCTCGTCGATGCGCTCCACCAGGGTGTCTCGTGGCCAATCGACCCCGACAATCACGGTGGGTTCATGCCACAGTGCCCCGCGGGCCTGCAGGCCCATCGTGGGGCCTTCTCCGGTGATCTCGAGGACTTCCAGCGCCCGAATGACCCGACGAGGGTTGTTTAAGTCGATGCCCTCATTCGCGCCGGGGTCGTGCTCGACAAGTCTCTGCGCTAGTGGCGCTAACCCATCTCGCTCAAACTCAGCCTCGAGCCTCTGTCGCAATTGCGCATCAGTCCCGGGAAACTCAAATTGGTGCACCACCGACGAGACATAAAGACCAGAACCGCCTACCAGAAGGGGCAAGACTCCCCTTGCGAAACAGTCTGAAATGGCCGCGCGGGCGCGCTCTTGATAGTCCTGCACACTGGCTTCCTCAGTGGGCTCCCACACATCGATGAGGTGATGGGGAATCCCCGCTGCTTCCTCTGCCGTCACTTTCGCCGTGCCCACATCCATGCCGCGATAGAGCTGCATCGCATCGGCAGAAACGATTTCGGTGGCAAGACCCCGCTGAGCGAGTGTCTTCGCCAGTTTCACGGCAATAGCGGATTTACCTGAGCCTGTTGGCCCCACAATGGCGACGAGGGGCATGGATGAAGCCACCGCGTGACCTACTGCCCGACGCGAAGAGTTGGTAACCCCAACGACACCGGTCGGGGCCCATCCTCGGGCAGGGGGGCACCGCACGATTCTGCTTGGAATCGATCCCAGGCTTCTCCGGCACGCGTGCGGCGAATGGCAAATTCCTCACCGGGTGCGGGGTCGGCGATGAGGAAGAAGGGCTTCGCTTCGGTCACCCGAGCTGTCACCACATCTCCCGGTCTCGGCTGAGGGGCGTCTTCACCTACTCCCACGTGCACCAGGCGGCCATCTTCTGCGCGGCCAGAGAGGCGGTGGGTCTCCTGGTCTTTCTTGCCTTCGCCGGTGGCAATCAGCACCTCAACCGTGCTGCCCTCGAGCTTCTGGTTCTCTTCCCAACAAATCTGGTTTTGCAGCTCCACAAGGCGCTCAAAGCGCTCCTGGACAATCTCTTTGGGAATCTGGTCATCCATCGTGGCGGCAGGGGTGCCGGGTCGAATCGAATACTGGAAGGTAAAGGCGCTGGCGAAGCGTGCTTGGCGCACGACATCCATCGTTCCTTCAAAGTCTTCTTCGTTTTCTCCAGGGAACCCCACGATGATGTCGGTGGTGATTGCCGCATTCGGGATGCGCTCCCGCACCCGATCCAAAATCCCCAAAAACTTTTCACTGCGGTAGCTACGCCGCATGGCTTTCAAAATACGGTCAGAGCCCGACTGCAGGGGCATGTGTAGCTGGGGCATGACGTTGGATGTTTCTGCCATGGCATCAATGACGTCGTCGGTAAACGCTGCCGGGTGGGGACTCGTGAAGCGAATCCGCTCAAGGCCCTCAATGTTTCCGGCTGCTCGCAGGAGCTTGCTAAACGCCTGGCGGTCACCAAACTCGACTCCGTAGGAGTTCACGTTTTGGCCAAGCAATGTGACTTCGATCGCGCCGTCGTCGACGAGTGCCTGAACCTCCGCGAGGATGTCTCCGGGGCGGCGGTCTTTTTCCTTTCCGCGCAGACTGGGAACGATGCAGAACGTGCAGGTGTTGTTACAGCCCACCGAAATACTCACCCAGCCGGCGTAGCTACTCTCACGCTTGGTGGGAAGGGTCGAGGGGAAGGTCTCCAACGCTTCGAGGAGCTCCACCTGTGCTTCGCCGTTGTGACGGGCACGCTCGAGCAAGGTGGGCAATGAGCCCATGTTGTGGGTTCCGAAGACGACGTCAACCCAGGGGGCGCGCTCGACAATGGTGGATTGGTCCTTTTGGGCGAGGCAGCCTCCCACGGCAATCTGCATACCCGCGTGCTCGCGCTTTTTCTCAGCGAGGTGGCCCAGGGTGCCATAGAGCTTGTTGTCCGCGTTTTCCCGCACCGCACAGGTGTTGATGACGACGACGTCGGCTTCTTCACCGTCTGTCGCCTGGCGATATCCCGCTGCTTCTAACGCCCCGGACATGCGCTCTGAATCGTGCACGTTCATTTGGCAGCCAAAAGTGCGCACCTCATAGCTACGACCCTCGCCAGAGTGTTTCGTCGACTCAGCGAGTGACCAGGTGGAATCGAGCAATGTCACGCAGGAGAGTCTAAAAGACAACCCCCACCCGCCGCCTGTGGGTCTCTAGGACTGCCCCACGGCACGATCAACGGCTCGGTACACCTCAGAGCCGCTGTAGCCCCGGCGGGCGAGGAAACCGAGCAGGCGCCGCTTTTGGACCTCTGGTTCCAGCCCTCGCAATACCCGCATCCGCTCGGTAGCGAGCTGCTCAATCACATCCGGCTCCACATCACTGGCGCTGGGCACCACCTGGTCGATGATGGCACCGGGAATCTTGCGTTTAATCAGCGCCTGCCTAATCGCCACGAGGCCGAGCTTCTTGTGCTCGGTAAGTGACCAGACCAGGTGCTCGGCGAGGTCTCTATCGTTCAGCAGACCCTCTGCCTGTAAACGCTCAATTTCAGTGTCAATCACATCTGCGTCGATGCCCCGATCACGCAGTTTTGCTTTGACTTCCGCAACGGACCGACCCCTGGCAGCAAGGGTGCGGAGAGCAATCTGTCTCGCAGAAGCGCGCTCGGGCTCGTCGTCCTGATCCACCACAGGTAGTGGGGCGGGGGTCTCTTCGACGCTCACGCCCGCCATTTCGCGAGCAGTCTCGAGGTCAATGACCGTGCCCGGCCATGGCGTGGGGGCTGAGGACGGAGAAGGTGCGCGGACGGGGAAGGAGATGACTTCTGCCATCTCCTCCCCGTCCGAGGGGGCGGTGGGGGCCATTTAGGCTCCCGCAGCCTGCCGTTCGGCGCGCTTGTCTTCGAGTGATTCGATCGGAGCAGAGTCGTCTGCGACGTTGTCGCCCTTGACCGGGTTCACACCGAGAGCGTCGAGAATCTTCTGCTCGATTTCCTTGGCGAGGTCCGGGTTTTCGATCAGGTACTTTCGGGCGTTTTCTTTACCCTGGCCGAGCTGTTCGGTCTCGTAGGTGAACCACGCACCGGACTTGCGGACAATGTTGTGCTCGACACCGAAGTCGATCAGGCTTCCCTCGCGGGAAATACCGGTGCCATAGAGGATGTCGAATTCGGCCTGCTTGAAGGGTGGCGCCATCTTGTTCTTGACCACCTTCACGCGGGTGCGGTTACCCACCGCGTCGGTGCCCTCTTTCAACGTTTCGATGCGGCGAATGTCGAGGCGGACCGAGGCGTAGAACTTCAGCGCCTTACCACCGGAGGTGGTTTCGGGGCTTCCGAAGAAAACGCCAATCTTTTCGCGCAGCTGGTTGATGAAAATCATCGTGGTGCCGGTGGCATTGAGACCACCGGTGAGCTTACGCAGCGCCTGGCTCATCAGTCGAGCCTGCAGACCCACGTGGCTATCACCCATCTCACCTTCGATTTCGGCGCGGGGCACGAGCGCGGCGACGGAGTCAACGACGACGAGGTCCACCGAACCCGAGCGCACCAGCATGTCGGCGATTTCCAGCGCCTGTTCACCGGTGTCGGGCTGGCTCACGAGCAATTCGTCGATGTTGACACCGAGCTTCTTCGCATATTCGGGGTCAAGTGCGTGCTCGGCGTCGACGAAGGCGGCGATGCCACCCTGCTTTTGCACGTTGGCAATAGCGTGCAGGGTCAGTGTGGTCTTACCGGATGATTCGGGGCCATATATTTCGATGATGCGGCCTCGAGGAAGCCCACCCACGCCGAGTGCGACGTCGAGGGCAATGGAACCTGTCGGTATGACGGCAACCGGCGCGCGCTCTTCTGAGCCCAAACGCATCACAGAGCCTTTTCCAAACTGGCGATCGATCTGCGCGAGGGCCGCTTCAAGGGCTTTTTCGCGCTCAGGGGACTGAGACATCAGCACTTCTCCTTTGTATTCGTGGGTGGCTGCCTATCGGCTGTCGTCCTCCGCGAGGCCCCGTAAGGCCCGCGGTCTCTCGACAAGGCGGTGGGTTTCTCCGCGGAGTTCCACACGTTAGGTGCCACCACTGACTAGAGAGTCTCGGTCCCACCTTCGGTGTGAAAACACTCACGTGTCTTCCCTGTGGACGAGGCTATAGGCATTCGAACGAATATTCGAACAAGGGTTTCCCGGCGTGTCGATTACTGCCGGGGCGGTTGGGACAGCCCGACGCCATGCTGACGGTTCACCGGCACGTCCATCGCCTCACAGAGCGCCTGCCACACCGCCTTGGCCGAAGCCCCCTGATCGAGGGCCGCCTGCGCAGTGAGTCCGTTGAGGGAGCCCAGAACGAGATCACGCACGAGGGCACGACCTTGCACCTCACCGAACTCATCGCGCACGGCGATGAGGAACTCGCTTCTGGTCACGCCCTAAGAGCGCTTGCCAGCGAGGTGCGCGTCGAGGTCGCGGTAAAACTCATCAGGAAGCGTGTCGGGCACGCTGGCGACAGGGCTGAGCTCTTCGAAGACCGAGAGACGCTCGCCCACCTCAATGAGAATCTGCGAGAGCGGCTCGTCTAGTGCATCGGCAATGGAGGCCAAGACTTCGCTACTCGCTTCTTTCTGGCCGCGCTCGATTTCGCTGAGGTACCCCAGCGCAACACTGGCCCTCCCCGCTACCTGACGGAGGGTCATACCCTTCTGCAGACGGTAGTCACGCAGAACATCACCGATTTCGTGGCGCATTAACACCATGGGGAACACCTCCTTCGCGAATCCAGTACCGATACTTTATCCACAACCACCGCGCCCAGGCTGGG